>Ga0308410_1002279_pt1 | contig 11063 bp, 11 predicted proteins | sample HotsprOSTMatCore_FD_203467 | JGI IMG/M metagenome (GOLD analysis project Ga0308410, IMG submission 203467) | Hot spring phototrophic mat microbial communities from Octopus Spring, Yellowstone National Park, Wyoming, United States -... | ecosystem: Environmental > Aquatic > Thermal springs > Hot... | reverse complement strand
CCTACTTGAGCCCACAGGGTCTTGGAAGAATATATGTAAACGCCAACAGGAACAACCCGCCAGATCTACCCCTGCGATTATCCCCTATACCTCGTGGGGAATTTCCGTACGTTAACGCGGAGAATTGATTTTTCATCTCTCATGATTCATATTCAATCTAAAGCTTTTTGTGGGGAACTTGCTAGGGAATGGGACACGGATCGCTGTACGACCCACGAAAATTTTTTTGTACAGGTTCAGGCCGCGGGATAATTCGGGTCTTACTTCCTTACAACATACCTACCAAGCCCCTGTAATACGGAACCCGATGCAGGTGGCCACAGCCCGTTCAAAGTTTAACTCCATCTCTTGAACCGGATGATTCAGGATCGTATAGGTACCATCAGTCTGTTGTATCACCAGGCTTGTGGATCCACCCCCATCGAGGAGGATGCCCTCCCAGGCCCCGAGGATAGATAACAGTTGACCCGTTTCATGTTCAGTAGTTCCAATGCTATCCAGGAGCCTACCGTTGATGGCGAGGAGATAAAGGATTTTACCGTCCTGGCTTACACCCACCGCGCTTCGGGGGTAGCGGGTTCCACGCCCCGCTAGGGGGATGCCATCCCGAAGCACCGGGAAAAATCCACCCACGGCGTATCGCACCGAATCGAGGAATTGGTAGTCTGGAGTCCTGTCAGGTAGAAGAAGGCTATTCTGGGGCACAATGCGGGCGGTTCCATCTTTAAAAATAAGCAAGGCCCAGTAACGGGGGATCGGGTTTGACAGAATCTGCCCTTCATGGAACGCAATGCCTATTACCCGTGTGGGCTCTCCTTCCCGGTTCGATACCCTGTCAAAGGGATTGGCATTGATGGCCGCGAAGCATCCGTATCGTTTTGCAAAGGTCGAAACCCGTATACTCGGCACGATACCATACTCCAGCGGCTCGGGTCCTACCACAACCTGCAATCCAGGGCTATCCAGGTCAATCGCTACTACCCAAAAGGAAAGCGGCGGATTTTCTATGCGACCGGAGGTGTAACGCAGGGGCCCCCGTTCCTGCCAGTGAACAGGCTGGAGAGCAATCTCTCGATCCCGATCACGGCCAGAGAGGATTTCTGTTACGATGCTCAGGGTAGTACAGGATGAGAAAAGAGCTATAACCAGGCCCAGGAAGGCCCAGGGGCATATAAACTTGAAGGATTGGTAGATCCTTTTTCTATGCAAGGCTTTTTTTATTACCCCCCTGCTATCCCAGGAAATACCCCGCGTGCACCGCGGTAATCCCAGGAGCGATGTTTTGAGTGTCAGGGTCCAGAGACAGTATATAGCTATGGAGCAGGGGTTTGTCCAAAAATGCATCAAGGCCTTTCAGATGCCGAGCATCGGAATGGGAAATCCGCTGAGCCATTTTGATCTCGATAGCGAAATACCCTTCGGGAAGCTCCACAAGACAATCCACTTCCCGTCCATCCACGGTACGAAAATAATAAAACCCCACATCCTTTGGCATGCAGCGGGCCTGTTTATAGATTTCAGCGATCACGAGGCTTTCAAACTCCGCACCCGTTGTGCCTCCCTGTTTCTGGAGCACCGCCTGTAGCACTCCAGGGTCCAGCATGTGTACTTTGGGTGTTTTCACAAGCCGTTTATTTATGTTCTTCGACCAGGCTGGCAGGACAAGTGCCTGGTAGCTTAGCTCGAGGTATCGAATATATCTCTGCACCGTTTTTACCGATACCCCCACTTGATTTGCCGCGTGGGTGACATTGAGTTGGGCGCTGGTTTGCAATGCAAGGTACTGCTGTAGGTTGACAAAGGGTGCGAGATCCCTCAGTGCGGCGAGATCCCGGACATCCCGTTCCAGATAGGTTTTCACATACTGAGACAACCAGGAGAAGCGATCTTCATCACTGAGCTGAGGGTCGGTGAGGGCGGGGTAGCCGCCAAAACGGAGGTAATGCTTCCATGCCTTATCGATACTGCCATGCCGATCACTTAAAAGAAAGCTGGGTAGTAGCGAAGGCAATTCTTGGGGATACAGGAGGCAATTCTGAAAACAGGAGTTCGGTACCGTATCATCCCAGGAAGAAGTTTCAAGTTCCGGTAGGGTTAGAGGATACAGTTCGATGATCGTGGATCTACCCGCTAGGCTTTCCTTCACTTTTTCCAACAGCCGTATCTGGCTGGAACCTAAAAGGACATACCGAGGCTCTTCCCATTGGTCATACACCGCCTTGATACTTTCCACAAGTACCGGGGCTTTCTGCACTTCGTCCAAAATGGCGAAGGGATACAAATCCTTCCATTGGGCTGCCGTCAGGCGAGTATAACTGGGACGTAATACCGGATCTTCTATGGAGAGATAGGCATACTGAGGGAATAGTAGCCGGGCGAGTGTGGTTTTCCCTGTTTGTCGGGCGCCGGTAACAGTAAGGATTCTCCCCTGCTTCTTCCTCGCTACCTCAAGAATATATTTGGTTATCTTTCGGGCCTTCATACATACTCAGAGTATAAGATTATGGAATTAAAGTCCAGATTTTGGCGTAAATTATGTAATAGCAGAACAGAAAAATCAGGCAATCCACAGTGCGGAATATCCAGTAGCGTGCGACGAACCTCCTTCGGAATATTTTTTTTCGACTTTTGGATTTCGTTGAGTACCGTACAGATACACGAGGCAAAGGCAAAATTATCCGGTCTTATCGAAGCCGCCCTTTCGGGGGAGGAAATCATCATAGCTAAAAGAAACAAGCCTCTGGTGCGCCTCGTCCCCCTTACCGAAGAAGATAAAGTCAGAAAAATCGGAACCGCAAAAGGCCGGATCCGTGTGGCTGAAGACTTTGACGAAATACCCGATGGATTCGAAGAGTACGCGCGGTGACAATTTTCTCCTTAGCATGGCGAGCATCTGGGAGATCTTTTTCAAACTGGGGACTGGTAAACTAGAGCTACCAAAGCCGCCGGAGAGCTTCCTCCGTGACCAGCTCCGGGAAAACGGTATAAAACTGCTCCCCATTCGCTTCGCCCATACCGCGATGCTTCACTACCTACCGAAGCTCCATAAAGATCCTTTCGACCGTCTCATTATTGCACAGGCCTTAACAGAAAAACTGCCGGTGCTGGCAGCAGACAGCGTGTTTGGCAGCTACGGTCTGGAGAATCTCTTTTGAATGCTTGGCGTTACGGCAAATACTCGCGGTGCACCCGGGAAAGGGAGTAGAACATCCTGAGCTTGGCATCCAGTTCGCCCCCTGTTAAGACTTCCAGCCGCCTCTGGAACTCCTTCCGCTCCCCCTCCGCTCCATAGGCACAGGAGCAGGTTACGCTGAGCCAGCCCTGGGAGGCGGCGAAGCGGCGGATACTCTCTTCGGGGACCAGGGCAAGGGGACGGATCACAGTCACGGGGAACTTCCGGTAGGTAAGCTTGGGGATCATGGTGGAGAGTTCTCCCTTGTTCACCATGTTCATAAGAAGGGTGGTAAGGATGTCATCCAGATGGTGCCCTAAAGCGATCTTGTTGTACCCATGGGCCAGGGCATAGTGCATCAGCTCGGTTCGCCTCTGGGTAGCGCACCAGTAGCAGTTCATTTCCTTCCCCGGTTTCAACCTTTCGATTACCGGTACATCCACCGTTTCCAGGGGCACTCCCCACTCTGCGTAGAGTCTTTCAAGGGCTTGTTCCGCTTCCTTCGGCATCGCTCCCCCGGCTACATCGGTACGGATCCGTAGAGCCTGTAACGTGAAACGCGGCCCCTCCCACCGGAGTCTTCGGGCAAGGGCCCAGCTCAAGGTGGTGGAGTCCTTTCCTCCTGAAGCGCCGATCAGGATGCGGTCACCCTCTTCGATAAGGTTGTATTCATAGATCGCTTTGGCGATGGCCTTTTCGATACCCTTCATGACGAGTTACGATGCATCATACGGAAAAAACCGTTCCTCCACCAGTGCACAGAGAGCGTGGTAGATCGGGAGGTGGAGTTCCTGTACTCTGTCCGTTTCCTCTTCGGGGACAGAGAGTAGCACATCGGAAAAGGTTTTGAGTCTACCCCCCCCTTTCCCTGTCAGGGCGATCACCCGTAGCCCGATACTTTTTGCGGTCATGGCTGCAAAGCATACGTTGGGCGAGTTCCCCGATGTGCTCAAGGCGAGAAGGGTATCTCCCGGCTTTCCCAAACAGCAAACCTGTTGGGCAAAGACCAAATCCGGTTTCGCATCGTTGGCGAACGCGGTAAGAAGGGCCGTGTGGGCGCTCAAGGAAAGGGCAGGAAGCCCAGCCTGAAGGTTCTCCGCCAGATACGCTCCCTCCGCTCCATACCCTTCGAGAAACGACTGCCGCACACATTCCGGCAATGGCCGCTTCTTCTTGAACTCCTTCATCAGTTCACCGACGATGTGATCTGCATCGGCACTGCTTCCTCCATTTCCGCAGACGAGGAGCTTCCCCCCCGAGGCAAAGGTTTCACTGAGAACCTCGAAGGCTCGAAGGATCTCATTCCCAAGGGGTTCCAATTCCGGATGTCGCGTGAGCATCTGGCAGAGAATCTGGCTTCCTCCGTTCATGCCAAAACGGTAGGGGATTCCGCGGTCGGTGTCAATCGGGGTATACTTTTTGAGGTTATGCAGAGACAGGCCCGGCCTCCCATCCCCATACCTTCCTTCATCCTGGATGTTCACCTGGGGAAACTGGCCCGCTACCTCCGGCTTCTGGGATTCGATGTGGCGTACGCGAACCATTGGGACGATCCAGAAATCGTACAAAAGGCCCTGGAAGAGCACCGCACGATCCTGACCCGGGACAGGGGCCTACTGGAACGCAGGGCGGTGGTTTCGGGCTATTTGGTCCAGAATCTGAAACCGGAAGATCAACTGCAGGAAGTACTGGATCGATTCGGTCTTCGCCCATTCCTTGATCCCTACAGCCGTTGCCCCCTCTGCGGGACCCCCATCGAACCTATCTCGAAAGAGCAGGTGCTTTCACTCCTTCCCCCTAAAGTGGCGAAACGGTACCGCAAGTTCTACCACTGCCCCTCCTGTGGGAAAGTGTACTGGAAGGGCGACCATTTCCGGAATCTGAGTCCCCTTATCCAGCGAGCCCGAAGAGCGAGTCCCTGAGGAAAGGCGCACATTCCTAATCCAAGGCCCCCCGGTTCCGCGGCGCATCCTACTCTCCCGTTTCCCTATTGATAATATATTACTTATTTAGTAATATATAAGCAGTGCATACTCAGGAGGCACGGGATGAAATACAGTAATGTTACAGACGGGATTTTCCGTCTTTCGGCCCATATACACGACCTTCTTTTCGAGGGAATGTGGCCCCTTCCCCATGGAATGTCGATGAACTCTTACATCGTGCAGGGGAAAGAGATAGCCATCATCGACGGGGTATGCGGCTGGGACGGGGTCCCGGAAACCCTGTTCCGCCAATTCGAAGAGAGGGGACTGTCGGTACAGGACATCCGGTATGTTGTACTGAACCACATGGAGCCGGACCACACGGGGTGGCTCGTTCCTTTGAAACAGATTACCCGAGGATTCGAACTGGTAGCTACCCCGAAAGCCCTGCGCCTGGCCAAATCCTTCTTCGGTTTGGATGAATCTTTCTGCACCCTGCACCCCGTGAAATCGGGAGACCGGATCGATCTGGGGAAGGGGAAAGTCCTCCGCTTCGAGGAGATTCCCAATGTCCACTGGCCCGAAACGATGGCCACTTACGAGGAGAGTAGCCGCACCCTCTTTCCCTGCGATGCCTTCGGTTCCTTCGGAGCCATCCGGGAAGAAGCTCCCTTCGACGATCAACTATCCGAATCGGAACTTGCGTTCTTCGAAGAGGAGGCGGTTCGATACTTCGCCAATATCGTTGCCGCTTTTTCCGGGCCGGTAAAAAAGGCTCTCGAAAAGATCGATTCTCTGGATATTCGTGTACTGGCGCCAGGACACGGAATCGTGTGGAGGAAGAATCCCGGTCGGATCGTGGAGCTTTACCGACGCCTCGCCGAATGGAGTACCGATCCCACGGAGCCGGAAATCACCCTCCTGTGGGCGGGCACGGAACCTTCGATGGGTCCCCTGGTGAAGGCTGCTATAGATGGAGCTCGGGAGGAAGGGGTACAGATCCATGTTCACAAAGTGCCCGAAACTCACATTTCCTACATCCTTTCCTCGGTTCTCCGTTCCTCGGGAGTCATCATGGGGATACCCTATTCGAGCGATCCTCTTCCCTCCCCCCTTGCCCACGCGCTGGACGATCTGGGAAGGAAACGAATGACAGGAAGAAAGTTTTTCTGGTTCCTGCAAGGGAAGGGTTTGGAACCGGAGGGGGAGCAACGTTCAGAGGCTCTCGTGGAAGAGATCGACCGGATCCTGGAGAAGTACCAAATGCGGTGGGAAGCTCTGGAATCGGCCCACATCCCGAGACACACGGAAGAGTTTGTGTACCAGCAAACCCGAGCCCTGGCCATGGAACTCCTCGCCGGGGGAGCAATAAAAGGGCATGTTCAGGAGCTGGTAGGAGCTCCCTAGTGGTTCTCTTTAGACACCCTTTTCAGTCTCCGTAGCAGTTCCCGTACCAGGGATACTTCCCCCTGGGTGGGCAGGGTTCCACCGAAGAATACTCGACGAAATAGGGAGAAATCCGGGTTCCCCCCTGCATGATAGGTTCTTTCCCATACCATCAGGAGGGAAACCTCCCACTGCAACCATCCTATCCGTTCGGGGGGGAGAACTCCAAACCGACGAGTCGCGATTTCCACACATCTTTTGGCTAACCAAGTGAACTCTTTTACCCACCGCGCCTTTCTACCTGACAGAACCCACAAGGGCAGTTGGATAGTCCGCGCGAACCGTAGGATCACCAAACAAACTCCGATACTCACTACGACCCCCACGGCCCACGGGAAGATCCCTTCGATCCATACAGTCTCCCTGCTACCCGCACCCCCTTGTGAATCTCTCAACAGACGATCCCCTACAATGGAACGAAGCTGACGCTGAGTGTAGGGATCCTGTTGGATTCTTTCCGCCCCAAGGAGGTTGGCTTCTTCTCTAAAAGGGGGAGTGGGTTCGAAGGTAACCCAGCCTTTCCCAGGGAGCCAGAGTTCTACCCACGCGTGCGCGTTGAGTCCGGTGATAACCCTCTCTGGCGAAACTGAGGAGGCTGTTGGGGTGTCTTCGAAAGAGAGGGGGTAGTATAGAAAGCCTGTCACATACCGAGCGGGGATCCCCCTGAGTCTGGCCACTAGGGTTGCGGCAGTCGCGAAATGCACGCAGTACCCTGCTTTGTTCTCTAAAAAGGTTTGGAGCAAGGAACCTGACCCCATCACAACCAGGGTATAGGTGTAGTCCTCTCGAAAAATCTGCCCCAGCGCCTCGAGGAAAGATTCCTCCGGAAGCCCTAGAAGAAACTCGAATTTTTCGGATAGTATACCCCTCATCTCCAGCGGGACCTGCAGGTACCGTACCCTATCCTCCTGCCACAACAAGTCTGTGTATCCTTCCTGACTACTCCCTCCCCTGGTTTGCCTTTCATAGTGCAATTCTACCCTTTCCCCCTTCAGAAGAGGTTTGCTCAGTTTAATTCCCGTATCCCAATTCCCTATTCCTCCACGTTCAGCTTCCGGTCTGTCTATTTTAATCGATTTAGTAGCCAATTCGTGAGGCAGGTAGGGATAATAGTCGGTTTCCACCGTAAGGGTAATCCTTTCTGGTTCTTCCAGTTCTATTTGGCGGGGGGCGAGGGTGTGGTGGTCCTCGAAAGGTACCCATTCAGCCCTTTGTATCCAACCCTTCGGGGTAAACAGATCGTATATGAGGGTGCGTAAATATAGGGGACGCGTTCCAATGCCCTGATCGATTCGCAAGGAGAACACAGGTCGTTCGGATAAATAGGGTCTATCCCCCCATCTATCAGGGGCAAACCCGTACCCATAACCAGGTACCCCCAGTAAAATCGGAAAGCGGGGGAACATTGTGGACACGGTTTTCCGAATGAAATCGGACAGGAAAGTATCGAAAAAAGGCACTCCCTGCGGTTGGAAGGAGCGGGTGAAACCGAAACCGAGGATCCAGGCAAAGGCAACCATTCCCCCGATCCAAGCTATCCCCCTCCATTCAATCCTACCTTTTATTTCCAGTCTGAGGCGTGCGATAGACAACGTCATGAAAAGAATCCACACGAGAATCCCCAGAATCCAAAACCCGAGGATAATGAACAGAACTACAGATTGCCCCGCCAGAAAATGCAATATTGCGGTTTTCCAGTTTCCTGATTGGAATGCCCAGCCGCTCGTCATTGCCAGGTACCCTTCGATAAAAAAGAAGGTATAGGATACCGAGCCTGTAGGAACGCCCTTCTTGAGGAGTTCCAACCAGATCACGTAGGCTGAATAGGGAAACACCAAAATCAACACAATGGCTATTACTGCCCCCAAAAGTCCGTAGAGAAAGAAAAAGGCTTTTCTTTGGAAGGGATGGAACAGGGGTAATATACACCCAAGGCCTAGATACCCATACAAGAGCAAAGGGGGTTGATCTATTTTTAATAGAACTTGGAATAGAAGTGGGGGGCCAAGGGTAATAACGCATCTTAGCAGGCTGTTCACCCCAGATCCTCCTTCATCGTATGGTATCCGCGAACAAGGAGTAACCGGTCTTGTTCCTCCATTCTGAGCCTGTAGTCTTCCAGAAGATGCAGTTCCCGCGGTTCCAAGGAGGTGACTACGATAATACCTATTCCTTTTCCGTCTGCAAAAGTAAAGTCTTCCAGGAATTCTATCACCTGGGGATCGAAGGAACGGAATATCCCTACCACCGCGCCGGTAGCTAGACTCCGGTTTTGGACATCCCCCCGAAGCAGTTCAGAGGGAGATACGGCGTGGAACGCGTATGTTCCAAAGGGAAACAGGAGGGTGTAGCGATAGAATCGTTGGAACTCTTCTGGATCCTCTTCCCGAAACACGATCTGCTCCTCCCCATACCGTAGCCGTACAGGTATCTTGTGAAGGAGGAAGTACCGTATCAACGCAAGAAGAACTTCTAGGGATACATCCTCGCTCTCCCAGATGGCCTCGGTGGATTCTCCTTTTCTTCTCAAATCCATATAGAGGGTGATCATAGGCAAGGATGAGGTCTCGAATTGACGCACATAGGGAATACCGGTAGCGGCAAATTTTTTCCATGCCATGTACCGTATGGGCTGACCGGGGCGATACTCTGTAACACTTTGAAAGAGGGTCGGATCCGCAGTGAGACCTTCCCCGATTCCTGGGCTGAATCCTTCCGCGCGATTTACTCGAATCCTACAGGATGAAAGTTCCGCAAGACGAGGGTAAACATAGAAGTTTCGATGGTATACAGGCAACCGTATCCCGAAGAGAAAAAGTGGGTCGTAAATCTCGAGGGAATCCAGGCCCACGGTATAGATTCCTCGAAACTTGCACCGAATCGTATAGGAGAACCGGTATAACTGCCTGGGCCGGGGGAATAGGAAGAATGATTTCCTTTCGGCTTTTTCGCTTAGATCCTCCCGACTCTCTTTGAGTCGTACTCTTATCCAGCAGGCTGGGAGGGACGTTTCCATCACTAGCCCCAATGTATACTGGACGGCATCTCCCTTTTGTGGATGGGTAGTGGAGAAATCTTCAACATACTTCGTTCTCCCCACACCGATGAGAAAAAACCCTACATCCAAAACAAAGAGGAACACCAGCGAAAGGAATAGGGAATAGTAGGGGCCCTCCAGGTAGGATCCTGCCACATAGAGAAGAAATCCACTGAAAGTATAGAGGTACAGGGAGATCTTTTGAATGAAACTGACCGTAGAGTTCATTCCAATCCTGAAGGCATCGGGATAGAGGAAAGGATCGTGTCCAGCACCTCCCCTACCGATCGATTCTGCATTCTGGCTTCCGGGGAAAGACTCAAGCGATGGGAAAGCACGGGAAGAGCCAGAACCCGAACATCGTCGGGAAGCACGTAATCTCGGTCCTGGAGGAAAGCCCAGCCTTGAGCCGCCCGTAGCAAATGTTGGCTAGCCCGAGGACTGATCCCTCCCTTGAGTAAAGGGGTTTGGCGAGTTGCCTGGGCAATGCTCACGATATAGGAGAACACCTTCCTATCCACATAGAGAGTTCGTACCTTCTTTCGGAACTCCACCACATCTTGGGCACTCAACACAGGTTCCAGAGAATCGAAGGGAGACTCCGGTAGGCCAAGCCCGATAATTCTCTCTTCCTGCTCCCTTTCGGGATACCCGATATCAATTCGCAGGCCAAACCGATCCACCTGAGCTTCCGGTAATGGAAAGGTGCCCGAAAAGGAAAGAGGATTCTGGGTCGCTACCAGGAAGAATGGCTGGGGAAGAGGGTAGGTTTTTCCATCTACCGAAACGGATCCTTCCTGGAGGCTCTCCAATAGGGCCGCCTGCGTGCGGGTGGAAGTACGATTGATTTCGTCCGCCAGGACGAACTGGTGCATGATAGCACCCGGTTTGTACACAAAGTCTCGTAGCTCCGGGCTCCATACCGTCATTCCCGTGATATCCCCTGGCAACAGATCTGGAGTGAATTGTATACGACAAAAATCGAGCTGACAGACTCTGGATAGACTCCGGGCCAGGGTTGTTTTACCCACTCCTGGGATATCTTCGATAAGCACCGCTAAACCGGAAAAAAAACCCGTCAAAAGCAGATCCACTGCTTTTTTCTTTCCGATGAACACTTTCTCGATCTCTCGGTGAATCCGCTTCCCTATCCCTTCCATGCAGCCTACAGTATAGAATAGCTCTCCAGGATACGACAATGGGAGCCCCGTTTTGATAAAAACCTGTCAAAGGTCCAGCAAATCAATAGTCCCGCAGAGGAATCGTGACCATCGCACGGGTGCCCGTTATACGTTGAAACTCAAGACTGGCTCCCAGTTGATTCACCAAGGTATCGATCAGTTCCAGCCCAAAACCGCCCTCTGCCCTTTCCGGTAAAGAAGGGTCGAAACCGACCCCATTGTCTTCGACTGTAAGGATCGCGCTGTTTTCTTTCCTCCTAAGGGACACATGGATGGTTCCTTCCCGGTTTTCAGGGAACCCA
>Ga0308410_1002278_pt1 | contig 11065 bp, 10 predicted proteins | sample HotsprOSTMatCore_FD_203467 | JGI IMG/M metagenome (GOLD analysis project Ga0308410, IMG submission 203467) | Hot spring phototrophic mat microbial communities from Octopus Spring, Yellowstone National Park, Wyoming, United States -... | ecosystem: Environmental > Aquatic > Thermal springs > Hot... | reverse complement strand
CTGAACCGCACATGAAGCTCATCGTGGACACGATTGAGTTCGCGACGCACTATGTCCCCAAGTGGCACCCCATCAGCGTCAGCGGGTATCACATTCGCGAGGCGGGCGCGACCGCCGTGCAGGAGTTAGCGTTCACCCTCGCGGACGGGCTGGAGTATGTGCGCTGGTGCTTAGACCGCGGGCTGCACATCGACGACTTCGCGCCGAAGTTTTCGTTCTTCTTCAACGCGCACATCGACTTTTTCGAGGAGATTGGCAAGTACCGCGCGGCGCGGCGGATTTGGGCGCGCGAGATGCGCGAGACCTTCGGCGCGAAGAACCCGCGCTCGTGGTGGATGCGCTTCCACACGCAGACGGCGGGCGTCTCGCTCACGATGCAGCAGCCGTATGTGAACCTCATCCGCTCCACGATTGAGGCGTTGGCGGCGGTGCTGGGCGGCACGCAGTCGCTCCATGTCAACTCGTTCGACGAGGCGTGGGCGCTGCCGACCGAAGAGGCGGTGCTGCTGTCGCTGCGCACGCAGCAGGTAATCGCCCACGAATCGGGCGTGACGAACACTGTTGACCCGCTCGGCGGCGCGTACTTCGTGGAGTGGATGACCGACCAGATGGAGACGGGCGCACGCGACTACTTCCGCCGCATCGAGGAAGAAGGCGGCGTCGTGCCTGCGGTCAAGAGCGGCTTCTTCCAGCAGGAAATCGCCGACGCCGCCTATCGGTTCCAGCAGCGCGTGGAAGAGCGCGACTTCGTCTGGGTCGGCGTCAACGAGTACCAGATGACCGAAGAGCCAATCCCGTTCCGAATCCTGAAAATCGAACACGAGGCGCACGAGAAGCAGGTCAAGCGGCTGGCAGACCTGCGCCGTCGGCGGGACAATCGGGCGGTAGCGCAAGCACTCAAAGACCTTGTCGCCGCCGCGCGCCGCGAGGAGAACCTGATGGTGCCCATCCTGAACGCCATCAAGGCTTACGCGACACTCGGCGAGATGGTCAACGCGCTCAAAGAGGTCTACGGTACCTACACTGAAGGCGCGATGATTTGACGCTACTTCGTGAAGCGACTATGCATGAAACGACCAGAGCGCACAATCGCTACGCCCGCTGCAACACCAGCCGTGTGGCAAACTCTACGCTTGCTTGCAAGCACTAATGAGCGCCTATGCGTTGAGATCTCGAGATTGCTTACCCTACCCCGACCCTCACCCAGTGCGAAGCATGTATCCCCTCCCCTAAGCTTGGGGGGAGGGGATAAAAGTAACGACTAACACCCAACGCCAAAGTTGAACAGTACCGTTAACAGATCTACGTCGTCCACCTTGTTGTCGCAGTTAACATCCACGCGGCCCAGATTGCCGCCCGTCTGCCCAAACGAGAAGAGAACTTGAAGCAAGTCCACATCATTCACGCAACCGTCCATGTTTATATCGCCTAAATGAGGCGCACAGGGAAGCTCCAATAGAAACGCTTCTTGACGACGGCGCGAGGCATTGTATCCCCAGCCAGCAATGTAGCGACCATCTGGCGAAATAGCGTGCGCAACCTGCAGTTGAGAGCCGTCTCTAAGCAGACCAGAGTAGACGAGGTTTAGATCTTCTGACACCCAGTTCGAGCCGTCTCTTCGCCAGCGGAACGCTCTTAGTTGTCCTCGTGGTAAGCTGACAACGCCAACAATTGTCGTTCCATCGGCGGAAATGCCGTGGCTGGATGCGCCGTTGAGCAGTCCTACAAGTTTTATACTGCTCGGATTTTGACCGTCCCAACTCCAAACCATGATACCGTCAACCCTTGTAGGAAGGTCTCCATCGTCAACCACGCCACTACCCTGTCCTGTGATGAATCGTCCATTCGCTGAGACGGCAGACGCTGCGCTTCCAGAAAGCCTATTCCAATTTGATGGGTAAGGGAGAAAGTATTGTTGAGTGGGGTCAGCGTTCCGAACGCCAGTATGGCGCCATACTACTGCTTGTCTGATTCCGCCATTTGTTGCCCAGCCGACGACTACTGGACTGTTCCACTTGGCAACAGCGAGCGCTTCAGAAGCGTTATTCTGCAAAACCTTGCGGTAGAGACCAGGACGCGGGTAGGCGGAGCCCCAGATAACCGCTTTAGGGGATGTTGAGGAGTAATCAGCGCCCGCGAATATGTAGTCGTTTGCAAGGCTGTACGCAAACCCGATATTAGCCGAATTCACGGCTTGACACCCGCTGTCGATTCTCCACACAAACGGTGTAAATGAGTTTCTTCCAGGAATCCCGCCAACCACAGTTAGAACACTCGATCCGCGATCGTTATCCGCATAAGCGACATCTCTTGCCTCAACCCCTACGGTGTTACACCGTGCGAAAGAGAGATCAAAGTACCCAGTTTGTTTGTCCCAAAGAAATGGAAGCTTTCGATTGGAATCATAGTTTTCGTACCCCGATATGCACGAACCCACAACATAGCGTCCGTCTTCCGACACAGAGTAGCCCCAAACTCTATGCCGAGCGTCCGTGTCAGACGAGTCGTAAATCCAGTGTAGTATCTGTGCATTTGCGCTCCACAGCGCGGCTACCGAGACGAGCGATAAGTTCATCAATCGGTTCCAAGAGTTCCGCATGGTTGCACCTCCATTCCATTTGTCATGGCTGTACTATAACTATATTATACCTCCCACACGCCGAAAAAGTCAAGTGCCACCGGCGCATGCGCCAACACATCGTTTACACCCACCTCTGTTCCTGCTGCGCAAGAGTGGGGAAAGAACGGAGTGAGGCGACCAGATGCCCTTACCCAACGGCACTTGCACTAAGGCCAATCGGACAATCAAGGTTTGCGAAAGAGTGTTAGTATTATACTATACAAGCACACCGTGCAGCACTACTTCTGACAAAGGGTCTCTCGGCGGCTCGCGGCTGCATAGGCATGTGGGCAAAGATGGAGCGGGAGACGGGATTCGAACCCGCGACCCTCGGCATGGGAGGCCGATGCTCTACCCCTGAGCTACTCCCGCACGCCCTTAATTATACCCTCGACACAGTTATCAAGTGCATTCGGCGCATGCGCCAACACATCGTTCGCACTGCCCCTGCTGACGAATACTTCGGCAACGCTGAGATTGTCTACGCTCTTGTGCATCCAACCTTGTTATAGACGGAACCCCACACTTATACACAATCCCGCACTCCCGCGTGAGGCATGGAGAGCCAACTTGCAACGAAGCAATCTAGACTCCCTAAGCAGTTTGTGTGATAGTTACTCAATAGGGATGAAGTATCTTCGCCCGACAACGACCTTCCGCAGCCCAACTTCGCGAAAATGAGGTATAATATGATTATGCAGTGGAGATTGCGAATCTCTGCAAGAGCCTGCTACAAAAACAGCTGCGCTATAGCAGTACAGTTGCAAGCGTGTTTCTGGGACAAATGGAATGGAGGTGCAACCATGCGTGAGGGTGTTCGAAAATAGCGGGTGCGGAAGGGTACACTCAACCCTATGAAACGCCGCAACCCGCGCATCACGCTCAGCGTCCTGCCCGCACGCGCCATCTACCAAGCCGTCCTCCAGTTCACCCAACAGCACCCACTGCCCCGCACCAAAGGACGCAAGCCCCTCTACTCCGAAGCCCTCATCCTCACCCTCGCCCTCCTGCGCACCGCCCGACGCGCCTCGTATCGCCAGTTGCTCTTTTGCCGCGCCCCAGAAGCTTTGCCTGACCAGCCTGTGCCTGCTCTGGGCACGCTGCTGTACCGCCTGCAGACCCTCGCCGACGAGCGTTGGCACGCGCTGCTGAGTGGGCTGGCAGCGCAAGGCATCGCCCACAAGACCCCCGCGACGCGCCGTTTCCGACGCCTGTGGTGTTTGTGGACGGCACGGGTGTGGGGTTCAATACACCGTTTTATGCGCAGTTTCGTCGGGGGGCAGAGATACGGCGCATTCGTTCCCACCTCAAGGCGGTGGTGTTGGTGTATTGTCGGGGGGGTCGGCGTTGGGTGATTGGGGCGTCGTTGGGTCGGGCGTATGCGGACGAGGGGCGGTTGTTGGCGGGGTGGTTGGGTCGGTATGGCAGTGGGGTGGCGGGTTCGGGAGCGTTGTTGGTGGGGGACAAGTTGTACGGGTATCGGGGTCGGTTGTTGGCGCGTGTGGAGCAGGCTCTATGCGTTCCACATACACGCGCTCTTCGATCTGCGCGGCGTACTTGGGCAGTAACTGCGGCATCAGCCATGACTGTATCGAGACAATCATATTCGGGTGAAAGTCGTGCCACAGATACTCCTCGATCCGCGCATCCATCTGTACAAAACGCGGCTCTGCCATCGTGGGGTATTGTACCCTGCGTCTATGGGGGCAGACCGCGAGTCTGCTGTAATAAGTGTATCAGGTGTGCCACAAGTGGCTGGACGACCGCACGGGCACGGAGCTCTCCTACGACGAGCGGCTGACCTATCAGAAGATGATCACCGCGCTTTCGGGCACGCTGGCGTTGCAGGCGGAGATTGACGCTGTGGCGCGCGCGGCGTGGGGGTGGTAGATTGTGTGCCGTCGGGAGTCGGGCTGCCTATCCCCACACAGCCTCCACTTGTGCGCGTAGAAAGGCTAATGACCGACGGAAGCCCGCGTCGCCTTCTGCTTGACCATCCTCAATGCTGAGGTAGCCTGCGTAGCCGTGTGCCTTGAGGATTGTCAGCAACGCTCGGAACGGGACTGCGCCTTCACCCAGTACACAGTGTTGATACTCTCTGGGTCGGCGGTCGCCTGCGTGCACATGATGGACTTTATGCACCACGCGCTGCAGCAGTGCAATCGGCTCGGCATCTGTCATGAGAGGATTGGCGAAGTCGAAGTTCACGCGCACGGGTGTCGGCTCAATCAGCGCGAATACCTGCAGGAAGCGTTCGGGCAGGAACGAGAAGTCCTCGCGGGTCCATAGGCGGTCTTTGTAATGGTTTTCGTAGCAGGGGTAGACCCCACGCGGCACGGCATATTCTGCCAATTCGACCATGCAGTCGGCGGCGTAGCGGGCGGCGGCGTCGGGTTCGATGCCGTCGTGGAGCATCCCAGCAGTCGTGCGCACGGCGTCCGCGCCGAGTTCCGCTGCCCAGTCCACTCGTTGGCGCATCGCGTCCAGTTCCGCGCGGCGCACGGCAGCATCGGGGTGCGTGAAGTCGGGCGCGCAGGTGATTTGGCTCACACGCAGTCCCAGTGCGCTCAGTTCCGCTTTGAGCGCAGGCAGAATCGCATCGCTGAGGAAAGCATGGTAAATCTCCACTGCCTGCACGCCGAACGCGGATGCCTGACGCAGCCAGTCCCACAGAGTTATCTGCCCCTGCAGGATGGATTGGATGTAGCGCACGGGCATCCACGCGATTGTCGGCTTAGCCATCCTTGAGCAGGCGGTTGATGCGCTCGGCGTCGCGTAGCGACGGATCGTCGACGAAAATCAGCTTCGGAATGCGCTTGAGATGGAGCCGCTTGCCCAGCAACCCCTTGATGTAGCCAGCGGAGTGCTGGAGCCTTTCCAGTGTATGGGCGCGCCTATGTTCGTCGCCTAGCACGCTCACATAGACCGTCGCCTGCGAGAGGTCGCGAGCAATCCTCACACCCGTAATCGTCGCCAAGCCCAGATCCTGTCCTGCAAGGTCTTTCAACAGCACCTGACTGATCTCTGCAGTCAGGAGCGATTCCAATCGTTCCATGCGTCCGCCCATTGGCGTCCTCCTTCTGTTGGCGAGGTGTCGATAGCGTCTGCTTCCGTGTAGACGCACCGCCTGAGTTATAGGTTCACAAAAGCTCCAGAGAGCTCTCCAGTAACACAATACGCCCTTCGGTCTCCAAGCGTTGCAGTGCGGCGTCCAGCACGCGATTGACGAAGTCGGTCTGATTGCCGACGCACGCCATCGCCAAGCACGCTCGCTGATGGAGATTGTGGTGATCGACTTCGGCGACCGACAGGTTGAAGTCGTTGCGCAAGCGCGTAATAAGACTCTGCACGACCTGTCGTTTTTCCTTCAGCGAGCGACAACCGCCGATGTGCAGTTCGACGGTTAAGACGCCGATTCGTGCCGCCATCGGCAAAGAGTATACCCGCGAAGGCGCGTGAAAACGGGTATCCTTGTGCGCGATGTTCTGGCGCGCGGCGGTATTGGTGTTCCTGATCGATCAGGCAGTCAAGTGGTGGGCGACTCGCAGCCTGATGTTGGATCAGCCTGTGCCCGTGTTGCCGCCCTACTTCTACCTAACGCTCACCCACAATACAGGGATAGCGTTCGGATTACTGGAGGGTCGTGGCTGGCTTACCATCCCGCTAACGCTGTGCGTGGCGGGCGGGCTGGTGTGGTATCACTATCGGAGCAAGCCATCGCGTGGTGTGCAACTACTGACAGGGCTGCTACTGGGTGGCGCACTGGGCAACTTCGTTGATCGTCTGCGGCTCGGCTATGTGGTGGATATGTTCGATTGCGTGGTCTGGCCTGTGTTTAATGTGGCGGATATGGCGATTACCTGCTCGCTGTTGGGGCTGATGGCGTTGCAGTTTGTGGGGGCACGTGCGCCTGAGACACCGACTGCTGCGGGCGCCTCCGAGGAGCCGCCGCGATGATGCCTGAACTGGTGCGAATCGGCGGGCTGACGCTCTACACCTACGGGTTCATGTGGGTGGTGGGGATTTGGTTGGCGGTGTGGTGGGGACTGCGCCGCGCGCCACGCTACGGGGTCTCTCCCGACGACGCGCTCGACATCGCCTTCTGGAGCGTCCTGACAGGAATTGTGGGGGGGCGTGTGGCGTTCGTGCTGACCAACTGGTCGCAGTACGCGCCTGACCCACTCAGTGTGTTGCGCGTGTGGGAGGGCGGGATGTCCTACTTTGGGGGCTTCGGGCTGGCGATTGCGACGGCGATTTCCCTGATTCGGGCGCGGCGCGTGCCGATTTGGCAGCTGGCCGACTTGGCAGCGCCGTCGCTCGCGCTGGGCTACGGAATCGCACGCATCGGCTGCTTCGCAGCGGGTTGCTGCTACGGCGCGCCGACCGACCTGCCGTGGGGCGTGCTGTTTCCTGGACACACGCACCCCGTTCACCCGACGCAACTCTATGCGACGGGGATAAACCTGCTGATTTTCGCGGGGCTATCGTGGCTGGAGCCGCGCCGACGGTTCGAGGGGCAACTGTTCGCGCTGTTTCTCGTGCTGCACGGGCTGTACCGTTTCATCAACGAGTTTCTCCGTGCCGGAGCGACCTCCGCGCTAATGCTTGGTGCGTTCACCTACGGGCATCTGGTCGCAGCAGTGGTGATGGCGGCTGGAGGTGTGCTTTACTGGGTGCTGGCGCGCAGACACACGCGAATCCAAGCGACGAATGCTGTATAATTTTTGTTTATTCTGTTCAGGAGAGAACGGGATGAATACCTATCCGTTGGACTCGGTGCGCTACGCTACTGGTGGGCGGCGTTGCCCATCGCCTGCAGCCTGCGATGGACTGAACTGGCAAAGTGCCCTGAGCGCGCTGGGACAGCTGCTTTTGACCTGCACATTCACAGTTGGCTGGATGGTATTGATACACGAGAGTGACCCTATCTACCGAATCCTCCATCACATGCGCCATACACCTACCCGCATAGCGATTGGGGCAGACCTCGTGGCGGCGCCGCTGCTGCTATCGGTAGTGTTTTTCAGCCTGTCGCTCAGTCTGGCGATTATGTAGTAATGATACCAGACTGTAAGGCAGGCAGTTAGCACACCTTATGCTGGAACTGGAAAGTGTGAACGGTGCGCGCGACTTGCCATTCGCGGGCTGTAGGGTCGCGACCAACACGCGGGGCAAGCCGCTGCTCCACGACGCCGATGGGCAGGTGCTGACCCTCTGCTGACACAGGTACACTTTGCACGCGATGAGTCGTGCCGCGCGGTGGCTGTGGTTGACGGCGATTGCGCTGCGCATCACTTACGCGCCGCTGGCAACACACTTGGATCCCTTGTTGCGGGCGAACCCGTTGCACGGGGATGCCGTTTTGCACGACCAGATGGCGTGGCGGCTCGCCAGCACAGGCGAGTATCGGCTGGACAAGGGGCTGATGACCGCGCCTGCGTACATTTTTCTGATGGCGGGCGTGTACGCGCTGGCGGGGCACGCGCCGACCGCCGTGCGCCTGCTGAACGCGCTGCTGGGGCTGCTTGCGTTGTGGGGGCTGTGGCGACTGACCCATCGGCTGGCGGGTGAACGCGCGGCGAACCTCGCGCTGCTGCTCGGCGCGTTGCACCCGCACCTGCTGATGATTACAGGCTGGCTCTACACGGAGAACCTCGCGCTACCGCTGGTGGTGTGGGCAGTGTATGGCTTGCTGGCGCGGCGCACGGGGTGGGGCTGGGCAGCGTCAGGCGCGCTGCTGGGGCTACTTGCGCTCACGCGGGCGAACTTCCTGCCATTGGTGGCACTCGCAGGCGTGTGGCTGCTGGGGCGTGAACGGCACTGGCGTCCGCCTGCCCTCCTGCTGACGACCGCGCTCCTGACCGTCGCGCCGTATGTTGTCTTCATCTCTGCACGCTACGGTGCCTTTGTCCCCATCGGACGCGGTGGCTATGTGCTGCTGTGGGCGAACAACGAACATGCCGACGGCGGGTTCGACCCGCTGTTTCTGGAGCGCACGCTCACGATTGGCGGCGAGACCCGCCCTGTGCGCGCGTGGCTGGACGCGACAGACCCCCTCGAGCGCGACCGTCAGGCGATGCGACTCGCGCTGCAGTGGATACGGGAGAACCCCGCGCGGTGGCTGGGACTGCTGGGGCGCAAACTTGCGTTGACACTCTCGGCGTTCGGGCTACAGAATCCTCAAAATCGTGGCGTGGCAGCAGTGTTGTACCTCGCCGATGGGGTCTACTGGCTCTTCCTTGCACTGGCGGGCTACGGACTGTGGCGACTGCGACACACCCACCGCGAATTCGTTGTGCTTAGCACGCTGTTTCTGGGCTGGACGCTGCTGACTATTCTACTGTATGCAGGGGGCAGTCGCCCGCTGTTGCCCGCCCAGCCGCTGCTCACGCTTGGCGCAGCGGCGGGCGTTTGCGCACTGCGGACGCACAGAAGCCTGCAGACTTGAATCCTGTTCTTGCCTGCTCTCTTGTGGGCGAGGGCAGCTGCAGCTCCCCTCGCCCGCTGCACAAGAAAAGAGAAAACCCCGCTATTCTCGCCAGTCGGGCTGCTGCGCCCAGCGCAAGAGCTCGAGAAACGCAGGGTAGACCTCCTCACTGTTGGGTAGGATTTGGTCAGGCGGGAGCAAGAAGCCATATCGCCCCGTATCGCGCAGCTCGTAGGTATACGATAGCGCGCCGCGCGCTCCGAACACCCAGTCAGTCGCCGAACCACTTGCTATGTAGAGTGTTGTCGCAATTGGTCCGATCGTGTACAACAGCCCATACACACCGCGAATTGCTTGCTGCTGTGCGACTCCCACGCGCTCGAACACCCGATGGAAGGGTGCGCGGGTGGTTGTATAGCCCCACGGCCAGAGAATCAGCTGCGAGTAGCTGTGCACATCCACATGGACGCGTAGGGTCGGCAGGCTCAGCATCCAGCGACTGAGCCAGTAGGTCTCGGGCTCGGAGAACGGCGCGCTGCCCCGATAGGTCTCGCTATTCGGGTCGCTGCTGGAGCCCGATCCACCCCAGCGGAAGCCCCAGTTGCGGTTCAAGTCCACGCCATATACATCGCGTCCACCGATTCGCCCAATATACCGACGATTTTTGCGCCAGAGTCGGTCGGTCGTGCGCGTGAACACATACCCATCAGGGTTGACCACAGGCACAACATAGACCTCCAACTGATTGAGCGCATCGCGCACGCGAGTGTTGGTCGGATACTCGGCAACCATGCGATAGGCAAAATACAGCACGACGGGCGTGGTAATCCACTCGCGGGCGTGCTGCATGGCGTTGATGACCACCTGCGGTCGGTCGCGATAGACGCGCGCGCGATACGGATCGCGTGTGAGGCGCAGCGCGTAGATCGGGCGATTCTCTATCGAACGACCGATCTCTAACATTTGCACTAAGCGTGGATTCTGGTCTGCCAGTTGGCGCATTGCCCCGTAAATCTCGTCCAGAGTCAAATAGCGTGTGAACAGATCCTGATACTGAGGATCGAACTCGGTCTGCTGCTGCTCGCGAATCAACGCGCCCACATCGGGGATTAGCACCTCACCCTCGAATCCTGCCTTGCGAAATTGCTCTTGTTCTTCAGGCGACAAACACACATCGACCGTGCTGCCGCGCACCATCCACACATCGCGTGCTAACTGCTGAACTGTCTCCAGTTGGGCAAGTGTGCGCACCGTGATTCGCCACACTTGATAGCCATCGTAGCTAACCGTCTGCGCTCCCAATTTAGGAAGCAGCAATAGACACAGCACGAATATTCCAATCAAGCGTCCCATATCCCAATTATAGCCTATTCCTGCAATTGTTCCAGTCGCGTTTTCAAGCGGGCGTGTTTTTCGAGCAGGTCGCGCTCTTGGGCGCGGGTCTCCTGCACCACTTCGGGCTTGGCGCGTTCGACGAATTGCGGGTTGCGCAGGCGCGCCTGCACCTGTTTGATTTCGGCTTCCAGTTTCGCGAGTTCCTTCTGCAAGCGTTCGCGCTCGCGGGCGACATCGACCAGCCCTGCGATGGGCAGGTAGACCTCCGCGCCGTCGGCGGGGTTCATCAGCGCGCGCTCGGTCGGCTGCCCGAAGCGCACCTCCTGACACCACGCCAAGTGCCCGATGGTTGCCGCGTGCCGTTGCAGGCGTTCCGCGCTCGCGTCGTCCGTCGGGTTCACCCACACGGTGGGAATGGCGACGCCAGGGGTGATTTTCACCTCCGCGCGCAGGTTGCGAATCGCGCGGATGGTCTCGAACACCTGCGCGACCTCCGCTTCGGCGTCGGGGTCTATCAAGGCGGGGTCGGCGACGGGGAACCGCGCCCTGCCCAGCGACGGCTCGGCGTCCGTCGCGCCAATCGCCTGCCAGAGTTCCTGCGTGATGTGCGGCATGTAGGGGTGCAGCAGGCGCAGCAGGCGGTCAAACAGGTGCAGCAGCATTGCTTGCGTCTGGGCGCGTCG
>Ga0308410_1002277_pt1 | contig 11067 bp, 6 predicted proteins | sample HotsprOSTMatCore_FD_203467 | JGI IMG/M metagenome (GOLD analysis project Ga0308410, IMG submission 203467) | Hot spring phototrophic mat microbial communities from Octopus Spring, Yellowstone National Park, Wyoming, United States -... | ecosystem: Environmental > Aquatic > Thermal springs > Hot... | reverse complement strand
CGAGAGGGCACCCATCGAGGTACCGTGATAACTGACACGGCGGGCAATAATCTTCGTCCGGTCGGCGAAGCCACGGCGACGCTGGTATACCTTCGCTATTTTCAGCGCCGTCTCGACGGCATCGGAGCCACCGGTTGTCAGGAATACTCGTGACCGGGGGCCGGTTGGACTGATTGCTGCCAGGCGGGCAGACAGATCGATCAGGGGAAGACTGGGGAAGCTAAAGGGACTGACGTAAGCAATGTCGCTCAATTGCGCACTGATCGCCTCGATGATTTCGCGACGACCATAACCGACATTTACTGTGAATAAACCAGAGAGACCGTCGATATACTCATTACCGTCTTGATCCCATACGCGCGACCCTTCACCTCGCACCAGTATCGTGGGCCGCGCGTTGGTACTGGAAAAGTGGCCCATTTGGAAAAAGTGCAGCCAAACGTTATCACTGAGGGCCTGATGTCGATTGTTTGTGATGGTACTCATATAAACTCCTGGCTACGTCCGCAACCGTGATCTCTGACGCGCAGTATGCGCGGCTGCAACACCGCAGCAGGTTCATGAAAGGAGACCACATCGTGGGCACATACCCCGACGCTGGCGCGGACACGACGAACAGGGCTACACGCCGGTCTATGCAACCGGTGTGACCGAGATGCGGGCGGCCCTGACACGCACGCACCTCATGCCAATCAATCTGCCAATGTTATTCCTTTCTAGCCGATATTTCGGCAGCAATAAAATACAAACCGGCGCGTACACCAAACCCTCCGCGAACAGCTATTTGCTGTTCGTGAAGGAAAGGTCTGGTGTCGCGAGGTTAATTATCGACGAGGCGAATAACCCGGAATACTTCGGCGTAAGCAACGCCAATCTGTGCGCCGTTCTCGGCATCCCACTTGCGCACCCAATCGGCAACATCGGGGCCGAGTTGTGAACGATGGCAGAGCAGACTTTCAATTTTCTGCTCGATCCGATCGCTGATGTCGAGGTAGAGATCAGGGGCAGCCGGGAACATCAGATAGAGTTCGCGCACTTTGTGCGGTTCATACCCTTCGGCCAGCAATTCCGGGAAGATCGGGCGCGTTTCAGCGCTCGGGAAAACAGCGTAGATCGCAGCTTCACCAGCGGCACGGTGATCGGGATGGTTGATGTAAGTGCTACCGGCAAAGACAAGCGTTGGGTCCTGACAAAGGACACGGAAGGGGCGGACAGCGCGAATAAGGCGGGTTAGTTCGCGTCGTAGCTCGAGTGTTGGCTGGAGGATACCATCACGGTAACCAAGGAAGCGCACATCCTGCACCCCAAGGACGTGCGCTGCTGCACGTTGTTCGTCCTGGCGACGCTTGATCAAGTCTGCTGCAAGTGTCCCTGGTTCGTTCGAGCCAGCCGACCCATCAGTGATGATGCAGTACGTGATGGGATAGCCTTCCGCTGCCCAGCCGGCAATCGTTCCGGCAGCGGCAAACTCAATATCGTCGGCATGTGCAGCAATGACCAGGATTGGCTCGCGTGAGACGTGCATAGAACCTCCTGTATCTTAGTTTACAGAAAGAGCTGGCATTTGTCTAGGGGGGCTTGATGTCTTACTTAGAGCATGATCAAAAAACTTAGACTTTTGATGAGGCTCGATTATGGCATCTCCATAATCGTCAGGGGAACGTTGGCTGGCAACGTATGCGTCTCCGCGACACACTGGAACAGAGTTGCAACGATGTCAGCGCCTGTACTGCCGAGCACGCCTGGCTCCCCTCACCTTCCCCCTGGCCCCCTTCCTCTCCCACACGGGGAGAGGAAGGGGGAACGTGGGGACTGGAGAGAAAGAACGTTGGCCCCCCTCACGGCAGGCCTTCAGAGTTTTTTCCTAGTCAACAGTGGCGAGGTGAAGAGATAAGAAATAGGAAAGAGGAGTGAGAGGAAGGGGTAGGTACTAACCCACCCCCCCCATTTTTCCGTTCTCTCATCTGCTGAGAGAGGAAGGAGGACAGGGAGAAAGTGAGGCGTGTCAGCCTCGCCTCCATTTTTCCCATCCTCTCTCCTAGGTGAGAGAAGTGTCAGCCACCTCCATTTCCCCCGTCCTCTCACCTGGTGAGAGAGGACAGGGGCGAGTTAGCAGGTGTTGGAAAGGAATTTTTCAGACACATATGAGAACAATTTGCACATTTCTCACACAGTAATCGCTCTCCCACGATGGATTCGGCCAGCGTAGCGCGTATCTGATTCGGGTGGAAGTGGCGCGGTCACCAACAGTACCGCTTCGATGAAGCGTTCGAGTTCTTGTTGGCGTTCATGCGGATCGCGTGGCTCTTCAGCACGTGCGCGACGGGTCAGGTCTACCTGATTGATCAGAATACGCTGCGCAGTACGTTCACTTTCGACGCCGACGGTCGCGGTGAAGGCATGTAAAGTTGTTTTGACAAAGTTCGCCAACGCAAATTGTTCGGTACTCGACGTAGCAGTCGTTTCTGGTGTGACCAGCGCCAGGCTAGCACCGTCGCACAAGGCAATTTTGCGCGCCACCCGGAAGTGGTGAGTCAGTTGGTGTTCACACAAGTCAGCAAATTCGGCCTCACTTAGCACTGTACTCCAGTCGCTATCTTTACGGCCAACCAGTGGTGCAGTGGGCAGAGGACGGAAAGGCGTACAGACTACCGGCCCAGGGCGACCATAGTGCGCAATTGCCCGATCAATCGCTGCTTCAATCTGATCGCTGGCAACAATCGTCATAAGCCGACCGGCCTCAACATGATCATGGAGCAAGCGACGCATAGTCTCTGCACCGGCTTCTGTCTCTACGATCATCACGACTTGGCGCGCACCGTAGCGTTCGAGATAAGCCCGTGCAAGGAGATTCAGATGCTCGGTAAGATGTTCGCCAATGAGGTACACGGTTGTACCGACCAACTCGGCCAGCCGTTCCGGAGCAGGCATGCCAAACAGCTCACCGCCGGTAGGAGTGCGTTCGTAGCGCAACCCTCCCGAGGGGTGGAAGGTCTCGCCGCTGACATTGCGGTCGGCGAGATAGTAAACCGTAGCCATCGCCACATCAAACTCGGTTGGCATCCGTTGTAGATAGAGCATTCCCATGATACCATCGCGCACCTTGCGCGCCTCACGGTCGATCTGAGCACGGGTGAAGAATGGATCGGGCGGAAGAGGCAGATGCGCAAACATATCGGCAGGTAGCTCGTAGCCACCGTTTATCAAGCGGGCGAGGAGCTTCGCCGCAATCGAGCGGTTAAGCAGTGCGCTACTCGAAGAAGCTGCTGGATCACCTTCGCTACGAATACGTTTGGCCAGTTCACGTAAGGCTTGCGGCGTCGCGGGATTCTGCTCTAGCGCGACCACATCGTTCGGTAACAGCAGTTCAACCAGCTCGCGCATCGGACGTGCATCGGTACGGGCAGTGGTTATTAGTGCCGCGTGCAGTTCATTAAGCCGCTTGTTTTCTAAAATGAGCCGTGCGCGACGGGCAAACAGACCAGGGCGTTCACCTGTACCGCGTAAGCGATCACCTTCAACCGGCCCCGGCGCAATCGCGTTGATCTGCACTTCTGGCCCCAGAAAGCGGGCAAAGACCTCGGCCATTGCCCGCTGACCAGCCTTTGAAACGGCATAGTCAGCCCGATTGGGATAGGGAATGGCAGCCTCTTTTTCACCGCCAAAGTAGGAGGAAACGTTCAAGATATAGCCACTACCTTGTTTCTTCATCAAGGGCGCCAGTTTACGCATTAGCGAGTAGTTGCTGATCAGGTTAGCGTACAGTGTGTTCCGCCAGCCCTCTACCGGCATGTCTATAACCATTTCTTCGACACCAGCGATGCCAGCGTTGTTAATGAGATAGTCCACGGTGCCAAACGTAGCCAGGGTACGTTCGACAAGATCAACAAGCTGTTCTTCACTACTGACATCGCAACCAGGTGCGATGTGTACCCGATCTTCGACATCAGTGTAACCCACTTCAGCCAGTTCGGCCCGAATCATCGCCTGCATCTGCTCTAGTTTATGACGGTCGCGGGCTGCCAGCATCACTCGTGCACCGCTGAGCGCCAGTAGCCGACCGATCTGGCCGCCGATGCCGGCACTACCACCGGTGATGAGCGCAACCTTGCCCAGGTGTAAGCCGATCAGACTTTCGGCCCAACCCACTGACGCACTACGCGCACCGGTAGTAGCGCTAACGTTAGCAGGAATATTGAGAGTAATTTCGCTGATCCGGCGTTGGCTGTGTAGTAACTGAGCCGTCCACGCACAGGCAAATTCTAACCCTTCAGGGCTGCGATTATCGAAGCGCACAATCTGATTTGTCCATACCGCCGGTAACACCCGCTCACCATTGGCAGTCACACGGGCATAATCGAGTTCGGCCTCGTGACGCCATACCCGAATCAACTGCTCGATAGCCGCACTTTGAATGCGACCGTACACGTTCCCTGCGGCATTCGCTCCATTCGAGAGGAAGATAACCTGTGGACTACGGGCACGGGCGCCCGGCGTCAGACGCTGAGATTGCCAATAACGGGCCAAGCGACTGGCAATCACAATCGTACCAACAATCTCATCGGCCAGAAATTGCATGACGTGGGCATCATCAACCTCAATCACCTGGTTAGCCGGTTCACGGCTAGAAGCAGGGAGAATAATTGCTGCGTGAATGCCACCGGTATTCTCTCCCGCCCAGTCGAAGATCGCATCGATTGTGGTTGGATCACGGGGATCGAGTGGTAACGCAATTGGTGGGGTAAAGGTTGCACCCGCTAAATGACGACTTTCACTCACTGCTTGCTCGAACTGAGCCAGAGCAGTGGCCGAACGGAAGCCGATAATGACTTCACTGCCACACGTGCGTAACATACCGGCCAGCGCCATCACCTCTTCGATCTGATCACCGGCACAGATCAGCGTCGTCCGACCACTCGCATCGATCGTGCGCAGGTCGGTGCGCGCCAGTAAGCTGGTTTCGCTGCGCAGCGGAAGTTCCATGCCATGGGTAACAGCAATGGTTTCCCCAGCAAGGGCTGCTGCCTCATCACTGGCCAGAAAGACCGCCGCATCGGCCACATCACCAACCGTTGGGAAGCGGCGCTCGAGATTCCCCTGGTCGTTGGTCCGCCATAATCGCATCGTTGCTAAAAATTGCTGCGCCGTATCACCTTCCGCACGACCTTTCAACTGATCCATGCGCTGGAAGACCGTGTGAATTCGTTCGCTCTCAATCGGGCCGGGAAAGATGGTATTCACGCGAATACCACGTGCACCCAGTTCGCGGGCTGCGATCTGCGAGAGCGCATTGAGAGCAGCTTTCGGGGTGACATACGGGATACGTCCATAGTATTCAGCATACGAAAAGATAGTTGAAACATTGATGATAGCGCCGCCTGGCGGTATATGTGGTGCCGCGATCCGCATCAAATGCCACGGCATACCAAGTAAATTGGCAACGCTCGTAGTCAACGTTTCCTCGGCGCCAGGACCGAGTTCGGCATCGGTAAGCGGAATATCAGCCAACCGTCGTTGGGCGCCTGCGCTGCCAGCATTGTTCACTAAAATATCAATCTTGCCATGACGGGCCACGATCGCCTCAATACCAGCACGCACATCTGCCGGATTGCTCCCATCCATCACTTCGAGGTCGATCCGCTTCGCTGGAACTCCAGCCTCTGACCGCATCTGTTCGGCCAGGGCAGTGAGTTTGGCGCCATTACGCCCACTAATGATAACTGTTGCTCCTTCAGCTAGAAAACGTTTTGTCAGTTCGCTACCAATGTTGCCAGCACCGCCGGTAATGAGCGCAATCTTTCCTGCCAGTCGCCCTGTTACACTCATGGACTCCCCCGTCATCAACGAATCATTGTTGTGCGATCATTTAGTTGAAGGTTCACCGATAGCTGTAGTATACCATGATGTTGTTCTAAATTTCACGGACGGTTAACGCTTTGCGACATGGAATGAACATCTGACAAGCGTGGTATGATGTTGATAAGTGCCCGTGATACGCTGAATGTTTGAAACGGATGCGGGTCAATGCACTGTTGTCCTTTTTTCCCGACATCGGGGAAGACTTGCTATCAGACGCATTGTGATGCGGAAAGAGCGATTTTGCCAGTCGAGGCGCCGATGAAGGGGCTTCCTACAATTTGCGGCTACCGTATCAATATCGTTCCTGCATAGTATCTATCACGATTTGACATTGATTACCGGAACGGCGTTGTGTATCGTCAACGCTGATCATCCTGAACAACACTCCTGGCGGTTCGGAAGATTAAGGACGGTATACCCATTACGTTTCCCCAGCAGCGAAGATAATCTCTGGTGACAAGCTGAGGAAATGCCAGGTATTGCAACCCTCTCACATCGGGATGCAGACCAGCGTGCCATCGGCAGAAAACAGGAGTATTCTCTTGAGCATACGCTGGGTAATTATGAATCAAGGTGGTGTAGGATGCTAATCCATGTTCCTTCTCCTGTATCGATCCGGAATCTTCAGCGGTTGCGTCGTGATCCCCTAACGTTACTGACCGATCTGGCAATGCGCGGTGATGTGGTGGAATTTTGGGCCGGACCACAACGCATGGTACTGGTGAATCATCCTGACTGCATTCGCGAGGTGCTGGTCACTAAAAATCGGGCTTTTGTGAAGGGGCGCGTGCTCGAACGGGCCAAGCGATTGCTCGGCGAAGGATTGCTCACCAGCGAAGGTGAAACGCACCTTCGTCAACGACGGCTGATTCAGCCAGCTTTTCACCGTCAACGACTCGCGTCCTATGGCCCAGCCATGGTGGCTGCGGCTGAGGAACGGAGTAGCCACTGGCAAGATGGCGCCGTGCTGGATATGAGTCGTGAGTTGATGGCAATCACGCTGCGGATTGTCGGGGTAACACTCTTTTCCGCCGATACCGAGGCTGATGCCGATCAAGTATTCACCGCAATGCATGATCTGGTGGCTATGTTTGATCTGGCGGTGTTACCGTTCGCCGACTGGTTGATGGCTTTACCACTACCACCGGTGCGGCGATTTCAGCAGGCGAAAATGCGCCTCGATACGATTATCTACCGGATCATCGCTGCCCGTCGTGCCAATCCCGGTAATCGTGACGATCTGCTTTCACTGTTGTTAGCAGCAGTCGATGACGAGGGAGATGGGTATCGCATGACAGACACTCAATTGCGCGACGAGTTGATGACACTCTTCCTGGCCGGTCATGAGACCACCGCAAATGCGTTGACGTGGGCGCTTTATTTGTTGGCTACGCATCCAACAATTGCGGCAACGTTACATAGCGAACTTGATACCGTACTTGGTGAACGTGCACCAACGGTAGCCGATCTGCCATCGTTGTCCTATACCCACTGGCTCTTTGCCGAAGCCTTACGTCTTTATCCACCGGCCTGGATCATTGGCCGACGAGCAATCGCGCCGGTGACGATTGGTGATGTACCGATCAAACCAGATACGATTGTTCTGATGAGTCCCTGGCTGATGCATCACGATAGTCGTTTCTTTCCCGATCCATACCGTTGTGAGCCACTTCGTCATACACCAGCCGCACAAGCTACACGACCAAAATTTGCTTTTTTTCCCTTTGGTGGCGGGCCGCGTAATTGCATCGGCGAACCGTTTGCCTGGATGGAGGGGGTGTTAGTACTGGCTACTCTGGCACAGCGGTGGCATGTGCTACCGGTACCCGATCATCCGATTGCCTTGCAGACAGGCATTACGTTACGTCCTCGTTACGGCATGCAACTTCAACTCAAGCTCCGTCGGCCAGTCTTGCAAGTGCCGTGATACAATAAAATATATGACAGGCACGTACTCATGACATCAAAACGTATGGAAGATGTTACATCGGCAAGCTATAACGCTATCTACAGCACTGCCGCAATCCTCGACGAATCAGATCGTGGACGGCTCTGGATGCGTGGTCGTGATCGGGCTGCGTTGCTCCATCGTCTCTCGACCAACGCTATTGAGCCGTTACAACCCGGACAGGGTACCCTCACGGTCTTGACGACCCCCATCGGGCGAATGATCGATCTGCTGCGAGTATATGTACTGCCTGATGCCTTATTGCTTGAAACGGGTTCTGGGCATGGAGCAGCCATTTTACGCCATTTGCGAAAGAATATCTTTTTCAACGATCAGGTAACGGTCGCTGATGCCAGCGCCGAGTTGGGGCAAATCGGCGTATATGGGCCGCAAGCAAGCCAAGTACTCGAGACAGTGGGATTACCCACCGATATACCTCGCTATGGCATTGTGTCAGCACAGTGGGCTGAACAGCAACTATTCGTGGCCCGATGTGAACCAATGGGGAGCGACGGCTATACCCTCTACCCACACCCTACGCAGGTCATGGCCTTTATGACAGCCCTGACCAACGCCGGCGCGGTCGAGCTTGATAAGAACACCGCCGAAATAGTTCGGGTTGAACACGGCTATCCGCGTTTCAAGCACGAAATCACACTGGATTACATTCCGCTCGAAGCCGATTTGTGGCGAGCAGTCAGTTTTCACAAAGGCTGTTACGTTGGTCAAGAGATCATTGCCCGTATGGAGAGCCGTGGTCGAATTGCCAAACTGTTGCGCGGTTTACGCCTATCGGCGGCACCCGAATCATTACCGGCAAAGGTCATGGCTGATGGCAAAGAGGTTGGTGATCTGACCAGTGCTGTCTGTTCGCCACGCTTCGGTTGGATTGGGCTGGCGTATCTTCGACGGGCATACGCTGAAAGTGGCACGACGGTAACCGTGTTTGATCGTCCGGCAACGGTTTGTACACTGCCGTTTGCAATGCACGAAGCGACAGGAATGAAGGAATGACCCGTACAGCTCGTCGGCGTCAATTGATCGGCGATCTCCAGCGACAGCGCGATGCGTTGCGTCGACAACAAGAGCGCGATCAGCGCATTCTGGCGTCATTGTACGCGATTGGATTGGTAGCACGTCATCGACCACCGCTACGCACATTGTTTGAGACAGTTGTGCGTGAATTGCACCACATCTTCGATTTTGATTCCTGTTATCTTGCTTTTTGTGATGAGCGACCAGAACTGTTCAAAGCCGCTCTACTCTACGATGAAGGTCAGATTGAGTTTCTCGAAAATCGTGAATACGGCTATCTGACCGGATTGATCGTCCGTCGCCGTGAGCCACTGCTCTTCCGCGATCTGTTGACCGAACGCGACGCCAGTTTGCCGCCAGTACCGTTTGGTAACACTGCTAAACGCTCACGTTCGTGGATCGGTGTGCCACTGATGATCAGCGAATCGGTGGTTGGAGTCATCTCTCTGCAAAGCTACCAACCCGGCCTGTACAATCACGAAACCCTTGAACTCCTTCAGCAAATAGCCAACGTGATTGCATTGGCACTCGAAAATGTGGTGCTGGTAGAAGAGCAAGATCGACTGAGTCGCGAGTTGACTGAACAGTTGACAGCACGCCGCGAAGAGTTAGCTGCATTAAGTACACTGGCTGCGACGCTGGTTGATACCCGTTCATTTGATAATGTGCTCGATCAGGCATTGGAAATTGCCGTCACGACACTCCATTTTGATGCCGGTAATGTGCGTTTGCTCGATGAAACCGGTACGCTGCTCGTGCTACACGCCTGTCGTGGGTTCAGCCAGGAATACATTGAACAGACCCGCCAGATTCCACTTGAGATCAGTCCACTGCGCGAGGTAGTTACCCTGCTGCAACCACGGGTGATTCACCGCGATTGGCAGTCACACTACGATCCGGCAACGTTTCCCCTCCATCTCTTCCCACCATTTGAGTCAACTATCAATTTACCGCTCTTTGTTGGGCGGCGGGTACTGGGTACGTTAAGTCTGTTCGGTTTTACGCCACGCGAGCCAGCGCCGCACGAGCTGGCACTGGCCCAGTCGGTTGCCAACCAGATTGCTATTCTGATCGAACATAGTCGCCTCACAGCGGAACGCGAGCGCCAGATTGCTGAACTGCGGGCCTTGCGTGAGATTAGTCTGGCCGCCTCAACGGCGCAAACGACTCGTGAGTTACTGCAACGAGCAGCCTTCGGTTTACAAAACTGTATTGATTTGGACGCCTTTTCAATGGTGATTTACGATCCAGAACGACATTTGATTACGGATGGTATCACCCTTGACGATGGACAAATCTACGATTTTTGGATTAACCAACCGCCACCAGCAAACTCCCTCACCGCCCACATTCTGCGTGAGTGTGAACCGTTGTTTCTCTGCGACTTGCCCGACGAGATTCGAGCCTTTCCCGATGTAGAGATTGTTGTTATCGGTGCTGAACGGATCGCACGCTCTTGGATGGGGTGGCCGCTGCTTGATCGCGATGGACGACCGATTGGGGTCGTGTCGGTGCAAAGCTACCGTTCGTATGCCTTTACTCCGCGTGATATGGAGTTTCTCGGCAATATTGCCGCCCAACTTACCCTGCACGTGAAGAATGTGACATTGCATGCGCAACGAACTCGACAAATCGCTGAACTACAGGCGATCAATCAGATCGGCACGCTGGTGGCAGCATCGTATGATCTGAATCGCATTTTGCATGAGACACAGCGGATTGTAATTGATCTGACGGCAGCTTCTGTCTTCTATCTGATGCTATGCGATCCGGATTCACGCCAGATTGAATATGCTATCTTTGTTGAACACAATCATCAATTAGACCACAACCTGATTGGGCGGCATGTACCATCAGCCTCGTTTTCCGAATGGTTACTCACCCATCGCCAGCCACTACGCTTTGATGATCTCCTGACCGATGCGCAGCAGGTGAAGGCCATGGGTATCCAACCGTATTCGATAGGGGCAGCACACCTGATGCGTTCATGGATCGGTGTACCAATCCTTGCGCAGCACGAAGTGGCAATTGGGGTACTGGTACTACAAGATGAACGCCCATACTGTTATGACGACAATACCATCGATGTGCTGGCGCAAATTGCCAGTTTGATCAGTCTGGCCGTACAGAAGGTACAATTACTCACCGAACGTGAGCAGCAGGCACGCGAGAATGCCCATCTCTTTCAAGCAGCGCAAGCACATGCACTTGCTGCTGAGCGCCAG
>Ga0308410_1002275_pt1 | contig 11074 bp, 10 predicted proteins | sample HotsprOSTMatCore_FD_203467 | JGI IMG/M metagenome (GOLD analysis project Ga0308410, IMG submission 203467) | Hot spring phototrophic mat microbial communities from Octopus Spring, Yellowstone National Park, Wyoming, United States -... | ecosystem: Environmental > Aquatic > Thermal springs > Hot... | reverse complement strand
CTCGATCCCGAATCGATGTGATCACCGTGTTGGTACCGCACCGCCCGGGGAGGACGCCCGAACTGTCTCTCACCCGGCTCGAGACCGATCAAATTGTAGGTGCGGAGGGGAAAGTGGCGGGAATTCCTTTCCGAGTGGTCTTCTTGAAAGATGGCGTCGAGCCGCCGGTCTCTTACGAGGGTCAACAGCTCGGAAAACGCTATCACGTTTGGTGGGGGGAGTTACGTGCCAAGCGTTAAAAACTGGGAAAACCTCCGATGGCAGGGACAGGGTTTAGCCAAATTCAGCCCTCCACGATTGACCCCGGTGGAATGTTGGTCCGGCATGGTGGCAGTATCTCAGCAGCTTAAATTCTATGAAGTGGCATAAACCTATCGGCCAATTTTTAAACAATTTTTTAAAGCGATCCGTCGAGCTTCCGGTTACCGATATTCGTAACGGGTGAGGATACAACGCTCCGGGGTTTTCTCGCGGGGTTGCGTCTTTTGATTATGGTAATGTGAATATCGGATCATGATATATCTGTACAGTAGTTCCGGGTTTAGGGGCTTGGCTCCCCTATCTTCGGCCTTAATCACCCGGTTACTTTCAAGCACAATGTTCGTCGGCAAATCGCCAGGGGAAACCTCGGGGAGCTGGTTTCTTCAAGCCAGGAGGGTCCTTAAGTATTTTTGCCGTTAAGTTTTTAAAGCCCTTAGGTCTTTTGAAAGATAGGTTTTTAAAGTCCTTAAGTCTTTTAAAAGATAAGTGTTTTACAAGAGCGGTTAAAAGATAAGTCTTTTACAAGAGCGGTCCGGTAAGAAAGAGATTGGGCCCGTTAGGCGGAGCCATTGTCGGCGAAGCTTTCCGCTCAACTCTTCCCAAACCTTTTCCCGGGAAAAAGCGACGGTTTGGAACCCCAACCTTCCCCTGTTGGCGTCGGAAGGAAGCGGAGAGTTTGCCTCCCGCCGACGAAGATCCCTCAAGCCTTCGTTCTGGGCCAGTATCTAATACTTTTTCCCGGCGAGTGGTTTCGGAGGCTTTAAAGAATCTTTCTCAACTTCGCAGATAATAAAGCCAGCGAAGTCCCAGCGTTTGCAATAACGCTCGTGTCTTCCCGTGGGGCGAATATGAACAACAGCGAAAGAATGCCGTATGTGTGTGCGGATGTTTACTTTTCCTTGGTCAGCCTTTTTCGCCAGGGAAAGTCCTGTTTGACAAGGCGGAGTTCTATAAATCGGGATATTGCTTCCTCCACATTAAGACCCTGGACTCCGAGGAGCCGGGTACCCTGAAGTGAGGTGTTCAGCTTGCCGAAGAACAAACTGCGAGCCGGTCCAGGGAGCTTGTCCCAGCCGGGCCTGGCCCGCTCAAGGAAACCTAAGATTCGGTCTGCATCTTGAAGGGCCCGCGAATCCCCGGCACCGACGATCAACATGATCGACATGGTACTGCTGATATAGGGATGGTTTAAAGCTCGCTGTACTTCTAACCCTCGGAAATTCCACTGGGGGGAAAGGAGGACCAAAGCCTTCACGTCTTGTCCTTGTTTCATTCCCGGATATTGAGGCCAACTCCAGTCCAGCAAAGCCCAGTTGAGGGCCACCCCGGCCCCCATTTCTGCCCCGATCACGCATAGCCGCTCGATGTTGAGGGCCTCGGCGTCGTTGCGTTCCAGCAGAAATCGCTTCCAAGCTTCCAAATCATATTGAACCATGGCTCCAAAGTCGGCTGGACGAAACCGTTCGGCATCCAAGGTTTCTGTGACCAACCCGCGGGGAGAGGCAACGATCCGCCTGCGGCTTAGCCCGTGGCCCCGCAAATCAGGGACCAAAAGGGCATGGCCCTTTTCGTGGAGCCCGGGCACTAAAGGAGCGAAGTCAGCTCGACTCCCTTTCCAGGAATGCAAAAGGATGATCGGCACCGATTCTTTCCCATTACTGCCGGGATAGAAGGTTGCATGAAGCTCTACCGAGCCACCGGGTTCATTTGTGCGAAGGGATACTTCCTCGGGGTTGGGGAGCACCTTCTTCTTCGCCGGCGGGGTTGCTGGCGGTTTCGCGGGAGGAGGAGAAGGAGCCGGCTGGGTTCCCGGGGCGGGAGCCGGCTTGGCCCCCGGAGTTCCCCCAGGAGCAGGCATCCCGGTGGGAGGAGCCGGTTGGCCGGTGGTTCCTCGACTCGGCTGGGCCACACCGCCGGCCCCTCCTTGGATGCTTCCCCCTGGTGGAACCGGCTGCGGTGGGGGTGCTTGGATTGCGGCCAAAAGTCGCAAAGAACTCAGACCGAAAAGAATCACGGCTCCAAGTCCCAGGGCCACAAGCTCGCACCGAATTCTTCGTTTCTTGGACACACTTTTGCCCACTTGGTTTTTCCAATTGCCTGGACCGGCAGGATTCCCGACAAAAGCTCGATCCTTCTTCGCAAACATCGACTCTTTCTCCCAACGAATTCACTGAGCCCCGGAACCTCAGGTTACCCCTCACCGCCGGAGGATTTTACTTAGCACAAACGGAGGCACCTGACCTGAACTGTAATGTGCAAAACGCTTGCGGCCACAACTTGGCCCAGCAAACACCTTGTTTAACTGCGGTGCTATCCCCGGTCACAAAACGATTTCGCTCAAACGGATCAACGGGTTCGATTTGTCCAATCCAATCCAATCCCAAACAATTCCAAAGGAAAACCGACATTCCCATCTTTGATTGTATTCCAAGCCATCCGAAAATGGTGAACCTCATCACCCCGAAGCCCGCCTCCCTGTGATGGCTCTCCCCAAGCGGACGGAAATACCCGGTACACATCCGCAGCCGCTAGTTTTTAACTTTTCGCCGAAACTCTGCACAAATCCCGATTATGGCACCTAATTTCGAAATAACTGGGGGCAACGGGTGAGGAGTACAAGAATTCCCACTTTTTCCCGTAGGTTGCGATCGGCCGAGGCTCACGAAACCGGCCAAAGATTCCGGGGTTTCTCCATGGCGGCGGGCACCGGTTCTGCCTGGTCAAAACCGGGAGCAAGTTCTCCCCGTTGCTAGACGGGCTTCGTCCATCAGAAAAAACTTTCTGAATCTGCTTTCGGAAGGACACCTCCTTCGCGGGGCCGATTTTTTTCGTAGAACTAACGGACAATTTTAGTTCGACCTTTTCCCCCTAATCCGAGAACCACTCCCAGCTGGCTGCCGCTTAACCTGAGGGATTCAAGCTTTTCCCCACCATCCCGGAACCACCTGTTTGGAGTTCGGAAATCCCCTCTTGATCGTAATTGGCGGCAAGGAAGTGGTCAACGCAGAGGTCGGGAGTACTGGCGAGAAATACTCGCGGGCGGCCGGTTGTGCTTTCGTCGGGTTTTTCTGCCATTGCCACCGTTTGTGGGAAACTGAAACCGGTCGCTAGCCCGAAGGGCCAAGCTTTGCGGCATCTGCTTCCGGGTTGCCGGGAGGCCGCAAGATCGGCCGATTGTAGGGACGGTAGAGTCTCGGCAGGAAATATCCCTTGTGTGCTGGGGGACGGTTGCACACTCTGAATCATTCACGGCCCCGAAAGACCTAAGACTCACGGTGCCGAGGATTTTGTGCCCGAGGGTGGTATTTGCCGTCCTTAATGGAGAGTTCTCAAAGGTTTTAGGGGACGGTCTTTTTCCCTCGCGGGGGCCGGCCGGTGTGGTCTGTAAAGCTCTACTCCTGACCGGGAAAATACCTTCTGAGAAGTCTGCATGATTTGAGGCCCCAGGCCTATGCCCGAATGGTTGGTTATTTTTGCCCCATGTTAAGCTGAATACCGTGGGTCTTGACACATTTTTTGGGACTTTTAGCGGCTGATTCAACGGTTCGCTGCTCCCCAGCGATGCCATAGCTTTTCATCAGGCCAGGAGGCGAAGCAAACTCCGATCTCACCAGAGACATTAATGCCTGGGATGCCAGCTCGCGAAAGTCCTCCTCTCCTCCTGAACCGGAGAGGAAGTTCAGGCGGAGTGGGTCAAACCGGTCAGGTTTCCGGGTAGATGAGCCGGCGAGGAGCCGGGGTCTTTGGACGAGCCCCAAAGCCACATTTGCATGGGGAGGTCACACACTGATGGCAAAAAGACCGTCAGTAAATGGCTGCGGCCTCAGCAGCAAAAAGGGCTCGGGGGTCGTGGGGATAAAAGTACCGTCCGATGTGATCGGCCAGCACCCGAATGAAGTCGCGGCGGAAGTCGGATTCTCTCACCTCGGCTGTGGAGACCACATGATTGGGGGGATAGAGGATTTCGGGGGGCCGGCGTTCGAAGAGTACTTCTCCGGTAGCACAATCGAAGACCCGAATGGTAAGGTCAGCCCGACCTTGGAAGATGGTCTGGCCCTTGTAAAGACGGAAGTCGTTTACATCGATAGCCACCAAAAGCTCGGCACCCACTACTTGCCCAATCTCTGGATATTCTGTCCACTGGTGGGAATCCATCCATTCCTCAACATCTTGGGGTGGGACAAGCTTGATTTCCTTGACATTTCTTTGTAATTGTCGGGCTACCGCCCGGCCCAAATCTTTGGCCACGTTAGGATAGGCATAAACCGACTGGGTAGCAGCCGTGCACACCACGGCCACCTTTTTCTTTTTGAGACCGTCGAATTCCGGGGGCACATTGGGGCCCTTGATGAGCCAGGCAGCTGTCGCCAAAGCACTGGTGCATCCTGTAGCCAAAAGCAGCGTGCCCATCCCGAGCAGCATGAAAATTGTTCCGCCCAGCCACCGAGAAGCCGGGGAAAGGAAATGGTTATCCTCCATGAACTTACGCTCCTAATTGCACCGGCACGAGAAAAGCGACGAAGGAATTTGCGATTGGCTCTCACCTCGGCCGGCACGATCGAGATTGGCTCGAGGGATTGGCCACACGCAGAAGATCGCCATCCATGCGGAAGTTTCGATACTTTGGTTTCTCGCAAGGCTTAAACATACGAAGGAACTCGGGAAGGAGGCAAGGTGGGTTTCTCCGGGACCCCGGTAAGTTCGCCGGCTTTTTTGCAGGCGATGGTTGGCTATATAATGGCTTGCAGCTTGGGCAGGCAATCACGTTCCCTCCTAACCCAGTTTGGGACTGCGGGAAAGATTTCCTGCATCAGGGAAACCTGCGTGAAGGAAATTAGCCCCGGGACCAGTGGGGTTGATTACGAACTAGTTAGGCTTTGGTCTCGATATTGGTGGCCGGTCTTGGGGTGTTACATTCTTGGGAAGAGTTTCATTCGAAAGAGTTTTGTGGCTTCGGAAGAGTTTCGTTCGAAGGAGTTTTGTGGGAAGAAAACCTTTGTTTTTCGGAGAGTCTTGACGGCAGGGGGAGCTTCGTCGACCGGTCGGCCCTGAAAGAGGTTCCTTTCCCGTGCCCGAAATTAAAGTTTTATGGTCAACTTAGGATTATTTCGAAAGCGGCTGGTTTGGCCACCGTGCATACTCTGGCTCTGGTTTGGCCAAACGGGCTGCATATTGAGAAAGTTCAAGGTTTATCCGCTCCTGGGAACGGCAAGGGTAAGCCCAGAACCCGAATTCCGGGAGGGAATGAACTCTTCGGCCTTTGGGGGAAATTTGAGAAAGATCATTTTGCGAAGGAGTGGCCTTTAAGTTTCGGGCACATTCGTCGGGCTACCTTCGCTACCGTGGACTTTGTCGGGGAGAGGACGTTGGGTGTGGGTGGTTTTCCGGAGAAGCCCATTTGGAGGGTGGCAACATGGTGGTCGGCGAATTGAGTATTTTTCCGTTGGATAAGGGCCCGAGTGTTAGCCAATATGTAGCCCGGTGCATGGAGATCATCGAAAGAAGTGGGCTCGATTACCGCTGTAATGCCATGGGAACCGTCATCGAGGGGGAATTGGACCAGCTGCTTGCCGTGGTAAGGCAGTGCTTTGAGGAACTTCAAAAGGATTGTGATCGGATCGAGTGTTACCTTCGGTTGGATTATCGCAAAGGTTATTCGGGAAGGATTGAGGGCAAGGTCGCCAGTGTTGAGGAAAAACTCGGAAGGAAGTTAAGAAGGTGAACAACATATCCGGCAGGCCCAAGGACCACACGAACGGATAAGGCAGACGGTAGAGACGGCCTGTTGGCAGCACAAATTCCCCGGGATTGTCGGATCCATATTGGGCTTCACTGGAACCCGAGCGGTGGCAAAGGAATCAGTCTGGGATTAATCCGCGAGGATCTTTGCTGGCCGGAAGATTGCAGCTCCGGCTTTTTGGGGAAGAAACGATGTGCCTCCAGGAGGTTTGGGCGATTCCTTAGATTTGCGGAGCCGAAAGTGCCACTGCTAAATTTCGGTGGGCGAAAATGCCACTGCTAGGAACTTTCTCAGGCCCCAAAAGGGCTTGAGATGATCTCGAGTAGTTCGGAAAACCAAAGGGAAAAATTTCTGGCGGGGAATTACCGGCCCAGCTCCCATTAACGGGATCCGTGGGCAGGGAAATAGGAGAGTGGCATTGGCTAGGGCATTCAGAACCTCTTCTTCCGACGATCTTCGCCGACGAAAGAAGCTGGGGGATACCTTTGCACGAATTTTGGGGCGGGAGAACGTGTTGTGGCATCCGGCGGAGGTAGTGGTGTACGATTGCGATGGTTTTACGATCGAAAAACACCCGCCGGAGGTGGTGGTTTTCCCCCGGTCGACCGACGAGGTGGTGGCGGTGGTCCGGACGGCCGGCCAGTTGGGCCTCAGGATCCTGGCTCGCGGAGCGGGAACGGGTCTGGCAGGAGGAGCCACTCCCCGAGGAGGTGAGGTCCTTGTAGTTTTGACCCGAATGAATCGGATTTTGGCGATTGATCTCGAGAATCGGCTGGCGGTGGTTGAGCCGGGAGTTCTTAACACCCAGTTAGCACGAGCTCTTGAGGGCACAGGTTTTCACTTTGCCCCAGATCCTTCTAGTCAGACGGCTTCCACCCTGGGCGGCAATGCAGCGACCAATGCCGGTGGCCCTCATACTTTGAAGTATGGGGTTACGGTTAATCATGTCCTGGGGGTGGAGGCGGTATTGGGCGACGGTACCGTCTTCTGCCAAGGGCCGGTACCTCATCCAGGGGAGCTTGACTTAGTGGGGGTCCTGGTCGGAAGCGAGGGTACCCTCGGGATTATCACAAAGTTATGGCTGCGGCTTACACCCACTCCTCAGAGTTACCGAACGTTTCGGGTTGTCTTCCGCGATCCTCAGTCGGCCTCGGAGGCAATTAGCGAGATTATTGCCGCCGGAATTATCCCTGCCGCAATGGAAGTAATGGATCGAGGAATCTTGATAGCCGTGGAGGAAGCTTTCCGGTTGGGTTTACCTTCCGATGCTGGTGCTGTGGTCGTGATCGAACTGGATGGGTTCGAGGGTGCCCTCGCGAAAGAGGCCCGGAAGGTTTTGAGCATTTGCTCCAAGTGGGGAGCGACGGAAATTCTCGAGGCGAAAGATGACCAGGAACGGCAAAAGCTGTGGAAATGCCGAAAGATGGCAGTCGCTGCGGTCGGAAGGCTTAGCCCCAGTTATTGCATCCAGGATGGAGTGGTTCCCCGTACCCGATTGCCGGAGATAATTCGGCGAATCGAAGAGGTCAGTTCGAAGTATCAAGTGCCTATTGTCAATGTGGCTCATGCCGGGGATGGAAATATCCATCCTATTTTCCTCTTCGACGAGCGGCAGCCCCAGCAGGTGGAACGGGTTTTGGCCGCGGGCCGGGAGATCTTGGAACACTGCTTGAGTTTGGGTGGCAGTATCACAGCCGAGCATGGGGTGGGAATTGAAAAACTTCCCATGATGCCCCGGCAATTTGCCCCGACAGACTTGGAGGCCATGCGGCGGGTGCGACGGGCATGGGATCCGGGGGGGCATTTAGCACCAGCAAAAGTCCTCCCTAACCAGTAGCTACTCCAAAGCTCGGCTCGGGAATGGGTCCCAATACTGGTCTGGCGGAGGCACCCTTTTGCGGAAACGGTAGGGATTTGAATCAGGGTGCCCAGTAGGGGGTTCTGTTATAGGAGTGACAGGGTCCGGCGGGCAAAGAGAGATTTGAGGTTCCCCGAAAACCGTGGAGGATCTGGGCAAGCCGGGTCCTTGATACTGACTTTCAGATGCAATCTTAAGCGACATCCATTCTGACAGATCTCTTAGCCGACGGCCACACACGATGTTTGGATTCCACCAGATGGAGCACATAGAGGGTTTTCTCCCTATTGAAGAGAAAGTCGCGGTTTCAGAAGCGGCGGAACTAGCGGCGGTGGTAACGGAGTGTGTTCATCGGCGAAGGCCGGTTTATCCCATTGGAGGTGGGACCCATTTGAACTACGGCGGGCCGGCCAGCCAGCCAGGGATTGCCCTCCACCTCGGAAAGCTCGAAAAAATTGTCGATTATCCCAGCCGGGACCTTACGATCACGGTTGAAGCCGGCATGCCTGTAGCAGCACTGCAAGAGGTTCTTGCCCGGGAAAATCAATGGCTTCCGGGAGCACCTTCGTGGAGTGATCGGATGAGCGTGGGCGGTTGGTTGGCGACCGCTTGGCCGGGGCCAAGGCATTCCCATTACGGGTCGGTGGCCGACTTCTTCTTGGGATTTCGGGCGGTAGACGGGAAAGGAGAAATTTTTTCTGGCGGCAGCCGGTTAGTCAAAAATGCCGCGGGGTATAACCTTCCTCGGCTAATCACCGGTAGTCTCGGCAGCTTGGCGATCTTGGTGGAAGTCACCCTGATGGTACGGCCACGACCGGAAAGCTCGCGATTTCTCCTCTTCGGATTGCCGAGCTTCGAAAAAGCCCAGGAGATCCTGCAGGATTTGGGACCCCTTCAGGTGCAGGTGGCAGCGGTAGAACTTCTTGCCGGCGTCACGTGGATATCCGTCCATCATACTTTTTTCGAAACCCGATGGGTAGAGGGTTCCCTTTGGTTGGCTATCGGCTTGGAGGGTTGGGAAGAAGAGGTCCAGGAAATGGAGGACCAGGTCTTTCGTCGGATAGGTTCCGGGCGAAGTTTCAAGGTAGCGAAAGTTCCCTCGGCCGAAGCTGGAGATATGTGGCGGGCCTTGGAAAGCTTTTCCGGTGCAGCTCCTCCAAGTTTGCAGCCGGGTGAAGAAGGAGTTCAGGAAAACAAACCGACGGCCAACCCGCGGGAGGCAGTGTTGCTTCAGGTTCGAGTTTTGCCAACACGGGTGATGGAAGCCTGCCACAGTTTGGCCGATAACCCGGAGGTTTGTGCCCTCCAGGCTCACCTCCCGCAAGGGGTGATTTGGGTGTGGATGCTTACTGCCGAGGATCCATTTCGGAACCATTTGTTCCCCGCACTGTCCCGTGATCTTCAGAAAATGGGTGGAACTTTAGTAGTGGCCCGAAGGCCGCCCAGTTGGCGGCTTTCGCGGGAACTAGTCTGGGGAATCGTGCAAGACCAGATCGGTGCGGAAGTTTGCCGGGCAGTTGGCCGGCAGCTGATGGCCCGGATGAAAGCGGAATTTGATCCTGCCGGCATCCTTAATCCCGGCCGGCTGCCTTGGTGACGGCCCGTTCCCGGTGATCAAGCCCCCGGGGAAAAGTCCATCTCAAGTATACCTCCCCGGATAGATCCGGCCGTTCTGGCAAAAAGTTGAGGTTTGCCAGCGAAAAGTCGAGGTTTGGCATGGGGCTGGGCCCGGGTGTGGGGTATTTCCATTGAAACCAGTGAAAACTGACAGATAACACGTTTTATTCGTCTTCAAATTTTTCTTATAAGCTCATTGGCGGTTTATGGCAGAGTTCTGAAGGAGGCAGCCAGTGCCACCTGGGGAAGTAAAGATCCCGTCGAACGGGGATTTGATCAAGATCCTTGAGCAGCAGGGCCCTGCCGCGGAATTGTTCTTCCGCTGTGTCCATTGCGGGCTGTGCACTTCTGCCTGTCCCACTTATACGGAGTTGCTCAACGAAAACGATAGTCCCCGAGGCCGGATATATTTGATGCGTCTGGTTCGGGAAGGTCGGCTGGAATGGGATCCCCTGGTGGCTCGACACCTGGATTTATGTTTAGATTGTCGGGCTTGCGAGACGGCTTGCCCCTCGGGGGTGCCCTACGGGCGGATATTGGAGCCTTTTCGTACGGCAGTGCATCAGGCGGAAAAGAAATCTTGGTGGACAGGGGGGCTAACTCGGCAGGTGCTTTTTCGGATCTTCCCTTACCCCCGGCGAGTTCGAACTTTGCTTTGGCCCGTTCGTTTGGCCCAGCGGCTGGGGGTATACCAGCTTGCTGAGCAAGTGGGATTGTTCCGGTTTTTGCCGCGACCCTGGCGGGCCATGGTGGAGTTGCTGCCAAATTGGATGCCCGATGATGGCCCGCTACCTGCGTTTGTGCCGGCCATCGGCAAGCCACGGGCTCGGGTAGGGTTCTTTGTGGGGTGTGTGGCTGAGGCGGTTTTTCGACATATCCATTGGGCTACTATTCGGGTACTCCAACAGAACGGTTGCGACGTGATCATTCCTCGAGGGCAAGCTTGCTGCGGAGCTATTCACTTCCACTTGGGGGATAGCTCCGGAGCCCGCCGGTTGGCCGATCAAAACGTGGGTGCTTTTTCTTGGGAACGGTTGGATGCCATTGTGGTCAATCATGCCGGCTGTGGGGCGATGCTCAAAGAATACCCCCATCATTGGCCGGACGAACACCAAAGCATCCGGAGAGCTTTCAGCAAAAAAGTTCGAGATATCAACGAGTTTTTGGAGGAGTTGGGCCCCGTACGCCCGGAGGGTGAGATTCGCCTGCGGGCCACTTATCACGATGCCTGCCACTTGGCTCACGCTCAGAAGATCGTGGACCCTCCACGGCGGCTTTTGCGATTGATCGGTGGTTTGGAGTTGGTGGAATTGCCCGAATCCCTGATCTGCTGCGGTTCTGCGGGCACCTACAACCTTCTTCAGCCGGCGATGGCTGACCGGTTGGCCCGGCGAAAGCTCGAGAACATCCGGGCTACTGGGGCGGAGGTAGTCCTTGCTTCCAATGCTGGATGCCTCCTGCAGATTATGCGGGAGGTCCGTCGGGCAAGACTGCCGGTCCTTGTTTTGCATCCGATGGAGCTGTTGGATATGGCCTACCGGGGCTTATGTCCGACGTTTCCTAGCCGCAAGTTTTCGAGGTAATTCACTTCCCTCTTT
>Ga0308410_1002268_pt1 | contig 11084 bp, 3 predicted proteins | sample HotsprOSTMatCore_FD_203467 | JGI IMG/M metagenome (GOLD analysis project Ga0308410, IMG submission 203467) | Hot spring phototrophic mat microbial communities from Octopus Spring, Yellowstone National Park, Wyoming, United States -... | ecosystem: Environmental > Aquatic > Thermal springs > Hot... | reverse complement strand
CATACCACCTCACCCATCGCTGAACCGTCACGTGCGCCACGCCCACCATCTCCTTCACTCGCTTCAATCGCTCCCCTCGTCTCAACATCCACAGCGCCTGCCATCTCTTGGCTATCCGAGCATCTACCTCCTGCTTGTAAAGCTGGTAAAACACTTCTGCTGGATGCTTCCAAGCTATCTTCAATGGCCGTGCCATACCTACTTAGCTTTGGGTGGGAACAAAGGCACAAAATTGAGAATACGTCTCACAAGAAATGGTATAAGACCAACGAATGGTAAGAGGCACATTTTGAGCGCCCCCGCCCCACAGAGCAGGTGCGCTGAGGGCTGGTACCGCCTAAAAAGAAAGTCTGTGCCAGGAAATAGTATTATACCATACTGAGGCGAAGGCTCTCCGAATGGGGCAAGAGGTTTTCGGGCGTCTACTGGGGAAGAGAGGGTATCTCTCGAGTACTACGTCTCCTCAAAGTAGGGAGTGATCCCGAGCGTTCGGCAGTTTTCGCTGACGATGCGCTTAACTTCTTCGGAGATGCCGTCGGGGGCAGTAACTTGGATTTCTAAGGTGACGGAGACCTGGGCACCGAGCAGGGCAGAGAGATGAGAGAGGACTTCGTAGGCGATGCGCCCTGCCTCTGCCCCCAAGCGGAGAGGGTTTAGCTCGGCGCTGCAGTGGAAGCGTTTTGGCAAAGTAGCCACAGGGGTCAGCGCGGGGCTGGCCGCCGAGGGCATATTGGCCCCCCTTGGGAAGACCACCTCCTGCGTAGGGCCAAGGTGAGTACTTTCAGGCATGCAGGGGGGCACGGCTTGGCGCTCCGCCTCTATCTGGCGCCGGGCCGCCTCTGGCTTGACGACAAGCCCCCTCAGGTCCGCCTCTGACAGCTCCTGCCCATAACGAAGGCCCCGATAGCGCTTCAGGTCTTTATCGTAGCTATCCGCATAGGCAAAACCCTCATGCTCCCAACTAAAAAGACTCACCCCGTCCCGTATGGCCTGCATGAGGACTGCTGGCTCCTTTAGCCGAGGTAAATAAACATACCTCGCAAAGTCCTCTACCAACTGCGACACCTCTACATGGTCCCCTCGCCAAAGGGGAATGCGATCCAATTCCATGCGCAGGCGTGTGCCAGCCAGATAAGTGAGAAGGTGCTCTTTGATGTGCAAGCGTCTGCTGGCTCGCTCGGCCAAAGGGTCTGTCCCTTGCAGGCGGAGCGCCTCAAAAGTAATCGGGGCTGTAGGGTCTGGATGACCATGGGCATTCTGCTGCACAGGAATTAGCAGCCAGATGTAAACTTCTGGCAGAAGGGCCTCCACCGTTTTAGCGGCCGATTCCTTTTGCTTTTCGGCCTGGCGGACTTGCTGGGGGTTGAGATTGAGAGTCTCTCGTTCATGAAGGATAGACTCCCAGGCCAAGTGGCGTCGCACAGCCTTTTCCAAATCGGCCAGACGAGCTTCATCGGGCGCTAAGAAGATAAGCGCATTCCGGTAATACCGCGGAGTGGTATCCCGCATCTCAAGGATTTCCCGGGCTTTTTGCAGCGCGGCGCTTTTTGCACTCCCGTTGGTATGGGCTTCATTGGGGCTCAGCACGACCAGGCGTGTTTCTTTTGCATCCGGCACATCGGCACTGGACTGCGGAAAGGCATGCACCCCACAAAAATGCCCCGACTTTTTCAGCGCTTTCCGTACCCATGTCTCTACGGCTTGAGACACCCGATGAGGGTCGCTCCTAAGCTGCTCGGCGCGATCTTCGGCCAACTTCGTGACAGTGGGCTGGGTATCGTACCAATAGCGGCTTTCTTCGTGATACAAATACGTGGCTTCCTCCGCCAGCCGGCGCAGCGCATTCTCAAAGACAGGTATTGAATCACCCGGAAAGACGCAGCCCAGCTTGATGCGATGCTCCTCAAGGCCTTTATGGGTGCCTTTGAGAGGCGCCGACCCTAAAAAGATGGTGCGCGCCACGCGCCGACAGGCCGAATATTTCCCCCACGCTTGATTTTCCCGGTCTAGGCGGACGGGCACCGCCTCTGCCCCTTCTACCTCCTTCTCCAAGATGGGCATCCAGTTATCCTGTAGATAGCGTGTCAGCTCAAACTGCACCCGCGGATCTTCCATCGGAATCGTCGCAGGCAAAATGAGCGGACTCCGGTCGCCCCGCTCCCATAAAGAATGTATCACCGCCGCCATGAGCCGTAAAACGCCCCGCGTGCGCTGAAACTTACTTAGGGTGGACCAGTCTGCATAAAGCCGTTCAAACACTTCGGGATGGATGGGATAAGCGGCTTGTAGACGCTCTTCGTAGGAACGTTCCGCGCATTCGGCGGGGAAGTGGTCCTTATGATGGCGGTAAAGCTCGGCAAAGGCGCGTGCCACCACATCGCGGTCCTTGTACTGTTTGGCATCGCTGAAAGGCTGAAAGAGGCGCCGCCGCACAATCTCAAACGACTCTTCAGCCGAGGCCGGCCGCCACGAAGACGCCACTCGTCCAATGACGTTTTGCAGTCGCAGGAGAGCATCTCGTCCGCGCAGGCCGCCCACTTCTATATCTTCCACATGGGTAGCGCCAGGGCCTTCCGAGGCTGGCAAGCTAACGACGACGAGGCAATGGCTCACAGCCCGCGCGCATTCCGTCAGCGCCTGCGCAAAGGAAAACTGCGTTTCAAACGACCCCCCGGGCAAGTCGGCCCCCTCATGAAGCTGGCGAGCATATGCCACCCATTCATCAATCAGGATGAGGCAAGGGCCATAGTCTCGGAAAAGCTCGCGTAAGCGGTCGCCGGGGTTGGTGGCGTGTTCATCGTCGGCCCGGATGCGCTCGTAGGCCGCTTTGCCGCCGAGCTGCCAGGCCAGCTCGCCCCAGAGGGTGCGGACGAGGGTGCCATCGGGCTTCTTGAGGGGATTGCCCGGAGAGAGGCGATTGCCTACCAGCACCACGCCCCGAACGGAAAGGGCCTTGGGAAGGGAGCCCTCCTGCCCATCAGGCGTACTTTCTGAGGCGGACGAAGGGGCCGCCGACTCATAAGGCCTCAGCTGCCGCACCGCCTCTTCTAAGACCTTTTCTACCCCCGGTAGCTCTGCCAAAGGCTTACCAGACGCCAAATGAAAAAGCGCCAGCATGGCGTGTGTTTTACCCCCGCCGAAGTTGGTTTGGAGCTGCACCACCGGGTCGCCCCCCTGCCCCGTAAGCCGCAAGATGGCATTCGCCAAGAGGCGCCGCAGACTCTCCGTCAGATAGGTGCGACGAAAAAACTCCACGGGGTCGCGGTATTCCTCGCTGCCTTCGCCTAAATAGACTTGCCACAGGTCGGCGGCAAATTCGGCCTGCTTATAGCGGCCGCTGGTTACATCGGGATGGGGGATAGCGACTTCCCGCCAAGGCAGTAAGCCCTGGCTCACCCCCGCTTCAATGAGGGAGCCGCCCAACCGCCGCTTCTCACTGCGCACCTGCTCCTCATACACCTGCCGGCGAAGCTCTAACCTCAGGCGACGAACCTCCTCAGCTTGAGGTGCCGAGATGGCAGAAAGAAGCCGTTCCGCCGAGTCCAGCATCCGCTCTGCGTCGTCGCTTGAAAACGCCCCCTGATGCGCCCAGCGATGGCGCCACTCCAAGAGTTCATTCACCAGCGAACGCGCCGTGCGCCTCAGCCCCTTCCCAAAGACCGACTCCCAACACCTATCCATGACCTTGAGAAGCGCCGCCACATCTAATTCGCCCATGGGCTTGCCGGCTTCATGCTGCTCTCTCCCAAGGAGGCGGGCAATCTCCGCTTCTACCCGAGGGCCAAAGAGATGCCGCATTTCCCGTTCTACATAGGGCGCCAGGCCTTCTCGCAGAAGGTGTAGCGCCCGCTCTACACGGTCCCGATTGGTTATGGCCATAAGCCTAAGGTTTGGATTCAAGGAGATTACCTTGGACGGGGGCCTGGCGGAGCTTCATTAGCTCGCTCCATCCGACAACGAGGGCATTATAGGCTTGGGCGTCGGCCGAACGGCCTTTCTTTTCGGCGATGGTGAAGAGGCGATAAGCCAGGTCACGGGCATAATCGGCCTGTGAACCTAACTGGCGAAGAAGGTGGGCCGTCGCCGCCTCCCCCCGCTCGTTTTCCCAATACACCCGCACCAGATGATGGGTGGCTTTCCAGACGGAGGGGCGGGGGTCTTTGGCGGGGTCCCAGGTTTCAGGCAGCTCCTTCGGGTGAAGGAGCCGTACCCGGCCCCCCTCGGCCTTCACCAAACCCGCTTCCTCCAGCCCCCTGATGGAGGTTACTTTGGCTTTGGAAAGCAGCTCCGCACTCCCATAGTCCCCCGCCGCAAACCCATGCTCCTCATACCACGCAATCGCCCAGCGCGTGTCCGCATCAAAGGCATCCTCCTGCTCGGAGAGCACCTCGGTCAGCGTCTGATTGATGAGGGCCAGGGCCGTGCGCACGCTCATGGGCCGCCCATTCGCCTCTAAAATGCGGCTGTACTTGGAGTAAATAGCCATGCCGGGGCCAATGGCCGCCTGCGCAAAGTCAACCGGCGCAATATGCCCTTGCTGCAGCCAATGCAAAGCCTTAGGGAGCTCCCGCCTAAGCTCCGCTACAAACGTCCGCCGATCCGTCTGCGGCGCATCCGCCGGCCGAGGACGACACGCCAGCACAATGTATGAAGCCAACGCATTGGCCCCTATGGCATTTTGACGCCACTTCTGGGCCGAACGGACAGGCCACGTAGCCGTAATCTGGAAACCCGTCTCAATGAGCGCCGTCAGCATCGTTTCCCAGCCCGTGGTGCGGTCCACCCGATGCCCGTTGGCGCGGGCCTCCTCCTCGGCCCCGCCCGCCTCATCGTCCTGCTTAAAAGCATAATACACCGTCAGGGGAAAGCGCGGGTCCATCTTTTCTCGGAGGGCCGCAAACGCCCGCCGAAAGCCCGCCTCAAAGTGCTCTTTCGCCCGATGCCGATCGCCACCAAAGCGCTCCGGCGCCGCCACCAGCTCCCCCTCCTTAGGCGTGAGAAGCGTCCTAAAAAGCTCTGGGTAAAACTCCCCAACCGTTCGCCGCAGCCATACATAAAAGAAGTCCGACAGCGCCGCATATCCGATATTATCATAGTAGGGCGGGTCCGTGGAAACAAGAAAGCGAAGCGCCTCCGAATGACCAGCCTCTGTGCCATTAGGGCTTACCGACTGAAAGAGAGCACTTGTGCCAGTAGGACTTACCCACCGAGAGGCAGCACTCCTCGCGGCATCCATGACTAGGGCATGGCCTAAACCTGTTACGGCCGTCGTACTAACGCACTCAGCAACGTAGTCGCTACACGTCACCCACGAACCGACAGACTCTCCCAGGAGATTGGCTTCTGCAAAATCCCACACCATTGGAATGGCCTGGCGCGCAAAGAGATGCATGACTTTCTGGTTAGTCGCAACCCAACTGCACAGGGCGTTATTAAAGTCAGCGCATCGGTCCAGAGCCAGTGCCAGGAAGGTGGTAATGGCGGTGGCGTAGGCGTGGGCTTCGGTAAGGGGCAAGCCTGCCTGCTTGGCATCCTCCTCTACCTCGGGCCGTACCTCCCGCACCAGGTCTGACAGCGTTACCATTGCCGTTAGCTGCCGAGGTGTGAAAAGCTGGAAGTAGCGAGAAAGTCCGTACAGGGGTAGTTGGTCAGCAGCTTTTTCTTTCAGGGGTTCTTCTGGTTTCCAGGAGGGCTGGGCCTGGCGGGCGATGGTTTCGTGCTCGTCAGTGGCGGGGAGGTAGAGCCGTCCTTTGCCTGTACCGGCTACGATAGCTATGAGGCGGGTCTCCATCTGGCCTGCTTTTGCCTGGGCCTTGATGTAGTCATCGGGGATGGGGGCGCCAGTGAGGAGGCAGCGAAAGGTCGCTCGGCCGATTTTGGTGCCGGCTCTAATGGCATCTTTGTTAGGTGGGGAGCCAATGCGGACCCGGAAGCGCCAAGAAAGGGCTATGGGCTCTACGACTGCTTCCAGCCAGGCCTCGCTGCCTTTCCTACTGGAGAGCCAGAAGGTGCTCAGGAGGGGGACGGGGGTGCCGCGGGCGGCGGGATCGGGGCTGGGCACCGTGCGCGCCCACAGCCAGGCAATCACCGGCAAGGCTCTCCCTATGTAGGGTTTTAGGTGGGGGTGCTCTTCCGCCATGTCCTGCGTGATGAGGATGGGGGGATACAGGTGGCCGAGGCGCTCGCGTGCCCGCCCAAGGATAAGCTCGCCGTAATACCGAAGGTCAGCGACCAGGCCCGCTACACCTTTCCAGTCCTTCTGGCCGCCCAGCTTTTGTCTGTCTCGGGGATTTACAGGCGGCCTCCCCGCCCACCGAGGCACAATCTCCAAGTAGCATTTATTCAGCAGAACGGCGACGGGGTTAATGTCTCCCGCGTAGGCCTTGAGGCCCAGTCGAGCTGCTTCCAGGGGAATGGAGCCGCCCCCCGCAAAAGGGTCTAAAAGCGGCGGCAGCGGCCCCTCACAGTGCCGAAGCATCTCAAGGCGGGCTTCCTCATACACCTCAGGATGCGCATGAAGGCGCGGCTGCATCAGCCGACGAAGAATCCCAAAGAGCCGCTCTCGCTCCGCCTTCTGCGCCTCCTCCGTCGGGAACCGCTCCGGCCAGCTCGAAGGGTCATCCACCACCGAAGCAAAGAGCACAGCCCGGGCCGCTGGCAGGGGTAGGCGCGCCCACCAATGGTGAATCCCCTTCGGATGCGCACCAATCCCCGGCATCTTATCATAAGCGGCGGCGTCGTTGATTTCGGAGAGCGGAAGGGACACTTCAATGAGTTTTTTTCGGATCGTTGTGGCATTGTTTTTGCTGGAGAGAGCGGGGTTTATCTCCAGCGGGTTGAGCTGGTCATCAGCGGGTGTCATAGCACTTTTTCGGCTTGGGAAAGAAGCAAAGTTAGGCTATAATCCACACTTGTAACGCCGAAGTCTGGTTTTTGGCTGAAGGGGGGGCGCACGTAGTAGAGGTGGTGGCGGCCCTCTTTATCGAAGGTCACAATGGCGAGGAGGTAGACGTCTGGCTTATTGAGGGCGGTGAGGATTTCGTTGCGGGTGAAGGTGATGGTGTTGGCGCTGGCGATGCGGCCTTTGACTTCAATGAGGCGGAGGCGGCCGGTACGAGGGTCATAGCTTTCAATGTCGTAGCCGAGGTGTTCGGATTCCAGGTCTCTGGGGTCGTAGCCCCTCTGGCGTTCGGCCTCCATGACGATGGTGCGGGCACGGGCGGCAATGGCCTGGGTATCCGTGGAGCTGAGAGGGGTAGAGAAGGCCTGGCCTTGCATTTTTGCCAAGAGGCCAGCGGGAACCACAATGAAACCGCCCACCACGACGGGGGGCAACGCCATGATTTGAGCCTCTAAGTCCAGTTCGGCCATTCGTTTTTTGAGGCGGGCTTCCAGCTCGTTAGCTCGGCGTCGGGCCTCCTGGGAGTTGAGGCGAGCGTTGGGCTTGCCAGCCTGCTCCTCAAGATGCAGCTCTTCCGCTCGCCGATCCCAATAGGCAATCTCTTTGGTAAGGCGCTCCTTGACAGCCGCACGGGTTTTTTCTATTCTTTCCAGGCGGCTGCGCCGAACCTCCTCTAAATGCTCACACACGACCCCTGTTGAAGCATATTCCAGGGCGCGGCGCTCTATGTCTTTGACAATCCAGGCGCATTCGGGGCGCGTGAGGATTTTTTGGGGGGCGGGTTCCTCTGGGCGTAACGGCCGATAGTCTAAGTAGGGGGCATAGGCGGCATTGCGGAAGTGGCCGCCCGCTCGCATCTCTATGTAAATCATACGGCGAGAGATGACATGGGGTTCGCCTGTGGGGGTGGTCATGGCATCCCGGATGGCATGTTCCAAGTAAATGATGAGGCGGGGCTGGTCGGTGGGGTCGTTGTCATCTACGAGGATAGCGCCTTGGCGCAGAAGATTGCGATGGCGCTCTAAGGTGAGTTCTACGACGGTGTCCAAGAGCGGATGCCCCGGACAAAGGAAGTCAGCCTGGGCTTGCCCTGGGGGGGCTATCCGCTCTTTTTCAAAGGTGATGCGTTCGTAGCGCCGGAGGAGGGGCTTACGGATGCCAAAGGTGCGAGGGTGTTTGCTAAGGACGTCAGGAACACGGGTAATCTCGTAGCGTCCAGGCTCACGCTTCTGGGCGCTCCCGCCTAAATGTGAAAAGGCCTCCAGAAAGAAAGCCTCCACATAGTGGGGCTGGAGGCGACGGGCGGCGGCCCGAGCCATGTCCTCCCGAAGACGTTGGAGCTGCTCGGCCTGCAAAATCTCCTGAACTAAGGCCCGCTCCTCCACCAGGTTTTGAAGATGCTGAATATTGAGCGCCTCATCAATGGCCTGATGGAGCTTGGCCGTAACGTCGGGCCGCTCGCCGTAGCGAATCGCCTCCAAGAGAAGCTCCCGAAGAGGCCGACCCTCAAACTGTAACTTTCCCAGCACGTCAAAGACCTTGCCCCCCAATGCCTGGCGAGCCTCCTCGAGCTTTTTGAGGAGGGCATAATACACATCTCCCTCACGGGTTTCAATGGCGACGAGGTTCCACAGGTAGCAGGGTTCGGTTTGACCGATGCGGTGGATGCGGCCAAAGCGCTGTTCAATCCGATTGGGGTTCCAAGGGAGGTCGTAGTTAATCATGAGGTGGGCCCGTTGGAGGTTGATGCCTTCGCCGGCGGCATCGGTGGCGATGAGCACCCGCACTTCGGGATCATGGAGGAAGGCTTCTTGGGCTTGGCGCCGCTCCTCGCGGCTCATCCCGCCATGCATACAGACCACGGCCTGACTGCTTCCCAAGAGCGTCGCAATCCGACTTGTGAGGTAGTTAAGGGTATCCCGGTGCTCTGTAAAGATGACGAGCTTTTGAGGCGGCGGCGAAGGAGGGTTAGACAAGGCGCTTTTAGAGAGAGTAGGGGCTTGGTCGGGGTCTGAAGGGAGGGGTGGCTCGAGGAGTTTCCTCAGGAGGCCGGCCAGTTCTTGCCACTTGCGGTCTTCGCCGCGCGCACGTACCTGCTGGGCCAAGCCTTCTAAGTGTTTGAGGATGTCGATTTCGGCTTGGAGTTCTTGGAGGGTGCGGGCGGCGGTGGCTTGGTCCAGCACCTCCTCCTGCTGAGTTCTTTCTGATTCGGGGGTCTCTTCCCACTCTTCCAGCTCTTCGGGGTCTATGAGCAGCTCGGCGGCTTCCAGCGAAGGGCTTTTTCCATGTCGCGCCTGGTGCTCCAGGTCTTTCAAGCGCTTTTCTAAGCGTTCTCGCCGCCGACGAAGCGATTGATAGATGGCTTCGGGACTGGAGGCTAAACGCCGCTGCAAAATCGTCAGCGCAAAGCCCACTGTGCCTTTGCGTTTTTCATCCCCTAAGGCATCGGCGCGGTTGAACTCTTCACGCACGTAATTCGTTACCTCTTGGTAAAGGCTTGCTTCGCTCTTCGAAAGCTTATAGGCGACGGTGTGCGCATACCGCTCGGGGAAAAGCGGCTGACCGTCAAACTTGATTAGGTGCTCTTTGACCATTCGGCGCATAAGGTCGGAGACGTCCACCTCATGGACGCCATCTCGGAAGCGCCCTTCAAAGCGGTCCTCATCTAAAAGGGCCAAAAAGAGCTGGAAATCCGCTTCCTTGCCGTTGTGAGGCGTGGCCGTTAGAAGAAGCAGATGCCGCGTATGCCGAGAAAGCAGCTGGCCCAGTTTGTAACGTTTGGTGTATTTGACTTCGCCGCCAAAGAAGGTGGCGGACATCTTATGGGCTTCATCAATGACCACGAGGTCCCATCGGCATTCGGGGACGGTGAGTTTGGCTTGGAGGGTCTCGTCGCGGGCGGCTTTGTCCAAACGCACGATGGCGAGGTTGTTTTCTAAGAACCAATTGCCTGTACGGGCGGCCTCCAGCTTGTCGCTTGTAAGAATCTCAAAAGGAAGCTGGAAGCGCTGCTGAAGTTCGTCTTGCCACTGCTCAACGAGGTTACCGGGGCAGACGATGAGGCACCGATGCACATCGCCGCGCATGAGCAGCTCCTTGATGAGGAGGCCCGCCATGATGGTTTTGCCAGCCCCCGGATCGTCCGCCAGGAGAAACCGCAACGGCTGACGGGGAAGCATTTTCTCATAGACGGCGGTAATCTGATGCGGGAGTGGCTCCACAATAGAGGCATGCACCGCCGCTAAGGGGTCAAAGAGGTACGCCAGCCGGATGCGATAAGCTTCAGAAACCAGCCGAAAGAGCGCTCCATCCCCATCAAAGCGCCAAGGCAGCCCCTCCTCTATTAGCTCTAAGCGCGCTTCATCGCCGCGGTAAAGAATCACTCGATCGAGCCGACCTTGGAGGTCCTCGTAAGTAAGCGCCAGAGCCTCCGACCCCATCCACTTCACTGACACCACCTTCACCATGACATGCGGCACAATCCCCCGTAGATAAGCGTCCTCGCGGATGTCTTCCAGCTTCATGGTCTCGAAGATACAAAGATACTTGGATTAGGGGATGCCGCCTGGTAGGTGGACTTTTCTGAGTGTGCAAGCGAATGTTATACCAATCGGGAAGTCATAAGTCTCAAATATAAGACTCTAAACCTGCCAGAGCCGCTCGAATATAAGGATACCCCGTCAATCGCCTCACACATGCCTTATCCTCCGCTAAGCTCCTCAAAAAACTCTCCACAGCCGCTAACTTCACCTCTATGCTCCCACAGATCCTCCCTTCTACCCACCGCCGAACCTCCTCCAATACCCGCTTCGCAGGATTCAGGAGAGTAGAGCGGCCCCACCTCGCCCACCGCCTTCCCCTTGTGAAAAGCCGCATGGTCCCATACCACGCCCCTGCCCCCTTCCACGCCCTAATCCCCTGCTGAATCGGCTTGTAGCTGCCCCCCACCTCTTTCACCCGCTTCAATCGCTCCCCTCGCCGTAATATCCACAGCGCCCGCCATCTCTTGGCTATCTGAGCATCTACCTCCTGCTTGTAAAGCAGGTAAAACCCTTCTGCCGGATGTTTTCAAGCTCTCTTCAATGGCCGTGCCATACCTACTTAGCTAAGAATACGTCTCACAGAAAATGGTATAATGCAGGGAGGACGATTCTGGCGGTTGGGCTCAGGTGCGCCGCCGCAG
>Ga0308410_1002265_pt1 | contig 11089 bp, 14 predicted proteins | sample HotsprOSTMatCore_FD_203467 | JGI IMG/M metagenome (GOLD analysis project Ga0308410, IMG submission 203467) | Hot spring phototrophic mat microbial communities from Octopus Spring, Yellowstone National Park, Wyoming, United States -... | ecosystem: Environmental > Aquatic > Thermal springs > Hot... | reverse complement strand
GTGCCATCCGCATCGCGCACGATGGCGGCACCTGTTGCATCGAGCGTGAGCGAAACGTTCAGGGTGTGCGTCCACGCGTTCGTGTGGCTGTTGTAGGTGAAGATGAGCGTGAGCGGCAAGCCGCGACTCGGCAGCGCAAACGCGGTGTAGTGCGCGACGACATTGCCGTTCCACACGTTCACCTGAAGCGACACGCGATCCGAGAGTGAAAACGCGCGAAAGGTCCAGTAGCGCTCGATGCCTGTGCCGTTGGTGGGAACGCTGTCACTGCTGTTGGCGATGAAAGGCAAAAAGAGGTGTTGGGTCGTGAGGTTCGACCGAGCGCGAGTAGGCGTTGGCGGAACGAGTGGCGCGGGTTGCGGCGCGGGATACGGGGCAGAGGCAGCGCGCGTGCGCGGGGTAGAGGTGGGGCTAGCCGCGCTGGCAAACGTAGTTACCGCGTACCCCCCCCCGTGAAACTGAGGAAAAGTGTCCAGAGGATGATGACGATGAGAAACTCGTTACGGGCATACGGACGGTGCATAGCGACCTCCTTTGGTGATTGCCAATTGCCGACTGCCGATTTTCAAATTAAATGATAGCACAATCAATTGAAAATCGCAAGTCATTTGCCATTTGCCCATTTGTCATTCGTCATTTGTCTTCCGTCCTTCGTCGTTCGTCGTTCGTCCTCCATCATTTGTCATTTGCTCATTTGTCATTGTATAATGCGTCGTGATGGATAACAGTCAATCGCTCGAAGTGGTCGTTGGGCAATTACTCGTCGCGAAAAAACAAACACTGGCAATTGCCGAATCGTGCACCGGCGGTTTACTCACGCATCGCTTGACGAATGTGCCGGGCAGTTCGGCGTACGTCATCGTCTCGGTGATTGCGTACGCGTACGAAGCCAAGGTCGCCGCGCTGGGTGTTGCGTGGGACACGCTCAACCGATTTGGTGCGGTGAGCGCGGAAACCGCGACGGAGATGGCGCGCGGCGCGCGCACGCGCTATGGCGCGACGCTCGGACTGGCGATCACCGGCATCGCTGGACCCGGCGGCGGCACACCCGAAAAGCCGGTCGGACTCGTGTATCTCGCGCTGGACGATGCACGCCAGACGATTGTCGAGCGTCACGTCTGGCAGGGGAATCGTTTGCAGAACAAAGAACAGAGCGCGCGCGCCGCGCTGGAGTTGTTGCATCGCTATCTGACGAAGGACGAAAGATGATGGACATTTTGGTTTCGACGGCTTGGCTGGCAGAGCATTTGAACGATGCGGATGTGCGCGTGTGCGATGTGCGCTGGTACTTGCTGGAAAAAGATCGCACGGGGTATGAAGAGTATTTGCGCGGGCACATTCCGAACGCAGTGTTCATTGATCTGGAAACCGATCTTGCCGCGCATTTCACGGGCAGTGGCGGGCGACATCCTCTGCCGCGCGCGGATTTGTTCGCCGCGGCGATGTCGCGCGCTGGCATTGATGCGATGACGCGCGTCATCGCGTACGATGATCGCGGTGGTGCGGCGGCGGCGCGCTTGTGGTGGCTCTTGCGTTACTTTGGTCATTCGCGCGTCGCGCTGCTCGATGGCGGCATCGTGCAATGGATAGCGGAAGGGCGGCTGTTGAGTCGCGAGATTCCGCGCGTGCCGCCCGGCAATTTTGTGCCACGCCCGCAACCACAGATGATTGTGGATATGGCGACGGTGAATCAGTGGCGTGCGGATTCGCGCGCGCTCATCCTCGATGTGCGCCTTCCCGAACGCTATCGCGGCGAAGTTGAGCCGCTTGATCCGCGCGCGGGGCACATTCCCGGCGCGCGCAATGCGCCGATTGCCGGCAATGTGCAGAGCGCGACCGATCTGCGTTTTCTTTCGCCAGCGGAGTTGCGCGCGCGGTACGATGCGCTCGGCGCGACGCGCGCGGAACGCGTGGTGGCGTACTGCGGCAGTGGCGTCAACGCGTGCCAGGCGATTTTCGCGCTGACGCTTGCCGGCATTGCCGACGCGCGCCTGTATCCCGGTTCGTGGAGCGAGTGGAGTCGCGACGCGCGTATGCCGGTGGCAACGGGCGCGGAGTGATGTGGCAGGAGGCGGGTGGCGGGAAGCGGGAGGCAGGTGGCGGGTGGCGGGAGGCAGGAGGCGGGAGGCGGGAGGTTCACAAGTGTAGGTTTTTAAGTGAGAGGAGTATCGGGCGACTCGAGTCGCTGCAACAAGCACGCCAAGTCGCCCTGCGGCGACTCGCACAGCCGACGAAGGTCGGCTTTGCGTAGTTGTTGCAGCGGTTTCAACCGCCCGACGGGTGAGGATAAAGTGAATCTGACAGGTATCTTTGCTTTTCCCAAAGACTTGACGCCGCTACAACGGCGTAATTTTTTGAATGTGCAAATTGATGCGATTGGGGTGGGGATTGCCAGCGCGGCATCCCCGTTTTTGCCGGTCTTTTTGGCGCGTCTGGGGGCAACCAATTTTCAGGTCGGTTTGTTGACCGCGATGCCTGCGGTCACCGGCTTGTTTCTCGCGCTCGCGGCGGGACGATTGTTGCAGGGACAACGTCGCATCGTTCCCTGGTTCAGCGCCGCGCGCTTGATGGTGCTTTCGTCGTACGCGCTCACCGGCATAGTGCCGTTCTTCGTGCCGCGCGAGTATCAAGTGAATGCGGTCCTGGCGATCTGGGCACTGGCGACGTTTCCACAAGTGTTGTTGAACGTCGCTTTTTCGGTGGTAATGAACGCGGTGGCGGGACCGCGGCACCGTTACGATTTGTTGAGTCGGCGCTGGTCTATTCTGGGATTTACACAAGCCGTGATGGTCGCGCTCGTTGGGCAGACCCTGGATCGGTTGGGATTTCCGTTCAACTATCAAATCGTTTTCATCGGTCTCTCGTTAGGTGGCCTGGTCAGTTTTTACTATTCCAGTCACATCGTTTTGCCCGATGCTGAGCCTCCCGCGCGCACGCCGGGCGAATCGGTGCGCGAACGCGTGCGCGGTTTTATCGCGCTGATTCGTGGTCAACCCGCGTTCGTTTCGTTTATGCTCAAACGCTTTGTGTATTTTTCGGGGATGGCGCTGGCGGCGCCGTTGTTTCCACTGTACTATGTGCGCGAGGTGCAGGCAAGTGACGCGTGGATCGGCGCGATCAATATGACGCATACGGCGATTATGCTGGTTGGCTATTTGCTGTGGTCGCGACAATCGCGCGATCGCGGGGGACGCTTTGTGTTGCTCTGGACGACGTTCGGTTTGTCGTTATACCCGATTTTCACCGCGTTCACTCTGCGCGTCGAATTGCTTGTGTTGTATGCGGGACTGGCGGGAATTTTTCAGGCAGGGCTAGACCTGGTTTTCTTCGACGAGTTGATGAAAACATTTCCCGCGCAGTACAGCGCAACGTTTGTATCGGTAGCGCAAAGTTTGCAGTATCTTTCGACAGTTGCCTCGCCGCTCGTCGGCACGCTCCTCGCGGATTACATCGGTTTGAGCGGCGCGTTGATCGTCAGCGGCGCCTTGCGGCTGCTGGGCTTTGCGTTGTTCGCGATGGGAAAGAGATGAGAGATGAGAGAGAAGAGATGAGAGATGAGAGAGAGATGAGAGAGGAGAGAGGAGAGAACTGTGCTTTCATCTCTTCTCTTTCCTCTTTCCTCTTTCATCTTTCCTCTATTTCGTCGCGAGCATAAACGCGTAGACAAAGCGTTCGTCGGTGCGGTGTGTAGGTGGGAATTTTTCGCGCAGACGATAGTTGCGTTCCATCTTGCTCCCGCGCGTCTTGTGCCATGCTTCGGCATAGCGCGCGAGAAAACGCGCCGAAGTGTCGCGCGCGGCGATGGCTTCGACCGCGACCTGCGCCGCGAGTTTGCCGGCGATCATCGCGTGGATGATGCCACCACCAGTCAGCGGATCCACTTGACGCGCCGCATCGCCGACGAGCATCACGCCGTTGCCGACAATGCGCGTGGGCGGCCGCGCAACCGGCACGTTGCCGACGATGAGTGAAACGGGGTGACCACGCGCGAGGTTCGGTTGTGTTTCGATAAAGCGCGTGAGCAATTCGATGGGCTGCGCGCGACGCGGCAAATCGGCTTGGACGCCCAAGCCGACGTTCGCTTTGCCTTCGCCTTTCGGAAAAATCCACGCATAGCCGCCGGGCGCGAATTCCTCGCTGATGGTGTAGTACGTGCAGGTGGGATCAATGTCAATGCCCGCGAGCAAAAATTGCGCGCACACCATCGTATCGCGCAAAGCGAGTTGCGTGTCCAATCCCGCCCAGCGGCCCACTTGCGCTTCGATGCCATCGGCGGCGATGACGATGTGCGATTCGATGTCCACCTCGCGCGTGCCATCGTGAATTTTGATGCCGCGCACGTTGCCATTTTCGACCAGCACGCCGGTGGCGGATGTTTTGACGCGCACCGTCGCGCCGGCGCGCGCGGCGCGTTCGGCGAGCGCGCGGTCAAAGACGCGGCGTTCGAGGATGTAGCCGCGTCCGCCGCTAGCGCGTCGTGTTTGCGTTGCCCCGTTCGCGCGCGTGGTGATTTCGAGTTGATGGATTTCGGCGGCGATCCATTTTGCATCGGGTTCGATGAACTGCGCCAGTTGCTCGTGCCCCACGCCTTCGGCGCAGCGCACCGGCGAACCGATCTCCTGGCGTTTTTCGATGAGTAGCACCGCGAGTCCGGCGTGCGCGGCGATGTGCGCGGCGGTGGCGCCGCCGGGTCCCGCGCCGACGACGATGACATCGTAGCGTGGTTTGAGTGTTTCACCGCGCGCGTCCGCTGGTCTCGCTGCGAGGTGCAGCGCGCCGACGGGACAGGCAAAGACGCAGTTTTCGCACTCGGTACAAGTGTCGTTGACCACAAGGCGCGTTTCGGCGAGCGTGAGCGCGTCCACCGGGCAAACGCTGACACAACCTCCACAGTAACAACAGCGAGTCGAATCTACGATGACCATACACACCTCCCAACCACAATTATAGCGCGTTTTTGCAAGTTTGTCTTTCTCGTGATAAACTGCGAGTGTGATGTGTGAAACGTGAAACGTGGTACGTGAGACGCGAAACCTGAAACTTGACCTGAAACCTTACAAACCTCAGGAGGTGTCAGCGATGACCAACGTAGCCGTTGTAACCGACAGTGCGGCAAGCATTCCCGAAGCCATTATCGAGAAATTGAAAATTCATTGGGTGCCGTACTACATTCATCGTGGGCAAGAAGTGCTGCGCGATCTGGTAACGATTCAGCGGGACGCGTTCTACAAGTGGTTGCCGACGGCGCGCGAGTTACCCAAGACAGCCAGCCCCGGTCCGGGCGACTATGTGCAGATGTACGAGGGCTTGGCGAAGAAGGAAGGAGCGCGCGAAATCGTCAGTATCCACATGACGTCGAAGGGGAGTGGGGCGTACCAAGCGGCGCGCGTTGCCCAGCAGATGCTTTTGGAAAAGATTCCCAATTTGCGGATCGAAGTGATTGACACGTTGAACGTTTCGATGTGTCAGGGCTGGATGGTGATCGAAGCGGCGCGCAGCGCGCTCGCCGGCAAATCGCTGGAGGCGATCGTTCAACAGGTGCGCCAGATGATGCCGGTGACGCGCATGATTCAGACCGCCGACACGCTCAAGTATTTGTATATGGGCGGGCGTATCGGCAAAGCCAAGCATCTGGTTGGCTCGCTGTTGAACATCAAACCGCTCATCGGAATGGAAGATGGGGTGATCGTGCCGCTGGGTCAAGCGCGCAGTCGTCATCAGGCGTACGAGATGATGGCGCAGATGATCGAAGCGGCGGTGGGGCGAATGGGCAAAATCAAAATTGCATACGTGCACGCGGCAGCGCAAGAGGAAGCCGAAAAGATCAGACAACTGGTGGAGCAACGTCTGACGTGTGTCGAGTCCATCATTGCTGAACTGTCGCCGGCGCTGGGAGTGCACACCGGACCCGGTACGGCAGGGGTGTGTTATTATCCCGTTAAGGAAGGTGAATGACGGGGCACGAAAATGGCTATGCGTTTTGACATTTTCACGCTCTTTCCTGAAATGTTTGCGGGCGTTTTTGACGCCAGCATTTTGAAACGCGCGCGCGAGGCGCGACGCCTGGAAATCTTTTTGCACGATATTCGTGCGTACACCACCGACAAACATCACGTTACCGATGATTACGCGTACGCGGGTGGCGGTGGAATGGTGCTAAAGCCAGAGCCAATTTTCGCGGCGGTTGAAGCCGTGCTCGGCGCACCGCCGCGCGTGCCGGTGATTTTGCTCACCCCGCAGGGACGCGTCTTTCATCAAACGATTGCGCGTGAACTCGCGCAGCATCCCCACATCGCTCTGATTTGTGGGCATTATGAGGGAGTGGACGAGCGCGTTCGCGAACATCTGGCAACCGATGAAATTTCGATTGGCGATTACGTGCTGACCGGCGGCGAAATCCCGGCGATGGTGATTGTGGACGCGGTCGCGCGATTGATTCCCGGCGTGCTGGGGCATCCCAGTGCTGCTGCCAACGATTCGCACGCGTCGGGTTTGCTAGAGGGACCGCAGTACACGCGTCCCGCCGAGTTTCGGGGTTGGAAAGTGCCCGAGATTTTGCTTTCGGGGCATCACGCGCAAATCGAGAAATGGCGGCGACAGCAGGCTTTGCGGCGCACCTGGGAACGCCGCCCCGATTTGCTCGGGCGCGCCAATCTAACGGAGGAAGATCGCGCGTTTCTGGAAACGCTCACGCAACAACAGCGCGCCTGACGCGCTCGCGCGCGAACAGGCGTGTCCACCTGCGGCACGTTGGGTGGGTAGGAGGCGTGAAAGAAGATGAACCTCAGGCAGGTTTACAATGTTTACAGCGATGACGGTAACGCCCCAATGGTTGTGCTGCGGCGTCCGCCTGTTGAAACGTCTCAAAGGGACCGTACCACCTTCCATACTGATAGCGCGCGCGGGGATGAATGCCTTTGCCTTCGTTGCAAAATGAACAGGTGGAACGATGCACGCGCGCGTGATAGCCGGGGACGTGCCAGTCTACGTAAATGTGGTACGTCGCCATAGGCTGTTCCCTTTACGGTCCAAAAACGCGCAGGGTGTTCTGTCCCAGAATTTTTTCCAGTTCCGTGTTCGATAAACCCGCGTTGCGCACCTCGTCCAAAAACGGGTGCATCGCGGGTTCTTTTTGTCGTTTGGGATAGAGAATCAGTGGATAGTCGCTGCCGAACAAGATCTTGTCTGCACCCACAATGTTGACAACGGTGCGAAAAATCGTCGGCGCATACAACAGGGGCGACGCGGCGGTATCGTAGAAAACGTTTTGCGACGCCGCGCGCACTTCGGGCATTAGTTCGTAGAACGGATAGCCACCGCCCCAATGCGCGAGCACCAGGCGCAACTCGGGCAGTTGACGCACCAGCGCGTAAATCGCTCCAAGCGATAACTGCCCTTTGCCCGGATAGTCGTGCCCCACCGGCTCGTTCGTGTGGAGGACGAGGGGCACGCGCAGTTCGCTCGCCGCGCGCGCCAGTTGCATAAACGTGTCATCATCCAGACGGAATCCTTGTCCATCCGCGTTCAACTCTCCCACACCTGCCAGACCACTTTCGATGCAGCGACGCAACTCGCGAAGCGCCGCTGCGCCGGCGCGGGGCTGCACCGTGCACAGCACAATGAGGCGCGCGGGGTACTGCCGCGCGATTTCGATGAGCCACGTGTTTTGCTCCACACACACGTCGTGATGTTGCCATGCCCAGCCCACCACGACGGCGCGCTCGACACCGCTGGCGTCCATCGCCGCGAGCAACTCGGCAACGCCAATCGTGCGCGCGCGGGGACTGCGATACAGATAGCCAAAGAACGTGTCGCGTTCGCCATAGCGCGCCCGCTGCGCAATCACGTCGGGTGAAAAGAGATGAGTGTGAGCATCAACGATCATCGCGATTCTCCGCGAGCACCGCGCGCGCGTCCCTCTCGTCTTGCTTCATCTGCTCGATGAGCGCGTCCACGCTGGCAAATTTTTTCTCGTCGCGCAGTCGTTTGACAAAGTGCACTTCGATCACCTGATCGTACAGGTCAGCGTCAAAATCAAAGATATACACCTCGACCAGGCGTTGTCCTTTATCGAACGTTGGACGGACGCCGATGTTCGCCGCGCCACCGTACCACGTCTCACCGATTTTGACGCGCACGGCATAAATCCCATCGGCGGGAATGAGCCGCCGCTCAGCGATGGCTAGATTCGCCGTTGGAAAACCGAGCGCGCGTCCGCGCTTGTCCCCTGCGATGACGCGTCCGCGCACCGAGGGATACCGTCCCAACAGTCGCGCCGCCGCGTCCATCTCTCCTTGCGCGATCAATTCACGCACCTGCGTACTCGAGACGATTTGTCCATCGAGCGTATAGGGTTCGACTACGGTGACGCTGAACCCCCATTCGCGTCCGAGCGCGCGCAAAAATTCCACATTCCCTTCACGTTTATAGCCAACCGCAAAATCCTTGCCACAGAGAATTTCGACCAGCTGCAAGTGCTGAACGAGCAACTCGATGAACGCGCGCGCGCGCATCTGGGAGGCTTCTAGACTGAACGGAAAGACGATGACGTAATCCAACTCGAACGCGCGCAGCCAATCCAGACGCTCTTCAATGGTGCTGAGATAGCAAAGGGATGAATGGGGTTGCAGGACCACCTTAGGGTGGGGATGCAAAGTGACCAACGCGCTCGCTGCATTCCGCGCGCGCGCGTGTGCCACTACCTGCTGGATGAGATATTGATGCCCGCGATGAATCCCATCGAACGAGCCGATGGTGAGCACGGTCGGGCGATTCAGTTGAACGTTGTGAAGGTCGCGAAAGATTTCCATAGCGGTTGGAGATTGGAGGTTAGAGATTGGAGATTAGCGATGAGCGGTTGTATCACTGTGCGTATCATTCCTTCGGGATGACAAAGACCTTGGCGGGTTTCCATTCACCGGGGGTGCGGCTCTGTTCGAGCAAGGCGATGCACTCACCATCGGGTGCATAGACGCGCAAGAGCGGCGTGGCATAGGCACGCCCACAGTGCAATGTGTGACCATACTGAATGCGCCGCATATTTTCCGAGTTCACCGCGACCGCTTGAAAGTGGAGCAACGCCGCGTCAAGTGGATGTAGCCAGCGTTCGACGTGCTGTTGCGCGAACGCCGTGCGCACTTGATCGAGCGTGACCGCCTCCTCCAATCGAAAATTGCCGCTGGCAAGACGCGTCAGCGCGGTCAGACACGCGCCACAGCCCAAACGCGTGCCCAAATCGTGTGCCAGCGCGCGAAGGTAGGTGCCTTTGCTACAGTGCACCTCGAATTCCACATCGGGGAGCGAAATCTCGCGCAGGGTCAGTGAATAAATTTCGATGGGGCGCGCGTCGCGCGCTGGGGTGATGCCGCGCCGCGCCAGTTTGTACAGGCGTACGCCATCTTGTTTGATAGCGGAGTACGCCGGCGGGGTTTGGACACTGGTGCCGAGAAAACTCATCAGCGCGTCTTCCACCTGGTGGCGCGTGACGGTCACGGCGTTCTGCGCGAGGATCGTGCCGGTAGCGTCGTATGTGTCTGTGATGATGCCCAGGCGGACGCGCGCGCGATAGGTCTTGGCGTGTTCGGTCAGATATTCGCTGACGCGCACCGCGCGTCCCAGACAAACAAGGAGCACACCCGTCGCGAGAGGATCGAGTGTGCCCGCGTGCCCGACGCGCACACCGCGCGCCATCCGTCGAATCACCGCCACCACATCGTGCGAGGTGTATCCCTGGGGCTTGTTGATGTTGAGAATACCGTTCAAGCCGCGCGGCGCGAGTGCACGCGGCGGCAGATCCAGTTGAAAGGGGCACGGATGCGGTGCACCGCAGATAGCACAAGACATAGTGGATGGAATAGTTATACTCGCTCTGACCCCAGCGACTTTTTGATTTCCTGCAACACGCGTTCGCGCACGGTGCTGAGAGGACCATCCAGCAAGACCCCGGCGGCTTGTTTGTGGCCCCCCCCGCCCAGCCGTGTAGCGAGGCTCGATACATCATAGCCCACGCGCGAACGCAAGCCCACATCAATCTTGCCGTTTTCTTTTTCGATAAAGAGCACGGCAATTTTGGCATCTTCGACGCTCAACAGTTGGTTGATTATGCCGCTTGCGCCATTGCTGTTCAATCCCAGTTCGCGTTGCAGGCGATAAGGCACCTCTGCCCACAGGATGATGCCATCGAGCGTGGCGTTCATAAACACTTTGCCCCGCAGACGTAAAGCCGCGAGCGGAATCTGGTTGAACGAGCGTTCGATGATGTCGGGAATCGAACCGCCGGCTTCGATGAGCGCGGTGACTGCTCTGAACGTGTCTACTGTCGTGTTCGAGGTGCGAAAACCCAGTGTATCCGTGATGATGCCGGTGAGCAGGCATTGTGCCAGATCACGATCGAGTGGCACATCGAGCGCGCGAATGAGGCGATAAATAATCTCGGCGGTCGAGGCGGCGTGACGATCTACATAGTTGAGCGGCGCAAAGTTATCGTTGGTAATGTGGTGGTCAATCACCAGTGTTGGGCGGGTAGGGAATTTGGTCGGATTGTATGCCGCGCCAAAACGATCCGCTGCGCTGCCGTCGAGATACACCAGCAGATCCTCATCACCGGGCAAGACGGGCTTGAGTTCTGTGGCGCCGGGCAAATAGTTGAAGGTGTTGGGAACATGATCGTGACAGGCAACCGTCACCGACTTGCCCAGACGTCGCAATGCCAGCATCAGCGCGAGCGTCGAACCGATGCAATCACCATCGGGCATGATGTGCGCCGCGATGAAAATTTTGTGATAACGTCGCAACAGGTCAACGGTTTGTTCAAATGAGAGCAGCGTACCCATCGTCCTTCGTCCTGCGTCCTTCGTCTTTCATCCTGCGTCCTTTGTCTTTCGTCCGTAATTACTCAGCCGTGCCATCCATTGCAAAAAGCCCCACCCCCTAGCCAGGGCTTGTGCAAAGTCAGCCCCCCTGTCATGGCGAGCTGCGCAGCGGCGAAGCAATCTCCACACCGCAATAGGGGATTGCTTCGTCGCAAAGATCGCTCCTCGCAATGACAAGCGGAGGCGCGGCTTTGTCAAGCGACTTTGCACACATCCTG
>Ga0308410_1002260_pt1:10000-11095 | contig 11095 bp, 5 predicted proteins | sample HotsprOSTMatCore_FD_203467 | JGI IMG/M metagenome (GOLD analysis project Ga0308410, IMG submission 203467) | Hot spring phototrophic mat microbial communities from Octopus Spring, Yellowstone National Park, Wyoming, United States -... | ecosystem: Environmental > Aquatic > Thermal... | reverse complement strand
GGCATTGACGAGGGCCACAGCGATGGCTTCGACCTGCTGCGCCGCTATCGGGACTTTGTCTCCAGCGGCAACTGGGAAGCATTCTTCGATTTCGCCGCCGGCTACAGCCACGAAATCCTGCGCCGGCTGAACGAAGGGGCACGCTATGTACCAACCTTTACCACATCTCGACTCAGGAGGCTTATGATGACCAACCGTAAAGACCTGACTCCCATCGTAGAGAACAGCGGCTTTCAGAACGTGGCCTATGCCATCCGCCACGCCACGATCGTGCCGCAGACGCGCAAGGCCAACGGACAGGAGAACCTCTACGAGGTGCGCTATGGCCTGGGCGCGGAGTTGAAGCGCAAGGGCACGGTACGCGACGAGTTCGTGGCTGCGCTCACCGACTTCATCCAGAGCTACAACCAGGAGAACGTGCAGAAGCTGGAGAGCCGAGGCCAGCAGATGCGCCGGGACGTGCGCACGACCGACATTGCCGAAGTGGTGCGCCTGATCGACGAGTATGGCTCCGAGGTGGTGGCCAACCTGCTGATCGCCTACGGCTACGCCCGCGAGCCGCGTGAAGAGCAACCCAATCCCTAATTTTTCACACCCGAAGATAAGGAGCTGAACCCATGTCTGACAACTTGAGACCGATCTACAGCCTTTCCATCTGTGGCCGCCTGACCCTGGAGCTGCATTCGTTGAACAACGAGGGCGGCGAGGGCAACCAGACCATGACCCGTACCGTGGCCGTGGTAGACACCGCTGGCAACGTCCACAAGGTAAACGCCATCAGCGGCGACATGTTCAAGCACATCCAGGCCGAACACTTCTATCTGCTGGCGCGGGAAAACGGGATGCCGTTGTGCAAGGGATGTGAGACCTTCCGCTCCGACCGCATCCTGGGCGATGCCGAGTTTTTGCGCACCTTGCCGGACACCGATGCAGCCGCGATTACGAATCTGCTCACGACGTGCGCCCTGGAGGATGCCGAAGGCACGCTGATCGCCCGCGGCGCGCGCTCAATCCCGCGCAAGTCGGTGGCGGAGTTCAGTTGGGTCGTGGGTCTGCCCGACAAGGTGCGCACCGAGTCGTACTTCCATGTGCGCT
>Ga0308410_1002258_pt1 | contig 11101 bp, 11 predicted proteins | sample HotsprOSTMatCore_FD_203467 | JGI IMG/M metagenome (GOLD analysis project Ga0308410, IMG submission 203467) | Hot spring phototrophic mat microbial communities from Octopus Spring, Yellowstone National Park, Wyoming, United States -... | ecosystem: Environmental > Aquatic > Thermal springs > Hot... | reverse complement strand
GTTTCAATCCACGCCTTCCGGGGGGAAGGCGACGCGCTTGCACGCGCCGCAGAGACGCTTCAGCTGAGTTTCAATCCACGCCTTCCGGGGGGAAGGCGACACTTGCGCGATGTCAGCGTCACGCTGCTGGGCGTCGTTTCAATCCACGCCTTCCGGGGGGAAGGCGACAGCCAGTCCATAGGCGCACCTCAGCTCAACGACCGGTTTCAATCCACGCCTTCCGGGGGGAAGGCGACGTAGTTGTAAGCGTAGTGATGATATATTTCGCGCAGTTTCAATCCACGCCTTCCGGGGGGAAGGCGACCTTGTACTCCCTGGTACACTGGCGCCTCAGCATGTTTCAATCCACGCCTTCCGGGGGGAAGGCGACAACTGCTCTTGAGTTTTTAGCCCAACGGATTGTAGTTTCAATCCACGCCTTCCGGGGGGAAGGCGACACGCATGTTGTGGTTTCTCGTGTGCGAAACAGTTTCAATCCACGCCTTCCGGGGGGAAGGCGACTCGACTCCATCCGTCGATCCCGCAACCGGGTACGTGATCTGTTTCAATCCACGCCTTCCGGGGGGAAGGCGACCTCCATCCGTCGATCCCGCAACCGGGTACGTGATCTGTTTCAATCCACGCCTTCCGGGGGGAAGGCGACTCGACAGCGCTGCACGTCGATGCACCTCTCTGTACGTTTCAATCCACGCCTTCCGGGGGGAAGGCGACGCGATGGTGGAACGCGCAGCCTTTCTTTATGTGGTTTCAATCCACGCCTTCCGGGGGGAAGGCGACAATCCGGGCTTCACTCCGGTGCCGTGGCATGGGGTTTCAATCCACGCCTTCCGGGGGGAAGGCGACACTTGCGCGATGTCAGCGTCACGCTGCTGGGCGTCGTTTCAATCCACGCCTTCCGGGGGGAAGGCGACAAACGCCCAGATGGGCATGGAGCAGGGTAGACGGTTTCAATCCACGCCTTCCGGGGGGAAGGCGACATACCGAGGGTCACGCGGCAACTCGGGCAGCGCCAAGTTTCAATCCACGCCTTCCGGGGGGAAGGCGACCGCAATCCGCCCCTATCCCCGTCCCGGCGCATCAGTTTCAATCCACGCCTTCCGGGGGGAAGGCGACGCGAGCGCGCCGAAAGCGTACGTCATTGCGAAAGTTTCAATCCACGCCTTCCGGGGGGAAGGCGACATCTTCTCCGCCAACCCGCTCTCAATCACAAACCGTTTCAATCCACGCCTTCCGGGGGGAAGGCGACCGGCTCCGGCTCCGCAACGTCGCCGCGGCGTAAGTGTTTCAATCCACGCCTTCCGGGGGGAAGGCGACATTATCGGCTGGGTTAACTCGTTGATTGATATCTGGTTTCAATCCACGCCTTCCGGGGGAAGGCGACTCCAATCCATACCACACCTCAGCTCAGAGACCTGTTTCAATCCACGCCTTCCGGGGGGAAGGCGACCAGCGCCGCGTCAACAATGCGCAGCGTGAACTCCGTTTCAATCCACGCCTTCCGGGGGGAAGGCGACTACTGCATATCAGCTCACCAACACGATGCGGCGTTTCAATCCACGCCTTCCGGGGGGAAGGCGACCAACCGGGGTCAGATAGGGGAGACCGGAGGAGACGTTTCAATCCACGCCTTCCGGGGGGAAGGCGACTGCGTAAGCCTGCGGAGTCGCACATCGACCGTGGCGTTTCAATCCACGCCTTCCGGGGGGAAGGCGACCCCCACACGACGCGCCGGCCGCGTCGGGCCTGGACGTTTCAATCCACGCCTTCCGGGGGGAAGGCGACACAACCGGCTTACCGGAGCCATCACGCGCAAACTGTTTCAATCCACGCCTTCCGGGGGGAAGGCGACCATAGACGCCGTACCACGCATCGAGTCGCAGCGCGTTTCAATCCACGCCTTCCGGGGGGAAGGCGACACTGCGTCAACCGGCGCAGGCGCACATCGACCGTGTGTTTCAATCCACGCCTTCCGGGGGGAAGGCGACCGTGACCGTCGCAGCAACCGACGGATCCGACTCACAGTTTCAATCCACGCCTTCCGGGGGGAAGGCGACGAGTAACGCCAATGGCAAGAGCCAAGACCGACACGTTTCAATCCACGCCTTCCGGGGGGAAGGCGACGAGACCGGCGTGAGATAGGGGAGTCCAGGGGAGATGTTTCAATCCACGCCTTCCGGGGGGAAGGCGACTAACTCAGTGACCGGAACACGCGCCAAGCCGTCCAGTTTCAATCCACGCCTTCCGGGGGGAAGGCGACATATTCCGACGCATCGCGGGATACAGCGCTTCGTTGTTTCAATCCACGCCTTCCGGGGGGAAGGCGACTGAGGTAGGCGATGTACGCAACGCTGGCGCAGTTGTTTCAATCCACGCCTTCCGGGGGGAAGGCGACATCTCTAACTCGTCGATCAACCAGTCCAGCGCGGGGAGTTTCAATCCACGCCTTCCGGGGGGAAGGCGACCGTGATGGCGAACGTCCACCCCCACTGGTCGTTGTTTCAATCCACGCCTTCCGGGGGGAAGGCGACTCGCCGCCTGGATGTACCGCCAGCGCGGGACGGCGTTTCAATCCACGCCTTCCGGGGGGAAGGCGACCGTTGCGGAGCCGGAGCCAACAACGCTGACGTTCCAGTTTCAATCCACGCCTTCCGGGGGGAAGGCGACTGCCCGTTCAGGCGTTTACAACAACTGCCGCGACGTTTCAATCCACGCCTTCCGGGGGGAAGGCGACGTGGATCGAGCGACTACGCAACGATCACCGTTGGGTTTCAATCCACGCCTTCCGGGGGGAAGGCGACCCCGACGCGCCGTACACCGTTCTCGCGCGTCGGAAGTTTCAATCCACGCCTTCCGGGGGGAAGGCGACCTGTACCACAGCTCGTCTTCGTCTTTCTTTGCGCGTTTCAATCCACGCCTTCCGGGGGGAAGGCGACTGAAGGGCATTACTGATGTCTACACGAGAAAGGGGTTTCAATCCACGCCTTCCGGGGGGAAGGCGACATTGACCGGTTGATGAGGGATAAGGCAGAACCCTGGTTTCAATCCACGCCTTCCGGGGGGAAGGCGACTCGGCGTAGCCACCGCGGACGGATCCGACTCGCAGTTTCAATCCACGCCTTCCGGGGGGAAGGCGACCGAGCCAGTCCATACGCACCTCCTAACTCAGCGACCGTTTCAATCCACGCCTTCCGGGGGGAAGGCGACGCCGCCTCCAAAATAGCAGTCATCGAGGGAGCAGTGTTTCAATCCACGCCTTCCGGGGGGAAGGCGACCGGGCCATGGTACTGGCCAGACCACCACAGACTCCCGTTTCAATCCACGCCTTCCGGGGGGAAGGCGACCAATCTTTTAGGAGGTCATTATGAGTGGCACAATGTTTCAATCCACGCCTTCCGGGGGGAAGGCGACTTTGGTCTGTTCATGCGTGCGGCGTACGATATTGTTTCAATCCACGCCTTCCGGGGGGAAGGCGACCAAGATCGCGTCAAACGCGCTCAAGGACGGTCAGTTTCAATCCACGCCTTCCGGGGGGAAGGCGACCCATATGTTACATTCTTGCGTACTAACATGCAGAGTGTTTCAATCCACGCCTTCCGGGGGGAAGGCGACTTGTGCAGTTTTATTGTACACGCGCAAGCGATATGCTGTTTCAATCCACGCCTTCCGGGGGGAAGGCGACCCTAACCCATACCGGTGATCCGGATTGCCCATCAGTTTCAATCCACGCCTTCCGGGGGGAAGGCGACCGGCGCAGCGCGGGTGTCACAACACCGTATAGAAAGTTTCAATCCACGCCTTCCGGGGGGAAGGCGACGACGCGGCCCGCTGATGCTGCGCACCAACGCGGCGGTTTCAATCCACGCCTTCCGGGGGGAAGGCGACACGTTATCGAGCATCCAGCGACGCTGCTGGATGAGGTTTCAATCCACGCCTTCCGGGGGGAAGGCGACCGATACGCTCGCGGGCATTCCAATCGCGTACAGCGTTTCAATCCACGCCTTCCGGGGGGAAGGCGACCGGACGCGGCCCGCTGATGCTGCGCACCAACGCGGCGGTTTCAATCCACGCCTTCCGGGGGGAAGGCGACCTCGCCGTTGACGTAAACGACCTCGACCCGCAGCGTTTCAATCCACGCCTTCCGGGGGGAAGGCGACGTTCCTCGTCTCGAACGTCGCCCGCTTCCGCTCTGTTTCAATCCACGCCTTCCGGGGGGAAGGCGACTCCAGCGCCTCACCGGGCAGCCCGTTCTGACGTTGTTTCAATCCACGCCTTCCGGGGGGAAGGCGACTCCGGGCGCGCGATGCGGTCAGCGTGTTCCGGAACGTTTCAATCCACGCCTTCCGGGGGGAAGGCGACCGAACCAGCGCGACAACACCGGATACGCGGCGCTGTTTCAATCCACGCCTTCCGGGGGGAAGGCGACCCAGCGCGAGTACGCGGAATGCGTCGCTTGCGCGGGGTTTCAATCCACGCCTTCCGGGGGGAAGGCGACCTGTCGTGCTGGCGTCTCGACGCTGAGACGCTGGTTTCAATCCACGCCTTCCGGGGGGAAGGCGACGACCGCCGCTGCTGTCACAACACCGCGTATAATTGTTTCAATCCACGCCTTCCGGGGGGAAGGCGACTTTATCTTCTTCGATATCGTCACCGACTTCGGCGTTTCAATCCACGCCTTCCGGGGGGAAGGCGACCCAGATTCTCGCCGCGCTGCGGCTGCGGATCGAAGTTTCAATCCACGCCTTCCGGGGGGAAGGCGACCGCCCGCGCCCGCTGTCACAACACCCTCTATAATTAGTTTCAATCCACGCCTTCCGGGGGGAAGGCGACACGCAGCCCCCGCTGCTGTCACAACACCCTCTATGTTTCAATCCACGCCTTCCGGGGGGAAGGCGACCGATCGGGCGCGAGTACCAGTTGACGCTGGAGACGTTTCAATCCACGCCTTCCGGGGGGAAGGCGACGTTCACCGTCCCCGTCCCCGTCCCCGCGCTCAGAGTTTCAATCCACGCCTTCCGGGGGGAAGGCGACAAAATCGCGTGGGCGGCGGGGAGGGTTCGGAAATGTTTCAATCCACGCCTTCCGGGGGGAAGGCGACGGAAGTGACGTATGTTGGGCGCGTTGACGTTGACGGTTTCAATCCACGCCTTCCGGGGGGAAGGCGACAATGATCAACTCTGCAGATGCGGTCGTTATCGTTGTTTCAATCCACGCCTTCCGGGGGGAAGGCGACGCGCGGCTGTTTCTGTCGCAGTTCGACCAACACCCGTTTCAATCCACGCCTTCCGGGGGGAAGGCGACGTACTCGAAGATGGACGCGCAGTCGCCCTCGCCTGGTTTCAATCCACGCCTTCCGGGGGGAAGGCGACCGACCGCCCGGCGTCCTCGTTGTCCAACGACCAGTTTCAATCCACGCCTTCCGGGGGGAAGGCGACCGCCGCGCCGAGCGACGCCGCGCCCGCAATCGGTTTCAATCCACGCCTTCCGGGGGGAAGGCGACGTGATACTCGCCGAGGGTGATCTCGCCGACTACGGGTTTCAATCCACGCCTTCCGGGGGGAAGGCGACTCCAACACCGGCGGAACCGCGAACGATGCTGAGGTTTCAATCCACGCCTTCCGGGGGGAAGGCGACGTTGTACAGTCCCGTCATATTTGAGACGTTATAGTTTCAATCCACGCCTTCCGGGGGGAAGGCGACACGATGTTGAGAAATTATCGGTTAGTCATCAAGTGTTTCAATCCACGCCTTCCGGGGGGAAGGCGACGTCGAGGAACCAATCGGCTACGGCGCGCTGGAGGTGTTTCAATCCACGCCTTCCGGGGGGAAGGCGACGAGGCGGCGGCGCAACTGCTGCACGAGGCAACGAGTTTCAATCCACGCCTTCCGGGGGGAAGGCGACGCGAGACGCGGTGTCCAACCGACAGCACGCGCTCGTTTCAATCCACGCCTTCCGGGGGGAAGGCGACCAGCGTTGCGCGGGCGACGGGCGGTACACAAGTCGAGTTTCAATCCACGCCTTCCGGGGGGAAGGCGACCTCAGCGTCGGCGGTGTGATGACGCTCCAGACAAGTTTCAATCCACGCCTTCCGGGGGGAAGGCGACCGGACGGGCGCTGTCACAACACTGCATATAGATGTTTCAATCCACGCCTTCCGGGGGGAAGGCGACGCAGCAGCGACATACGCATCTGCCGCGTGCGGGCGTTTCAATCCACGCCTTCCGGGGGGAAGGCGACCAATCCGGGTTACGCAGTCGAGGTGAAAGCGAGGCGTTTCAATCCACGCCTTCCGGGGGGAAGGCGACGACGCGGCCCGCTGATGTTGCGCACCAACGCCGCAGTTTCAATCCACGCCTTCCGGGGGGAAGGCGACGGCGCGAAAGGGCGCTTTGCTGATCGAGGGTTTGGTTTCAATCCACGCCTTCCGGGGGGAAGGCGACCAACTCGAACGCGCGAAAAAACTCGAAGTGACGGTTTCAATCCACGCCTTCCGGGGGGAAGGCGACGCGCTACTCGTTTCCCTCGTCGCCGATGCTGTCAGTTTCAATCCACGCCTTCCGGGGGGAAGGCGACGCTGACGCGCGCACAGTTTTCGTCTGCGACAAGCGGTTTCAATCCACGCCTTCCGGGGGGAAGGCGACTGGGTGCGTGGAAAGAGGGGGTGGACGCTCTATGTTTCAATCCACGCCTTCCGGGGGGAAGGCGACAAAAGCGCCCCAGTGAGTGACCGGGGCGCGGGGTGTTTCAATCCACGCCTTCCGGGGGGAAGGCGACGCGTCGCTGCCGCGCGGCTGTTTCTGTCGCAGTTCGCTGTTTCAATCCACGCCTTCCGGGGGGAAGGCGACTTGGGGTAGGTGATCGTTCCGCTCGTCGCAGACGTTTCAATCCACGCCTTCCGGGGGGAAGGCGACTCAACGAACCCTACGCCGCCGCCGCGCTGTTGTGTTTCAATCCACGCCTTCCGGGGGGAAGGCGACGAAGATGAAGAAAGAAGGAAGCGATGTGGAAGATTGTTTCAATCCACGCCTTCCGGGGGGAAGGCGACGCCACACCGCCGGAGATGTGCACTCCGGGATAGGGTTTCAATCCACGCCTTCCGGGGGGAAGGCGACGCGACGAGAGTGTGGTTTGCGCAAATGCGTAGTCGAGTTTCAATCCACGCCTTCCGGGGGGAAGGCGACTTTCGCACCGACAGTCCGCTGACGTGGCGCTTCACCGTTTCAATCCACGCCTTCCGGGGGGAAGGCGACCTGTTGTTGGCGGCGAATGTCAGAGCGCCGAGCGCCGGTTTCAATCCACGCCTTCCGGGGGGAAGGCGACCCAACTCATCATCCACGATCTCGAACTCGAAGACGTTTCAATCCACGCCTTCCGGGGGGAAGGCGACCCCGAAGCGCGTGAGATGCCCTACACGTCCGGTTGTTTCAATCCACGCCTTCCGGGGGGAAGGCGACTTGCTGAGCGACTACGCAACGTGCAAGTGTGGTGGTTTCAATCCACGCCTTCCGGGGGGAAGGCGACCTGCATTCAGCGCTTGCTGGCGCGTCGCGCGACGGTTTCAATCCACGCCTTCCGGGGGGAAGGCGACGAGTGCGGATCGCGGTATCGCACTGGCGTTCTTTGCGTTTCAATCCACGCCTTCCGGGGGGAAGGCGACTTTATCTTTTTCGATATTGTGACCGACTTCGGTGTTTCAATCCACGCCTTCCGGGGGGAAGGCGACTTCGCGCAAGCGCCCGAAGTCCGTATCCGCAGAGTTTCAATCCACGCCTTCCGGGGGGAAGGCGACTTCTTCCTCCCAAAAAGCGAAGGGGCGATCCGGCGTTTCAATCCACGCCTTCCGGGGGGAAGGCGACACACCGCGCCGCTGACAACCCGCACTTCTGTTTGTTTCAATCCACGCCTTCCGGGGGGAAGGCGACGACGCCGACGGGCAAGCGGCTGGAGTGGCGGATGTTTCAATCCACGCCTTCCGGGGGGAAGGCGACTAGGCGGGCGTCTGAACGTCGAGGGCGACGTTCAGTTTCAATCCACGCCTTCCGGGGGGAAGGCGACCGACTGCGCTGGCTTCTGTCACAACACCGCGTAGGTTTCAATCCACGCCTTCCGGGGGGAAGGCGACCTTGCGGGTGTTGGCGATGCGCTCGTGCTGGCGCTGTTTCAATCCACGCCTTCCGGGGGGAAGGCGACCGCGATCGTGCCGCCACTGGATGCCCCGTCCGTCGTTTCAATCCACGCCTTCCGGGGGGAAGGCGACAGAGGGCAGGTGAGGCGCACTCGTCGGGCGTGAGTTTCAATCCACGCCTTCCGGGGGGAAGGCGACACGTTGCCATGCCGCCCGTGTCACCGGAGCAGCAGGTTTCAATCCACGCCTTCCGGGGGGAAGGCGACTCGGGCGGATTCGGCAATGCAGCGACGACGGCGGGTTTCAATCCACGCCTTCCGGGGGGAAGGCGACTTTTTGGGAGGCTGCCGGCGTGGAGGCGGCACATGTTTCAATCCACGCCTTCCGGGGGGAAGGCGACGGGGTATTTCCCGTGCGCCGCCCGCGATCTGGATGTTTCAATCCACGCCTTCCGGGGGGAAGGCGACGTTTTGCGGTTCCCTGGCTCTCCTGCGCACGCGGTTTCAATCCACGCCTTCCGGGGGGAAGGCGACGTTCCGTCATCGCGTCCAGCGCTTGCTGCGCGCTGTTTCAATCCACGCCTTCCGGGGGGAAGGCGACCGTTGTAGAGCCCCGTCATATTCGAGACCGAGTAGTTTCAATCCACGCCTTCCGGGGGGAAGGCGACGCACCCGCGCACTATCTCGCCGATCACCGACGCCGTTTCAATCCACGCCTTCCGGGGGGAAGGCGACGCGCTGTATCCCTCCGGACGCAACGCTGCTGTGTGTTTCAATCCACGCCTTCCGGGGGGAAGGCGACGGCGGACGGATTGAGTTCTGGTCGCTCGAAAATGTTTCAATCCACGCCTTCCGGGGGGAAGGCGACCCAGTCGCCGCTCAGCGCTGCAGTGCCCGCGTCGTTTCAATCCACGCCTTCCGGGGGGAAGGCGACCGGCTTTGGTCAGCGAATCGCCCGCCACTGCTTGGTTTCAATCCACGCCTTCCGGGGGGAAGGCGACGACGCCCACCGGAAAAAGACTGGAGTGGCGGATGTTTCAATCCACGCCTTCCGGGGGGAAGGCGACACGCGCTGAGACCTGCGTTTTCCATCTCCCACCAGTTTCAATCCACGCCTTCCGGGGGGAAGGCGACCGAGCGTCGGCGAGTACGGCAGCAAAGGAATAGCAGTTTCAATCCACGCCTTCCGGGGGGAAGGCGACGACGGGCAGCGGCTACGATTCGCGCGGGGATTTGTGGGTTTCAATCCACGCCTTCCGGGGGGAAGGCGACGCAAAGGCGTTCTCGTGTTTGGGAAGGGCTGGAACGTTTCAATCCACGCCTTCCGGGGGGAAGGCGACCAAGAAAAACCGCTGTGGTATACTCTTTTTGTGCGTTTCAATCCACGCCTTCCGGGGGGAAGGCGACTCGGATGCGAGCACCCAACTCGACGATCCGGTGTTTCAATCCACGCCTTCCGGGGGGAAGGCGACGACCGAGGCTGAGATGATCGCTCGGAAGTATTATCGGTTTCAATCCACGCCTTCCGGGGGGAAGGCGACCGCTTCGCGGTTCCGCTGGGGCGCGACCAAAGCGGTTTCAATCCACGCCTTCCGGGGGGAAGGCGACTGCCGGGCGCGGCTGTCACAACACCGCGTAGAAATGTTTCAATCCACGCCTTCCGGGGGGAAGGCGACCAAGCGCCGCAGTCACGCCCTTCCAGACACCGAGTTTCAATCCACGCCTTCCGGGGGGAAGGCGACGCGTCCACCGGCGTTACGCCGACGCCTCGGCGGCGTTTCAATCCACGCCTTCCGGGGGGAAGGCGACGGACATTGGACACTTAAACTTGCCGCGCAACGATGTTTCAATCCACGCCTTCCGGGGGGAAGGCGACTTGCATTCGTTGTTGTGCTATGGTATACTATCAACATAGTTTCAATCCACGCCTTCCGGGGGGAAGGCGACGGTTGCCTACTGTCGGGTATCGAGTGCAGCGCAGTTTCAATCCACGCCTTCCGGGGGGAAGGCGACGACGAATGCGTATTCGTTGCCGCAGACGACGCGGCGTTTCAATCCACGCCTTCCGGGGGGAAGGCGACGCAATGTATCGAGTGAGACCGTCAAACGCTACATTGTTTCAATCCACGCCTTCCGGGGGGAAGGCGACCGGGTGGTTGAGGCTGCGTTGCGTCTGGTCGAGGTTTCAATCCACGCCTTCCGGGGGGAAGGCGACCTTGAGATCGACGATCTAAGCGCGTGATCAAAAGTGTTTCAATCCACGCCTTCCGGGGGGAAGGCGACTTTGGTCATGCGCCACAGTCGGACTGACCGAGGGAGTTTCAATCCACGCCTTCCGGGGGGAAGGCGACCCGACAAGTTATCCGCATGTCCAGGGTGGACGATGTTTCAATCCACGCCTTCCGGGGGGAAGGCGACCGGCCGTGGGACAGCAGGGTGACGACCGGCACGAGTTTCAATCCACGCCTTCCGGGGGGAAGGCGACTGTGATGGCATACAAACTCGACCCGTCGCTGTTGTTTCAATCCACGCCTTCCGGGGGGAAGGCGACGTTGCGCGTCCTTCAGCGGCGGGTTGCGCGACGGTTTCAATCCACGCCTTCCGGGGGGAAGGCGACATGGTGGGATAGCGATGTTCTTCAAATACTCGGTAGTTTCAATCCACGCCTTCCGGGGGGAAGGCGACGCACTGACCGTTATACAGCGCATGGTTCGTGAGGCGTTTCAATCCACGCCTTCCGGGGGGAAGGCGACTCGGCGTCTGGGGCGAGACCGGCATCTCTGCCGCGTTTCAATCCACGCCTTCCGGGGGGAAGGCGACCGGTGGTGCGGGATATGACCGATATATCGCGCTGGTTTCAATCCACGCCTTCCGGGGGGAAGGCGACCGCAATATCTAGGGCTGCTGTGCCCTGTTCCCGCCAGATATTGTAGCATGATCCGGATCTTCAGGGTTGCTCTCGGTACAATTTGTCCATAT
>Ga0308410_1002256_pt1 | contig 11105 bp, 11 predicted proteins | sample HotsprOSTMatCore_FD_203467 | JGI IMG/M metagenome (GOLD analysis project Ga0308410, IMG submission 203467) | Hot spring phototrophic mat microbial communities from Octopus Spring, Yellowstone National Park, Wyoming, United States -... | ecosystem: Environmental > Aquatic > Thermal springs > Hot... | reverse complement strand
GGCGAATACAAGCGGCGCGTCAATCGCACCCTCGACGGCCACATCGCCGCCGACATCAACGCACTGGCGACCCAAATCACCGACCCGGCGCGTTGGACGGCCGCGTTCGACAAGGCAGCCGAAGCCAACGCGCTGCGCTGGGACTACATCCGCAAAGTGCTGACGGCTTCGTCGCAGGCGAAGCCGGAGAAGACTCGCAGAAATGGCAAACGAGGAGAAACTGCACACCGAAAGGGACGCACCTTCAGCCGGCCCCAGGTCGAATACACCGAGGCTGAGCGTGAAGCGGCTCGCGAACGTGCTCGACAGCGCATTGCCGGCCGCAAAGGACAAAATGCGACACCCTGACCCGAACGTCGCCGACGCGCCCGTCCGCAGCGACCCCGATGCGCCGGTGGAACCACGCGACGGCGAGGACTGCGACTACTGCGGCAACAAGCGCTTCGTGTTGGACGCGCAAGGGAACCTCAAGCCCTGCCCGAAGTGCGACACGGCGCAGCGGTGGAAGCTGGCCTCGCTGGCGCCCTTCTCTTCGCGCAACGCGTTTTCATCCAAACAGACCTTCGTCAACTTCAAGACCAGCTTCAATGGCGTCGAGGACGAGACGCTGGTGGATTGCCTGGAGAGCGCCGAGGCATTCGCTAACAACCCATACGGACGCTGGCTGGTGATCTGGGGCGAGCGCGGCAGTGGCAAGTCGCACCTGTGCGCCGCGGTGGACAATCACCTGACGCAGGCTGGCATTCCGTCGCTGTTCATCACTATGCCCGACCTGCTCGCTTCGCTGCGCGAGGCCATCGAGCTGCAATCCAACACCGAACAGGAGAGCTTCACCGGCCGGATGAACGTGTTTAAGACGGCGCCGGTGCTGATCATTGATGATCTGGGTGCGGAGACGTCGTCACCCTGGTCGGATAGCGTGTTGTTCGAGATCCTGGACTACCGCTATCGCAACCGTCTGGCCACGATGATCGCCACCAACGTCAACCCCGACGATTTCGACTACCGCATTGCCTCGCGCATGCAAGATACCGAGCTGAGCACGGTGATCGAGAACGCTGCCCCCGATTACCGCCGCCGTCCCTTGAGCGAGAAGCGATGAACGAGTTGTTTTCAAGTCACTCACGTCGCGGTTGTCTTCAGGTCGCTCATGTCGTAGTTGTCTTTAAGTCGCTCATGTCTGGTTTGTCTTTGCTGGCCGTTTCTCTTGAATCATGACTACCAAGCTTTGGGGCGGGCGCTTCGGTGGCACGACCGACGTGCTGATGAGGCGCTTTAACGACTCGATCACCTTCGACCTTCGGCTGTGGGAGGCCGACATCCGCGGCAGCATCGCCTATGCCAGCGCCCTGGCTGGCGCCGGCGTCCTCACTGACCAGGAGGCGGCGACGCTGGTGGCCGGCCTGCGTGCGGTGCAAACCGAATTTGCCGAGGGTCGCTTCGAAGTCAAACCCGACGACGAGGATATTCACACCGCCGTCGAGCGGCGCTTGAAGGAAATCGTCGGCGAGGTGGCGGGCAAGCTGCACACCGGCCGCAGCCGCAACGATCAAGTCGCCACCGACCTGCGGCTGTTCGCCCTGGATGCGATACGCAACGTCCAACACGCCATACGCGATCTGCAATCGGCGTTGCTCGCTCAGGCTCAGGCACACATCAACGCCCTCATGCCCGGCTACACTCACCTGCAGAGGGCGCAACCGATCACGTTTGCCCAATGGTGCTTGAGCCACTTCTGGCCGTTTGCCCGCGACGTGGAGCGGCTGGAAGATTGCGCGCTGCGAACGGCTGCCTTGCCGCTTGGCTCCGGCGCCCTGGCTGGCAATCCCTTCCCCCTCGACCGCGAAGCGCTGGCGCGCGAGCTGGGCTTTGCGCAGATCACCCAAAACTCGCTCGATGGCGTGAGCGACCGCGACTTCGTGGCCGAGTTGTTGTTCTGCTGCGCGATGGTCGGCGTGCACCTCAGCCGACTGGCCGAAGATCTGATCGTCTATTCGACGGCCGAGTTCGGCTTCGTGACCTTCGATGACGCCTACGCCACCGGTTCCAGCTTGATGCCGCAGAAGAAGAACCCCGACGCCATGGAGCTGGCACGCGGCAAGGCTGGGCGGCTGATCGGCAACCTGGTGTCGCTGCTGACCGCGCTGAAAGGCCTGCCGATGAGCTACAACAAAGACCTGCAGGAGGACAAAGAACCCTTGTTCGATTCGCTCGATACGTTGACGCTGGCTTTGCCGGTCATCGCTGGCGCCGTCCGCACGCTCAAGGTCAACATCGAACGCATGCGCCGCGCGCTCGACCCGGCCATGCTGGCGACGGACGTAGCCGAGTATCTGGTACGCAAAGGTGTGCCCTTTCGCGAGGCGCACCACCTGGCCGGACGGGCAGTGGCCATGGCCGAGGCAAAGGGCATGGGCCTGAACGAGTTGACGATCGGCGATTGGCGCTTGGTCTCACCGCACTTCGACGACGATATCCTCGCGGTGTTCGATTTCGGGCGATCGGTCGCTTCGCGCGACGTGATCGGCGGCACCTCGCCCCGCGCCGTGCGCGCGCAGATCCGCCGGGCGAAGCGCTGGCTGGGGCAGGCATGAAGCTCAAGCATCATCTCGTCAACGGCGGCCGGGTCGAATGTGAAGGCGATGTGATCCGGTTGATCATTCCGCCCACGACCGACGCAGCCTACACCGATGCCCAGCTCGATGACTACGAGCATGCCTTGCCGCGCAGGTTCGTCAACCTGCCTCCGCAGCGGCTGCGGCTGCGGGCGCGTTTCTCGCACCCGGCCGGCGTCCTGAAGGGCACGGCCGGCTTTGGGTTCTGGAATCATCCCTTCACCCGCGAAGGGGGAGTGATCGAGCCGCCGCGCAACGCCTGGTTCTTCTACGGTTCGCCGGAATCGAACATGCAGCTCATGCGCGATTTGCCCGGCCACGGCTTCAAGGCGGCAGCGCTGAACACCCCTCTCCCACCTGCGGAGGGACAGGGAATGCGTGCCAACCTGACGAAAGCGGTGATGCGCGTCGGCAACCTGGCGCTCAGGCTCCCCGGCATCTCGGCTTTGGCCCTGGCCGCTGCTCGCTCGTTCGTTCAGGCAAGCGAAACCGTGCTCGCTCTGGACATGACGCAATGGCACACCTATGAGCTGGACTGGCTATCCACGGATACTATCTTCCGCGTAGACGAGGAGGAGGTGTTGCGCGGGCCGGCGCCCGCCGGGCCGTTGGGGTTCGTCGCCTGGGTGGACAACTACCGCGCCGTCGCGACGCGCGAAGGGCAATATGCGTTCTCCTATGTCGAGGTGGCGGAGGAACAGTGGGTGGAATTGAGAATTGAGAATTGAGAATGGAGAATGGAGAATGGAGAATGTGGGGGAGGAGGGAGGAGGGTGGTTTGGGGTGATGCGGCGATTGGCTGCTAGATCTCTTCCTCGAACATGCTGCTGATAGACTCGCCGTTGTGGGTGCGGCGAATGGCCTCGGCCAGCAGCGGCGCGATCGAGAGCACGCGCATGTTCGGCAGCCTTTTCTCCGGTGGGATGGGGACGGTGTTGGTGGCCACGATTTCGTCTACATCGGTCTGCGTGCGCAGGCGCTCGATGGCTTTGCCGGTGAAGAGCCCGTGGGTGCAGGCGACCGACATGCGGCGCACGTTGCGCTTGCGCAGACAGTGCAGCGTCTCGACGATGGTGCCGGCATTGGCGATCTCGTCGTCTAACACGATGGCGTTCTTGCCGTCCACGTCGCCGACGATGTCTTCAACCACCACTTTGTCGTCGGACAAGCGTTGTTTGCTGCCCGCCGCCACCGGCAGCCGAAGCATGCGGGCGAACTTGGCGGCCGATTTGGCATTGCCGAGATCGGGCGAAACCACGACCGTGTTGTCGAGTCCGCCGCGCTCTTTGTAATAGCGGGCCAGCGTGACCAGCGCGTTGAGGTGATCCACCGGCACGCTGAAGAAGCCATGCACCTGCGGCGAGTGCAACGTCATGGCGATGACGCGGTCGGCGCCGGCGGTCTTGAGCAAATCGGCTACCAGCCGGCCGGCGATCGAGATTCGTGGGGCGTCCTTCTTGTCCGAACGGGCATAGGCATAGTGGGGGATGACGGCGGTGAGCCGTGCTGCAGCCGACCCTTTGGCTGCGTCCAGCATCTGCAACAGTTCCATCAGGTTCTCCTGCACCGGCGGACAGATCGGCTGGATGAAGAACACATCCGCCTCGCGGCAACTGGTCAAGAGCTGAACTTGTAAGCAGTCGTTGCTGAAGCGCCGGATGTCCACGGGTGAGAGCGGCAGGCCGAGGTGCTGGCAGATTTCCTCCGCCAGTTGCGGATGCGCGCTGCCGCTGAAGATGGTAATGCCTCGCATGTCGTCTTACCTTTGTGTGCAATGGACATTATATGAAGACTCGATGCGGCACGCGGCACAGGGATAGGTCGGGGGCGATGGTGTCGGTGGTGTCGGTAGTGTCGATGGTGTCAGGGTGTCGGGTTGGGAGAGCGTGGGAGGATGGCGGGCGCTCAGGCGCTGTTCTGCAAAGCGCGGATGGCGAGGTTGCCTTGTTCCGTCAACCAGTATGTGGCGGAGGGAAATTTCTTGTTGCTGCTGATCAGGCCGAGTTCGACCAGGACTTCGACGTCGCGCGCATCAACCGGCTCGCTGCGGTCGTCGGGGTGATGCAACGCATAGGTCTTGTTCCCTTCGATGTCGCGGTGATCCTTCAGGCGCATGCCGCCCGCCACGGCCAACAAGATCCGACGTTGCGCTTCGCTCAGTTGCATCCACACGCTCGGTAACCCAAGCCTGCGCGGTTGCACACCGGTCGTCACCCGAGTTCGTTCACGTAGGCCTGGAGCTGGCGCTGGTTGATTTTGATGTATTTATCGCGGATGATCTGCGCCATCTCTTCTTCAGTCAGGCGGTAGGACAGGATTTCCAGCGCATCCTCCGGCGACTGGCCATAAGCCAGCTTCTTCTTGCCGTTCTTCATGTCGAACAAATACATGTAGTGTGGGTTGGAGAAGCTGCTCATCTCTGATCCCTATGCTTTTGCCAAAGCGTCCCAGAAGTCCACGCGTTGTTGCCGGATGGTGGCCAGCCCGCGGTTGATTTCGTCGTCGTATTTGCCGCTCAGCAGGTCGCGATAGAACTGATAGTCAATGCCCTTTACCTTCTCGTCGTCGGGGTAGCGGTGATAGTTCTCCTTCGACATCAGGCTCTTGCCCTCGGCGATGATCTGGTGGCCGAGAACCGATCCAGGATATGGCGCGTAGAACGAGATGGAGGGCATGATGCGCTTCGTATATTTGAGCATGCGCATGGTCTTGAAGGCGTCTTCGCGCGTCTCGCCGGGGATGCCAAGCATGATGTTGCTCCAGAACACCGGCGGCTTTTGGCCCTTTGCCTCCATCTCGTCGCCGATGCGGGTGAGCAGGTCAATGGCGAAGTAGTTGTCCTCCTCGGTGCACTCTTTGTTTAGAATCTTGAGCACCCGATCGCTGCCGCTCTCGAAGCCGATGGACACCGTGCTCCAGTTCGTCTTGCGCACGACCGCCTCGAACAAATCCGGCCATTGGCGAACGGTGTCGGCGCGTGCTGCGGCCCAATACGGCCACGTCTTGTTGGCGTACTTCGGATATTTGTCTACCCACTCCTCCAGCCAGGAGGGGTTCTGGAAGAACATCGAGTCGTGGATGACCACCGAGCCGATCGGGCCGAAGGTCTCGTCCAGGTAGTTCAGCTCTTCGATCACCATGTCCACCGGCCGGCGGCCCATGTTGGGGATGTAGCTGTTTTCGTTGCAGAAGGCGCACTGCCACGGACACACCCGGCTGGTGAGAATGGTGGCCACCGGCGGCGGCCCCCAGCCACACTCTGGCTCCAACGGCCAGTTGAACTTGGCTGCCAGCTTCTTACTTGCGGGCTCAGGCCACAGCGTGCGATCCACCATCGGCCAGTCGGCCATGCTCTTGGCGCCGACACCCAGGATCACACGCGGGAAGGCGTCGGGGTTGGTGACCAGGTTGACGATGACGTTCTCGCCTGGCCCCTGGCAAATCTTGTCGAACTCCGGCACGGCCAGCATCTCGTCGAGGGCGACCGTGGCGTGCATACCGCCGGTGAGCACGATCCCCTTGGGATTGATCTTCTTAAAGATCTGCGCCGAACGATAGGCGACCGGGAAGGTGTAGCTGCGCACGTTCATGATGAGCATGTCGTAGCCCTTCATGCGCTTTTCCACTTCTTCCCAGCTGGTGCACTGGCGCGTGCTGAACATGTCGGTCATCACACCGTTTTGGTGAAGGATGGTGCGCAGCAGTCCCATGCCGTGGTCCTGCCACTGCTCATGCGGTCCGGCCGGATTGACCAGATCGCCCAAGTCTCCCAAATCCAGCCACAACCGCTTGGGCTCCTTGCCTTCCGGCTTCACCTTCGGGTTGAACAGATTTTTGAACATCGCTCTCCGACTAATTTACCAGACTACCGCCCCTCGACGGGTGAACACGACGAAACGCATGCTATTGACCTACGGAAAATGAGAAACGCGGAGACGATAAGGGCGGAGCGAACCTTCCTGGTTGTCTCCGCGACCTCCGCGCCTCCGCGGATGAATTGCGCCACTAATGGCAACCGCAGCCGGAGCCGCAGCTCGCCCCTTCGTCGGTCGAGCCGCTGTCCTTGGTCTTGAACGAACTGCCGCAGCCGCAGGCCGAAACCGCGTTGGGATTGTCGATCTTGAAGCCGCCGCCCATCAGGCTATCCACAAAGTCAATTGAAGCGCCGCTCAGGTACATCAGGCTGGTCGGGTCAATGAACAGCTTGACGCCGTTTTGGTTGACCACTGTATCGAACTCGCGGGCTTGTGCCTCGAACGCCATACCGTATTGGAGGCCGGAGCAACCACCGCCGGCCACGAACACGCGTAGGCCGTAGTGGGGAATGTTGCGCTGGTGCAGCAGCTCACGCAGCTTGGCCTCGGCGGCAGGGGTGAGGGTCATGGCGGGTGCTTCCGCCGTCTCGACTTGGGTGTCTGTGCTCATCAGGTCAACGGTTGCCATTCTTGAACTCCTTGCGATCAACCTTCGATCGCGACGATTAACCGGACGCATATCCGTTTTTGCATCGGCGCTTTCGTGCGGCTCATCCGCACGCTCAAGCACGCGGATTGTAGCACGTGTCCTTACATCCGCGGACGCATGGGTGCGTTCACGAATAGGGGCAAGAACCTCCCGCAGGCTGCTTGCTTAAGTCTAGCCCAGACCTGCGGGAAGGCGGCTGTTGCTGCCCTACTTGCGCGGGCGACCACATAGGGTCGCCCCTACAACGGGCGGCGGTGAGTGATGTAGGGGCGGCCCTGCGTGGCCGCCCGCCCGCGTATGTGCCAAACGCAAAGCAGGCACACAGGCCTGCCCCTACAAGAAGAAAATGCCCTCGTGCGTGAACGCACCCGGACGCATGCTCGCCGCTGCTCGTGCGGCGAGCGAGACCGGCCGACCGGACAGGCGCGTTCACCTGTGCAAGAAAAATCGCGTCCTCGCCGAATCGCAATCGCAACAGACGTGAAAAGCCCCGGTTAGAAAATGTGATTGACCTTCCCAACCTGACCGACCTTCCCGACTTTCCCGACCTGACCGACACATCGCAACGGACGTGAAAAACCCCGGTTAGAAAACAAGTTGACTCCGGTATAATCGCGCAAGATTTCACAATGGCTGATCCGCTCTACTGGGATGACACTTATCCGATCGCACTTTTGCTGGACGCCGCACATCCAGAGGTTACTGATCCAACGACGCTCGACCTGTCCGTGCTGCGCGATTGGGTGATTCGCCTGGAGGGATTCAGCGACGAGTGCGACGTCCTGCCGGTGGAATGGCTGGAACGCATTCAAATGGAATGGGTGGAATTGCAGTGAAGTGACCGGGTTGATTGGTTGCGCAGATCGAATCTGACAACGCAGCCGATTGACCCTCAACAAGTGGAGAAGTGGAGATGGCTGAACTGACGAATGCGAACATGCCCGAGGAACTCCAAAACGACCCTCGCGTACCGGACGATCTGAAGAATAACGTTTTCATCACTTCGTTGGACAAGATCTACAACTGGGGACGCAAACGCAGCGTGTGGCCGATGTTGTTCGGCCTGGCCTGCTGCGCGATCGAAATGATCGCCACGGCGGCCAGCCGGCACGACCTCTCGCGCTTCGGCTGGGAATTGATGCGCGCCAGCCCGCGCCAGGCCGATTTGATGATCGTCTCCGGCACAGTGACCAAGAAGATGATCCCGCAGATCGTGCGCCTGTACAACCAGATGCCGGAGCCGCGCTACGTCATTGCCATGGGCGCCTGCGCGACGGCCGGTGGCCCTTTCAAGGAAGGCTACAACGTCGTCAGCGGCGTGGATAAGTTCATCCCAGTGGACGTCTATATCACCGGCTGCCCGCCTCGCCCCGAAGCGCTGCTGCACAGCTTCATCAAGCTACAAGAGAAAATTGAGAAGCAATCGCTGCGCAACGTCCCGTGGTACCGGAAAGGCGAGGAGGACGTCATACCCGTTCCGGTGCTTGGGCCAGACCTGGTAGACCCGCGGCGCGCCCAGGAGATCAAGGGAAAGGCCGAACAGATTGCTGAGGGACAACCGGCGGCTTGATTTTGAGGAAGAAAACGATGGCTGAAGAGACAACTCCCCCTACCTCGGCTGAGCCTGCGGCATCCAAGCCTGCTGTGCCTGCCAGGCCCGCGGCCGCTGCCGGCGGCGCAAAGCCCACGGCTGCGGCCAAGCCTGCCGGTCATGCTGCGCCCAAAGGGCCACCGCTCGCGACCCTCACGCCGGAACTGGCGCAGTTGCAGCAGCAATTCGGCGAGAGCGTCATCGCGCCAGCGCCTTACGTCGGCGTTCTGGTAAACGATCTCGGCAAGCTGCGCGAGGTAATGACGTATGTCCGCGACCAGCTTGGCTTCGACATGCTCGCCAACGCTACGGCAGTGGATTACATCAAAGAAGGCTACATCGAAGTCGTCTATCACCCACAGCGATCGAAGGGCGGTGAACCGATCACCTTGAAGGTGCGCGTGCCGCGTGGCAACGACCCTGTCGCGCCTACCGAGGTAGCCGTGCCTTCTCTCGTCCCGGTCTATGCCGGCGCGGAATTCCAGGAGCGCGAGATCTACGACATGTTCGGCGTTCGCTTCGAGGGGCATCCCGACCTGCGCCGCATCTTGACCTGGGAAGGCTTCTACGGCTGGCCGCTGCGCAAAGATTGGCGCGAGCCATACTACGAGGGCGATACCAAGCCGTTCGAGTCACGCTGGCCCGGCGGTCATCATCAACTGGCCGAGGAGCGCGTGCCGTGGCAGGATAACGTCAACTATCCGCCTGGCTTCGACCCGTTGAACTTCCAGGCCAATCCCGATGCCGGCCTGTATGACTCGATGCTCGGCGGCGTGCCCGGTGTGGAGGTCGAGCCGAATGGTCAGGCTCAACGGTCGCCCCAGCCCAAGGGAGTGGGGGCATCGGTGCCCGTTCTCGATCGCAACTACAACAACCTGGCCGATGACGAGGAGCTGCAGACCGATCAGATCATCGTCAACATGGGGCCGCAGCATCCCTCCACCCACGGCGTGCTGCGCATGGTGGTCAAGCTGGATGGCGAAACGGTCACCGATCTGAAGCTGGTGCTCGGCTATCTGCACCGCAACCACGAGAAGATCGGCGAGCGCAACACCTGGCTGCACAACATCCCCTACACCGACCGGCTGGATTACATCTGCGGCATCGCCAACGAACTGGGCTACGTGATCACGGTCGAGAAGATGATGGGCATCAAGCCTACCGAGCGCGCCGAATACTTGCGCGTGATCATGACCGAGCTCACGCGCATCGAGTCTCATTTTTGGGCCATCGGCTTCTTGCTGAACGACCTGGGCGCGTTCTACACGCCGGCGCTCTACTTCATCACCGAGCGCGACCTGATCCTCGACTTGTTCGAGTCGGTGACCGGCAGCCGGCTGATGTGTAACTACATGCGCTTTGGCGGCGTCAGCCGCGACCTCACCGAGGATCAGATCATGCGCGCCCGTGAGCTGGCCTTCGAGCGCATCCCGCGCAAGATTGACGAGCTGGAGCAACTGCTCACCGACAACGAGATCATAAAGGCGCGCACCATCGGCGTCGGTTATCTGCCGGCCGAGCGCAGCATCAACTACAGCCTGACCGGCCCTTGCCTGCGCGCCGCCGGCGTGCCCTACGACATCCGTCGCGTTGACCCATACAGCATCTACGACCGCTTCGACTTCGACATCCCGGTGTTTTACGGCGCAGATGTATATGACCGTTACCGCGTGCGGGTGGCCGAGATGCGTCAGTCGCTGCGCATCGTGCAACAGGCGCTTAACCAGCTTGACCAGACCAAGCCCGGCGACATTCAGGCCGGCAAGAAGGCTTACAATCACCGCGTGCCGGCCGGCCAGGCCTACGGCCGCGTGGAGACGCCCAAGGGCGAACTGGGCTTCTACCTGGTGAGCGACGGTGGTCAAAACGCCTATCGCTACCATGTGCGTTCCAGCTCGTTCATCAACTTGAATTCGCTGAAGGAAATGACGGTTGGTCAGAAGGTTGCCGACGCCGTCGTCATCCTCGGCTCGCTGGACATCGTCTTGGGCGAAGTGGACAGATGACATCTTTCATTTCCCAAGGCTCGTCTTTCGTCAAGCCCGAGGCAGCCGAAGCCAGGTAAATGCGAGACGAAAGAACAGGGAATGAAAATTCAAGGATCGGGGAGATTTACGAAATGGGTTTGTTGGGAACTGGCATCCTGAAGGGGCTGGGTGTGACCCTGCGTCACTTCATTGATACGTATGCGGAAGACCTGAAATACATCTTGAACAAGAGCGGCGTTCAGCAGCCACGCCCGCTGCGCCGGCAAAGTCCCAAAGCCAGGGGCCTGGTCACGGTGGAGTATCCACGCGAGCGCCTGCCTCTGCCGGAGAACTTCCGCTACGTGCCCTTCCTGGTCTACGACACCGAAAAGCAAGACGACAAATGCACCTCGTGCGGCATCTGCGCCAAGGTGTGTCCGCCGCAGTGCATCTGGATCGTGCGGACAG
>Ga0308410_1002251_pt1 | contig 11123 bp, 9 predicted proteins | sample HotsprOSTMatCore_FD_203467 | JGI IMG/M metagenome (GOLD analysis project Ga0308410, IMG submission 203467) | Hot spring phototrophic mat microbial communities from Octopus Spring, Yellowstone National Park, Wyoming, United States -... | ecosystem: Environmental > Aquatic > Thermal springs > Hot... | reverse complement strand
AAGAAGAAACAAAAGAAGGCCGAGGCTGCCCAGGCGGCATCCGCAAAGAAAAAGTGATCCCCGAAAAGTTGAGCCCCTAAAAGGAAGTGTATCTCTTTGCACAGCGGTGGGGGCCAAAACAGATATTTGTTTGCGAGAGAGAAGTACTGTACCTCTGCCCGGGACTTTCGGAACCGGGGCCTTTGGGGCTTCGGGTACGGTGTTGACCCCGTGGAGCCCAACCCAAAAGTCAAAACCTGCTGTTAAGCGGTAAATCCGGGGGAATCACCGCGGGGTTCCTTGCGATTGTCTATGTTGCGGACAGTGATTCTGTGAAAAGCCGGGCGGCAATTGGGCGAATTTCGGGGTTTTTGTGCTCAAATGGGCGGGGAATTGTCCCTCCGGGGGTTATTTCGGGGGGAGGTTACCCTTTCATTCCAACCGGAGGTGGTAGACCTGGTCGGAGCGGTGGGAGATTGGTTTGCGAGGAGCCGGGTGAAAACCGTACCCGATATAAAGTCGGATGGCATCTCGCAAGGAAGAGTTGGTTTCCAGTTCTACCTCTTTGATGCCTGCCTTCCGAGCATGGGTTAACATGTGCTCGAGTAAGGTTCGGCCAATACCTCTGCCGCGGTAGTCCCGTCGGAGATACATTTTTCGAAGTTCCGCGACTCCATTCCCCCGGATCATTAGCCCGGCTGTGCCGATGATAGTCCCCTCAGTTGTCTCCACCACCTCGAAGAGCCCGCCGGGGCGGAGGTAATTTGCTTCGATGTCGTCCAAATCGGCGTCTAGCCCCCCCGGATCCGGGCTGAGTCCGAATTCTTCCATCACGGAGAAAACCAAACGTTTCACCTCTTCGGCATCCCGGTTGGAAGCGGTGCGGATTACCACTTCCTGCCCGGAAGATGCCGAACTTTGCTCCTGCTTATTCTCCATGGTGTGGTTACCTAAAACCCCAACGGTTCCCATCGGGAACTTAACCCCCAAGCACCTTTGCCAGTTCTGCAATCCGACGAACCCAGAGGATAACATTCAAAATTTTCTCCCCTCCCCCCGGTTTTGTCGAGTTTTCTCCGAGCGTTACCCCCGGGCACCCGGAAAAGAAGTTCCTCAGAAACATTGGATACACGTAAAGGACGGATCGAAGAGGCCTTCCCTCCTGCTATTAAGAGCAAGGCTATGCACAGCTGGCAACCCGGGGTGCCCCGATCCCTTCCGAGCCTTATGCCCTCAAAAAAGCCGGTCCTTAGATTCCGGGGGGAATCAAACGGGGTAGAGTGGATGGGCATCCTGTCCGGAAAAGGCGTTTTCCGCGGGCCTCGACGAAAAAGGGTTTCTCCCGGAGGTAAGGCAGACGTCCGTCAGCTAACCATGATAGCCATCAAAGTTGGGGTGGGAGTTCTACAGGGGAAATTGGAGGCTGGACTGCCAGATAGAGGTTGGACGGCAAGATAATAGAGGTTGGACGACAAGACACAAGATAGAAGGTATTTGGAAAAGATATAGGTGTAACCCAAAAAGGCCCTCCATGGGACGACCCAAGAAGTGCGGCCTCCGCCGGCAAAGGTTTGCACAACTTCCCCCGAGAGTTGATCTGATAAGTCCATGGCCCTGCTGCCGGCTGAGGATTGTCCCGTCGGTAACGACAGAATTTGCCCAAGTACCCTTTCGGCCGACGGGAAAAAGAACTTTGGCAGCCTCCTTTCTTCCTTCCAGCCAGGTTTTCCACCGCAGAGCTTGTACCCGGGCAAATTTTCTACGGGAAGGGGTTAAAACTTTCAGGCAGCAGGTGGGTTCCTCTTGCGGCTTAATCGAGCACCTCCGGAGCTTGAGACAGCCGTTCCAGCAAAACTTGGCTAAATCAAATTGGCTAAATTCTCTCAATCAAATTCGCTAAATTCCGTCACCCTTCACGTTTGTTGGAGTACCCCCCACACCTTCACGTTTGTTGGAGAACCCGTCAGCCCTCTCTTACGGGCATGACCCAGGGGTCCGGGCCGGTCTAACCTCCCAGTTTTTTTCGGGCATTTAAGGGCATGTGTTTTGAAAGATCAAATTCGGTTTTCTTACAAGGGGGAGAATCGCTGGTGTTGGCATGCCCCAGGATCTCACAGACCTGCAGGTTGGATTACGACCTGAGATGCTAAATCCGCTACCCTACTAGGACGCAGGCGGCAAGGAAGTAGCTGCTCCAAGTTGTCTGCAGCTGCTCCCATTCCGAATCGCACGGCTTCCAGAAGATCTTTTCCCTGCCATAGGGCGGTAGCTAGAGCCCCAGCTAGGGCATCCCCGGAACCAATGGGATTAACCTTTTGAGTCGGCGATGCCGGGGTAACACAGAAAAGGCCCTCCGGCCCACCCAGCCAGGCTGGGGATCCCCCGTCGGTCACCAAGACCCACTCCGCACCCCAATCCCGCAGCTGGCGAATTCCTTCCCAGATGGCCGGGGGGGAATCCATGGGGTGTTCAAGCGTTCGAGCGAGCTCCTGTCGATTCGGCTTAACCAGGAACGGTCGCAAGGCGAGGCACTCCCGGAGTCCGGGGCCTGAAAAGTCCAGGACCACCTTTCCCCGACATACGGAGACTAGCCTGCGATAGAACTGAGGGTCTGTCCCTGGCGGCAAAGATCCGATAAGAAGGGCTACCGTGGCCTTGGCGGTTTCTTCCCTCCACGCTTGGAAAAACTGCTCTAATTCTGTGGAAGTGAGGGGGGCGGCCTCCTCCACAAGTTCTGTGACTTTGCCGGTAGCCCGGTCGATCACCGTGACACACACCCGCGTGGGTGCTTCCGTAACCACCCAGCGGTAATCGAGGTCGAACGCTTCCAGATCGTCCTCAATCTGGCGACGGGTCCGTCCTCCTACAGCTGCCAAAACACGCACATACCCGTTCAGATGGTAGGCCGCCAGGGCCGCGTTAAGTACCTTCCCGGATGCACACCGAACCGTTTGTTTTGCTCGATTGACCGTGCCAAACCGGAACTCGTCAAACACCAAAATATGCTGCCACGCCGGGGTCAATCCACCGATGACAATCACAGCAGTTCCTCAAGGATTCTCGTAAGTTCGTCGTCGGAAAGGTCCCTCGGATTTCCCTGCATACTCGTGCCGCGAGAACCTCGCACAATTGCGGGCAGATCCTCCCGCTTCACTCCCACCTGCGAAAGCTTTTGAGGAATACCAATTTGCCGACACAGAGATTCTAGCTTGTCGGCCAAGAATAAAGCAGCCGATTTTCCGTCGGTTATCATTGATTCCTCTGGGTACAGCCACCGGAGCAATTCTAGGAAGGCCGGGGCACTGACTTCGGCATTGGTCCGTACAGCGGTGGGGAGGAGCAAAGCACAGGCCAGACCGTGCGGCACCCGGCACACAACTCCCAGTGCGGCGGCAATCCCGTGGGCCATTCCCAACCCGGAGTTGGCCAGGGCCATGCCCGAAAGAAGTGCCGCATGGGCCATCGCCGCCCGGGCCTCCAGATCCTCTCCATTGTCCACTACCTGGGGCAAGGCCTCCAAGGCCAGCTTTAGTCCCTGCAGACACAACGCCCGGGGAATCGGCTGCCATCTTTTGGAAATATAGCTCTCCACAAGTTGGGTGATGGCATCCATTCCCGTGGCAGCGGTAACCTCCCGAGGCACACTCTTGCCGAGCACCGGATCCACGATCACAATCTGGGGCATCAGCCGACTGTCGCGAAAACTTTTCTTGAATGGAGGATCGTAAGAGGAAATGACGGCATTTCGGGTGGCTTCTGCCCCGGTGCCTGCGGTGGTAGGAAGGGCCACGACCGGCAAGGGGAAGTGCTCCAGTCGCCTGCCGGTCCCCACGCCCTCTAAAAATTCCACAATACTCGGGGGGGTGTTGCAGCCGCTACCAAGTGCCTCTCCAACGATTCCTGCCACTGCCTTTGCCAAATCAATGGCGGAACCACCCCCCACAGCCACCACGCAATCCCCTTTCTGGGCTCCATTTTCCAGCATCAGCCGGGCAGTTCGGTCGACATCTTCCACCAGGGGTTCGTGCTCAATCTCAGGCAGCTGAAAGCTGGCGACTCCGGCCTCCCTCAGCCCGTCGATCAGCTGCCCAACTACTCCCGAGTCGATCAAAACCTTTGCTCCCGGCAAGATCCAAGCTCGGCGGGCCAAGCTTTGAACCCAATGTCCCACTTCGCGGCTGCGTCCGATGCCAAAAACAATCTGCCGCGGTGCTACAAAGTCGTAATTTCTTGGAGCGGCTAGTAACTGGCTCATGTCTTCCACCGCCTATCCGAGTCTTGTCAACCCCTTACCCAACGTAATCCTCACTTGTGTATTAGTGTTCCAAAAACCTCTTTTAACTACTAAGGAACTCCTAAGGTGCTACAGTTTTCCCTGCTATTGCGACTTTCGCCGCTGGTGTGGCTTCGACTATCTGCCTCCGAAGCCGATCTCCCTTTCTTCGAAGGTGTTTTTTCTATTGCCTTCGGATCGACACTCCCCCGGACCCGCGATAGACCGGCGAACTACCCCTTTCCATTCGCAAGGGTACCCGAGCTTGGTGCCTTTCAATTTGATGTCTAGGAAGTAGTTTGACAATAGGTTGGTTCCGTTTTGGATGTGGAAAGACTAGCAGGCCGCCTGGACAAAGTGCCAACGAGCAGCCCGTCTCAAAACTCAACTGCGATGATGGGCAAAAACGGGTGATTTTAAGCTCTCACCGACATTCGGCCCCGATGAAGCAAGCTCTTGCATTGCGGAGGGAGGGAATGCTCCCCTCAGCGGATTGACCAATGCTACCTCGCAGAGGTACCGTGGGACACTTCTGGGAAAGAGTTTTTTCACCGTTGTGGGTAAACCTCTCTTAAGTTTTGGGACCCGCGAATGCCCGGCCTATGGTGGAAGGATTGGTGGCCTAGTTCCACCGCTTTCATTTGGGATATTGCCTGGGATTGGTGCGGATTCGCTGCGGTGATGGCCTCTTACCGGCCGCTTGCTCCATGGACAACTGCTTCCGGATGCCGTCCCAGAATCGCTTTGAGCTCTTTCAAAACTTGGGGGCACGATGTAACCAAGTTCTCTGTTTCCTCAGGGTCTGTGGAATAATCGTACAGTTCGTATTCGGCCTCCTCAGATGCTGAGCCGATCCGTTTCCACTCTACTAGCCGATAGCGCTCCGTGCGGATCGCCCTTCCCATAATTGCCCCTCGGGGATAGCAGTGGTAGGCGTGGTCGTCGACCCGAGTGTCCGGATCGCGAAGCACAGGGAGCAGGCTGACACCATCGATCGGCTGAGGACCCGGCGGTCGAGGCAGCCCTGCAAGTTCCGCAAGTGTGGGGAAAAGGTCCACGTTTTCGGTAACTTGCCTTGTCACATTTCCAGGCCGAGTAATTTCCGGAGCCACGATAATCAGTGGGACCCGGACGGCCTGCTCATAGTTGGTGTGTTTTGTCCAGATTCCGTGGTCTCCCAGATGAAACCCGTTATCCCCCCAAAGAACGATGATCGTCGAGGAGGCCAGACCTTGTCGATCCAGTTCGTCGATAACTTTTCCGATTTGGGCATCCACATAGCTTACCGCCGCATAGTACCCATGGATAAGTTGTCGCTGGATTTCCTCGCTTGCGAGGTTTTCCAGGGTGAGGGGCCGGTAGTTAAGGATTTCCCCTCCGACTTTGCCAGCAATTTTTGGAGCTCCTCGCGGCGGTGCGGTAGTTTTGGGAAGCTCGAATTGGCCAGAATCGTATAGTTCCCAATATCTCTTCGGGGCAGTGAAAGGCAGATGGGGTTTCACAAAACCTACAGCCAAGAAAAACGGTATGTCTTGGGTTTCCAAGCGAGTCCGGGCTTTTTGGATCCGGCGGATGGCTTCTTCCGCGATCCGGCCATCTGCATAGGCCGTGTCGGGTACATCGAGAATTTCCCACGCCATACCCCGTGGAAGACTCCCAATCCGATCCAGCATCTGGTTAGCAAAATAGGCCTCTTCCCGAGTGATTTGCCCATCGCCGGAGTTTTTCGGATCCAGATATTCCACCACTTTTTCAATTACCGGCGGAGTGCTCCAAGATGCTTGGTCTTCGTGGTTGCCATGCCCTGTGTGAAAGATTTTCCCCACGGCCTCCGTCCGCCACCCGTGCTGCTTGAAGTACTGAGGCATCGTGACAGCATCGGGGAGAAAACGGCGGAAATTTTCTGAAAGACTGTACAGACCAATCGATGTGCACCGGGAACCCAGAAGAAGGGCATTTCGCGACGGGGCACAGACGGCTTGGTTACAAAATGCAAGTTCAAACCGAAGGCCCCGGGCTGCCAGCCGGTCGATGTTGGGCGTTTTCGCCCACTTGTCTCCATAACAGCCGAGAGCTGGTTTTAAATCATCCACACAAATAAGCAGAATGTTTGGCCGACGCGGAACCTCCGCCCTCAAGCCCTCTGGTAAACCAATCTCTAGCGCGCTTGCAACAACCCAAGCCCAAAGAGCCCTACTTCTCAAAACACCAAGGAGGCTTTGCATGCCGAAGGTTCCCTCTCTTACCTGGTTTCGGGAAGTCATAGGTGATGCTCCATAGGTTGGGCTTTTTCGAGTAATGCTGGGTCGGGGATAACCTCTCGGGGGGATGGTCCAGCTTTCGGCAACTCGTCATCACGTTCTCTCCCCGGGGGCCGTGCGATAGCCTATCCCCAAGCTTGATTTTGCACGGAATGAAGGGGCAATCAACTGCCCCACGGGCCACGGAGGCGGGGTAAAGCCTAAGCCCACAACTTTGGGTTAGGCCTGGATGACTTTAAGATTCCTTGGCACGAACTATTCAGGACAGCTTGGCTACCACAGCGGCAGAAGTTTTGAGGGGCGAACCCTCTTTTTGGGGCTTTACAGGACCCGCGCGCTCACGGCGAAGAGACCGCGACAGCCTCGGAACTTGCCCTTCAAAGGCCTGGGAGGGATTCCATTTTGATAAGCCTGCCAGTTGAAGGCGAAAGACCTCTCCAAACCCGGTTCGGGATGTCCCCAGGGTTGGAGGGAACCTGCAAATTCCTCTTGAGCACCGCTCGCCAATTTGCCATTAGGCCCGGCTGATCAACCGTGCAAGTGCCAAGGTTATCTAAAAGGTACAGATCCGAGAGTTGTCAAGGTACAGATCGGAGAGTCGTCAAGCCACAGATCCGAGAGTCGTCGACCATACGGATTCCAGAGGTATCTCGACGGAGGCAATCCTGGCCTCTTGGGCCGTGAATTCTTTGGCAATTCTTGACCAATTTCCGGAAAGCATTAGAGAAGTTGCCCGGAGCATGTCTCCCGGATAGACCGAAGGTAAAATCCCGTAAATCAGAGCCCGAGCCTTGGAGATACTCATGTTAGATGAATTCTTCAGAAGTCTCGCGACGAATTGGGCGATAGCTTTTTGGGCCAGCCAACAATTCGGTGTTTCTTTCGCAATTTCTAAAGTTGTGGCCACTAGGACAATTTCGGTGGGTTTACCGCAGGCCAGTCTGCCGGGTAGGGCAAGGCGAATCCTTGAAGGGCCGCCATTCAATGTTGTCCCGCCAGCCTTAAGCTTCAGGATTACCCCAGTATAGAAGACTCTCGGACCTCAGCTCTTCCCACCATGGAAACCGCTCGGCCTTTTCTACGGGAATTGCAACTTCCCGACACAAGCTAGGCCTGGGCTGTATCTGGAAACGGGATTTCTCCAACTTCCGGTGGACGGGTTTTATTCTGTCCGCTAACCGAAGAACCAGTTTTAGACCACCAAAATCGGGTTTTCAGACAGAGCCTCGCAAATGCCCGCAGTCCTTACGGGTTGTATTGAGAATGGGCAGTGTACCCGACTAGCGAACTGTTTCCGATCCATTTCCGCTGAACAAATTCCTCCTCTCCCGACGCTTTTGAAGAGCAGAGCCCAGCCGGTGCAAAAACATTCCCCGGTCAATTGTGGTATCGATAGTGAAAAATGAGATTTCGGGATTCCCGCCAAAGGACCAATTTTGACCACTTCGCACAACCGGTGTGATCGGCCAATTCGCTTAGGTTGGCAAGTCCCGATCCAAGGAAAGAGAGACCGGCCTTCGCACTCCCGGCTGTAACGACATATGGTAGAGCCGATCACTTCTTGCTGCAGCAGTGTGTGGCGAGGTTGGCAGCCCGGGAAGCATGTTCGATCACAAAGTCTACTAATGGGGGAAAGTCGATCAAAGCGGAGGTTGAAAAAAGCACTCTGCTTCCGGCCAGCTCGTTGAAGAGCTTCTCGGACTTACTTCTTGCATAATTGAGAATACTCTGTGCACTTAAGCCCAGGTAAAGCCCTACAACAAGTACGCGCGCGAGATGTTTCAGTGCGTTTAAGATAACCGGTAAACCGTGATGTTCCAATCCTTGGCCTATCCCTACGTGAGCGTAATCAAAGTACGAGATTCCCGATCGCGAACTGCACCAGATCACCAAATCACGCAAACGCTTTTCAATCATCGGTCGTAATTCTGCATCTCCATGAAAAAGGATGACCACACCTTCGTCCTTCGGTTCGGAGGAAAGCTGTTGGATCTCCTGGAGAGTAAACCGTTCTAATAAATCGCCGTCATCCAGGGTGGAAGTATACAAAATAGGCACCCGCGGTTTTGCGATCGGTATCCCCTCCTGCTCTAAATGTTCCATAGCATGACGGGAGTAATAAATGCCAAGAGCAGCGGGCACATCAAAGAGCGAATGATGGCCGACCATTACAAAAATCGGCACTGCCACGATTCGTGTGCATCCAGCTTGTTCTAATCGGGTAAGAGAGTCGGCGATGGTTGGCTCGGCAAACTCCATGAAGCCAAGTTCAACTGAATCAAAAACACCTAACTCGCGAATACGGCCTCGGACCTTTTCCGCGAGACTTAACGCTTTTTCGTTCCATTGGGCTCGCCGCGATCCGTGTGCGACGAGAAGAAGACCAAGTCGTTCATTTGGTGAACTTGCCACAACGTGTGCTCCCACTTGGACGCTAGTGAGCATACCGGTAACTGTACTGAGCAACTGACGTCTGGCGATATGCATAGTTTTGCCTCCTAAGATATCAGAAGGGTTGCAAGCTCGCAATTTTGGAGCCAAAATGCTCTGCTTGGAACCGAAATACTTTCCGGATAACCGGTCGAACCGACCGCACCCCACCCTCAGGTGAAAGTGGACCTTGGCTGCATCATTTCGGGCGGGTCGTTCGATCACGATCGGCCTAAAGTGTAACGCGGAATCGGGAGGATTTTTCTCAAGGGCCGCGAAAAACTGGGGAAAGCAGCCAGCTTCCACTTTATGTACTAAACCCTATGTACGGAACCTTTGACGGCGACATGGCCGTTGCCACATTGCTCGAAGTTGCCTTCGGCTAAGCCTCGTCCGACGGCACATTGATCGCAAACCATCAGCACGATATTCTTTTCGGCGGCAATTTTGGCCAACCGCTCGCCTACAGGATCTCCCCCACGCAGGCAGAAAATGTGAGCCAGATATGGGGTGCGCCGAGCCTGCGCGCGGATCTCCCCGACACAGGTAGACAATGTTGTCATCAAAGAACATCATCCCGACTACCTCAGCGTTGTGATATCCCCCTTCTAATTGTAAGAAAATCATCTTGGTTAACTAAAAAGGGGATGCCATATTCGTGGCAAAAACGTAGGTTACTTTCATTGATCTTCCTCCTAAATTTTGACGAATCCCATGTTTGGTTGAAATTTACAGAGTGTTCGGTCGAAACCCGCTTGGAATGCCGCATACAAGGGTTATTCTTGAGTAACCTCTCCTCCGATACGGGTCGCAAAAGCGCGCCAGACATTTTCAGCAATCGTTTCTTTCACGAAGCGAACACTGCCGTCAGCAAATAACACATTGACGCCGCCGGGGTGATGACTCCGGGCTCCGATATAGCCGATTCCATGGGCGGCTGCATCGGTTGCTTTTGCGTTAGGCCTCAAATATGCGGAATAGGTGGTGCTGGTTGGTCTCCCAGCTATCCATCCGAAACCGCGGCTTCCAAGCCAGCGGTCACAAGTCATGGTGATGGATTCCAGGTCGGGATTAAAATAGCCGGCCAAGCCCGGGGGCGGATTATTTTGCGAAGCAGGTAATCGGCAAATATGACGTGAGCGCGCCAGCTGAGTGTGGATCACGCCCGTCACATCTTGGCGTGATCCTAAAAGCGTTTCTGAGATGACCATCGTGTTACTTGAGCCATCTAACAGATCGCGCAAACCTAGGCTCGAGCCATAGTAAAAGACCCCATCCGTGGGGTAACGAATGTCGTAGGTATAATTCGTTCCTGAACCCGTGCAAATGACATAATTACCGCCGGCGACGATCACTCCAGGATTTTCTTCATATAGGTCCTCGGCTCCGTCGCTGGGACAACGGAGTAACGTGACGCGGGTTTTTGCCGCTGCTTGCTGAGCCGGGTTTAATTGGGTTACTCCTCGCCCATAAGTCAGGTAAAGAGGCTGTCTGAAATCTATAAGAGCCTGAAGCTGTGTTTGCTCGATAAAAGGGAAGAGCTTAGCCTGAACGGAGAAGCTTGTCGCCGAGGTGAGCCCCAGTCCGGGGAAGCAATTATAAACGCTGTGATAGTTGTGGAGGGCAAGCCCTAATTGCCGAAGGTTGTTAATGCAGGAAGCTCGTCGGGCCGCTTCGCGAGCAGCTTGAACGGCAGGTAACAAGAGCCCAATCAGAATACCGACGATCGCGATGACTACCAGGAGCTCTACGAGCGTGAAACCTTGATTTATGTCTCCCAGGCGATGTTTCTGCATGGGATTTCCTCCTCGTTTATGAACGATTGGTTTGTATTGCTTGAGTAAGGTACTGATGTACAGATGGCTCCGAGGAACTGCGGGATTCGTCGCACGGCCTGAAGCGTTCCACAAGCTCAAAATGTACCTCCCCTCTTCGGGGACCATTGGGAAAAGGAGTAACCGTAAGGGCTAGCCCTACTGAAACCACCCCAAATTCCGGGAGCTTCAAGAAGACAAAAAGCCTCGGGCTACCCGTTCGGCAGGAAAACTCCTTCCGGAAGCCTACCTGCCCGAACAGCTGGGGGGAGTGTTTTTAGGTTTGGTCCTTACAGGCAGAACAGCGTGGATGTCGTCACGAGCGCGCAATTCGTCGCTGCGACTCCACCTTGAAATTGGGTCGGT
>Ga0308410_1002250_pt1 | contig 11123 bp, 11 predicted proteins | sample HotsprOSTMatCore_FD_203467 | JGI IMG/M metagenome (GOLD analysis project Ga0308410, IMG submission 203467) | Hot spring phototrophic mat microbial communities from Octopus Spring, Yellowstone National Park, Wyoming, United States -... | ecosystem: Environmental > Aquatic > Thermal springs > Hot... | reverse complement strand
GGCGCGACCCCGATCACCGACGGGGCGGAGGGGCTCGCGGTGCTGCGCGTGCTCGCCGCCGCCTCGGCCTCGCTCCGCCCGCGCCCAGGCATCCACCCCTCCGTCGAGATCGCGCCCGACGCGGCCGTCGGCGCGGGCACGCGGATCTGGCACTACTCGCGGGTGCTGGCCGGCAGCCGCGTCGGCGCGGGCTGCCGCATCGGCCAGAACGTCGTGATCGGCCCGCGCGCCACTCTCGGCGACGGCTGCAAGGTGCAGAACAACGTCAGTCTCCACGAGGGGGTGACGCTGGAGGACGAGGTCTTCGTCGGCCCCTCGGCGGTGTTCACGAATGTCCGCTCGCCGCGCGCGGCGATCGACCGGCGCGCTGAGTTCGCCCCGACCCTGGTGCGGCGGGGCGCCACCATCGGCGCCAACGCGACGGTCCTGTGCGGGCTGACCATCGGCGAATTCGCCTTCGTCGCCGCCGGCGCGGTGGTAACCCGCGACGTCGCCCCCTTCGCCCTCGTCGCCGGCAATCCGGCCGCGCGCATCGGTTGGGTCGGGCATGCGGGCGAGCGCCTCGTCTCCGCCCCTGGCGGCACCTATACCTGCCCGCGCACCGGGCGGCGCTACGCCGAGTCCGCACCGGAGACGCTGACGGAGATCGCCTGATGCCGGAAGGTTCGCCGCCCGCCCCGATCGCCTTCATCGACCTCGACGCCCAGCGCCGCGCGATCGGCCCCGCGATGGAGGAGGCGGTGCTGAAGGTGCTCCGCTCCGGCCGCTACATCCTCGGCCCGGAGGTGGCGGAACTGGAAGCCGCCCTGGCCCGCTATGCCGCGGTGCCCTACGCGCTCTCCTGCGCCAACGGCACGGATGCGCTGGCCCTCGCCCTGATGGCCTGGGACATCCGCCCGGGCGACGCCGTGCTGGTGCCGGCCTTCACCTTCGCCGCCACCGCCGAGGTGGTGGTGTGGTTCGGCGCCACCCCGGTGTTCGTCGACGTGCTCGAGGACACGTTCACCATGGACCCGGCGAGCCTCGAGGCGGGCGTCGAGACGGCGAAGCGCCTGGGCCTGACCCCGCGCGTCGTGATCCCGGTCGATCTGTTCGGCCAGCCCGCCGACTACGCGCGGCTGCTGCCGATCGCGCGCCGCCACGGCCTCAAAGTGCTCGTGGATGCGGCGCAGTCCTTCGGCGCGACCTGGAACAACGGCACCCACGTCGTCGCCACCGGCGACATGGCGGCGACCAGCTTCTTTCCCGCCAAGCCGCTCGGCTGCTACGGCGACGGCGGAGCGGTGTTCTGCCACGACCGCGAGACGCTGGACGTGCTGCTGTCGCTGCGCGTGCACGGCCAGGACAACGACGACAAGTACGAGAACATCCGCGTCGGCATGAACGGCAGGCTGGATACGATCCAGGCTGCGGTGCTGCTGCAGAAATTGGCCGTGTTCGCGGCCGAATGCGCGGCGCGCCAGCGGATCGCCGCGCGCTACAACGCGGCGCTGGCCGACGTCGCGATCGTGCCACGCATCGCGCCCGGCAACATCTCCGTCTGGGCGCAGTACACGCTGCGCATCCCCGGCCACGACCGCGCCCGCGTGCTCGCCGCGCTGAAGGCCGAGGGCATCCCGACCGCGATCTATTATCCCAAGCCGCTGAACCGGCAGACCGCCTATGCGCAGCATCCCGTGGTGGCCACCGGCGTGCCGGTCAGCGAGCGGCTGGCGGGCGAAGTCTTCAGCCTGCCCTTCCACCCCTATCTCGACGATGCGGCGCAGGACCGGATCGTCGCTGCCACCCGCCGCGCCCTCGCCCGCTGATACCGTCACACCCGTGGAACGGACACGCCTCGGCATGCCATGATGCGGCATGAAGTCGGTCGATGAGCACTGCTCGCCGCCGGCCGGGCTGACCGTCGCCGGGCTGCTCACCCTGCTGGGCCTCGGCCCGCGCGGCGAGGCGCTGCGGCGGCGGCTGGCGCGGGAACTGCACGAGCGTGCGCCGGCGCAGTTCCCGGCCGAGGAGGACCGCCTGGCGTTCGGCCGGCGGCTGCTCGCCCTGCTCGCCACCGCCGAGGGCGACCGCGTCTTCGCCGCCGCGGCCGCGGCCGCCGAAGCCGAGATCGCCCCCGCCGACCGCCGTCTCGACCTGCTCGCCGCGGCGCGCCGGGCGGCGCTGCAGGCGCTCGAAAACGCGGCTCCCGATGCCGCGGCGCGGCTCCGCGCCGAACACCCGCCGGGGGACCCGCCCGCCCTCGCCCTCGCCGCGGCGGCGGCCGAAGCCGCGCTCTGGAGCGAGGCGGCGCTGATCCTCTGGCGGCTCGCCGCGCTGCCGGGCGCGGCTCGGGAGGCCGCCCGGCTCGCCGCAAGCCATCCGCCGCTCGCCGACGTCCTGCCTGCCCTCGCCCGCCGCGCCGCAGCCGACGACCTCGCCGCCCCGTCGCGCCGGCGCGGCCGGCTGCTCCGGCTGATGGGGTTCGCCGAGGATCCGGAGACGGCGACGCTGCTGCCGCCGCCCGGCGCGTACGCCGAGGCGAAACTCGCCGCCCTGCCGCCCGAACGCGTGGCCGGGCTGCCGCGCGGCTGGCGCGACACGCTCCACCGCTGTTCCGGGCGCGCGGCCGGGCGCATCGCCGACGCGCTCGCCGCCTTCGAGCGCGCCACGCTGACGGCCGAGGCACGCGAGGCGGCGCTGCGCGAGGCGGCGCTGCGGACGGAGCTCGATCTCCTGGCGGTGGAGGCGGCGCTTGCAGCCGCGCGCGAGGCCGAGGCGACGCGCGAACGTGCGTGGCAGTCGCTGGTGCAGGCGATCGCGGCGGCGCGGTGAGGCGCCGGCGGGGGTCAGGGCAGCGGCTTGGGCTCGGTCGCGAGCGTGCGCAGCCAGGCGATCAGGTCGGCGCGCTGCTGCGCGCTGGCGAGGCCGGCATAGGCCATGCGGGTGCCCGGCGCATAGGCGCGCGGGTTGGCGATGAACTTGTTCAGCTCCTCGTAGCTCCAGGGCGTGCCGCGCATGCCGGCGATCGCCGGCGAGTAGTTGAACCCCGCCGCGTGCGCGTGATCGGCGCCGACGATGCCCCAGAGATTGGGGCCGACGCCGTGGCGGCCGCCCTGGTCGAAGCTGTGGCAGGCAGCGCAGGCGCGCCGCGCGATCGCCGCGCCGTTCTCGACGTTGGCGTTGGCGAGCAGCGGCCCGATCGGCTCAATCGTCGGGGCGGCGGGCGCGGCCGGGGCCGCGGCCGGCGCCGCGCCGGTGTCGATGTTCAGCACGCTCTGCGGCAGGCGCTTCGGATGCACCAGCGCCTCGCCGATGATGCCGGTGACCATGAACAGGATGCCCGCCGTCAGGATGGCGGCGGCGATCTTGTTCAGTTCCATCGAGTTCATCGGCGACGTGACCCTTCGGCGCGATCCCGCCCGGTGCGGCGATCCCGCCCGGTGCGCCCGTCCATTAGGCGATCCGCCGCGGCGCTTCAACCCACCGCCGGACAGGCTGTGAACGCGCGGAGAGCTTCGGCCGCGGCGGGACAGGCGGGATGGCGGGACTGATCGGCGGCGGCCTGGTGGAGGGCATCCTGGCGCTGGTGGCGCTGGAAGGCGCCGTGCTCGCCGTCCTGCTGCGTCGATCGGGCCGCGCCGCCGTACTGCCCGGGCTCCTCGCCACATTGCTGTCCGGGGCCGCACTGCTGTTCGCGCTGCGCGCCGCCGTGATCGGCGCCGGCGCGGTCTGGGTCGGCGCCTGGCTTACGGCGGCGCTCGCGGCGCACCTGCTCGATCTCTGGCTCCGCCTCCGCTGACGGGCCCGAAAAGAACGGGGCGGCAGGCGGCCGCCCCGGCGGGTCCAGTGGGAGTGGGGACTCAGCGCGAGGCCGAGCGCAGCGGACCCAGAGTGACCGCGTTCAGTTCGGGGTAGTCCGCCAGCATCGGCCGCCCGAGCAGCGGCTTGTTGGCGCCGAGATGGCAGGTGCTGCAGTTCACCTTCCAGGGGTCGCCGCCGGGGCCGAGGCGCGACTGCGTGGCGTCGCCGCGCTCGGGAGGCCCGTGACGATTGGCCGCCCAGAGCGGACGCAGCGGCTCGATGTAGCTGTTGTTGATCTCGCGCACCATGCGGATGCCGTGCCAGGCGGTGACGCGCTGCGGCGTCGAGCTCTCCCATTTCCCGAAGTTCTGGGTGTTATGACAGAAGGTGCAGTTCTGGCCCGTCGCCGCGCTGAAGTGGAACATCAGCGCGTAGGTCCACTCGGCGCCCATGATCGTCGCCGGGTTGCCGTATGGCAGCGCGCGCGTGCCGGTCACGCGGATCGGCTCGTCGCGCAGCAGGAAGGGCGTGAACGGATCGTTCGGCAGCGAGGACAGCCCCACCGTCGGCGAGGCGATGTTCTGCCCGGCCGCAGAGGCGGCGATGCCGCGCGTCCGGCGCGGATCCGGATCGGTCGCCCACACCTCCTCCGGGATCGGCCGGCCGCGATGGCAGGTGTAGCAGGTGACCCCCGTCTGGCCGACATGCGCCTGCCACGAGGCGTTGACGGTCTTGGTCATCTGCAGCATCCGCCGCGTGACGACCTTGGTGTAGACCTCGTCGGAGGCGAGGTTCGCCGGGTTGTGGCAGTAGTTGCAGCCCTGCTCCGGCGACACCCAGGCGGTGATCGCGATCATCAGGCGATTGAAGGCGTTGGCGTCGAGATCGCCCAGCACCTGCACGTTCTCGTACACCTCCGACGCCTTCTGCCCGGCCGCGTCGAGCGGCGGCGTGGGCTCGGGCACGGCGTGGCGCGGCAGCTGCGCCGCGACCGTGCGCGGATTGGTCACCAGCTCCATCGCCGTGCCGCGCTGGCCCACCTGAACCACGTTCACCGGCGGTCGTTCGAAGCTCGTGACGACGACGATCACGCCGAGCGCGCCGAGGACGGCGAGCACGATCTTCAGGGTGAAGCTCATCGCATCGCTCCTGCGGCTGCGGCCGGGTCGGCCATTCCGGGGACGATCGGATCGTACATGGGCGCGAAGCCGTGCTTCACCGCCCAGAGATACCAGTTGTCCACCACCGTGCCGGTGAGCAGGATGCCGATGCCGCCGGTGAGCGGGCAGAGCACCGCGAACCACCAGGCCCAGCGGTGGATGCTCTCCATCGTCGCGTTGAAGCCCATGGTCCAGCGCCAGAACAGCGCCGCCCGCTCCGCCGCCGTGCCGCGATCGAGCGTCTGCTCGATCTCGCGCTCGCCGCCGTAGCGCGACACGGCGAGGATGGTCGCGCCGTGCATCGCGAAGAGGAGCGTCGAGCCGTAGAGGAAGACGATCGAGAGGGCGTGGAACGGGTTGTAGAAGAGGTTGCCGTAGCGGATCGAGAACGCCGCCGTCCAGTCGAGATGCGGGAAGATGCCGAACGGCACCGCCTCGGACCAGCTTCCCATCACCAGCGGACGGATGAAGCCCAGCACCAGGTAGAGCCAGATCGCCGCGGCGAAGGCCCAGGCGACGTGCGTGCCCATGCCGAGCTGGCGCGCGCGGCGATAGGTGCGCACCCACCACAGCAGGATGGAGAGCGTGAGGAAGAAGCCGGCGAACAGCCACCAGCCGCCGTCATGCATCGGCGGCAGGCGCAGCCCGTAATGCGCCGGCGGCGGCTCGAGCCCGAGCCAGAAGAGCTGGCGGACGAACTGCACCGGATCCCAGCCGACGGAGGCCCACATGTTGAGCCCGATCGTGACGAAGGCGACCGTGAAGCAGACGATCGAGAGGCTGCCCAGCCAGCCGAGATAGATCGGCCCGAGCTGGGCGTCCCCGATCTTGCCGAGCACGCGCTGGAAGCTCCCGGTCCCCGTGCGCGGCGAGTCGCCCTTCGGCAGCGGCACGCCCGGATAGGGCACCGGACCGTGCACGATCACCCGGGTGAAGATGTTCTGGTATTCGGCCATCGGTATCCCTCCCCTCCCTTACGACCAGATCGGAAGGTTGAGCCACCAGCCCCACCATTCCGGCCAGCCGCGGGTCCAGAACGGACCCGAGATGACGATGCAGACCGCGCTCCAGAACCCGGCCGAGAGGGCCAGGAACAGGCCGAGGCGATGGATGCCCAGCGTGCCGATCGAGTAGCCGATCAGGTCGCGGAAGAAGGTGTTCTCGTGCTCCGGCGCCTTCACCGGCTCGCCCTTCGGCGGGTTGAGCGCGGAGAGCACGAGCGCGCCGTGCAGGCTGAGCGCGAGCGTGGTCGCGAAGAAGAACGAGACGGCGATCATGTGCGCCGGGTTGTAGTGGAAGTGAAGGTACTGGTAGCCGACGTTCGAGACCCAATCGAGATGGCTGAAGATGCCGTAGGGGAAGCCGTGCCCCCAGGCGCCCATCAGCAGCGGCCGGATCACCACCAGGGTGATGTAGGCGAACACGGCGACCCCGTAGGCGACCGGGATGTGGTAGCCCATGCCGAGCTTGCGGCTGATCTCGGCCTGGCGCAGCGCCCAGGAGACGAAGGCGCCGATGGCGCAGATCGTGATCAGCTGCCACAGCCCGCCCTCCTTGATCGGCGCGAAGGCGAGGCCGTATTTCAGGTCGGGCGGCGCGATATTGATCGTCCAGACGTTGAACGTGCCCTGCAGCGCCGCCCCGTAGATGATCAGCAGCGTGCCGAGCACGGTGAAGAAGACGGTCGTGACGCCGAAGAAGCCGACGTAGAACGGTCCGACCCAGAAATCGAAGAGGTCGCCTCCGACGAGGGTTCCTCCGCGCACCCGGTACTTCTTCTCGAAGCTGAGCATCGACATCGTCGGGTATCCCCTTGCCTGATCGCGGGCCGGGCCGGCCGGCCGCGGCGTTCCGGAGACGGACGGGCGCCTCGGCGGAGCGAAGCCGCCCGCCCGTCATCCGGCGTGCGCCGCTAGGTCGGCATCACCTGCGCGGTGTCGTAGGTCACCATCGCAGTGCGACGCGGCCCGTCCAGCCAGTTGAACCTGTCGGTGCTGAGCAGGATGAAGTGGATCAGCAGCGCCAGGACCAGCAGGAACACACCGAGTGCGACCAGCACCCGGCGCGGATCGAAGATCAACCAGATTCGCCACATGTCGGGACCCTCCCTAGGTCAGGTAGGACACGACGGTGGCGGCACCGTCGATCAACGACTGCCGCCACCCGCCAACGGGTGGCAGCCAGGGTCGCCACATCCAGACGAGGATGTGGGCGATGACGGCGACGACCGTGAAGATGACGAAGCTCGAGACGAAGATGCCGTGGAACTCCTTCGCCTCGTTTTCCGTCAGCCCCGACAGCGAGCCGTCGGTTCGATCAGCCATGTCGGTACCTCTTGGCTGATGGCCTTGCGGCCGTTACCGCGCTAGTCCCGCGCGGCGGGGATCGGAACGGTGCAGCGCACCGTCGCCGATCGGTGCTCCGATGCGCCGGACGCTCCTTCGCCCGCCGCACCGGGAAGGGGATCGGATGCCGCGTCATGCCGGCACCCCCTGGAACTCCTCGGCCAGCACGCGCGCCGCGCGCTCGACCGTCACGCGCGTCTCGCCCGCCTCGCGCGCGGCGCGCTCGATGCGCTCGCGCAGGCGCTTCGCCGCCGAGATGCGCACCAGGAACGGCTCGTTCTGGAGCTGCACGTCGAGCAGCGCGCGCGCCTCGTCGTCCCAGGGCTGGCTCGCGCGCGCGGGCGTCGCCTCGATGCGGTCGAGATCGGTGCCGAGCGGCAGGATGTGGAACAGCGCGTCGAACAGCGCGTTGCAGTACTCCTGGATGATGTAGGTCGCGCCGGCATAGCCCATGAAGGGCGTGCCGGTGGCGCGGCGCACGATCGCTCCCGGGAACGACGCGGGGATGTAGATCGCGCGCGACTTGAGCTCGGCCGCGTACATGCGCTCGTTGTAGGAGCCGAACAGCACCAGCGGCGGCGTCTTGCGCAGCGCGTCGCGCACGGCGGCATTGTCCGGCTTGTGGCCCGGCCGGCGCGCGAAGGCGAAGGCGCAGGGGATGCCCATCTCCTCCTCGAGGAAGCGCCTCAGGCCGCGCGTGTAGGTCTCGGAGGCCACCACCGCGAAGGCGGCGGAGGCGAAGAAGTCCTGCGTGACGCTGCGCCAGAGGTCCCAGATCGGCTTGATGGTCGTGTGCTTCTCGCGCGCGATGAAGGGCTCGGGATCGACGCCGACCAGCTCGCCCAGGGTGCGCAGGAAGTTGGTGGTGGCGAACAGGCCGATCGGCGCCTGCAGGTACGGCCGGTCCAGCGCCTCGCAGAGCCTGCGGCCGAACTCTCGGTACATGCAGATGTTCACGTCCGCATCCGCGAGGCGGGGGATGTCGTCGATATGCGCGCCCAGCGGGAAGGTCAGGTTCACCTCGCAGCCGATCCCCTCGACCAGGCGGCGGATCTCGGCGAGATCGGAGGGCATGTTGAAGGTGCCGTAGATCGGGCCGATGATGTTCACGCGCGGCTTGGCACCCGCGGCGCGCGCCTTGCGCAGCTTCGGCTTCTTCAGCCCGAACTCCGTCCACAGCCAGTAGATCGCGCGGTCGGCGGCCTGCCACTGGTCCTCGTCGATGGTGCGCGGGATGAACCGCTTCAGGCTCGATCCCTCGGGCGTCACCCCGCCGCCGATCATCTCGGCGATCGAGCCGGTGACGACGACCGAGGGCAGCTCGACATCGCCCGTCCCGTCGGCGCGCTTGAGGAGCTGCTCGGTGCCGTTCTGCGACAGCGCGTCCTCGTCGAGGCCGGTGACCACGACCGGCAGCTCGTGCGGCGGCAGGGCGTCGGTGTAGTGCAGCACCGCGGTGACGGGCAGGTTCTCGCAGCCGACCGGGCCGTCGATCACCACACGCAGCCCGCGCACCGCGGTGAAGGCATAGACGCAGCCCCAGTAGCCGCCGGCGCGATCGTGGTCGAGGACGAGCATGGCGTTACGTCCCCACCGCTTCCTCGGCCTTCGCGCGCGCGGCGCGCAGGCGCTTCTGCCGGTCGCGGAAGCCGGCCGGCTCGGCGGGGATGTCCGTCCAGCCGTAGCCGGGGCCCGTGGCCGCGCCGACGCCGTCGAAGAAGGCCACCATGCGGCGGAACCGCTCGGCGCCGCGCGTCTGCGCGGCGACGATGCCGGCGATCGAGCCCGCGCCCGCCGGGCCGAACAGCGGCCGGGCGGAGACCATGTTGGTGAAGTAGAGCGCGGGGATCGCGGCCTCCTTCGCCTTCTGCACCACCGGCGTGGTACCGAGCGCGAGATCGGGCCGCACCTCCAGCATCGCCGCGATGTCCTGCTCGAGCGAGGCGCGGTACTGCACGTGCACGCCGCGCGCCTCGAGCCATGCGCGGTCCTCCGCCGACCACTCCGTGCGCGGACACGCCGTGCCGACATAGGGCACGCGCGCCCCCGCCTCGACGAGCAGCCGGGCGACGAGCAGCTCGGAGCCCTCGTAGCCCGACACCGTGACGGTCGCGTCGATCGGCGCGGCCTTCAGCGCGCCGGCGATCGCCGGCAGCGCGCGCGCCTTCGCCGCGTCAATTCGCGCCGCGCCGATGCCGGCCGCGGCACCGATCGCCTCCAGCCACGCGGCCGTGCCGTCCACGCCGACGGGGCCGGAGCCGACCACCGTCCGGCCGGCGGCGCGGAACTCGCGCGCGCAGGCGACGTAGAAGGGATGCACCGCGGCGGCCGCGGCGCAGTCGAGCGCGCCGTACAGATCGCGCCATTCGCGCGGCGGCGTCGCCGGCCCGACCGCCAGCCCCATCGGCGCGATCAGCCCGCCGATGCCGACCGGATCGGCCGGGAAGAGCTCGCCGATCAGCGACACGGTCGGCAGATCGGCGCGCTCGCGCGGCCGCGCCACCGGCCCCGCTTCGGCCTCGCCGCGCGCATAGGCCAGCATCGCGCCGGCGAGCACGTCCTTCGCCTCGGCATGGGTCGGCACGCCGAAGCCGGGCACGTCGATGCCGATGATGCGCACGCCGTTGATCTGCTTCGGCAGGAGATCGAGCGGCACGCCCGAGGCCGTCGGCACGCAGAGATTGGTTACCACCACCGCGTCCACCGCTTCCGGATCGGCGGCCTTGTGCACGGCCTCGCGGATGTCCTCGAACAGCTTGCCGGTGACGAGGGTCTCGCTGTTGAACGGCACGTAGCCGACGGTGCGGCGCGCGCCGTAGAAGTGGCTGGTGAAGGTCAGGCCATAGACGCAGCAGGCCGAGCCGGAGAGGATCGTCGCCACGCGCCGCATGCGCAGCCCGACACGGAGCGATCCGAAGGCCGGGCACATCGACTGCGGCTGGTCGTGCGGGCCGCGCGGATAGTCGGCGGCGAGACGATCCATCGCCGCGCTCTTGCCAGCGGCGCGCGCGGCCTCGAGCATGGTCTCGCGGCCGCCATGGCAGCCGCCTTCCGCCACGGGACGGGGTGCGCCGCCGTCCATCACACGCCCTCGTAGATCACTTCGAGGGAGGGCTTCTCGACCGGCTCGGGGCCGCACATGTCCTCGGGCGTGGCCGGATCGAGAACCACGTCGCGCCCCACCGCGTCGCCGCTGAAGAGGCCGAGCAGCTCCTCCTGGGTCAGGGGCTTCGGCCGCACCGGCGGCGCCTCGGCCACCCGCGCGCCGAGCGCCTCGAACAGCGGCCCCCAGCGCCCGCCGGGCTTGCCGATGATCTCGTAGTTGGCGCTCTTGCGGCGGATGTCCTCGTCGGCAGGGATCGCGGCGAGCACGGGGATCCCCGCGCGCGCGGCGAAGGCCGCGGCCTCGCCGGTGCCGTCGTCCTTGTTGATGACGATGCCCGCCACGCCGACATTGCCGCCGAGCTTGCGGAAGTACTCCACCGCCGAGCAGACATTGTTGGCGACGTAGAGCGACTGCAGGTCGTTCGAGCCGACGATGATCACCTTCTGGCACATGTCGCGCGCGATCGGCAGGCCGAAGCCGCCGCACACCACGTCGCCCAGGAAGTCGAGCAGCACGAAGTCGAAGTCCCAGCGGTGGAAGCCGAGCTTCTCGAGCAGCTCGAAGCCGTGGATGATGCCGCGCCCGCCGCAGCCGCGGCCGACCTCCGGCCCGCCCAGCTCCATCGCGAACACGCCGTCGCGCTTGAAGCACACGTCGCCGATCCTGACCTCCTCGCCGGCGGCCTTCTTCTTCGAGGAGGTCTCGATGATGGTCGGGCAGGACTTGCCG
>Ga0308410_1002240_pt1 | contig 11154 bp, 9 predicted proteins | sample HotsprOSTMatCore_FD_203467 | JGI IMG/M metagenome (GOLD analysis project Ga0308410, IMG submission 203467) | Hot spring phototrophic mat microbial communities from Octopus Spring, Yellowstone National Park, Wyoming, United States -... | ecosystem: Environmental > Aquatic > Thermal springs > Hot... | reverse complement strand
CACCAGCCCCAGCCGGTCCGACCAGACCCACACCCCACTGCGCTCGCCGCGTTCGGTGTAGGTCCGGGTGTGGAGATGGTGTCCCTCGATGACGTGGTGGTTGCGGTGGACCTCGCCCAGGACGTACTCGAGGTAGAACCGGCGGGGGCAGAATACCACGGTGTTCACCTTGGAGAGGGGGAGGTAGTCCATGTCCTTTGTCTACCGAGGGAATGTCGCTCCATTCGGTGACGTAACCCCGGTGAGCGCTGCTGGGGTCTGTCGCCTGCTGTGGCGACAGTGGCCCATCAAGCTCGAGGCCAGGAGGTTGAACATGCACCGAACCGGGATCTGGATTCTGACAATTTTTCTCGTCGCTTGCGGCGGGGGAGGCTATAACGCCAGCGGTACCTGGCAGGGCACCGCCACCAATCAGAGCTACCCCTACAATAGTCTGGCTATGCGGTTTTACTTGAACGACCAGAACGGTAGCCTGAGCGGATCCCACTGTGCGTACCTTGACGGCTCCTGGAGGTACGTTGGAACCATTCGGGGCTCTTGTTCTGGAGAGTCGGCTGCGTGGCGAGTAGACGCTTCCGGAGGCCATATCGAGGTCGGTGGCAGCTTCGGCGGCGACCGCTTCAACGGTACCTACCGCATCGTGGCCTACGGTTCGGGCAGCCTAACCGCTAGCCTGAGCCTGGCCCGCGGCGGCACCCAGAGTCTAAACCTGCCGCTTGAGGTTGGGGTCTTGACCCGCCTGCTGGAGGAGCTACGATGACTCTTTACCCTACCCTAGAGGCCGACCTCTCTTGCCCCAGCCGCTACGTGCGCGCCAAGCTGCACAAAGAACTCATCCTTGCCCCCTTCGCCAGTACGGTGCTGGGTAGGGAGGTTCATGAGCGTATTGCCTCGAGCCTGCGTCCGGGGAGTGGGGAGAGCAAGAGGGAATATTCCGCTCAGGACAGGCTCTTGCCCTTACTCCACAAAGCCTTCCAGCTGCCTCGGAGGGTGATTCTCAGCGAAGGCGAGGATTTAGATAATCTCCTAGGCCGGGCAAAAGAATGCCTTCTTCGGTTCGAGGCCGATTACTGCCCCCGCCTCCAAGGCGAGGTGTACCGGGTGGAAGAGTTTCTGGCCTGGGAGCTAGAGCTCGATGGGGAGCCGATACGCTTCGTGGGCAAGCTGGACTTGCTCCTGGGTCAGGGAGAGGACCAGGAGGTCTGGGACTGGAAGACGGGAAGCCCCAAAAACAGCCGGGAGCAGTTGCGCCTCTACCTGTTTCTGGTTTACGGAGCTACCGGGAACCCTCCTCGGCTGGCCCGTGCCGTGGGCTTGGAGAGCGGGGAGGAGGTGGTGGAGGCCTGGTCAGGGGAGATCATTCCCTGGGGCTATGCCTGGCTGCGGCGGATGCGGAAGGGCCTGAACACTGCCCTGACCAACCCCAAGGCGCTCAACCCGGGCCCGGCCTGCCGCTATTGCTCCTATGCCCATGCTTGCCCTGCCTCAGCAGCTCCCAGACGCTACCTCCTGGACATCCGCACTGGCGAAGTGACGGATTTGGTCACTGAAAGTCTCACCGGCGTATAAAGTGGAACAGAAATATGGAAAGCCGAGTAAACGATTTTATTCGACTTTTATTGGAGAACCCGTGCGGGCTTTCAGTCAAGCAGATCTATACCCGGCTTGGGGTAACCCGGCAAAGCGTTTATCGTTTGCGCGAAAAAGCCCAGGCTCTGGGTGTCTGGGTCTGCACCCATGAGGATGACCCGGAGGTTCCGGCCGGTTGGATGCGCCTCGAGGCCCCTAAAGAGGTAGAGGTGAGCTTCCGCCTCACCCAGGAGGAGGCGGAAGCCCTGAAGGCCGCAGTAGCGCGAGTGGAGAGCATCACCCCCCTGGCCCGGCGGGCCCTACAGCGCCTGGGCCGGGGAGAGTTCGTTCGCGGTCAGAAGGAGGGGCCCGTGTTTTACACCCCGCTGGCCGACGAGTACCCCGAGGGGCTTTTTGAGCGGGTGACGCGGGCCATCCGGGAACGGCGGGTGTGCGAGGTAACCTACAAGAACGCCAGGGGCCAGGTCAAAACCTACTGTTTCGATCCCTACGTCCTCATTGCCCGCGATCCCCATCTTTACCTGGTGGGCGCTAACCACAACAGCCGACGTGCAGGCCACGATCCCATCAAGGACCTTAGACTGGACCAGATTCAGGACCTCAAGCTTACCCGCGAGCGATTCCCCAAGCCCGCCTTCGACGTGCGGGCCTATGCCCAGGGTCGCTTCCGGGCCTTCGGCGGCGACGGGCCGCCGGTATGCGTGCGGGTGCGCTTCTCCCCCGCGAAAGCCGGCTTCATCCGCCGCACCCGCCGCCATCCCACCCAGAGGGTGGAGGAATGCCCCGACGGCAGCGTGGTCTGGCAGGTGGAGGTGCCGATCTCGGAGGACCTGGTCCACTTCATCGTAGGTTATGGGCCGCACGCCCAGGTCCTCGAGCCCGAAGTGCTCAAACAGCGGGTGGTGGAGTGGGCGCGAGGGGCGGCGGAGGTAAACGAGTAAATCCTCTACGAGGTAGCTTTTGGACTTACCTTACTGAGCTAGCTTTTCAATCCCCTATGGGGCTGCGTTTAGTTTAGGGGTTGTTGGTAATAATGTAAAAGTTTGACCTACCTATTGAATTAGCTACCACAATATAGTATTCTGGCCATGGTGAGCTGCGTGTCCCAGAACCACATAAACGCGCTGATGCATTGGGCCCTACAGGCCCTTGAGGCTGCCATGGATACTGTGGGGGTTGCGCCTAGCGTCAGAATTACCCTCCGTCAGGCATTTGAGGATATTCTACGCCTCTACCTCGGCGACGAAGAAGCAGGACGGTGAGTAATGCGGGAGATTCAAGCGAAGAAATTGGCTGCGTTAGTCGCAGCTAACCCTGTTCTCGACCAGCAACATCTCAATCTCATGGCTTTGGCAGGTATGGGGGAAGCAGGGAAAAAGTATCTACATTATTACCGTGCTTCCCAACTGGCTCGTGAACTCGAGCGCGCACGCACATCTGTCGCTCCGCGACTTGTGCCAATCCTCCCTAAAGGGTCCCGCTTGTTGCTCTACAAACACCCTCTGCCCGGTGAAGCACAAGCCCGGCTAGCGTATGAGTACGTACTAGCGGAGTTCGTACGCTTTCTGGAGCAAAGCGACAAGGCAGTGGCCGAGAGCGAAAGTGGAGGGCATGTATTGCTCTGGTTTCCCTCTGAGGCCCCGAAGGAGCCAGGGGCTTGGCTCGAGGAGCGCTGGCGGGCTTTCCTGGAAGAGCTGACCAGTGCCCAAGGATTCCGTCAAACCTTCGCCCTGGCCCTAAACTCAGCAAAGCTGGCGGGGGGCGCTGGGTTTTCCACGCTCGAGACGCCGATCTTCAGCCATCCCCACGCCTTGAGCATTGCCGGGCTCTACTGGCTGGCGATGCAGAAGGGCCTGGCGGTCAATCGGCGGGATCTGGAGGAGGCCGACGAGCTGCTGGCCAGAGCCTCAGAAGAGCCCGACGCCAAAAAAGCTAGGGAACTCTGTAAGAAGGAAGCAGAGAAAAGGAAGAAGGCCCTCGACTTCCAGGAGCAGGTGCGCGCGGGCTTTGAACGGCTAATCAACCAAAGTCCAGACAGTCGGACTTCGCAAACTATTAGGGCCGTCCTGGGGGAAGATGACCTACAAACATTGCCGACCCGGCTAAAGGCCCACAATCCGCAGCTCTATCGCCAGGTGGAGTACGCGGCGCGGGGGTACGGAGCTACGGCGCGAGAGCAACTTAGCTCGGCTCGTGGAGACATCTTTCCCAAGATCGTCTGGGAGATGGTGCGACTGGCGGAGGGGGAATACGAGCTCTATCCTCTACCACCCCTGCTCTCCGCTGCATCTTTTGCCAGCGGCCTCCGTCAGGCTGGGGATGCCCACGGGCGCTTTTGCTATAGCTGTGGGAAGGCTCTGGCTAAGAGAGACCCTAGATTCAAATCGCGTCGCCTCCTCTTCGAGGCCCCTGAGCAGCGGGCGCAGTCAGCGGGCTCCAGCGGGCCGGTAGAGGTGTGTGCTGTGTGTGCAGGCCTTAGTCTCCTGGGGCCGGTCAAGCTCACGGCAGAAACCCAGGTGGTGCGGTTAGGAGGTCAGGGAGACGTGCGAGAGGAGGCCCAGCGTGCCCTGGAAAGGCAGGTACTGAACGAGCTGGGGGCGAGCGCCGGAGACTACATCGCCCTGCGGGCCACCGAAAGCGACAAGAACGGCAAACCTGCCCCCACGGTTTGGGGACGCAAGCAGTACGCAATCGCTAAGCTGGCCTTGACTCTTCCCCCAGAGGTATTCCAGCGGGGCCTCGAGGCCTGCCTCTACGACAAGGGGCGTGAGGTTCGGTTGCGCCCCTCCACACTCTTTGCCACCGCAGCCCTGGCGCGGGCATACCGGCAGGAAATCCGCCGGGGAAACGACCTTAACCGCAGGTTGGGCCGAGCGATTTGCCACTTCGACCAGGGGAAGTGGGTTTTTGGCGAATATGAGCTCCTGCTGGGGCTTACGGAGGGAGGGTTCGACGCGAACGAGCTGCCAACGATTGGGCGGGAGGTAGAAGAATCTAGGGGGAACTTATTGGAGGTGCTTATGGAAGAAGGTGGACAAGCCGTAAGGGAGGCGCAGAAACAGCAGCATATCGTGGGCTACGCCAGCCTGCTCTACGCCTTTACCGACGAGGCCCGGCGGGCCTTACAGAAGCGCAGCGACCTTCAGCCGGAGGATAAGGACCGGGAGCTCAAGAAGCTGGTCCAACTGGCCGATGCCGAGCCAACCCTCTTTCTCAACCGTGCCTCTGCTGCCCGGACCACGCCCGAGGAGGCCGAGGGATACGGCTATGACGAGGTACGGCTTTACTGGGATGAGCGCCACCAGTACGGCTACCGCTGGGCCAAGGAACTACTGGAGGAGATAGACCAGGAGTACGGGCAGAACCTGCAGCGAGAGGGCAATGCGGAGATCGATGGGCGTCCTGCCCGGTTTCTCAGCTTACGCCCGGAGGATTTGGCTGCTATATACGCCTGGTTGCGTGCCCAGTACCCAAGCCCCGCCGACTGGAGGGGTTTTTTGTACCAAGCCAAACTCTTTCTGTTCACCCGCTATCCGAGGCTTTTGCAAAACTAAGGAGGCAGCATGAAGCGATATCATTGGGACATCTATGCGGTGTTGGAGGCCCCCCAGGAGCTTTACTTCGGCCACGAGGTGGAGATCAACGTCAACCGGGTAGAGACAGTAACCGTAGAGGGACCCCAGGGCAGGGTGATCAAGGCTTACTTCTCGCCCACTAAGCGGCGGGGGGTCGAGCGCCGCACCTTGCTCTGGGCTCCGCACAAAGACGGCAAGACCTTAGGAGAGTACCTCGAGTGCGGTATCCCGGCAACATGCGCTCGTGTGGAGCCGGAAGATGACAAACCAGCCTGCCCCATATGTCGTGTCTTTGGAGCCCTGCTCCCAGGGGAAAAGACCGTTATTGGGCGGCTTACCCATGGGGGCGGTGTGGCAATTCAAACCCTGGAACCCCAGGAGAAGCAGCGGGCTATGCACCCCTCCGACTTGGTGCGTTCGGGCAAGGACCAGGAGAACCCTACACCTTTTCGTCGCGAGTATAACCAGCCGGGACTCTATTACCCGGTCTACAACCACGCCCTCAGCGTGAGCGAGGAGGATTTTGCCGCCGCGGCCTACGCCTTCCTTAACATGTTACCCCGCGTGGGGGCAGGCAACCCCAAAGGGGCGCGTATCCTCTCAGACGGGGAGTTCGGTCCCTATCTGGTGCTCGACCGCTACTTGGTGCCCAAAGGTGCTCGTCCCATCATCAGCCCGCACCAGACGGTGGAACCTGCGCTCGAGGGCTTCCGCAAGGAGGCCTGGCAGGTTCGGGGGCTAAGCATTGAAAATGGGAAAGCCGCAGACGACTACTTTACTCGGTGGGTAGGCGAGGCTGCCCTGGCCGAGCTCGAGCGCTTGGCCCAGGTTTTTGCCGACAAGTACTTGGTCTAGCCATGTACGGCCTGCGGCTCGTCCTCAGGGCTACGGGGGCCCTCACCTTCCGAGTGCTCCCAGGGTCCATTTTGGATATCACCACCTATCCCTTTGTGCCGCCCAGCACCCTCTCCGGTTTTCTGTACCGGCTCTGGCGATACGCCACAAGCGCTGAAAGGGAGGAAGGGCCGGATTTCCTGGAGACCGGCGTCGGGGATAGTCCCTTTTACTACCTTCCCAAACCCCTGATCAGCCTAGGAGCTTATTCCGAACGCGGCAAACTCATACCTCACCGCACGAAGAGGCATGGCAACAAGGGGTTTGCCTCGAGGTCGCGCTCGGCACTGGTGACCGCCGACATGGAGGCTCCGCAGCTTCACTCATGGGAGTACCTGCTCGAGGAGCGCTTCGTAGGCTATGTCCTTTGCCAGGAGGAAGAGCCTCTTAGGATCCTGGCTGCTCCCTTTGGCCAAGAGGGCGAAACCCTGCCTTACGGGGGAAAGCTGGGCAAGGAAGGGTACGCTTATCTGGAGGCGGTATCCTCGCCAATGCAGTTGCGGCTAGTTCAAGAAAAAGCTGAACCTCGTACCCTGCTTTGTCTCAATGAAGCTATAAAAGGTGCAGCTGCAGGCGAACTCGATTTCAGGGTGTACACGGTGTACCGACCTGTTTGGCGAGAGGAAGGGAGCTGGGAAGGACCAGTCCCTGTGAAGGGCTTCGAACAATTCCCCATGGCCCTTCCTGAAGGTGGTCAATTGGAGACGAGCTGGTGGGTGGCTGAGGACTTTCGCGTGCCCCAAAGCTTGGTGGAGGTGTGGTCGTGAAGGGGGTAGGGCGAGTTTTCTTTTGGCCTCAAAAGGGCGAACGACTAAAAAGGATTGCCTTTCAACCCTTGGAGAACCACCGCGAGAACGTGGAAATCCTACTTTGTCTATGGGCTAAAGAAGGGGAGTTAGCCGTGGATAAGGCCACACACGGGCGGCTTCTCAGTGGGGCTCGGCACCACGACTGGGGCAAGCCGCAGACCTTCCGCATCGTTCCTCCCAAGGGGAATGGTGGCTGGAGCTATAGCTTCGCCGGCCACCGCTTCCGCTTGCCCGAGGAGCTGAGCGATCCCTACGCTCGGGCCATCGAGCGCGGCCACCACGACTACTCTACCGCCGAGGTAGTCAAAGCAGCTTACCAGCTGATGGAGTCTGGGCAAACTGACCTCCACCAGGAAACGGTGCTTCAACGCTTCGCCCCAGACCTCTATGTCTATCAGATGTGCGACCAGATCGAGGCCGAGCTTTCGGGCTGGATCTGGGCAGGAGAGGCCCGCGAGACCCCTTTCCTCTCCTTTGAAATAAAACCCAAGGACACTGGTAAGGGGAGCTCCCCCTTTCCTTACGGAGAAGGTGAGCTAGAGTTTTACCTTGATCCATTTCCTTTTTCCGAGCCCCCTGTCCTTACCTTCTATTTCCAAGTGCATGACCTACAAACTTGGGATTGGAGTGGAAAATTGGACCAACGGGCCCGCGAGTTAGAGGGCTTAGCCTTGGGCGAGGGCCAAGAGGTTAAGGTCACGGTACGCCTATTGCCGCGGGAAGCGGAGGGTGGAGGGGAGAGCGAAAAAGCGCCGGGGGATTGCGATGTCTTTTACCGGAAGGCCAATGACCACAAGCCCAACACCCTCCAGCGGGAAGCTTGGCAGCGCCTGTGCAGCAAGGAGGATGCCCTCATCCTGATGGCACCCACCGGCAGCGGGAAAACGGAAGCAGCTACCTTGCCCTTGCTGGCTCAGAACAAGCGCGTGGTGATGGTCCTTCCAGCCAAAGCTCTCTTAGAGGACCACCTGCTTCGCTTTGAGCGCATTCTGAGTAACCTTAGCCAAAGTTTTGACCGCACCTACCGGCTCATCGTAGACACCGGGGACCGGATAGAGTATCGGCTTTTTAGCAAAGGGGAATCTAAGACATCGCTAAAGCGCCACCTATACCGAGGCGACCTCATCCTCACCACGCTGGACAAGTTGCTCTACCGCTACTTCGGCTACGGTCCCGAGCGCAAGTCCTACACATATCCGTTACGGCTGGGGCAGCCTTCCACTGCTTTTGTCTTTGATGAAGCCCATACCTACGAGGGCACAGCCTTCACCAACTTTGCCCGGCTCCTCGAGGCCCTCTACTTACGTGGGCATCCGCTGGTGATTATGACCGCTACCTTGCCCGAGAGCTACCGGGAGAGCCTAGGTTCAGGCTTTAGCCTGCTGGACTACACCAGCAGTGAGAAAGCCAGAGAACTCGAGGAGGAGATGAGGCGCGGTCCTTATGCTGGCCGAAGGAAGCTTCAGTTCCTGGATCAGGACACCTCTCTAGAAGACTTTGAGGCTCACAAAGCTGCTCGTCGGGAAGTCATTTTGAATCAGCTGCGGGAGGTCTGGAAGGGGAAGGAGCGGATTATCCTGAGCCTGGATCGGGTGAAGGATGCAGCCGAGGTTTATCGTGCGCTTAAGCAGATGCCACTCCCTGACCTTAACCCTCTATCTGAGCCTTCACCAGAGGTTTTATCGCAATCTAACCTCTTTCTGTACCACGGGCGGCTGGACCCCAGGTGGCGGCGTTTTGTTTACGATCAGGTAAGGAAGCTGGATGAGGAAGGAAACCCCTACGTACTGGTAAGTACCTCAGCGATTGAGGTAGGTGTGGATCTGAACGCCACCCACCTGATCACCGAGTTCTGCGCCCCTGAGGCCTTGGTACAACGGGCAGGGCGGGTGAACCGCCGGGGCGACGTGGCCAACGCAGAGGTGAAGGTGGTGGGCCGTTCCATTCCGGATTATCTCAACCCCTTTGGGGAGAACAAAGAGGCTTTGGAGAGCTATATCCGGCTTTTGCAAGAGCTGGACGCCCTGGGTCCTGCAGAGGCTCAGAGGCTTATGACAATCTACCCACGGCCGGTCCTGCAGGATCCTCGAGCCGAGGTAGCCTTCCGCTTGCTTTCCCGCTATGTCTATGAGTACCGTCTGGAATACGAACCCCTGCACCAGCTTGGCTTTATTGCTACCCGGAGCTGGGAACCAACGTTGACCGTGTTGGTGCGCGAGGATGAGGAAGATCCTTGGGAAGTCGAGGTTCCTGTGGGCCGGCTCAGCTACGGCTCCAAGCAAGTCCACCTGGCCTCCAGCCCGGAGGAAGCTAAAAACTGGCGGCTTGAGGTCTATCGGGTTCACCGCGATGCCGACAAAAGCCTAGAAGGTCGTTGGGAACGCCTCACCTCCTGGGGAGATTTATACCGGGGGCGTTACCGATTGGTCTTCCAAGAGGACTGGGCTCGGACATACCAGCGAGATGAGGGGTTGGTCGATCTTCCCCGCATTTTCCGGCGCGAGCGCTGGTCCAGTGATCCTCCCCTGAAGGTGCGCCTGCGCACCTGGCTGTACGAGGAAGAGGGCGCAGGGGGTGCCTTTTACTACTCTGAGGAGAGCCTAGGAAAAGGAAAGGGAAAACGGCAGGGGAAGCCGATCGTCCTGCACTACCTGGCTGATACCGCCCTCGAGGAAAGCTGATGCCTTACGCCTTCCTGCTCCACCTGACCTCGAGCGACCCCCGCCCCCCGCGTTACCCTGGGCTTTACGCGCACGGCCTGTTCTTCGTGCTGTTGGGCAAGCTCGACCCAGGCCTGGCCGCTGCGGTCCATGCAGCCCCCCGCAAGCCCTTCACGCTGGCGGTGCTCGAGCCCACCCCGCCGGCAAGGAGGGGAGGGGAGGCCAGTGGGGAGGTGGTGCTGCGGGCAACCACCCTCGATGACGGCCTGTTCGGCCCGCTGCTGGGGGTCCTCCTCCGCGAGGGGGTAGCCGGCCTGGCCTTGGGCGACCACCCGTACCGCCTGGCCCGGGTTGTGGCCACCCCCCAGGGCAGCCCCCTCGCTGGCCGCCACACCTGGGAAGAGCTGGCCGCGGCCCCGCCCACCCGTTGCCTGCGCCTGCGCTTTCACACCCCTACGGTGTTCGCTACCTCCAAGCCTGGACGACGCACCCGCCACACCCCCTTGCCGGATCCCTTCCTCATCGCCAAATCGCTGCTCACTAGCTGGCAATACCATAGCCCATTGCGCTTTTCTGATACTGAAGCCGCTGCACTGCTGAGGCTCTTTGAGCTTGACCTCGAGCTCACCCGCTTCGCCGACCTCCGGTTCGAGCGGGCGCAGGCCGCCAAGGGGTTCTTCCCCGGCTTCACCGGGGCGGTGGAGGTGCACTGCCACAGCGAGAGCCTAGAGGTGCAGCGGGCATTAGGAATGCTGCAGGCATACGCCTTCTACGCTGGGGTAGGGGCCAAGACCGCCTACGGCCTCGGGTTCACCATGCCCTACTGAGAGACTGTCTTCTGGACTTACGCGGTGCTGAAGAGTCCCGATAAAATGGGCCTCCGGTAACCAGGGAGGCCCAATGAAGAGGACACCACGGCCTGCTCTGCGCGCTCTAGAAGCTTTAGCCCAAAGCCCCATCAATACCTCCGCCCGGGCCATGGCCGGGGGCCAGGACTCCGCTCACGACACCCTCTACCGGGCCTTGAACCAACCCTTGGCCTCGTTCTTTGAACGCTCCCTGGAGCTCTGCAAGGCCATGGGTGGCCTGGACCGGGGTACCTCCTCCTTGATGACGTCCTCATCCAGCGCTACCGCTCAGGCAAGCTGGGCCTGCAGAAGGCCCGGGACACCTCCACGGGGGCCTGGGTGTTTGGGCTGTCCCTGGTGGTGCTGGCCTGGACGGAGGGGAAACGGCGGATTCCCCTGGCCTTCCTGCCCTACTTCGGGGAAGAAGAGAGCCAGCTGGACCTGGCCCTGCTGGGGTGGGCCAGGGAGGCGGGCCTTCGGAGGGGGTGCTCTTTGACGCTTGGTACGCGGCGAAGTGGCTCCATGCCCACGGCGGGTCTTTTGCCACGAGGCTCAGGTCTAACCGTGTGCTGGAGGGTGTTCAGCCCAGGAGGCATGGGGGAACCCGTTGGGTGAAGACGGGGAAAGGGAGATCTACCGGTTTCGGCGAGCAATCGAGGAGATTTTCCGGGGGCTTCAGCGGGAACTGGGGTGGAGGGGGCATCGGCACTGGCGGAGGGCCAGGCGGCTGGCCCATCTGGCCTTGGGGTTGGTGGCCTATGGGCGCATCGAGCGGCAG
>Ga0308410_1002237_pt1 | contig 11165 bp, 10 predicted proteins | sample HotsprOSTMatCore_FD_203467 | JGI IMG/M metagenome (GOLD analysis project Ga0308410, IMG submission 203467) | Hot spring phototrophic mat microbial communities from Octopus Spring, Yellowstone National Park, Wyoming, United States -... | ecosystem: Environmental > Aquatic > Thermal springs > Hot... | reverse complement strand
GTCTTTACGCCTACGTCTATCCCGACTGACCCTTGCGGATGCTTGTGCTTCGGCGGTTCGACTGCTACATTGATGGCGGTATACCAATGCCCTCCATGCTCAGAAATAGTGACCGATCTGATTTCACCGTTAAACCTCAACACCTCGGCCATATTGATTGGTTTATCCAACCTTTCCAACTTGAGCCAATGGCCATCAACACGAACCCGTGTCCCGTCCATGCTGAAGGATAATTTCGATCGTTTCTTGGACTTGAACTTGGGATAGCCCTTCTTGGTATCGCCATTCTTGCACCGGCGAAAGAACCTCTTGAATGCGGCATCAAGATTACGAAAGCCAGTGTCTACAGCGCATTTAGAAACGTCCAGGACCCAGGGGAACTGCTCACGTTTGATGGTGTTGAATTGCTTTTTCAAGGTATACGCTGATGGTTTCTCACCAGCGGCATATTGTTTCTGCCACTCAGCCAAACCCCAATTGAAGGCAAATCTTGCCGTTCCGCAAGCCTTGCGCAGGTACTCAGTCTGTTGAGGCGTGGGATTAAGTCTGATTCTATGCGCTCTCTGCATCGGAGCTTTCCTTCCGCCTGCGCCCGCCTCGTGCTCCATATATCCGAGACGAAAAACGTACAATGATCGTCAGCATATCCTCACCCAACTCCTCGTGCTCACTCTTCCCTTCCAGTTCTCCCAGAACTTCTACTCTGCAACCTACGCCATTGAAGAATCGTTCAATGGTTCGGAACCCAAAGCGGGTCACTCTATCCCGATGTTCAACGACAACCGTTTTGATTTCACCCCTGCAAGCCGCGTCTCTGATCGTGAAGAACTGGCGGCGATTGTCGTTTCAACCAGAGGCAATCTCGGAACAGTCGCACACCATGCGATAGCCGCGCTCGCCACAGGCTTCTATCAGCCTTTCATGCTGGCGGGTGAGATTCTCTGCTTGCTTTTGTGGAGATACACGCGCATACAAGGCTCCATCCTTCTCGGTTACCGTAATACCATCTGATATAGACAGGAGCTTTTCAATCTCGGCACGATCATAGCGACGATGCCCGCCAGCAGTACGGTGCTCAGTCAGTTTTCCGTCCTTGAGCCACCGATGCAAGGTGGTCTTGGAGAGCCGATGCTTCTGCTCGACTTCCGATTGCCTCAACAACATCAGACAGTACCTCATTGAGCCAAGTTTCATCGTCCTGGTTGTCCGGTACGGATTCAAATGGCGGGTCAACCTCAATTCGTTCACCGTTGACCACCATGTAATCCTCACCGATTTCGTCTACAGTATCGCACATTTCTCACCTCTTGTCATGATATGGGTAGGTTTATAGCGGTATGGTCAGTTATTCAGAAACAGTTTTCGCCTCCTGTCTGCGCATACGTTTGTCATATCATACTGCGATTATGTGCTGAGCGCAACTGCTACCGCGAATGAAGCAGGGTGCTTCACCTTTTCCTTCTTTACCCGCTACTTTGCGATCTCTGCGTAGCCACTGCTATAATCAGCATGCGCATTGCCCTGCGTGCCTTCCCGGTAATGCGTCTGAGCAGAAAGGACGGTTTTGTGCGTCTATTTGTGTTTCTTCTGGTAACCGTGCTTCTCATCGGATGTGGTGCACCTGCTACACCGACGCCATCGCCGACAGCCATTCCGACACCGGTACCATCTCCTACGCCGGTACCAACTCCAACACCATTACCAACGCCAACCCTAACCCCAACACCGGTCGCAGAACCGGCAGGCACGGCAATTCCAGCGGCAATTCGGCAGACGGCAAATATCGATACCTACCGGATGCAACTGTCATTGCGTGGGAGTGGTCTGGTTGGCGGTTTTAATCTGGGGAATAATCTAACCGATCTCCTGACTCTCGATGGGCAGTTTGCTGGCGCCGATGTTTCATTCACACTGCGCGGTTTTCTGGCAGCGTTTCTCGGCGCCGATGTGACCCGTGGCCTACAGGCTATGACGGTTGGTGGTGTCAGTTATGTGCGCGGGCCGCTTACCTTCCTCGGTGCGCCCGATGATGTCTGGTACCGACTAACGCCAGAACAGAGTGCCATCGCTACCCCGCCAACGCAGGTTGATACGACATTAAGCGCAGTTAGCCGTTCAGGTGCCGATTTCAGCCGCTTCACCGCTGGGGCAGTCGTCGAGCAAGATGGTGTGCAATGTCAGGAATACTTGGGCGACCGTGAAGCGACGACCGCTCTCTTTTCCAGTCTAGGTGCAGTTGGCTTACCTACCCAGTTGCCCGATAGTACCGTTTCCGAAGCCTCTGCTCGCATACTGGTATGTGCAGATGGCTATCTGCGTCAGTTGACAATCACGTTCGATGGTACGGCAACTGATCCGCAAGGGCAGGCTCAACCTTTTTCGTTTGTCCTTGATGTCCGGTTGAGTGATATTAACCGTCCTGTTCGTTTGACACCGCCCGCAGATGCCCGTGACCTACCCAATCCAGGCAGTGGTTCTCCACGCCCATGAAATTATGCAACGTCAGCCGCTATTTCAGCGTAAAAAAGGAGGAGAGCATGAAGCGTGCTGTAAAATCGTCTGCTCACTGCTTCATCGTCTTTTAAATGCTCATACCTGTTGACCGAAAGGTGCTGTAGAGAGGAGATTGGGCATGCGAATCGCATTGCGCTGGTGGATCGGGGTGGTGCTTACCCTGATATTCCTGACTCCGGTACTTGCCCAGGGACGGCTAGTTATCGTTGATCCCGACGGTCGTCTGAATCAGACTGACGTTCGTGCTGCGGCTGACCCGCTGCTACGTCGTGGAGCGCAAGTCGCAGTGTATGTTGTTGATTCTGGTGGTGAAGCTGATTTTGAACGACGGCTCATCGCCGACGGCCTGGCTCGTAGTGATGGCGCTGTGCGCTCGACGCTGATTGCCATTTACGTCGCAGTGAATAATCGCTATAGTGCGATCTGGTTCGGTGACGAATGGAGCGACGCGCTGGCAGTCAATGACAACTACAAGCTGATCCGTACCGACAAACTTAACCCTGGTCTATCAGATGGCGATTTTACGCGCGGTGTAACGAGTGCATTAACGGCCATTGAAGCTGCAATCGTTAATCCGCCACGTCCGGGTGGCGGGATTACCATCAACACCGATTTAACCCCCGTCGTGATCGGCGGGTTGGGTCTGGCTGGCGTAGCGGCTGCCGGTGTCGGTGTGTACCAGCTTCGCCGTCGCCAAAAGACTCGTCAGGCTGCCGAGCGGCGATTGCGTGATGCTCGTGAACGGATTGGCACCCTGATCGTGCAGCTTGGGCAACGATTTAACAGTTCGCTCGAGAAGGCGAAGTTTGACCGTCTTTCGTATCCACCAGTAGCGGTAGCCGAGTTAGAGCAGATGCAAGAGGTGGCGCGCAAAGCGTTTGCCGACTTGAAAGTCACATTTGACGAGATCGGTGAGCAACTGGATCGTGAAGCAAAACCATCGGTACAGCAGGTAGAGATAGCAGCAACCGCTTATGAACAGCTACAGGCAAAAGCCAGTGAGGTTACCGGTCACCTTGATGCGCTTGATCAACGACGTGCTCATTATGAAGCATTGATGCGTCAGGCACAGGAGGATGTCTCACGCGCAAAAAAAGTCCTGACCGACGTCTCTGAGCGCTTGCCGCAGTTTGGGAAGGAACTAACCGATCATGCAGCCGTGCTCAGGCCGATTCAATCTGTTCTTCATCGAGCAGAAGCGGCTTTAGAGCGATTAGAGGCTACTGAGGCGATCCAAGCAGCGCAAGAGGCGTCGGTAATCGGACAGACCCTGATTGACATTCTCGACCGGTATGCAACAGTACGGGCCGCTATTCCTCAGGGCCGCCGCACTGCAGAGGCGCTGGCCGCCGAGGGGTATCGGATGGAAGCCTGCCATGGAGCGCTTGATGAAGCGCGAGCAGCGCTGGATCGACTGGCAGATACGTTACAGCAAGGTACAATACCGACGGCAGCCACTGCAATCGCAGAAGCTGAAGCAGCGCTTGCACGGGCGCAGCGAGAAGGCTTTGATCTTCCGACCATTCGGGCTGACAACGAACGTCGTATTGCAGCGCTGGCCGCACGTGGCCCGCAAACGGCGAAATTGATTGCCGCTGGGCGCGAAGCATTTGATCTGGTTGATGAATTTGCCGAGAGCACCTGGGCTGATATTCGTGGAAACGGTAGTGAGGCAGAGGCAGCCGTTGCACGTGCTTTTGAGCATTGGGAGCAGGCGCGAACGGCGAATACGATGGAAGTACAAGGATTTCTGGCTGCGCGCTCGTATCTCGATGCGGCCGAGCAGGAACTCGATCACGCGGTGCGGCTGATTACGGCGATTACCGATCGGCTTCGTGCGTTGGAAGAAGCCCGATCTATCGCCCGTGAGATCATGGCTGAGGCTGAACGGTCAATTAACAGTGGCCTGTCATTTGTTGCAGCCCACGATCCCGATGTCAGTCCCCAGGCTGATGCTCTACTAAGGCAGGCGGCAGCTCTGCTGGCGACGGCGAAGGCCGAAGCAGCCAAAGCAAAACCCGATTGGCTACAACTGGTTCGCGCCGCGCAAGAAGCTGATCGCCTGGCCGATGAAGCGCTGGCCGGCGCCCGTGATGAAGTTGAGCAGACCAATCGCTTACGTGAGCGTGCGCAGCAGATCAAGCAATTGGCAACCAATGAAGTGCAAAAGCTAGTGCATTACGTGGCTGTTCACGATGCTGATCTTTCCCTAGCAGTCCGCCAACAGCTTGAGCAGGTACGGACAATGCTGCAACAGGCATACACTCTACTCCGTCAGGCAGAGGTAAATGAAGATGAAACCCGTCGGCAGGCATTGACCGCAGCGATTAACCATTACCAGTCTCTGGCCGAGGCTGCAACCACGACGTACCAGCAGGCATATGCCGAAGTACAGCGTTTAGAAATGTTACGTGCTGAACTCAATCAGGTTTTGCAGCGGGTACGTGAAAAGTTGAACCGCATCACTCAACTACAACGTACATCGCCATTGGGGGTTTCATCTGCGGTGGCGGGGCAAATTACGGCATTGCAGCAACGGTTTCATCAGATTCGGTTACCAATCAATGGAGAAGAAGCGTTACGTACCGCCTTGCGCGAAGCGCAGGAAATTGATGCAGGAGCCGATGATGTGCTTAAAACACTTCAACCACCGGTTATCTCACCCCAGGCTACCGATAGTGTAGCTTCGACGGTGATTCGGCTTGGGAGGACGACCGGCGGTTGGGGACACAGCCGCTCGTGGAGCACGTCATCGCACTCGGGTGAATGGAGTAGCCGTGGCGGCGGCGGTGGCTCTTTCGGCGGCGGTGGTGGTGGTGGTTCATTTGGTGGCCGCGGCGGTGGTGGAGGTTGGTAGCGATAATTTTCTGGCAGGTTCTTCACTCAACGTCTGCCAGGGTAGTAATGGCTCGTGTCGTTCAACTGTCATCGGTGCGGCTAACAACCGGCGGGGGCCGTAGCGGAAGAAGAGACCGTGCGTCGTACAACGGAGGTACATACCTTCTGGTACCAGCGGCTGATCGCAACGTGGGCAACGAGGTTGAGATTGCATGGTGTTACTCCTTAAATGTCAAACGTCGCTCTACCCAAATGGGCGAGCGACATTGCTGTGTCCGGCCTCTTTACCGGTAGATAATCTCTTCTTAGTTATTGTACAATATTTCTAGTCTTCTGTATAGTACTGTCTTTCAAAATACAGGAGCTTTCATCCTCTGTATTGAGGAACTTCGCAGTACAGGTATCGAAAACGTGGCAAACCTGTTCTTTCGAGGTCTGTGCTGACAAAATCCGCTCAGCGGTCGCGTCGCACAAGCGTAAACATCCAATGATTATCGCTCTTGGGGAACATCGGGAACTGTCATGGCAAAACATCCACTGGTCATGGCCCTGGCGAAAGTGATAATTGCAGCAGCGTGGGCCGATGGTGAACTCTCGCTTGATGAAATCAACGATCTCAAACGGTTGCTGGCCGAACTTGGTCAAACCGGCGGTCAATTCGCCTTGACCGCCGATGAGTGGGCCGAGTTGGAAATGTATCTCTCTTCACCAGTTGAAGCGGCTGAACGCACACGCCTCGTCGATGATCTGCGCGATCTGATCGCGACGTCGGAAGAGCGGCAGATGGTTTTACATGCGATTCAGCGGCTGGTGGCTGCGGATCGGGTAGTGACGCCAGTTGAACGTGAGGTGGTGCAAGCAATTCAGCAGGCTCTAGAGCGTGATAGCCAGAGTGTGCTGCATCAGCTTGGACGGGCTTTTCGGGTTGCACTCGGAATTCGTGCTCCTGGTCCGAATCGTGAGGAACTGTTGCCGGAATTTCTCCGTAATCGTATTTACTATGCCTTTCATTTGCGATTGGGGCAGGACATCGACGCACTTGGGATAGACCGCGATGAATTGCACGTCTTAACGCTGGCCGGTGGTCTCCTTGCCCTGATTGCTCGTGTTGACGATCAGGTGACTCCCGAAGAGCACGACCGTATTGTGACTATCCTCAAAGAGTGGTGGTATCTGGATCATACTCGGGCAACGTTGGTCGCTGAAATAGCCTTGACTGAGAGCGCTTCCAATCTCGATTTTTTTCGTCTTACCAAGGCGTTTGCCGACGCAACAACCGTCGAGCAGCGTGAACGATTTCTCGACGCACTCTTTGCGGTTGCGCTTGCCGACGGCGAACTTTCTGGTGCTGAAAGTGCCGAAATTAGCCGGATCACGGCAGCAATCAATCTTCCCCATGATCGCTTTGTGGCGGCACGCTTGCGTCTGCCACGCCAACCAGGAAAACGCCTATGATCATTTCGCTGTTTGCTCCACTCGATATGCATCTACACCTGCGCGAAGGAGCAATGCTCCGTTTGGTGGCACCATTTTCTGCAGCCCAGTTTGCCGGTGCAGTGATCATGCCGAATCTGGTGCCGCCAGTTGATAATCCTGATCGGCTTGCGGCATACGAGGCCGAAATACGCTCTGCAGTGGCGTCGTATCCGTTTATGCCACTGATGACCCTCTTTTTCCGCGCTTACGATGCCGCTACCTTGCACGCATTACGTGGGCGAATCTTTGCGATCAAACTTTACCCTGAGGGTGTGACCACGAATAGTACCGGTGGGGTAAGTGATCTGGAAGCAATTGAGCCGACCCTGGCCGTTATGGAAGAGTTAGGGATTCCCCTGCTTGTACACGGTGAAAGCCACGGTTTTGTGCTGGATCGTGAAACTGAATTCTTACCGGTGTATGAGCGCTGGGCCCAGACCTTCCCCCGTCTACGAATTGTGATGGAACATATTACCACGGCTGCTGCGCTTGAATTGCTTGATCGCTACCCGAACCTGTTTGCTACTGTAACGCTCCACCATCTCTTGATTACCCTTGATGATGTAGCTGGTGGTCTGCTACAACCTCATCTGTTCTGTAAACCAATTGCCAAACGACCGTCAGACCGCGATGCACTTTTGGCCGCAGCTCTGTCTGGTCATCCTAAATTGATGTTTGGCAGTGATTCGGCACCGCACCCGATTGAGCGCAAGGAGGCGGCGTTTTGCGCTGCCGGTGTCTTTTCGGCGCCGGTGCTGTTGCCGATGCTGGTTGAACTGTTTGAGCGTCATCATGCGCTCGACCGTTTGCCCGATTTTGTGAGCGGTAATGCTTGCCGTATTCATGGGTTGAAGCCACCGCAGCGCGAGGTGCAATTGGTTGAAGACCCCTGGACGGTACCACCACGGTACGGTGATGTCGTGCCGTTCGCTGCCGGTCAAACATTACGCTGGCGCGTACTGACCGACTAGGTGATTACTTTTCCGGCTAAACCACCACCCCATACCTCTGGCGGTGGTGTTGGGGTGAACAGATCGGTAACATCGATTGCCTGCCGTAAACGGCCAAAGGTAGTCGCAATAAAGGTGATGCGGCGTAAACGTGCCGATGGTACCGGTCGTTCGAGTTCTTGTAACGGCCCTACGTCAATGCGGTAATAGCGATCTCCGGCTCGTGGGTGGGTTGCCTCCGCTGGGAGAAGATCACGGCGGTGTACAAGCTGGTAACGTACAATAGCGGCATAGTACTGAATCTGCCAGCGCGCCTGACCAAATGAGGCTGGTTGATAAAAGGCCAGGTAATCGGCGGCGAGTTGCGGTGGCGTATGGGCCAGCGGTAGTCGGTACCAACCTGCGGTACGTACTAGTTCCAGGTCGTGCGGTTTTGGCACGATAACTACAAGGACACGGGCATCATCGTCAGGGTTCATTATACACTCCTTTGAAAACATAATGCTCTCATTCCTTGTGAATGCGGGCCTCTGGCCCGCACCTGCGTGTGAGCGAGTGGCACGCTGTCTGAGTTGTCTGGCTATGCTCCACCGCATCTGGCTGCGGATCGTACCTGAGAGCCTGAACAAAAACCCGGATTTCTTATTGCGAATGTACCGTGCTCGTGCGACCATTGCGTGAGGGTATCAACATTCTTTCGCTCCAGCCACCCCACGTTCCCCCTTTCCTCGCCCTGTGTGGGAAAGAAAGGGGGGCAGGGTGAAAGGTGGGGGGCGCCAGGCGTGTTCTGCAGCACCGGCGCTGAAACCGTTGCTACCCGTTTCCATGGCCTCGAAGAGCTGCATGCGTTGCTCGCCAACGTTTCCCGAACCATTCTGGAGATGCCATTGGTCGAGCCTCAGCAAAAGCCCAGGTTCTAATCACGCTCTAAGAACCCCTATCTCTCCCGATTGACAGCAAGCCACTGTTGGTAGCGGAGCGTACCGCTACCCACTCATTTCGCGACCAATCCCGAGTATCTGCATCAATCCGTGGTACACTACTAAAGAGACTTGCTATTTATATAACCGTTACAACGAGCGAAAAGTTATGCACTCTTTTGCAAAATGGATTTTGATCATCGCCGTAACATTCCTCACCGCTTGTAGCTCACCAGCTCGACCGGTCGTTCAGGCTACCATTGGCGCAATTGAGGCCGTGAATGCCGGTGACATCGCTGGCTTTGAGCGTGTTGTTGAACCACGACCTTTCATCTTTCCTGCCGATCACGGCCCGCATCAAACGTTTCAAACTGAGTGGTGGTACTATACCGGTAATCTGACAGCCGAAAACGGACGGCGCTTTGGTTTCCAACTGACCTTCTTCCGACGAGCGCTCAGCCCGTACCTGCCGGCCCGTGATTCGGCATGGGCGACCAATGAAGTCTACATGGCTCACTTTGCCATCAGTGATATTAATGGGGGACGCTTCTATGCCTTCGAGCGTTTTAGTCGGGCCGCAGTAGGGTTGGCGGGTGCCAGTGGTAATCCCTTCCACGTCTTTCTGAATGACTGGTCGGTAGAAGGCAGTGGACCTGAAGGTATGACGATGCGGCTCCGCGCTGCCCAAGATGATGTGGCCCTCGATCTGGTGGCGGTCAACAGTCGGCCACCGGTCTTACAGGGAAATGCCGGCGTGAGTCAGAAGGGTTCGCAAGTTGGCAACGCATCGGCTTACTATTCACTGACGCGCATGGTGAGCAGTGGTACCATTCGGATCGGCTCTGTGACATATACCGTGAATGGTCTAACCTGGATGGATCGCGAATGGGGCACCAGCGCGCTCGAAGAGGGGGTGGTCGGTTGGGACTGGTTTGCCTTACAGCTTGAGAGTGGTCACGATCTAATGTATTACCAGCTTCGAGCGGCAGATGGTAAGCCATCACCGTTTGTCGGCGGTAGCCTCCTTCTCCCCGATAATACCGTAATTATTCTTGGGCCTGGCGATGTAGAGCTGGAAGTTACTGAAACCTGGCGTAGTCCACGGAGTGGGGCAGTGTACCCCTCTGGTTGGCAGATGCGCATTCCGCGTTATGGGATCGAGCTTAAGGTGACGCCAGCGCTACGCGACCAGGAACTACCAACGTCTGTCGTCTACTGGGAGGGTGCAGTTGAGGTGAGTGGCAGCATGCGTGGTCGAGGGTATGTGGAATTGACCGGTTATGCCGATACAAAGTGAGTGGACAACTCCGGCGGTTACGCTGATCAGCGGGTTTCTCGGCAGTGGCAAGACAACGCTGCTGCGCCGCTTGTTAGAACGCGCTGATCGTCGTATCGGTGTTATCGTCAATGAATTTGGCGCGCTGGGAATTGACGGTACGTTGTTGGCGCAGCGTGGTGCTGTACCGTTGATCGAGTTGACGGGTGGCTGCGTGTGTTGTGTGGCAGGGGGTGATCTCTTGCTTGCGCTTGAAACGTTGATCGACAGTGGTCCGCTGGCGGCAATCGCTATCGAGACCAGCGGCCTTGCTGAACCGGGTGCACTGATCCGCCAGTTGCGAGCCGCCGGTGTTCCGCTCGATACACTAGTCACCCTCGTCTCAGCAGCCGATTTTGACCGTGTTATGGCTGTTTCACCACTAACAATGCGTCAGCTTCAACTTGCCGACCTGATCCTGGTGACGCATACCGATCTGGTGGCTCCTCAGACCCGGCAACATCTCGATGAACGGCTGCGCTCAATTAATCGGCGTGCGCCAATTGTTTCAGCCGTGTATGGCGATGTCGCACCTGAACTGATTTTCAGTCCGCGCTACGATGGTTCGATCCCGGATTCGTTACCGCACCAGCACAGCGAATTTGCCGCTATCGACTGGTACGCCGATCTGCCGTTATGCCGTTCGATGTTGGAACAAACCTTACGCCAGCTTACCGAACAAGGCCTGTTTCGCGCCAAAGGTATTGTTTACTGTACCGATTCACCGTGGGCTGATGAAGTGCATGTGGTTGCCGGGCGTGTGAATAGCAGTGCCTTACGAATCAAAGAGCGACCGGTTCCGCTTTGCCGGTTAGTTCTCATTGGCCGCGATAGTGCCCTGACCCACGCACGGATTGCGCTAGATGCGTGTATTGATAGTGACGAACGGATTAACCAATGGCGCGAGCGGCTAGTGTGGGAGTACTAACAGGTTCATGGTTGCTATCATCGGTCCGACATCTCGCTCTGAGCTAACCAGATCAATCAGTCGGGGAATGTACCCGGTGTAGGGTTGTAATACCTGCATTGTATATTGACATAACGTTGCATGGAAGCGTACCACTTTCTGACGTAGCGTTGTATCAAGCAGCCAGCGTCCGACGATACGTTGCTCTTCGATTGGCGTTGCTTTGCCCTCAGCCCGCCAGATTT
>Ga0308410_1002231_pt1 | contig 11183 bp, 11 predicted proteins | sample HotsprOSTMatCore_FD_203467 | JGI IMG/M metagenome (GOLD analysis project Ga0308410, IMG submission 203467) | Hot spring phototrophic mat microbial communities from Octopus Spring, Yellowstone National Park, Wyoming, United States -... | ecosystem: Environmental > Aquatic > Thermal springs > Hot... | reverse complement strand
TGAGTGACTGTCACAACACTCTATATGTTTCAATCCACGCCTTCCGGGGGGAAGGCGACAGGGCTTCTGCGATACGTGAGCGGGCGCGTACTGTTTCAATCCACGCCTTCCGGGGGGAAGGCGACTCCCTTTCTGGTTGACCATTCACTGCCTGTTATAGTTTCAATCCACGCCTTCCGGGGGGAAGGCGACTGACGACTTGGAGGGAAGATCTAGTCCTGCATCTTGTTTCAATCCACGCCTTCCGGGGGGAAGGCGACGGGACCGGCGGCAGACGCGCCGTATTGGGATGAGGATGTTTCAATCCACGCCTTCCGGGGGGAAGGCGACGCTTGGTGAGCTGATGGCCGGGCACGTATCGCAGGGTTTCAATCCACGCCTTCCGGGGGGAAGGCGACGCAAGCTCGTGCTGCACGACGAGCAGACGAGGAGGTTTCAATCCACGCCTTCCGGGGGGAAGGCGACAGTGCGTTGATTGCCGTTGTCGTATCCTGAGCTGTTTCAATCCACGCCTTCCGGGGGGAAGGCGACAAAACGTCGAGACCGACGCGCAGCGCGTTGAAGCAGTTTCAATCCACGCCTTCCGGGGGGAAGGCGACTGGACCCGGCCAATGCGCTGATCTGGACGCTCACCGTTTCAATCCACGCCTTCCGGGGGGAAGGCGACATGGGAGCATGGGCGAGCGGAGGACGCGCCAGACAGTTTCAATCCACGCCTTCCGGGGGGAAGGCGACCAGGCGTCTGTTTACATCTACGACACGCTTGCCGTTTCAATCCACGCCTTCCGGGGGGAAGGCGACCTGGTCGGGTTTATTCGACGCGCGAACAACACCGTTTCAATCCACGCCTTCCGGGGGGAAGGCGACCAGAGTATTTGGGCGTCGAGCCGGAGGATTTGACGTTTCAATCCACGCCTTCCGGGGGGAAGGCGACTCGCCGGCGCAGCGGCTGCAATTTTCGCAACGTGGTTTCAATCCACGCCTTCCGGGGGGAAGGCGACGGGGGCGATGCGGGAGGGACGCCATGGATGCCATGTTTCAATCCACGCCTTCCGGGGGGAAGGCGACCGGCAGCAGCGGCAACACGTGCCGCAGCATGCGGTTTCAATCCACGCCTTCCGGGGGGAAGGCGACCAGCGTGGCATACGCCGCCGCATGGGATGCGGCGTTTCAATCCACGCCTTCCGGGGGGAAGGCGACCGCCGCCAGCGCCGCATCCAACCGCGGATCGGAGTTTCAATCCACGCCTTCCGGGGGGAAGGCGACCTGCACCGTGCGCCGATAGGCGCCGGCGTCGACCGTTTCAATCCACGCCTTCCGGGGGGAAGGCGACAGCTCGACGCGCGCCGCGTGCGCACGGGTCAGGTCGTTTCAATCCACGCCTTCCGGGGGGAAGGCGACTTGGAGTTGGTGGCATATCATCACTACGTTAGAGACGTTTCAATCCACGCCTTCCGGGGGGAAGGCGACGCATCGCCAGCACAGCAACGTACACGACGAGTTGTTTCAATCCACGCCTTCCGGGGGGAAGGCGACACAGACGCGCAGCGGCAACGCGCGCGCTTGCCGGTTTCAATCCACGCCTTCCGGGGGGAAGGCGACACAGACGCGCAGCGGCAACGCGCGCGCTTGCCGGTTTCAATCCACGCCTTCCGGGGGGAAGGCGACGGGAAGTCGCATCTGCTGGCGCGGATGCTCACAGTTTCAATCCACGCCTTCCGGGGGGAAGGCGACTCGGCAATGTGGATGCCTGGATAGGGCGTCGCCTGTTTCAATCCACGCCTTCCGGGGGGAAGGCGACCACCGCAGCGGCGCAGTTTATTCAAGCCGCGATTGTTTCAATCCACGCCTTCCGGGGGGAAGGCGACATTCCGTCATCGCGTCCAGCGCTTGTTGTGCGCTGTTTCAATCCACGCCTTCCGGGGGGAAGGCGACGTTGGTGCGCAATCTCGAAACAATCTGGCGTGAGTTTCAATCCACGCCTTCCGGGGGGAAGGCGACCGGGCAAGTTGCTATACAGGGGAGTGCTCCAGGAGTTTCAATCCACGCCTTCCGGGGGGAAGGCGACCGCAATTGGCTGCGGGATGAGTATGGGCGTGAGAGTTTCAATCCACGCCTTCCGGGGGGAAGGCGACACACTTGCAGTGCACGACGCTGACGCGATCATCAGTTTCAATCCACGCCTTCCGGGGGGAAGGCGACGAGGTCTTTACAGTACGCATTTACAAGCGACTTGTTTCAATCCACGCCTTCCGGGGGGAAGGCGACCGGGCAAGTTGCTATACAGGGGAGTGCTCCAGGAGTTTCAATCCACGCCTTCCGGGGGGAAGGCGACCGGGCAAGTTGCTATACAGGGGAGTGCTCCAGGAGTTTCAATCCACGCCTTCCGGGGGGAAGGCGACCAGGACATGGCTGACAACGGACGGATAAGGCAGTTTCAATCCACGCCTTCCGGGGGGAAGGCGACGCGGGCAAGTTGCTATACAGGGGAGTGCTCCAGGAGTTTCAATCCACGCCTTCCGGGGGGAAGGCGACCTGCATTGAGCGCGTCTTGGCGGGTTGCGCGGCGGTTTCAATCCACGCCTTCCGGGGGGAAGGCGACTACGGTCTGGCGCGGACAGATTGAGCGGGTCGAGGTTTCAATCCACGCCTTCCGGGGGGAAGGCGACTACGCTGCTGCGCTGAGGTACGGGTATTGCGCGTTTCAATCCACGCCTTCCGGGGGGAAGGCGACTCGGCGGGGCGTCTAGATGACGCCCGCCTCAATCAGTTTCAATCCACGCCTTCCGGGGGGAAGGCGACGCACGCGACGCGCGCCATACTCGATGGCGACGTGTTTCAATCCACGCCTTCCGGGGGGAAGGCGACTTGGCGCGTCGCAAGCGTCGGGGAATACGGCAGCGTTTCAATCCACGCCTTCCGGGGGGAAGGCGACGGGGGATGGCTGAGGAATTGGAGACGCGGATCAACGTTTCAATCCACGCCTTCCGGGGGGAAGGCGACCGGCGGGGCGTCTAGATGACGCCCGCTTTCTTCAGTTTCAATCCACGCCTTCCGGGGGGAAGGCGACATTGAAACGCCCGTTCCAACCGACGGGGAATAAATGTTTCAATCCACGCCTTCCGGGGGGAAGGCGACGCCGGTAAAACTCCAGGTTCCTTGTCTGAGTGTGTTTCAATCCACGCCTTCCGGGGGGAAGGCGACACAGACGCCGCCGGTTGTCAAGAGGCAATTTTGAGTTTCAATCCACGCCTTCCGGGGGGAAGGCGACCGAACGCCGAAACGGATGTGCTGGTAGTTATTGATGTTTCAATCCACGCCTTCCGGGGGGAAGGCGACTGCGGCGCTGCGCGGCGACTGGAGCGCGGCGTGGGTTTCAATCCACGCCTTCCGGGGGGAAGGCGACGGCGTCGCCCGCGCCACCGGCGGTACGCAAGTTGAGTTTCAATCCACGCCTTCCGGGGGGAAGGCGACGAACCGACGCGATCCGCGCGGCGGCGGCAATCGCCGTTTCAATCCACGCCTTCCGGGGGGAAGGCGACGATAAGGAACGGGTACGTGTGTTGATGGGCGATAGGTTTCAATCCACGCCTTCCGGGGGGAAGGCGACCGAGGACGCGACGGTGTTCGCAGCACTTGATCCGCGTTTCAATCCACGCCTTCCGGGGGGAAGGCGACCCACAACCCGCGCGCGTTGTCAAGCCCCGATTTTGGTTTCAATCCACGCCTTCCGGGGGGAAGGCGACCGGCGAGGTGCATACACGCCCGGTCGAGACCGTCGTTTCAATCCACGCCTTCCGGGGGGAAGGCGACTTGGCGCGTTCGGCGACGGCGACGCGGTTGACGTTGTTTCAATCCACGCCTTCCGGGGGGAAGGCGACGCCAGCGCTGCCAACACCTTCGCCGCCTTCGGCGTTTCAATCCACGCCTTCCGGGGGGAAGGCGACGACGAGGTGCATACACGCCCGGTCGAGACTGTCGTTTCAATCCACGCCTTCCGGGGGGAAGGCGACCGATCTGCCCGCGTCCTCGTTGTCGAGCGACCAGTTTCAATCCACGCCTTCCGGGGGGAAGGCGACCTTGTACTGCCGCGTGCATTGGCGCTTGAGCATGTTTCAATCCACGCCTTCCGGGGGGAAGGCGACCTGGGCAACGGCGGAGGTGTCACAACACTGCATAGTTTCAATCCACGCCTTCCGGGGGGAAGGCGACGCCGTCCCCGCCGTCCCCGTCCCCGCTCTCGGAAGTTTCAATCCACGCCTTCCGGGGGGAAGGCGACCGGAAGAAGATGCGCAGCGCTGGCTGGAGCAAGTGTTTCAATCCACGCCTTCCGGGGGGAAGGCGACCACACAACGTCTTGCACTGTTCCTTGCCAGACTTGTTTCAATCCACGCCTTCCGGGGGGAAGGCGACGTTTGTTCATCAGTGCGCTGTCACAACACTGTATAGTTTCAATCCACGCCTTCCGGGGGGAAGGCGACGCCCGACTTCTACTGCCCGCGCATCCCGATCAAGCGTTTCAATCCACGCCTTCCGGGGGGAAGGCGACGCTTGCGTCAACACGGCTCTTAGACTAACGTTCAGTTTCAATCCACGCCTTCCGGGGGGAAGGCGACGTAGGAGAGCGGGACCCGGAGACAGGGGAGGAGCGTTTCAATCCACGCCTTCCGGGGGGAAGGCGACACGCGCTGTTGGGGGACGCGGCGCAATCGGACGTGTTTCAATCCACGCCTTCCGGGGGGAAGGCGACCCGGCCACCAGGTCGCCATAGACCGTGATCACGCGTTTCAATCCACGCCTTCCGGGGGGAAGGCGACTCGTCTCGCCGATACATGGCGGCGGTACGCGCGGTTTCAATCCACGCCTTCCGGGGGGAATGCGACCTGATGATGACATCCTGGCGCTGCTCAACAGTGATGTTTCAATCCACGCCTTCCGGGGGGAAGGCGACGGTGTTTACGTTTTTATCCGGCGCATTGCGCCAAAGTTTCAATCCACGCCTTCCGGGGGGAAGGCGACCAGTCTGACAATCGCGCGCCCAGAACCATCACGAGCGTTTCAATCCACGCCTTCCGGGGGGAAGGCGACTGAAGCCGCGTACTATGTAGGGCGATACAATTGGTTTCAATCCACGCCTTCCGGGGGGAAGGCGACTGGTATCCCTAATCCCACTAATGTGAGAGTGGTAACGTTTCAATCCACGCCTTCCGGGGGGAAGGCGACTTGTGCGCGATAGGCGATAGCAGACATATAATAGTTTCAATCCACGCCTTCCGGGGGGAAGGCGACCGTAATCATACTTCCATATCAAGCCGTGTGCCGCGTTTCAATCCACGCCTTCCGGGGGGAAGGCGACTTGACCAAAAGTATTATATGGCAACGAAATAAAAGTTTCAATCCACGCCTTCCGGGGGGAAGGCGACAGGAGGGTTTTCACGCAGTTGGTAGACCGTCAACAGTTTCAATCCACGCCTTCCGGGGGGAAGGCGACGCAAGGTGAAGTGCTTACAGTTCGATCTTACAAGCAGTTTCAATCCACGCCTTCCGGGGGGAAGGCGACTGCTGATTTGTTGTATATCCTAAGCCTAAGGTCTGTTTCAATCCACGCCTTCCGGGGGGAAGGCGACGAAAGTGTCGTCATCATTGTTGTCTCGATTATACGTTTCAATCCACGCCTTCCGGGGGGAAGGCGACCTACTGCCTGTTCGCATCGTACAACATCTCTACGTTTCAATCCACGCCTTCCGGGGGGAAGGCGACTTGATAGGGTACACGATTTCGCGCTCGTGGACGGTTTCAATCCACGCCTTCCGGGGGGAAGGCGACTCGTCTCTGTTGCGACCGCATATGTACCACAAAGTTTCAATCCACGCCTTCCGGGGGGAAGGCGACTTGGCGTAGCCGTAATTTTCCACGTAGTGCCACGCAGTTTCAATCCACGCCTTCCGGGGGGAAGGCGACGCTATGCTGTGCTTGTCGTATCCGCTTACCAAGTGTTTCAATCCACGCCTTCCGGGGGGAAGGCGACCAATGTGTCATCACCAGTGCAACTACGGATTGACGTGTTTCAATCCACGCCTTCCGGGGGGAAGGCGACCGTTCGCGTGTACGACTCGTATGCCGCAGCGAGTGTTTCAATCCACGCCTTCCGGGGGGAAGGCGACGGGCGGCGTTGGGGTAAATCGCATCTGCTGGCGCGTTTCAATCCACGCCTTCCGGGGGGAAGGCGACGTGGTAGTATATGAGCGTAATCGATTTCGCAGACAGTTTCAATCCACGCCTTCCGGGGGGAAGGCGACCGTATCCCCCAGCGTGACGGTTTTGATCTCACTCGTTTCAATCCACGCCTTCCGGGGGGAAGGCGACAGGCTTTCGTCAGCAGCGTCGCCGCGACTTCCGGGTTTCAATCCACGCCTTCCGGGGGGAAGGCGACGAAACCGCGCTTACTGTGCTGCGCGGGCTGTTTGTTTCAATCCACGCCTTCCGGGGGGAAGGCGACGGGCGCGGCGGGCTACAACGAGATGGGGCAAGCAATGTTTCAATCCACGCCTTCCGGGGGGAAGGCGACGGAACGAGCGATGCGTATCTTTATGTAAGTCAGATGTTTCAATCCACGCCTTCCGGGGGGAAGGCGACCGGGTTGGTATGTTGAGATCGTAATCTGGTCGAAGTTTCAATCCACGCCTTCCGGGGGGAAGGCGACGCTACGTCGTTTTCCTGCAACACGCCGCGATAAAGTTTCAATCCACGCCTTCCGGGGGGAAGGCGACAGGCACTGTCGGGAGATCATCCAAGATGCAGGGCTAGTTTCAATCCACGCCTTCCGGGGGGAAGGCGACAGGGGTGCAGTATGCCAATCAACAACGTCGTGCAGTTTCAATCCACGCCTTCCGGGGGGAAGGCGACTTGACCGCTCCAGCCCAACCAACCAGTTTCGGAGTTTCAATCCACGCCTTCCGGGGGGAAGGCGACTTGACCGCTCCAGCCCAACCAACCAGTTTCGGAGTTTCAATCCACGCCTTCCGGGGGGAAGGCGACATAACAATCTCTACCGTCTGTTGCGGGATACGACGGTTTCAATCCACGCCTTCCGGGGGGAAGGCGACCGCCTCGTATCCTCGTCGTGCAGTACAAGTTTACGTTTCAATCCACGCCTTCCGGGGGGAAGGCGACGCGTCAACCGGCGCAGCCGCACGTCGACCGTCTGTTTCAATCCACGCCTTCCGGGGGGAAGGCGACCGGCGCGATTTTTTGCTGTTTAAGCAGATTGTGAAGTTTCAATCCACGCCTTCCGGGGGGAAGGCGACTGCGGCGACAGCAGAGCAGAGCGACTTTTGCGAGGTTTCAATCCACGCCTTCCGGGGGGAAGGCGACCAACGACAGCGTATTGTATGCACGCGCGTCACGCAGTTTCAATCCACGCCTTCCGGGGGGAAGGCGACACGGAGTCCAGTCTCCTATGTCTGCGTCCACATCGTTTCAATCCACGCCTTCCGGGGGGAAGGCGACTGTGTCATCACCGTGCTTGCTTCAGATTGACGTAGTTTCAATCCACGCCTTCCGGGGGGAAGGCGACCCCCAGCCGTCCGGAACGACGGGATCATGCGGCGGTTTCAATCCACGCCTTCCGGGGGGAAGGCGACGCGCATGCGCCGCTTCATGGATGACCAGCGCGGCGTTTCAATCCACGCCTTCCGGGGGGAAGGCGACAGAGCGCCCAGGCGTCGCCGACGGCGACCTGGACGTTTCAATCCACGCCTTCCGGGGGGAAGGCGACGTGGGTGGCCACCGCCACGCTCCCGCCGCCAACGGTTTCAATCCACGCCTTCCGGGGGGAAGGCGACGAGGGACTGCGCACATGGATGCGCCGCCGCACCGGTTTCAATCCACGCCTTCCGGGGGGAAGGCGACTCATTTCCTGGGTCAACTCGCTGATTGATGTGTGGTTTCAATCCACGCCTTCCGGGGGGAAGGCGACTATTATTGGTTGGGTTAATGGGTTGATCGACATCTGGTTTCAATCCACGCCTTCCGGGGGGAAGGCGACCTCAGAGTTGAGCAGCGCGATTACGTCCTCATCCGGTTTCAATCCACGCCTTCCGGGGGGAAGGCGACCGGACACCCAAAAATCACCAGCACCGGCACCGGAAGTTTCAATCCACGCCTTCCGGGGGGAAGGCGACACACTGGGGCACGCCGAAATCGGCCGCATCGAGTTTCAATCCACGCCTTCCGGGGGGAAGGCGACCGATGATGCCGACCCCTAACGAGCGCGTCTGCGTGTTTCAATCCACGCCTTCCGGGGGGAAGGCGACCGACGCGGTGAAGTATCGGGGATACTTTCGCTTGTTTCAATCCACGCCTTCCGGGGGGAAGGCGACCTGGTTTTGGTATGTTGAGCGCCAGGGCCAGACGTTTCAATCCACGCCTTCCGGGGGGAAGGCGACAAATGTGTCAAGCGATTTCGCGGCTATCCGGTACGTTTCAATCCACGCCTTCCGGGGGGAAGGCGACTGATCACTATGTCAAGATAGTCAGGGCGCACGGCGTTTCAATCCACGCCTTCCGGGGGGAAGGCGACGTGAATTGCTGAAGAATATGGCGAAGGGAGTTACGTTTCAATCCACGCCTTCCGGGGGGAAGGCGACATGCTGTACGATACAGATAGTCAGTAGATGTGACAGTTTCAATCCACGCCTTCCGGGGGGAAGGCGACCGGTGACGACGTGACCGACACCATTACCCGATGTGTTTCAATCCACGCCTTCCGGGGGGAAGGCGACAGCGCGCGTTCACGTCGCTGCGTGGCGGTGGGTTGTTTCAATCCACGCCTTCCGGGGGGAAGGCGACGGGCTACAACATCGATAATCCGGTTTCTGAGGACGGGTTTCAATCCACGCCTTCCGGGGGGAAGGCGACCGGAGTAGTGCCCTAAGCCCTGTAACCCGCGCGCGTTTCAATCCACGCCTTCCGGGGGGAAGGCGACGACACCTTCCTGAGTCGCGTGTACACGCATTGCCTTGTTTCAATCCACGCCTTCCGGGGGGAAGGCGACCGCGTTTCGCTCTCGTTCACTCGGGTGCGTTCGAGTTTCAATCCACGCCTTCCGGGGGGAAGGCGACATATCGTACGCCGCGCGCAACATCAGCCCGTATAGTTTCAATCCACGCCTTCCGGGGGGAAGGCGACTGATGGGTTGCGTGATGGGTTGGTTAGTGTCAGGTTTCAATCCACGCCTTCCGGGGGGAAGGCGACCAACAGAGGGCGAACGTACTTTGGTCTTATCGCTGTTTCAATCCACGCCTTCCGGGGGGAAGGCGACCTGAGTTCGGATAGTCCCCAAGAACCGCTACGTCGTTTCAATCCACGCCTTCCGGGGGGAAGGCGACACCGGGTCGATGTCAGGGATGTCATCAAGATGATGTTTCAATCCACGCCTTCCGGGGGGAAGGCGACGGTGCTACCGACGGGATCGCAGTACATCGTGTGGAGTTTCAATCCACGCCTTCCGGGGGGAAGGCGACTCTGGGTGCGCGGCGTTGAGCGCCCCGGAAGGTTGTTTCAATCCACGCCTTCCGGGGGGAAGGCGACGATGTGAAACATTCGTTCTACTCGATTGATTCGGTTTCAATCCACGCCTTCCGGGGGGAAGGCGACCCGTGCTGTCAACCGATCAACGATCCTGCCACAGGGTTTCAATCCACGCCTTCCGGGGGGAAGGCGACGTGCGCACGTTTACGTGCAATCAGGACTCGTATGTTTCAATCCACGCCTTCCGGGGGGAAGGCGACGAGGTGTCGCGCACAGAGCCAACCGACTGGAACGGTTTCAATCCACGCCTTCCGGGGGGAAGGCGACAGCATAACCGGCGTATTCCTGCTGAAGTTTGTCGTGTTTCAATCCACGCCTTCCGGGGGGAAGGCGACATCCGGTCGGTAGCACCAGTCTCCACGACAGGTTGTTTCAATCCACGCCTTCCGGGGGGAAGGCGACTGAATTTGCTCAAATGCAATTTGAGCGTGAGCTTCAGTTTCAATCCACGCCTTCCGGGGGGAAGGCGACAGTGCGTCGCGTTGTGAAAAGGTTGCTGGACGTATGTTTCAATCCACGCCTTCCGGGGGGAAGGCGACCAACTGAGAGCTCGGTTGTAACTGCACAACCGACGTTTCAATCCACGCCTTCCGGGGGGAAGGCGACTTACCGCGTTTGATAATTTCTTGACCTTCATACAAAGTTTCAATCCACGCCTTCCGGGGGGAAGGCGACCTTATGCCGCGTCAACTCTTTCCATACGTCGGCGGGGTTTCAATCCACGCCTTCCGGGGGGAAGGCGACGATCCCACAACCAAACGCTTATACGCTAACACTCGGTTTCAATCCACGCCTTCCGGGGGGAAGGCGACTACATCGGCGGGAAATACGCTATTGCGCCGGAGATGTTTCAATCCACGCCTTCCGGGGGGAAGGCGACTTCTGGTGCACGCACCGACTTTCTAAACGACGTCGTTTCAATCCACGCCTTCCGGGGGGAAGGCGACCGGTACTAACTAAAAACCAGGACTAGGGTACTATAGTTTCAATCCACGCCTTCCGGGGGGAAGGCGACCTCATACCGCCCTAACCCTGCAGCCAACGTCTGAGTTTCAATCCACGCCTTCCGGGGGGAAGGCGACAGGGGTGCAGTATGCCAATCAACAACATTCAGGCGTTTCAATCCACGCCTTCCGGGGGGAAGGCGACCGGGCAAGCTGCTGTATCGTGGCGCGCTGCAGGAGTTTCAATCCACGCCTTCCGGGGGGAAGGCGACTTGGCACGGGACGCGGTACAGACGTTGTGACGGGTTTCAATCCACGCCTTCCGGGGGGAAGGCGACTTCCTTCGTCGTGGATTTTCCAGGAGACTGATGGTTTCAATCCACGCCTTCCGGGGGGAAGGCGACTCGAAGCCATTAGTCCTTGCCACCCTCGTCCCAGTTTCAATCCACGCCTTCCGGGGGGAAGGCGACCGCAATATCTAGGGTTGCTATGCCCTGCTTCCGCCAGATATTGTAGCATGACCCGGATCTTCAGGGTTGCTCTCGGTACAATTTGTCCATATATAAGGTTTTTAAGGTGCTGCTGAGTTTGCGAACCTCCCGGCGATTCCATGTTCGCTTCTGGTTCGCAGACTAAAGAATAAGCGTC
>Ga0308410_1002230_pt1 | contig 11183 bp, 10 predicted proteins | sample HotsprOSTMatCore_FD_203467 | JGI IMG/M metagenome (GOLD analysis project Ga0308410, IMG submission 203467) | Hot spring phototrophic mat microbial communities from Octopus Spring, Yellowstone National Park, Wyoming, United States -... | ecosystem: Environmental > Aquatic > Thermal springs > Hot... | reverse complement strand
GCGCCGATCGGACGGCTAGCGCAGGCTCAGGCGGCGATGCGCCGGCGGGCGGCGAAGCCGAGGCCGAGCAGGCCCATGCCGAGCAGCGCCAGCGAGGCGGGCTCAGGGATCGGCGTGGCCATGGATGTCGCCGAGAACGACACGTTCATGTTCGTGCCGCCCTGCGAGGTGATGAGCAGGACGCCGGGGGTATCGTCGAAGCCGGTCAGCTTCAACGTGCCGATCGCCGTGATGCTCAGGAAGTTCCCACTCACCGAGCCGCTGCCGCTGGTGGCATCGAACGAAGCCGTGTTGCCGGCGTGCGTCACCGACCAGAGCTGGCCGAGCGGGCTGAGGCTGGGCGAGAACACGAGCGGCGAGGTCCACGTCACCGGCGTGAAGGCGGGGAAGAGGCCGAAAAAGCTGCCTGTCGCGGGCGGAAACACGAAGACGGCGGTCGCGGTCAGCGTCGTCGTCGTGTAGGAGCCGGTGCCGCCGAAGTTGATCGTGCCCGTGATCGGCGCAGCATCAGCGGCCGCGCCGAAGCCCACCGCCATCGCGCCGGCCAGAAGCATCGAACGGAAAGTGCTCATCGTCCTGTCCTCTCGGAACCGTGTCCCCTGGGTAGCGCCCCCGGCGCCACGCTCAGCATGAATGGAAGCAATGAACGTGCCAATGGTGGATTCCGGCGGGTTTGCGGCCGGCGGGGAGAGGTCCCGGGCCCCGACCGTAAAGTTTTCCGACACGATCCGCCGCCGCCCCGCGCCCGCCCCCGCGGAGAGGCGGGAAAAACCTCGGATTCCACCGCCGCCGGCAGGCATCCTGGCGGGGCCGGGCGGGGGAAGGTGTCGGAAAACTTTACACCCGCGCGCCCCGGGGGCGGCCGTTCGGCGCCATGGCTCCGCGGAAGACGGCAATCCGCCCTGCCCATGTCCCGGCATCGCCACGGACCGGATGCACACCGTGCGATGGGTGTCATGAATGGGAATGGCGGCGCGGACGCCGCGCACCACATCCGTGGCGGAACTGCGACAGGAGCGCGGGCCATGTCGACGACCGGCGATGCGGACAGCGGGCGGAGGCAGGAGAGGACGAGGTCCGGACGGGGAGGCCTCCTGGCGCAGGCCGCTTCCCTGCCCGCCGACCTCGAGGACAGCCTGCCGGAGCGGCTGCCCTGGCCCGCCGCGGCGGCGGTGATCGCGGTGGTCTCGCTCGGGCTCTGGGGCGTGATCGGGGTGGGAGTCGCCTGGCTGATCGGCTGAGACTCTCCGCGTTTCCCGATTTCGGGCTTTCCGGCCCGGTCTATCTCGCCCCGGCCAAGCCCGGGCGGCCGGCCCTGAGCCACGCCACCACCTCTGCGAGCCCCTCCGCGAGCTCCCTGGGCGGACCGAGCCCCAGCGCCGCGCGCGCGCGCGCGGCCGAGCCTACCGAGTGGCGGATCTCGCCTGCGCGCGGCGCGCGGTGCGCGATCGCCGGCGTGACCCCGCAGAGCCCCGCGATCGTGCAGGCGAGCTCCAGCACCGAGGTCGCCCGCCCGGTGCAGAGGTTCAGCACCGGCGCCTCCGTCGAGGCCGCCGCCAGCCCGGCGAGCAGCCCGGCGACGATGTCGGAGACCGCGATGAAGTCGCGCGTCTGCCCGCCATCGCCGTAGATCTCCACCCCCTCGCCGCGGGCGAAGCGGTCGCAGAAGATCGAGATCACCCCGGAATAGGGCGAGCGCGGGTCCTGGCGCGGCCCGAACACGTTGAAGAAGCGCAGGCCCATCGTCGGCACGCCGTGCACCGCGCCGGCCACGCGGGCGTGCAGCTCCGAGCCGAGCTTGTCGGCGCCATAGGCCGAGAGCGGGCGGCAGGGGGCGTCCTCGGCGATCGGCAGGCGCGCCTGCTCGCCATAGACCGCCGCCGAGGAGGCATAGACGACCGGCACGGGCGCCCTGCCCTGCCCGCCCCGGGCCGCGTCGAGCACCGTGATCGTGCCGCCGAGATTGACCCGGTGCGCGCCCAGCCAGTCCTCGGTGCAGCGCTGCACGGAGGCGATCGCGGCGAGGTGGACCACCGCGTCCACCCCGGCCATGGCGGCGCGCACCGTGGCCGGATCGGCGACATCGCCCACCACCAGCTCGGCGCCGGGCGCGAGATTGGCGCGCGACCCGGTGGAGAGGTCGTCGAGCACGCGCACGCCGTCGCCGCGGGCGATCAGCGCGGCGCAGAGATGCGAGCCGATGAAGCCACAGCCGCCGGTGACGAGATGGAGGGGCATGGGGCTTTCCGGTCCAGGTCGATCAGCCGGGCTGCGGCTTGGGGGCGCGGGTGATGGCGGCGGCCAGCCGTCCGAGCCGCCCCGGCAGGCGGTTGAGCAGCGCCGTCTCGGGTCCCTGCGGCCGTCCGGCGAGCCACCAGGCGAGGCCCAGCGTCGCGCCATAGACCGCCCCACCCACGGCGATCTTGATCGCGGCATCGGCGATGGTCGGCAGGCCGGGCGGCAGCGGCAGCGCAAGCAGCACCGCGGTCATGGCGAGCCCGGCGAGCACCGGGCGGACAGAGAACCGCAGCACCGCCATCGGGCGGCCGAGCCGGGTGAAGATCACCAGGTAGTCGAACACGGTGAGCAGCACCGAGGCGGCGGCGAAGGCGATCGCGACCGCGATCGCGCCCCCCTGCCCGACCGCGACCTGGGCGGCGGCGAACAGCACGGCCGCGCGGACGAACCACAGTGCGGCGGACCATTGGGGTACGCCGAGCGCGAACAGGATGGACCGGTGCAGCCCGGCGAGCGTCTGCGCCGCAACCCCGATCGCGAGCCAGACCAGGAACGGCACCGCGTCGGACCACTGCCGCCCGAGCAGCAGGGCGATCGCCTCGGCGGCGGTGGCCGAGACGCCCAGCCCGGCGCCGACCGCGACGATCGCCGCCCCACCGACTGCTCGGACTGCCGCGGCGGTGAAGCGTCTGTCTTCACCCTGCAGCCGCGCAAGCCCCGGCAGCAGCGCCGCGGCCGCTGGCGCGACGAGCTCAATGACCAGCACCCGCGAGAGATCTCGGCTGATGTGGTACAGACCGAAGACATACGTTGAGGAGGAACGGCGGACCACGACCTCGTCGGCGACTGAGGCGAGATAACTCGCGAGGCTCAGCGCCATCGCCCAGACCGAGAAGCCGAGCAGGGCGCCGGCACCGCGCAGCACCAGCCGTGGACGGAACGGAAAGGCGATGTAGGTATAGGCGAGGAAGATCAGGCGGCTCGCAAGGCTACCGTAGATCACGCCCCAGTAGGTGCGGACCGCGAGGCAGAAGGCGATCACGCAGACGACGTCGATCACCTTCTGCGTGACGCGCAGGCGGAAATCCCGCCCGAACTGCATGTCGCGCATGAACAGCACCGGCACGGGGCTGGCGAGCGCGGCGAGGAGCGGCATCAGCGCCGAGACGCGCAGCACCTGGGCAAGGGCGGGCTCGTTGAGGAAGGCCGCGCCCGGGGCGGCGGCGGCGGCGATCCCGGACGCGACCAGGAGGTTGAAGCCGAGATTGACGCTCCAGGCCCTGGCGAGATCATCCGGACCGAGGCTGGGCTTGCGGACGACCCAGTCGAAGATGCCGTTCTGTTGCAGCACGGCGAACAGGCCCGTCACCAAGCTTGCGCTGCCGATCACGCCGAAATCGGTCGGCGTGAGCACCCGCGCGGTGACCGAGATCGACACGAGGCCGAGCAGACGCATGACGAAGCGCAGCGCCACCTGCAGCAGGGCGCCGCGGAACACCGTGTCGGCAAGCGAAGGCGGACGAGGTTGCGTGTCGGTACCGTAATCGCGAATGTCCGTCACGGGGTGCTTGGTTCCGCCTCAGCCCATCCATTCGACGTTCGGAAAACGGCCCTTCATTGAGTAATCGTAAACAGCACGACATTTGTAATAGTTGTTCGGATAAAATTTTACAGACTTTCCAAGGATGGCTGAGGAAATGGCGATGTGTAGTCGATTAGTATGGATCTCGTCGAACTGGTCGAGTGTCGAAAGCAGCAAAGATGCGGCATAATTTGCTATAGCCGCAGGCCCGACACCATAGGAAAAGACCGCCGAAAGATCGACGTTATTCGGCGGTAGCGCGATGTCGGTCCGCTCGCCATCGAGGCGGAAGCAGGACAGCGCCGGGCCGAGCGCCGCGCGATCAGGCACCGCGCCGCGCGGGCGGCCGAGCAGGATCCGCGCCAGGTTCCCGGGCCTGGTACGCCCCTGCCCTCTCAGCACCGCCCTGATGTAGCTGGCGAGCACCCCCGCCCGGCCGCTCCCCTCCAGCAAAGGAGTGGGATCGAGGCTGAACGCCATGTCGTGGGCCAGCAGCGTCCGGTGCGGGCCGTCGAACGACCGGACATAGTCGTACGAGACGCGCTCGCGGCAGATCACGGTGACATTGCCGCCGAACGACCGGATCAGGTCATCCACGTCCTTGACGGTCTGCGAAAGGATGACGAGGTGCCCGGCGCCCTTGTGGAACCGCGAGACCTGCGCATAGGCATAGGTGCCGGTGCCGATCAGGTTGCCGCCGCCGCCGTAGAAGAGCGTCTTGCCCGCGGGCTCGAAGCGATCGGGGTGCGGGATGGTGATGCGGATCGCATGGCGGCGGAAGCACTGATAGGTTGCCGCGGCGATCACGGAATCGCCCGCATTCCCGGGGTTCGGCAGATAATAGACATGCTGGCCGGAGAACCCCCGCAGGAATGTGTCGATGTCTATCTCCATGGAAACTCCCTGCGGCCGGCTCGCCTAACCGGTTGCGCCTTGTCCGGCCGATTGGGCCGTGCGTCCAGCGGCCCCGCCGTCTGCCGCGCGCGCCGCTGGCATCCCCCGCGAAGGGGCAGCCACGAGATTGTGGCGGACGAAGATCTCGTGGAATTTCGGCGAGTAGGCGCCGAGCGGCAGCAGCATCCCGTTCAGGCAGATCCGCGCGATCCCATACCCGCCTTCCTCGAACACCTCGAAGAAGTCGCGCATGCAAACCCGCCGGACGACGTTCGAGCCGATGAACTCGAAATGGATCAGCTTGATCCGGCGCTCGGCCAACAGCCGGCGCGCGCCCTTGAGCACGTTCAGGTCGAAGCCTTCCGTGTCGATCTTGAGCAGATGGACGGTTTCGATGCCCCGCGCCTCGGCGAAGGCATCGAGCGTGGTGCATTCGACCTGGTGGCTGACCGGGGCCCGGCCGCCATGGAGCATGATCACGCCGGGATCGAGGCTCGCCTGGGTGGAGCCGTCGGTATCGGGGAAATCGTAGAGGGTGACCGTGCCGGCGGTGTCGCTGACGGCCATGTTGATCGCCTCGAAGCGATGCGTCTCGGCGGTCCGCCGGAGCCTGCCGAACGTGCGTGGATGCGGCTCGAACGCAACAATGCTGGCCTCGGGGGCGAGGCTGCGGACGTGCCGGGCGTAATCGCCCGCATTGGCGCCGACATCCAGCACGGTGCCGGCGCGGAAGTCCGCAGCCGTGCGGCGCAGGAAGCGCTCCTCGCCACGGGCAAGCCCGGAAGGGCCGGTGGCGTTGTTGCCGATGCCGTTGCAGCGCAGGGCGAACTCGTAGATCAGGCGACTGGCCCCGGCACAGCGCGGCCGGTTCAACAGGTAGATCATCGGAGAGGCAAGACGCTCGACAGCCGCCCGCGCGCGCGACGGCTTCCAGCGTTCCAGGTTGACCATGGAGCAGGGCCTCGGGTGCCGGGGAACCAGAACGGTCCCTATCCTCGCGGGACACGCCCGGCCGGTAAAGCAGAACCCTCGGACGGCGCGGCGACCAGCCCGAGCGCGCGGCCGCGGTCCAGCAGCCGCTTGAGCGAGGACGGGGCCCAGGCCGGGCCGCCGCGCGGGGGCCGCACGCCGAGACGCAGCAGGGCGGCACCGAGCTCGGCCAGCGTCGCATCGGGCCGGCCGCGCAGATAGGCCGCCGCGAGCTCCACCGCCCGGACGGCAGTGCTCGCCGTGCGGCCTCGCCTGGCTGTCCATCGTGCTCGCGGCATTGCCGTGCCTTCCCCACCCCTCTCGGCCGGCTGCCCCTCGGCCTTCCCATGGGGAGACACAGCGCCCCCCTGCGCCCCGATTCCCCGTTCCCACCCCCGTCCGAAGTCCCTTCCCACCCCTGTTCCCACCCCTCCCCCCACCCCTTTTCCCACCCCTCTCCCCACCCCGGAGCCGATTCCGAGAACGGCCGGCTCGAGCAGCCCTGCGCGCGCGAACAGCCGGGCAAGGCGCTGCAATCGCGCCGGGGAGAAACGCGCAGTGCCGGCGCCGAGCCCCTCGTTGATCGCCTGCGCCACCGCGGGCCAGGACAAGGCAGGCCGCAGCCGGCGCACCGCGCCGATCCAGGCTTCGGCAGCCGGCAAGGCGCGCGCGAGCCGGGCTTCCTCCCGCGCCCGCGCGAGCCGGGCGATCGTCGCCGGATCGCGCGCCCGCAGCCCCGGATTGCCTCCTCGCCTCCCCCGCGCCCGCGCCGCGGCGAGCCCCGCGCGGGTGCGCTCGCGGATCAGCGCGCGCTCGAACTCGGCGACCGCACCCAGGATCTGCAGCACCAGCGTGCCCGAGGGGCCGGTGGTGTCGATCGGATCGGCGAGCGAGCGGAACCGGGCGCCGCGCGCCTCCAGCGCGGCGATCACGGCCAGCAGATGGGCGAGCGAGCGCGCCAGCCGGTCGAGCCGGGCGACCACCAGGGTGTCGCCAGGCCCGATCCGCGCGAGCAGCCGGGCGAGCTCGGGCCGCGCCGCGTCGCCGCCCGAGGCGGTCTCCTCGACGATCTCGGCGCATCCGGCGGCGGCGAGCGCCCGGCGCTGAGCGGCCAGATCCTGCTCGGCGGTCGAGACCCGGGCGTAGCCGATCAGCGCCATGGCGCTTTCATAGTGGGAAAGCGGTTTTCAAACCACCGTTTGGTCGGCGCACATGGCCAGGGAACGAACCGGATCGGCCGTGCGCTGTGGCGGCGCTGCCACGGTCCGGTGTTCCCGATCGCCGTCTTTCGGTGTTTCCGGAAAGCGGGCTGGCCCGAGAGCCGGCAAGCGTGCTCTCCTGGTTTCAGGCTGTCGGGTCCGAGTCGGAGGGACGGCATGGCGATCATCACCTTCGCCCAGATGAAGGGCGGCAGCGGCAAGACCACGCTGGCCAAATGCATGGTCGCGGAATTCGTCGCGCGGGGCCGGTCGGTTGCGGCGATGGACCTCGATCCCAACCGCCCGCTCGGGCGGTTCGTCGCGTGCATCCCCGAACTTGCGGGGGTGGAGGTCGCTGTGCCGGATAGCGAACGACGCGTCAGCGTAGTGGTGCGCGATCTCGCCGCGCGCCACGACACCGTGGTGATCGACCTGATGGGGGCGGCGACCAACGACACCCAGGTGGCGATGGCGCTGTCGGATCTCGTCATCGTGCCCTCGCAGATGAGCGAGGATGATTTCCGCGGCGGGATCGAGACTTGGCGCCAGATCGAGGAGGCCGAGGCCGTCGCGCGGCGGCCGATCGCGCGCGGCGTAGTGATGGTTCGCACCTCCGCCGGGGCAATCCGACCGCGTGTCGAGGGCTTCTTGCGCGAGGCCTATGAGAAGGCCGGCGTGCGCGTGCTCGCGGCGAGCTTCGGCGAACGCACCGTGTGGAAGGAGATGAACTACGCGCATTGGGTGCCGCCGCTGCACGATCGCGACAGCCACGCCGCGCAGAACTTCGCCGCGATCTTCGACGAGCTGCTCGGTCTGCTGGCCGAACTGCCGGCGGATGCCGCGGCCTGAGGGGGAGGGGTGATGACGACGACCCGCCGACCGGGGCTTCAGCCGCCGGTGATCGATCCCGCGGCGCGCGCGCGTGTGGCGCCGGACGATCCGCGCTTTGCGCTCGCCGAGAGTCTCGAGCGGCCCGAGGTGATCCGCGAGGCGGTCGCGGCGGGCCGGGTGCGCGCCATCAACACCGAGACCGCGACCGGGCTGCTTGCGCCGCCGCAGGGACGCGTCTCGCGCCGCACCGCACCGGAGGTCGCGCTCTCGACGAAGGTGCCGGACTACGTGCTGCGCCAGCTGCGCCGGCGCTACGCCGAGAGCGGGGTGACGATCCGCAACCAGATCCTGTTCGCGCTGCGCCTCGCCGGGATCGAGGTCCGCAACGAGGACATCACCGACGAGCGCAAAGGGCGGAAATAGGCGGTGCCAGAAAGCCGTAAAGCCCTCTCACCGGTAAACCGGAAAGCGCGAAATCCGGAAACCCGGACACGGGGCGTGGGTAACGCGGTAGCGGATGCGCTCAGGCGGCATCCCGCAGCAGATCGCGGATCAGGCGCCGTCCCAGCCGGGCGAATCGCTGTCGGTAGAACCGGTCCGTGCCGATGAAATGGGCGAACCGAATCGCGCCGAGGTCGGAGAAGCGCACCACGCAGGAGTAGTCTGGGTAGGGCAGGGGGAGTGGATTGGGTGAATTGGCGATCAGCACATTCGACGCAACCTGTTCGGTGCCCCAGATCCGCCATCGGTCGCGGCCGAGCAACGCCTCCATCTCCTGGTGTAGCAGTGCCGCGTCAGCGCGCGTGGCGGCGCCGCGTGCGAACCCCGTGAACCCGGCTGAGCCACGGATGTAGCGCAGCGAATCCCGCCGCGGGTGACGAGCGAAGGCAAGCTGGGCCTCACCGACGATATGAGTGGGAGGGCTGTCCTGTGCGGCGGCCCAGGCTGCGGCCTCCGCGAAGCTTTGCAGCGGCAGACCTTCGGCCATGGTGAAAGCCCGGTTGGCAGCGACCGCTTCACGTATCTCGGGGATATCGCCAAGCGCCAGTGTGTCGCAGTCCATCTGGATCACGTAGTGCTCTGCCGAGAGGTCGAGGCAGGCGAGCAGCCGCTCCCAGCAACCGCCACGCTGCACCGGGCCGACCGGAATGTCGGCAAGCGGGCAAAAGCTCACGGCATCGTCGAAATGGCGACGGATACACTCGCGCCAGGGCTCGGGCAGGGGGCGGTCCGGCAGCATGACGAAGCGGCCGTGGCCGATCCGACGATAGAGTGTCTTCGCGGCCAGCAAGTACATCGGCAGGTCGCGCGGCACAGCGACCATGCTGACGATGCGTAGTCCGGAATCGACGATGGGTAGCGGCGGTGTATCATGAATCGCGCTGATCATGCGGTTGAACCGCCAGTAGCCCAGGGATCGCCGCAGCCTGTAGAGCATTCCCCTCGAGTTCTTCCCATCCGCCCCGGCACCGGGCGGGCTTGCCACGACGCAGACTGGGCCATCAGGGCGCCCGCGTGATTCGGCGTTGCCGCATCTCCTGCCTCGACGGCGTCGTCATACCTCATTCATAGGTTCTTTTAGGAGGCGTGCCCCTTGTCGAACAGATGCTTGACAAGGGGCACGGGAACCACGCTTCAGCCAAAGATGCTGATCATGTCGACATCGAACTTGGCGCCCTTATGCAGGGTGACAGAGCCATCCGGGAAGCCGAGCACCAAATGCGGACCTTCCGTGGTCACACTGAGGCTGTCTCGCGACATTTGATCGAACAGGATGCGATCATTGTGAGGATCGAAATCCATGATCCTGTAAGTGCCCGGATCGCGCACCACCACGAGATCGCGACCTCCACCCGTCGTGACGGAGTCATTGCCGCCTGCCAGGATGAAGACGTCCCAGTCGTTGGAACCTTTTACGGTCTTGTTCGATGACGCCGCATGGAAGGTGAATCCGGTAGCCCCCCAGCCGGTCAAGTCATGGCACAACGGAGTCAGATTGATACCGTCATACACGATCGAAGAGAGCTGGGCTGCATCGGCGTCCTCGAACCAGATAGTGAACTTGACCCTCGCACCGTTGTCGAACTGAACGGCGATCTCTTCAGGGTAGTGCTGGTCAGAAAGATTGCCCTGGAAGACAGTGGTCCTATCGACCTCGATTCCTGCGGTGCCACTGCTTGCACCATCAAGTGTAAAGCCAAATACCAGGGTATCGTTTCCACTGCCTACCGTGATGCGGCTCGGGGGCCGTGGCTCGGGCTGCGGCTCGGGCTGCGGCTCGGGCCGTGGCTCGGGCTGGGGCTGTGGCTGCGGCTCGGGCTGTGGCTCGGGCTGGGGCTGTGGCTGCGGTTCGGGCTGCGGCTCGGGCTGTGGTGGCGACAGCGTGTGGCTGGCGGGCGAGAGATCGACGGTCGCGGTATGGCCGGTGAGCAGCAGGTTCTTCTGATTGACCGACGTCTTGACCCCGTTCACCTCGACCGACTGGATGAACAGGTTCCGGTCGTTCAGATGGCCATAGTGGGCGTCGTTGACGAACCGGATCCCGATCGTGGTCTCGGGGGTGAAGTCGCCGCGGAGGATCAGGGTATCGGTCTCGCCCCTGGTGCGCAGCGCGGCCGCGGTCTGCACGCCGCCGAACTGCACCCCGTCGATCAGCACCACGTACTGGGCCGCGCCGAGATACCAATCCTGGTTCAGCTGGACGACCACCTGGTCGGGTCCTTGGCCCAACTCGACCGTCTTCGGCGTGATCGCCTCCACCGGCGCATCCGTCGGCACCTTCGGCAGCGGCGGTGCCGTGGGCGCGGTGTCGGGCGCCCGCACGCCGACTGTTACGGTCGACATCTGACCGGTGGTCCAGAGGTTCTGGCGGCTCTGCGCGAGCGCTTCGCCGTTCATCGCGACCGCGTGCACGAAGATGTCCCGGCCCATGTTCGGCCCTTCGTGCACGTCGTTCATGAAGCGCAGGCTGATCTGGGTGCCTTCGGGGAAGGGGCCGCGCACGATCACCGTGTCGTACTCGCCGTTGGCCAGCAGGGCGCCGACCTTGTGGCGGTCTCCGTACTGCTGGCCGTCGACCAGGATCGTGTACTCGGCTGCGCCCTTCCAGTAGTTCTGGTTGATCTTGAAGACGAGCTCGTCCGGGCCATCGCCGATCGTCACCGTCTTGGGCGCGGTGGCGGGCTCCCCCGACGCAGGAGGCGGAGAAGGAGCGGGCTCGGGCCTCGGCAGGGGAGCGGGCTGCGGCTGGGGCTGCGGCTGTGGCTGCGGCTCGGGCTGCGGCTCGGGCTGCGGCTGGGGCTGCGGCTCGGGCTGCGGCTGGGGCTGCGGCTCGGGCTGCGGCTGGGGCTGCGGCTCGGGCTGCGGTTCGGGCCGTGGCTCGGGCTGGGGCTGTGGCTGCGGCTCGGGCTGTGGCTCGGGCTGGGGCTGTGGCTGCGGTTCGGGCTGCGGCTCGGGCTGTGGTGGCGACA
>Ga0308410_1002227_pt1 | contig 11191 bp, 6 predicted proteins | sample HotsprOSTMatCore_FD_203467 | JGI IMG/M metagenome (GOLD analysis project Ga0308410, IMG submission 203467) | Hot spring phototrophic mat microbial communities from Octopus Spring, Yellowstone National Park, Wyoming, United States -... | ecosystem: Environmental > Aquatic > Thermal springs > Hot... | reverse complement strand
AATCAATCGGCTCTTGGATGTGAAGCCACTTATGGGATGTAGCACTCCGCCCTCTTCTGGCGAGGATAGCACCGGGAGAACTGCCTTACAGGTTCTTGGTCAATTGCTGAAACATTATCCTCCAGGGCTGGCCCCGTGGAAATGAACTTCCGGAAATCTCCTGAGTGGGCACAGCTTTGTTCGAACAGTTGAGGGGCTGGAAGGGGTTGCCATCCCGGAGGAGACAATGGGAGTCGTTGAGATCCGAAAGACTCTCTCTTTCAGCTAAGCCCTATTTAGGGCAATGGTTAGGCCTTCTGGTAAAAAGGTTTTTCATCCCGCGAAGGTTACTATGCCCTCCTTGGTAGCAGGCGATGGCTTTTGGATCCCGCCATTTGTCGGGCCGGGTGGTAACGGGCAGTAAGATCGTTGAAGAAAAGTTAGAAGAATGGTGCGGGCAAGTAATGGGGGCAGGATGTTTCAGGGGAGGCTCCAGCAAACCGCTATCCGCCGGGGGTAAAGTTCGGTTTCCTCCCGAGGGATCTAACCATCGATTAGTGCTAGAATGGCATCAGCCCCCGAAGTGGATCGCTTCCCTGCAGTCCAGAAATGTTCCGTTGTCTGCCTACTTCCTCCGCTGGGCCCGGATAGTGGAGGAAATCTCGGGCCCTCCCTCCCTAGGACCCTGTGTCCACCAAGCACGGAACACCTTCCCTGCCACGGTGGTAGAAAGCAAGGATTAAATTTCCTCGAAGGATTAAATTTCCTCGGGAGTTAATACCCGGCGGTGTCATAATTTCATCCTTGCATGGCATGCTTTAGGATTTAAGAAAAAGGGAAAGCCCGTGGCACGGGATAGTGGAGGGCGGACAGGGCCGGACTAGAGGAACCCGATTGGCAGAAAGGTCAATCCTTCCCGATCCAGATATCGGCAATAATGGCGAGGCCTGGACTTGGACGTCTTGGAGTGGAGGCTACACCCTCCCCAATGGCCGGGGAATTAGACCCTTTCCGCACCAGGTAAGCACCCGGGGAGGGTTGAAAACGGCTGCCGGTTTCCGATCCAGAATGTGGAGGGAGTCTCTGTGGGCAGGAGTTTTTCAAAGAGGTCGCCCACCTGAACCTGCTGTGGGTTTTAGTGGCCTGTGAACTTCTGAACATCGACTGCTGTACAAAGCTTCGGACCTTCGATGGGAAACTTTGACAAAAAAGAAGATCATTACTTCGATCTAGGAAAGCTTCATATCGTCTTTTGTGTTGTTGCCCTAGTTTTCTTGGGGGTGACGATCGCGGTACTTGTGGTCGATCATCGCCGGCCGTGGAAAAACTTTCAGCGTCAATATCGGGAGGAAATTCGGCCTTGGTTGGAAGCCATTGCGGCATTTGACAGCCAGGTAAATCGGGAGGGTGAGAAGGCGGACGTTGATCTGAAATTTCAACCCCCCAAAGGAATGCCCGTTTGGATTAAGTGGCTTTTTGGGGGACCATTTCTCGAACCTTTCACCCGGCAGGTACGAGTGGAACAAATCCGTGTGGAGGGTGCCCCTCTGGATTTCCACTTTAGCCTTGTTCCCCGGATTGATCGGTGCATTACCTGTCACCAAGGAATGAGCCCGGTCGAAGCTGCCGCACAAATGCCGGTGGATTGCCTTCCAGAACGCACCGTGATCCTGTGGTTTCCACCTTTTGACACAGAGGAGTCTGGGGACGGCGGAAGTAAGCACCTTTGCGAGCAGTCACCGTCTGCCGAGGCCCGTGTAACTTGCGGCCTTGGTCTTTATTTGGCGGAAGGTTGGCCGCTTGGTGGGACACCGGTGGTTGTCGTCGGGGTGAAAAAGCATGGCCTAGCGGCCCGGGCTGGATTTCTTCCGGGAGACCGGATTTTGGCAGTGGGGGACCATTCCCCAAAGACTGTGGCCGAGGCATGTGAGGCAATCTTCCAGTCTTTGAAGAGAGGAACCGGTGTGAGGGTCACTCTCCGCCGGGGACTCCCTCATCCGTTTGCGGCTCATCCTCAGCCGGGGCTTTACGTTTCGCCTGCTAGTCCCCATCCCGTAGAAAAGTTCGGGTGTAGCGTGTGCCATCAAGGAAACGGCGGGGCCACGAGCTTCAGTTTTGCCGGTCACGTGACGACCGAGCCTAGCAAGCAGGAGCGGTGGGAAACTCAGTTGGGTTGGAGAGAAGAGAAGGATTGGCCCTGGCCGATGCGGGCTCGACCCTTCATCGAGGCAAGCTGTACACAGTGCCACCACGATCCTGCGGAGTTTGCCACGGCCACAACCTTGGGGGCGGTGGCAGCCCCGAGGTTAGTGGAAGGTTATCGGCTAGCTATGAGGTTGGGATGTTTTGGTTGCCATGAGATCCGCGGCCGAGATCTCTCGGGAATGACCAAAGGGCCTAACCTGGCCGTAGAACGTTTGACTTACGAGGCGGCGGGGGCCCTGGCGGATTGGCCCACCCTCCCAGGGGACCTTCGCCAGCTGGCGTTGGAGTATCGTCTTCGACCATGGGAGGATTCCCTCCGGCTTGAGTTACTTCATCGGTGGCGGGAGTGGCAAGCTCGGTATCAAGCTGGGGTTGGGCAGGAAGCGGGATCTTCCCCCACTTTGCCCGGGGAGGCAGGGGACCGGCTCCAATCCCGGCAACTGGACCATGCCGGAAGAATCTCCTTTCGAGGGTCAGTTTTCCTAGAAAACCTCTTGGCCGAAGCTGGCGAGGGAGAGGGCCAAATGCCCAAGGTGGGCCCGAGCCTGCGGCACGTGGCGAGCAAACTTTCTCGGGGTTTTGTTACAGCCTACCTTTGGGATCCGCAGGATTACTTTCCAGCAGCTCGCATGCCTCGCTTTTTTGGGCTTTACGACCATCTGTCGGAGGAGGAGAAAAACCGCACATACGAGCTTGAGAAGGCCGAAATTTGGGCCATAGCTTCCTACTTGGTCCCGCAGAGTCCAGCGGTTTCGGCGTCTGGAGGTTCGGCCCAGCCGGCAGGTGTGGACACCCATGGGAAAGCGGCCGGGGGTATTGGTTGCTCAGAAGAGGCCAGCCCGGCCGATGAGGCCTCAACCAGTAGTTTGCTTAAGGGTGATCCCCAACGGGGAGCAATCCTGTTCCGTCGGCAAAGATGTGTGGCTTGTCACTCGCACGGAGCATTCCCAGATGCAACCGCGGACTTTGGACCGGATTTGACCCATTTGGCCCATAAACTTCACCCCGAAACAGGTCGGAAGTGGTTGAGAGAGTGGATCGAAGATCCAGCCCGGTATTCCCCGCGGACGGCAATGCCGAAAGTTTTATTCCAGCTTGCGAGCGAAGTTGCTGGCGGGACATCCGAGCTAGAGCAACTAGACCAAGACCCAGGGGCAGGTGTGGTTCCTCGGGGGGCCTCCGTGGAGGGTTTGCTTGCAGATCTTGAGGCTTTTCTGCTTGAGCCTTCCGATAGGGATTTAAAGCCACTAGCAGAACCGAGCCAGGAGGCCATCGACGAACTAGCCCGGCTCTATTTGGCGGAGATGGTTGGCCCGGTCAAAGCTAATCAAATTGTTCGTCAAGAAGGCTCTTCTGAGGAAATTTCCAGTTTCGGCACGATGGCTTGGGAGCTTCTCGGGCCCCTCACTCTCGAGGCCAAGTTGCGGTTTGTCGCTCGGCAGAGTCTCCGACATCGAGGGTGTACAGGCTGTCACGAAATCCCTGGCTTGGAGGGAGAACCCCCGATCGGTCCACCCCTGACCGGTTGGGGGGACAAGTCCGTTGAGCTGCTGGATTTTGGGGAAAGGGCTCTTCGCCCGAAGATCGTCAAAGGATTCGAAAGTGAGCTCCCTGGGTCGGATTACCGGCAGAGAAGACCGGGTGGAAAAGAGTTTTCCACAAGTTCGGGCAACAGGGACGAAATGGCAAGTAGGTCCCCCCAGGGCTCTAGCGAAGGTGGACTCCCTGTTGGGGGTGACCAGTTTAGGCAGGCGGACGATTCCGTGAATTCCCCGATTAATTCCGGCCACTGCGTTGACCCGGCAGAGCTCGCCGCAATCGAGGAATGGCTTCGGCAGGCTTTCTTGGCTGGCCGTCGGGAGGGGTTCCTGTGGCAAAAGCTTTGCCGGCCGCGAAGTTTCGATCTTGGCCGAACCCGAACCAAGCCTTACCCCCACTGGCTTCGGATGCCTCAGTTTCGTTTAAGCGAGGAAGAACGGCTGGCCCTCATGACGTTTGTTTTGGGCCTTTCGCGACAACCTGTTTCCCGAGAGGTGCTTCCAACTGGCGGAGAGGATGGTCGCCTTTATTACGAAGGAATCCGGCTGGTAGAGCGGCTGGGTTGTGCTCAGTGCCATGTATTGGACTGGGAACGATGGTGGGTGCGGTATGATCCGCAGCTGGTAGAAGTATCTCCGGCAGAAGAAGATTTTGCCTTCCTAAAGCCTCGGCTTGCAGAATCAGGGCATTCGAACACCAACGATAGAAGTGGCCTTTTTGTTGCCCAGTTGTGGGGAGCGATGGAGCGTGGGCCAGATGGTTTGCCCTTGCTGGAAGAAGGCGATAGGGGCTTGCAATACTTTTTCAATCTTTGGGAGGCCGTCGCCTTTCGCGTGGGGGGGAAGAAGACATTTTGGGAACCAGGTGGCCCGCAGGTGGTGGTGGAGGATCCGTTCGGGTTGGCCCGGGCTGTGGGATCGGGACCGGCTGATTCGTCGTTGTTTGCACCGCCCCACTGGCGGGGGAAAGGCCCGGAAGTGCTTCCGATGCTTGATGTGGTTGGAACACAGGTACAGTTTCCGGCTCTCACGGTAAGTTCCGTGTTGCGGGAAGGACAAGCAGACCGGCCCTTCGAGTTTCCGCCTCCGGATCGTGGAACTCCAGGGGCGGACCCAAGCGGGCAGGTGTTTGGGGCATGGTCGTGGCCCTCCGAACTTCCCCAATTGCTTGGGCTCCGCCCAAGTGTGGGGGGCTATCTGGCCTTTCTCCTCCTTCCGGAAATTGCTGGCGAAATCCCTGGCACACCGATGGAGGCTTGGAGTCTCCTTCCTCCCCCATTGGTTCGGCAAGGAGATATGACAAAGCGGGAATGGCTTCGCGACTACCTTCGGAATTCTTTCCCCATCCGCCCAAGCACTATCCTGAGGATGCCGCAGTATCATCTCTCCCCGAAAGAGGCGGAGGTATTGGCTACGTATTTTGAAGAGGATGGCAAAAAGCGGCAAAAATATTTAGGCATTTGGTACCCCCCAGCGAAGTTAACCCTGGAAGGGGCCCTGGAACAGGGTGGGGAAGCCGGAATTCGGCGGAAAATCTCCGCAGCGGGTCCGGGCCTTTCCTCCAACTCCCGACCGCAAGATCCGGAAGACAAGTTGGCTGAAGGAGCCGCGGATCCCAGACAACCGGGAGATCTCCGGCGGCTGCCTGCCAAAGACTTAAAATTCCTCCGGCGGCAACAGGCGTTTAAAGTGTTATTGGATCGGACCACCTTTTGCGGGAAGTGTCACCTACTGGGTGACTATTCACCGAGTGAAACTTCGGCACTAGCCCTGGGGCCACGTTTGGATCAGGTCGCGGGCCGGTTCCAGGACGATTACTTGCGACGCTGGCTTGCCAACCCGAGGAAGTTGCTTCCATATACTGGAATGCCCGTGAATTTTCCGCCTACCGGTCCGCCTTTGGGCCAAGACCTCTTGCCGGGAACCTCCCAAGAGCAAATGGAGGCAGTGGTGGATCTACTGCTAAACTTCCCAGACTTTATCCGCGATGGGATCAAGGTTTCCAACCCGCAAAATACTCTGCAGGTGGAGATTTTCGGGGAAGGAGGGAAGCAGCCTTAGAGTTCGGGGGATCCTTGGGGTAGGAGATATCCGGCGTAATCTCGAGCGTTCCTTCCGACGGTTTTGGCTCACGTTGGCCGAACAGTTTCGCAAAGGCGGCAGCCGATGGTCCTGATGAGGCACCGGGAACTAGCTTTCGCCAAAGCTTCGACGTTATGCCCTCGTCGGTATTACCGACCTTGGGCGGTCCTCCATGGAGCACGAGGGGCAGTTTTCCATGGCCTTGGGGTTGTTGCCGGGAGAAATTGACACAATCGGTGGGGGATCTGCGGAGCGGGAACATCGGTATAGATCCATTATCGCTCCTGCTCATAGAGGGAAGCTGGTGATCTTCTAAACCTTACACCAACAGCCGACTTAGTGCTGGCATCCATGAAAGCAACTCAAAGGTCTGTCACAACGGAATCGAGTATTTTCCGAGGAGTCTTTGGAATTCAGGGAGTTTTTCCTGCGTTATAAAGGGAAGGCTGCTGTTGAGAGTTGCGGCTGTAACTCGGCTGTGACCTGTCGGCACCAATTGGGGAAGGTGTTTGATTACCGTTAGGTGGTTAGGAGCAGAGAGGTGGAAGAAAAGTTTTTGAATCCAAAACCGCGGAGAGATTTCCTGCAGGCTGGGTTGGGAATTGCTGTAGGTGGCGGGATATCTTTGGGTTTTGCTCCAAATGCCGAAGGAGCCCAAACGGGCTGGGGGGATTTGCAGGGGCGACTCATTTACGATGGCCCTCCCCCGGAACGGAAAAAGCTGGTCGTGGATCGCGACATCGAATGTTGCGGCAAATATGATATCCGGGATGAATCGCTTATGGTGGGTCCGGAAGGGGGCTTAGCGAACGTTTTTGTTTACCTTCGCTCCCGGCCCAGTTCAATTTCGCCGGATTTAGCGGCTGCGATGTCAGACCATGTCCTTTTGGATAATCGTTACTGTATTTTTATTCCCCATTGCATGACCGTCTGGTATCCCCGGCAGAAACTATACATCGTCAACTCGGACCCGGTGGCTCAAAATGTGGCTTTTTCCCCGTTGGGGGATCGACCGGCCAATATCATTTTGCCCCCGCCGCCGGATCCGGCGGCAGCGGTTTTTTGGGAGTTCCGGCGTTCCCAGGTGGCCCCAGTTTTGGTCAAATGCAACTATCATCCTTGGGAGAGTGCTTATGTATTGCCCCGGGATAATCCGTACATGGTTATAACCGACCTTAACGGGGTGTTCCGGATCGAGAAACTCCCGGCTGGCCGCCACGAATTTCAGGTATGGCACGAGCGGATTGGCTATCTAAATACCCCTCAGTGGCCTCGTGGGAGATTCGAGGTGGAGATTCGGCCGGGCAGTGTGGTGGACCTGGGAACCATCCGGCTATCTCCCGCTTTGTTTCAATGATCCCACCTGGAATTTGTGCCGGCTGGCCAAGCCCTTTTCTGCTTGCTGGCCCTTCCAAAAGGATTTGCCTACCCCAGCAAACCTGGCCCAATGGCAAGAGGTTCGGTAGGAGTGCTTTCTTGCTGAAGCTAAGCCCGGATTTACCAAGTGTTGCTTACGTCTAGGAAAAAGAACCGATTGGCGGCTAACGCCGGAGGATGGACTAGGGCGGTGCGTTCTCTCGGGAATTGCGTGAGATTCGGTACAGTGGTACCCTCGGGCCCAGGTCTCTCGAAGGCTGAGGCATTCGGGATAACTTCCTGCCGAAACTGGGTGGAAGAAGGGGGAGGTTGTTGGCTGCCGCAAGGTGGTTTGCTCTTATCTCTCTGTGCCGTTTTCCTCTTTGTCTTCGGCTGTAACATTCAAAGGGAGCTTGAGTTTCCGTTGAACTTGGAAGGTCGGGATCCTGCCGAGGTATCTCTGTTAGCTCGGGAGGAGGCGACTCACTTCTTGGAAGAACTTTTTGGCACTCCAGATTACCCTCGGGTTCCTCGGGGGGTATCCTTAAATGAGAAATTGTTGCAGATGGCCGCCGGGGAACCTTCATGGCAAGCGGATGAAAGGGGGATTCCATCTTGGCCGCGGGGCCTTTATCGGCAGCATTGCAGTGTCTGTCATGGAATTGCTGGGGACGGTGCAGGGCCGGCCGCTTTGATCATGGATCCTTATCCCCGGGATTTTCGCTTAGGTATTTTCATGTACACTTCTACAATCCCTGGTGCCAAACCGCGGCGAGAGGATATCCGTCGGATCATTGTGGAAGGAATGCCGGGCACCGCCATGCCGGCATTTAAAAATCTTCTCCCAGAGGCAATCGAAGCTTTAGTGGAATATGTCATCTACCTGAGCATCCGCGGGGAAACGGAGCTTTTGATCCTCCAAGCGATCCTTGACGAAGAAGAACCACTGCCCCTGAGTTTTCCCCTGAAGGAAAGGATCATCCAAGAGGACGTTGCATGGATTTGGGAACAATGGTCACTGCCGGAAAATTTCCCCGATCGTTCTGTGGTGGTTCCTCCTCCACCGCCACCAATTGGCAGTCGAGCGGACTGGGAAGCATCCGTTGCCCGGGGAAGAGAAATTTATCTGAGTGAACGTGCCCAGTGTGCCAAGTGCCATGGGCCCGAGGGGGCCGGCGACGGCGAACAAGCCGGGGAACTTTATGACGATTGGAACTACCCCAAGCGAGGTCCGACCCCGGCCCACACGGCCCAACGTGCCCGTCTGTACACACTTCCCTTACGGGCCTTGCGGGTAAGGAATTTCCGGGAAGGGGTCTTTCGTGGTGGTTCTCGGCCGGAAGATCTCTATCTTCGGATTGCCATCGGGCTGAAGGGCACCCCCATGGGTGGTGTGGGTCCCACGCCGGAGTCCAAAGGGGCCTTGGAGCCTGAGGAAATTTGGGACCTGGTCCATTTTGTGATGGCCCAGGCCGGGTTGAAACCGCCAGGCTTGTAAGCCTACGAGCTCCTGGGGAGCTTTCCTCCGCAAGCTTTGGGGGATTTATTTACCCTTCGCACGAGCAAGAGAGATACACCTACAGGAAGACCGAGCTTTTTAGGCTCTCCACAACTTGCAAAGAGCATTAAGGGTTCCCTTTGATATTCGGGAGTATTTCGGCAGAAGCTGCTATAAGATTTCTACTCAGATCTTGCCCCACGAACCAACAATGAAACAAGCCGCCTTCCAGCAAAAAAGGTCTCTCTCCGGCCGAGGAAGACTTGTCCACGCCATTTTCCGGCTTCTTTTGGGGCTCACCTTCCTGACAACGATTGCAGGTGCTTTTTTGTCCACATTGGGGGCAGGAGTTGCTATTCCGGATTGGCCCACGAGTTTTGGGAAGATTGTAATCCTTTACTGGCCGGTTCCGGGGATTCCTCTGCTACCGGTTGCCCCGTGGGAAGTGTTTCTTGCCCAGCTTCATCGTTTCTTGGCTGGTGGAGCTCTTGTGACGGCCGGGGCTGCGGCGGTAGTGGCCTGGAGTGTTCGGGCGGGCTCGGCAGTCCGGTGGGCCGCGGTGGTCGCTTTTCTAGCCATTTTGTTCCAGAGTGCCTGCGGAGTCTATCGGCTATGGGCGGGGGCGGCCTGGAGTGCCAAGCTTTTAGCTTGCTCGGCCCCGCTTATGTTTCTCGTGGTTTTCCTGGGTAACGAAGTGGTTACTTGGAGTGCTCAGGGGAAGGGAGGGAGTCGGGCTTGCGATCAACGATCCCCGCCGATTTGGGTACCCGTGCTGCTTGCCGGTTGGATTTACTTCCAAATTGTAGCCGGTAGTCAACTCCGTCATGCAGGACCAACGGAAAGCCCGTACTGGTTCTTGTTTTGGGTTTGGGTGCATATCCTTTCCGGAATGGGTCTTGCGGTGGCAACCGTGCTAGCCGCTGGGTTTGTAAGCTCCCCCCGGAGAATCCATTCGTCAAATTCAACCCAGGCTGATGCCCGGATTCTTCTGGTGGCCATCCTTATTGGCACTCAAGTGTTGGCTGGGGTAGTTACCTGGCTTAGCCGGTTTGGGGTACCCCGCTGGTTTAGCGACTATGTGGCCTCGTGGCATTTGACTTTGGAAAACAAAGCTCCGCTTGAAACCCTGGCGGGCACAACCCACGTGATTCTCGGCATTTTTGCTTTGGCTGTCGGTGGCTCCGCGGTGGCCAGGCATCTCTGGGGGCGGACTGCCGAAGCGGCAGCAGACTGGGCGAGCCAAGCCGTCTGCCTTATTTGGCGGAAAGAGCCGGGCATGTTGTTAGCCGGTTTAGGAGCCTTGGTAGCGGGACTTGTTACTGCAGCCCCGCCGAATATCCCTTTAAACTTGCTCGTAGATACACTGTTGGCCGGGCTGTTTCTGCTTGGAGGAACCGCATCGGTAAGAAGGGAGGGCGGGACAAGCTCCTTAGCCGAACTCCCGTTGGGTTGGAATTTTTCTTCGCTCGCGGGGCTTCTGCTGGCTGTTGTGGGGGTGATTTACTTTGCTTTTGCGGGCCATGCCGTTGGTGCCGTATTTGCACTGACGTACACTATTTGGGCCCTTTTGATCGCCGCTATATTGCCAAGCGGGGTGGGGCAGGCGGTACCGATGCAGGCATTGCTGGCCACAGTGCCGGTCTTTGTCGGGGCGGGATGTGTGGGCACAGTGATGAGCTTTCCTGTGGTGCTCCTTGGTCTAGTAGTTTTTTCCTGGCATGCCGGTTTTCGGTTCCTCAAGGAGCCGGACGGGTGGCCGAGGCAAGCCAAATCTCCCCCAGAGCTGCCCACGAATCCCCCGGCTTTAATGTTAGCATTTGGAGCCGCTGGACATTTGGGGCTCGTCCTTGCCGCCGTGGGAGTTTTTGCTTTGCCTCTTGGCTTCTCTTTGGTGATGGCTGCCGGAGCCACGCTCCATGCCGTAGCTACCCTGGGAGCCTACTGGCTAAGCAGCAAAAAGGGGTTCGAATGGGCGAGGTTGGCCTCCGGTTGGGCTTTGGCGGGGATACTTGTCGGCTGGACGCTCGCCTTCTTGCCCCGGTGAGGGCCGGGTTGGGGCGGCCGCCACAGAGGTAGTTGAGCTTGGGCTTGCAAAGATAAATAAAATCTCTGAGGTTGAGCCCCTGGGTGTGGCTGGTGGTTTTCCCGAAGCCAATCACCGGGGGCTTTCTTACGGTCCCTTTGTGCTAGAACTTGATGATCCCTCGGCGGCGGAGTTCCAGGGCTACGTTAATTAACTCGATCATCTCCGGGGTGTAGCGGCAGCCGATGTCCCCTCCGTCGGAGGCCTTACCGATACAGGGGCTACCCGGCGCGAGGCGATAATCCAGGTTGGCCGGATCACGAAACATGGGATTGGCGAGGAATGAATCCTTTGCCTCCGGAGGCGGGCGCCCTTCACCAAACGTGACGCAGTGATACACAGTATGCCCACTACTATTCGGATCGATGATGAGGTTACGCACAAGACAGTTGGCCACAGTATGGCTTGAGTATCGAAGAACTAAGTCTGCATCAATGGTGCATGACTCAA
>Ga0308410_1002224_pt1 | contig 11203 bp, 8 predicted proteins | sample HotsprOSTMatCore_FD_203467 | JGI IMG/M metagenome (GOLD analysis project Ga0308410, IMG submission 203467) | Hot spring phototrophic mat microbial communities from Octopus Spring, Yellowstone National Park, Wyoming, United States -... | ecosystem: Environmental > Aquatic > Thermal springs > Hot... | reverse complement strand
GCTTTGGCCCACGGTTTGGGAGCAGTTCTCGGATTGCCCCATGCCGAGGCTGTAGCGATGGCCCTCCCCCAGGCGGTGAAGTTTAATCGGAAACAAGCAGAAAGCCAACTTGCGAGCTTGGCCCGCCTAGCTGGTATCTGTAGCCTGTCGGAGGAAGGAAAGGCAGTATCCAAGTTTGAAGAGTGGATCATGGCTGTAACCGGCGAGCTTATCCGCTCGGTCAAAGCTCGATATCAACTTTCCTTGGCCGATGAAAATACCTGTACCACGATAGCTCGAAGTGCGGAGGCCAGTAGCATCCTTCCGCTCCGGCTAAATCCTCGGCGAGTAAGATTCGAAGATTTAGTCCAACTTTCATCGGACCTTCTCAGGGAAGGGGAGACTTCGCTTCCCTAGTGGCTCCGGGTGGCTATCCCATGGCCGGGAAAAACCGTGGCAGGGGGTGATAACCGTAGGTTGAGGTACATTTTGCCGCCTGCCCTGGGCTAACGTTGTGACCGAACTTAAGCGTTAGGTTTGACTCAGCTCCGTCCCGAGCCGAACCAGAAGGATCGTCGAGGGGGTCCGGAGTGGCCGGAGAAAATTACGGCGAGGAGTTCGCGAAAAAACCTCCTGCTTTGAGCTGGGATTATCAAAGGTCACCTTCGAGCTTTCCTCCTTTTCCATTTGTGGGAACTCCCAAATATTTAAAAACCCCTAACTAATCGGAGCTTCGGAACGCCGCAAGGCCAACTCCTGGGTGATTTTTGCCTCTGCCCGAATGCCTTTTGTTAGCGGACAAGATTATCCTCTTTGGCAGTCCCTCGCTTTTAACTTGCCGGTTGCGGACTTTTCTTCTTCGCAAGACTAAGGGAGACAAGTACGGCCGACACAGGGGCATTTTGTGCATCTTAACATTTGGGAAGATCTATCGTTGTGAAAATCGGCAGAAGAATTTAGACCGAAGGCGAAAGCCTAATCCTTTTAGGATAAAGGAAAAACTTCCGTTCGAGGGATATTTTTCAATTTCTTTGTATGCGGTGCTTTTAACTGTACAATTTTGACAAAGGAAGTATTTTACGGGTGAAAACCCGAGCGGTTTGCGTTCCGAATGTGTCTCTTTGTCCACTAAAACGTTTTTTCTTAGTAGGTTATCGTTGGTACTGTACCGCAGAAGTAGAAGCAGCTGACATTTGGAAGGGAATGTTATTATGTTCAGATCGAAAGAAATCAAGTCATTTTGGCAAGCGGCTAGGTTGGCACTGTTTTTCGCCGGTTTTCTAACCGTATGGCAGAGCTGGGGCGAGGGTGTTCCGGCCTCAGAGCTTCTCCGGGCCATCGGAGTGGATCCTGGTCCCGCCGAGGTTGATCGCAGAGGAAATGAGCTCATCTTAAGGAATTCGCTCCTCGAGGTGGTCTACAAGTTTATCCCTCAGGGGGTGTATCTTTGCAGAGTTTCCGATCGGCTTACTCAACGGGAGATTCTCCTGCCTGAAGAAATGGGGCAACTCCGCTTGGCTTCAAAGCATGGTGACGGGGCAGGGAATCTCCTGGCGATAAGGCCGTCGGGGGAGCCGAAAGTGGAGTCTCTTCCTGCAAAACCTGGAGCTTCCCGTGAGGCGGACAGGTTCCCGGGCAAGGCTTGCACCGTTCCCATTGAGGTCTCAAGTGGTGGGCTAGCCGGTAGCTTTCGCTTGGAACTCCGCGACGGCAGCCATTATGTTCGGCTTTCTGTGTCGCTTACAGGTGCCGGTGGCAACCTCGATCTCGGGGACCTCATGTGGTGGGAATTGCCGGGCGAAGGTGCCGCGGTTATCGGGACCGTCCACGGTTCCCCTGTGGTGTGGGGAAACCTATTTTTTATGGTGGAGCATCCAATGTCCCAGCATGTTTTGGCGGAAGGCCGATTGGTATCCCAGGTTCCCTTAATTTATGTTCCGGAACCGGATGCTCCCATCGAGCGACATGCTGCTATTGGGGTTACTCCTTCGGGGCAAGTTCGTCGCGGTTTCCTCGCCTATGTGGAACGGGAACGGCCCCGCCCTTACTGCCCATTTGTTAACTACAACTCGTGGTGGGATATATCCTGGGGTGACCGGAAAATGAACGAGGAGGAATGCCTGAGGGTAATCGAGAGCTTTGGGAAGGAGCTTGTAGAAAATTATGGGGTGGGTATTGATGCCTTCGTCATGGACGACGGGTGGGACGACAACCGCACCCTTTGGCAATTCCACGAGGGTTTTCCTCGAGGTTTCACCCCTCTGCGGCACAAGGCGGAAGCCTGCGAAGGCCGGTTAGGGGTGTGGCTCTCTCCGTTCGGTGGCTATGGTGAGGCAAAGAAACAGCGACTGCTTTTTGGCCAGCAGGAAGGGTTCGAAATCAATCCTCGCGGGTTTTCTCTTGCTGGGCCTCGGTATTTTGGCCGGTTTTCGGAAGTATGTTTCCGGATGATCCGGGAATTTGACTGCTCCTATTTCAAATTCGACGGGATCGGGGAGGGAAGCCACGTGGCAGGAGCATCCCGGGAATTTGGCCCGGACATAGAGGCTCTGTTGTACTTGACCCGCCAGTTGCGGCGGGAAAAGCCCGGGGTGTTTCTCAGTATCACCACCGGCACCTGGCCTTCGCCGGGGTGGCTTTTCTTCGGGGATTCTGTATGGCGTGGGGGAGCGGACTGGGCTGCCCACGGGGAAGGATCGACTCGGCAGCAGTGGATCACCTATCGCGATATGGAGGTCTATCGACGGATTGTCCGCCGGGCTCCCCTCTATCCCCTAAATTCGCTCATGACGGTGACCGTCTGCTTCGGTCAGTTGGGGACCGCTCTCCAGATGGGGCGCGAACCTGAGGACGTGATCGACGAAATTTGGATGGCCGCGGGTAGTGGGACCCAAAATTTTGAGCTCTACTTGACTCCGCAACTCATGAACGATCGCCTTTGGAGCGTCTTGGCCGAGGCTTTACGGTGGCTGCGAGATCATCGTCGGGTGCTTGTGGATGTTCACTGGGTGGCGGGCGATCCGGGGCAGCTCGAGCCTTATGGCTATGCCGCTTGGGCACCCGAAAAGGCTGTCCTAACCGTACGAAACCCATCCCAGAAGCCCCAGACTCTTCGACTGCGACTGGAGGATGTATGGGAAGTGCCGCCCGACTTCCGGCCTAAGGGATGGTGCCTCCGGCCGCGATTTGTTTCGAGGTCTTGTTCCCTGCCGGAGGTCGTCAATTTAGGCCAAGAGCTGGAGATTTCCTTACCGGCTTTCGGAGTGATTGTGGTCGAGGGAAATATTCTGCATCAAAACTAGTTTCGCGGTTGCATTTCTGGCCGAAGTGGGCTGATGTATATCTGGGAGAATTAGGCCGGATCTTGCCGGGCAAGGCTTCCCCTATGAAGATGGATAAATGAGGAGTTGACATTTGTTCTCAGTATGGCTTAGGAGAGGGCTGACCGAAAATCAGCCTTGCCCGCATCCGTACATGCCGGCTTGCCGGTTCCCTCAGGCTCGGCCGCGTGAGAGTGCAAGGCACCGGATAGTTTCTGAGCACGGTGGGTTTGCACGAGAGCTATTTCGGCCGCCGATTGCCCTTTGCCCCCTTGGTTTTCTTGGGAAAAGGTGGTGTTAGTCGATCGGATCCCCACCTCGGTCTGCATTGTCCGGGGTGAAAAGTCGTGATCCTAAAACAATCTTCTTCGGAACCGGTTCTCCGCGAAGGATTTTTAGAGCCACCTCGATTGCCTCCGCTCCCCCTGTTGGATAAAGAAAGGTGGCACTGAGAATCCCCTGTCGTACATAGGCGATTCCCTCGTGCGGGAGAGCATCGATTCCGACAAAGAGCATTTCCTTTTCCCGTCCGGCGGCTTTTGCGGCAAGGTAGGCACCATGGGCTCCTGGATCGTTGTGGGCATAAACGGCATCGATTTTGTCAAAGCGGGCTAAGGCCGACTCCATTTCCCGCCTGGCGTTGGGTTCAAGCCATTTCATATCTGCCTCGAAAATCACTTTGATATCTGTGCCGGCAATGGCCTCTCGAAAACCGGAGTGGCGGTCTTGCCCAGGTGTGGACGTCATGAGCCCCATCAGCTCCACGACACTCCCCTTGCCGCCTAGCTTTTCCACCAGCCATTTTCCGGCAGCATAGCCGATCCTTTTATTGTCCGCTCCGATGAAGCAGGTGTATTCTTCTCCGAGAACCGCTCGATCCAGCACGATTACCGGGATGCCGGCCCGGTAGGCTTTCGCCACCGGCTCCGTAAGGGGCTGGGCTTCTTTTGGACTCACAATAATGAGGTCTACCTTGGCCCCAATGAATTCTTCGATATGGGCCCGTTGCCGCAGGGTATCGTTCTGAGCATCCTTGAAAATTACTCGAAGATTGGGGTATTTTTTTGCGGCGGCTTCGATGTCTGCGTTCATTTGTACACGCCAAGGTTCCCCAAGGTTGCATTGGCTCATGCCGATAGTATAAACCCGTTCCGCGGGCTGGGTTGGCCGTTCCGCAGTGGAGTCCTTAGTGGTTTGTGTTGCTTCGGAAGCACCAACGGCTGAAGTGCCGGCCTGTTCCTTGCTGAAATCCTCAGGCCGATAGCATCCGCTGAGCATGGCAGCTAGTAAAGTGATCCCGATAAGCCATGGCCCGGGTGTCCAACTTTTGGCGGTAAAAGAACAGGTCATAGGTATTCTTCTCCTTAGTGCTGAGGTTTTTCTCCTTAGCGTTACATCGAGCGTAAGGTTAGCCTGCCCGGATCTCCGGGAGAGATTTTGCTGCATGGGTGCTTCGCCTGGAAAAACTTTTCCATGATAAACCGCGCCTTTCCGGTCCTGGATTCCTTTTGGATCTCCTGAACGGAGTTTTGAGAGGGCTTGCCCCCGACTAGCTCACTTTCCGGGTTAAGGAGAGTTCTCGGGGAAGGTGAACGGCCACCTATCCCTGATGTCTTCGCTGCATGAGAACGGCGGTAATAATAATCACCCCGGTGAGCATGAGTCGTTGGGCTTCTGGCACAGCATTGATACTGAGTATCTTTTCAAGATAACCGATGGTAAGTGTTCCCAAAAGGGTTAGGCCGATACTCCCTCGACCTCCGGTGAGGGCTGTACCCCCAATAACTACCATGGCGATTGCAGTAAGTTCGTAACCCACTCCGGCTTCGGGGTCTCCCTGTTTTTCTTGAGCGGCATGGCAAATTCCAGCGACGGCAGCCAAGAATCCCGATGCTATATAGGCCAGGATTTTGGCCCGGGCTACCGAGATTCCCGAAAGCCGGGCTGCTTCTTCATTGCCACCAATCGCGTAAAGTTCTCGGCCCCATCGGTGCCAGGCTAAAAGAATCCCAGTGACGGCAGCACACATCAAGAAAATGACCGTTACCATGCTGACGTTGCCCCAAAGGATCCGGGAATCGATTGCCTCCAAAATTTCTGGAATAGGAACGTACCGGTAGGTCCCGTCGGGGTTCCGTACTGCCGTGGATATTTTCATGCCGCCACTAATGGTTTTGGCCAATCCGCGGGCAAAAACCATCATCGCGAGGGTGGCGATAAACGGTTGGATTCGAAAACTCGCTGCCAAGATCCCAGAGACCATGCCACAGCTTGCTCCTACTCCGAGGCAGGCAGCCAAAGCTACAGGCGGGGACCAGCCCCAATGAATAGTAAAAAGAGCAAACAACACGGCAGAGAGTGCAAGGACACTTCCTACCGATAAGTCGATACCCCCCGCGATAATCACAAGAGTCAGTCCGCAAGCTAAAATGCCAAACTCGGATGCTTGCCGAAGTCCATCCCGGTGGGTCGCGACCTTGTGGAAGGCTCCGTCGGCATCGAAAATGACCCCGAGGAACATTACCAAAATCAAAGCGGTAAGGGCTCGGAAAACTGGTGAAGTGAGGAGACTTTCGAGGGCTGTTCTTTGGGGCCGTTCCCCAGTTCTTACCAGCCACGTGTACACCCCCAAAAAGCCAATGACGTAGCAGCAAAGAAGAGTGAACTGGTAGGCAGCCCGAAGAGATACGGTCAGTCCTACCAACCGGCCCATGCTCTGGATTGCGAAAACCAAAGGGAAAGGAGCTCCCAGAAACCGGATTCCCAGGGCCATCACTAGCCCCAAAATGCCCCCCAATCCACAGAGAGTTCGGAAGTCATACCGAATTTGCGGGATACTCATTTGCTGCTTCTCTCGATGTGAACCCTAAGATGCTCACGATCCGCATTTATTACTTATCAGCCGAAGCGGACAATTCACGCCTTGCTTATCACTCGGAGCCGACTTTTCGTGCCGCCAACTAATTCCTGCCGGGGTCCTTTTCTTTGATTTGCGGGCGTCGTTTTTATTAGGATCAGGCAAGTGAGCGGGAGCTTGTGCCCATGCAGTCGCGATTCCCGTTTCCCTACGCTGAGATCAGCCGGCCCATTGCGGCGGCAAGCACTAGCTCGGAAGTTGCCTCTTCCGCGGAAAATTCTGCGATCATTTCCCCCCTATGGAAAACCAGAATCCGGTGGCTGAGCGCCAAAAGCTCGGGAAGTTCCGAAGTGGTAAGGAGGATGGCCATTCCGGCCTCAGTCCATTGGCCAATCATCTCGTAGATTTCATGCTTTGCCCCAACGTCTACACCCCTTGTGGGTTCATCTAGGAGTAACACACGAGGTGTGATTCCCAAAGCTTTGCCGAGAACCACTTTTTGCTGGTTTCCGCCTGAAAGCCGGGAGACTTCTGCCCGAAGGGATGGGGCCCGAAGTCGCAACGCTTGAGCCAACTGAGCGACCAAGGTTCTTTCTTTGCCTGGCCGGCGAAACCCCCACTGGGCTAAACGGGACCAGCTAGCCATGGACATATTCGCCAGCACGGACATGGGCAGTACAAGCCCGGCCCCCTTGCGATCACTGGGAACATAGGCGATCCCTTGCTTCAAAGCTTGGATGGGCCCTGCAATTTGCACAGGGTTTCCGTCTAGGTAAATCCGGCCTGTTGCTCGGGAGCTTTTCGGATCGAAGATTCCCTTTAAAACCCAACTGACGCCCGAGCCCTGCAAACCGGCAAGACCGACGACTTCTCCTGCATTTACCGACAGGTGTACATTACGGACAGCGGGTCTCCCACCTGTGCCGCCCAGGTGTACTGTCAATCCTTCCACCCGCAGGCGTTCGACGTTTCCAGGTCGCTTTCGAGGGGGGAATTGTTGGGCAAGTTGCCGCCCGACCATCCACCGTACCACAGCATCCAAATCTATCTCACCGCGAAGTGCACGTCCGACGACGTGGCCATCCCGGAGGACGGTGATGCGATCTGCCAGTCGTTCCATTTCTTCGAGCCTGTGGGTGATATAGACGATGGCCCGGCCCCGTGCCTTCAACCGCTCAATCAAATCGAACAATCGCTCCGAGTCCGACGCCGAGAGGGCACTCGTCGGCTCATCCATGATGAGAATTTGAGCCCGGCGGGAGAGGGCCTTGGCGATCTCCACCATTTGCTGCACACCAATTGTTAACTCCTCCACGGGCCGACTAAGATCCAATTCCAAGCCAAATTCCCCGAGGATTTCCCGGGCATGCTTCTCTACCTGGTGGCTATCGACAAATCCTCCCCATCGGGATGGAAAATGCCCCAGGAAAAGGTTGTCGCGAACGCTTAAAGGCGGCACAAGGGAAAGTTCTTGATAGATGATGGCCACCCCCAAAGCAGTGGCCTCTTGCGGCGTGGTGGGCCGAACCACTCGCCCACTGATACGAATACTTCCGCCGTAGTCTGAGAAGTTACCGGCTAAAATTCGCACGAGAGTACTTTTGCCTGCCCCGTTTTCGCCAGCCAGGACGTGCACTTCTCCCGCGTGAAAATCGACGTCCACATCGAAAAGCACTTGATTGGGACCGAACCATTTCGAGATGCCCCGCATCGCGACAAGGGGTTTGAGCAGTCCAGAGTTTGCCATTGTTTATCGGATCGACTCTACTTCCTTAAGCTTTCCCTAGCCCGGACCGGGTTCCCTTATTTCCGCCTCCGGGAGGGCCCACGTGCCGGGCAGATAGTCTGTTAAACAAGCCTTAAAATTCCCTGTGTTTGTTCACGCCGCCTTCTTTGGTACCCTTCCACCGCAACTATTGCTCCCGAATGTTAACCGATCGGTAACCTTCAAGCTTATCAAAAGCTTACGCTTTTTGCTATCGTTACGGCACACCTCAGGAATCCCCAGGAGTTTCCCCCCTAAAGGAGCCGACCCGCAAGATCCTAACTACCCGGCTGGGCTGCTAGCCTCAATATTTCGAAAGCGTTTGATGTCCGAGTGTTTACCAGGTTTGCCGATAACCCCGGATCTGCTGTGAACGGACCTTTTTCCCGGGGGGTCCCGGACTTCCCAATCACCGGCTGTGGGTACCCAAAGAGGACTCCCTGTGCCAAGCGGAGATATTTACTTTCTCCCGCGGTGAGAACCTCCGCCGGGCATCGCTCGTGGGTTTGTCGGGAAATAGTTCGGTTTTCAGTTTGAATAGGGACACAGCTTGCGATTTCAGACAAGCCTTTAATCTCCCCGATTCCAAGAGTGGCTGGGGAAATTCCCCGGACATTGTCGGCAGTGCCGGCAGCCTGTTTTTCAAGTAGAAGTATCTGCCTTTGTTCCACGAAGTTTGGGAAATTCGCGGCAGCCTGCTGCCCCAGGTGGAATTGCTTGGCTTAAGTCGGGAAAGTCGGTCCCCTTTGGGAGCTTGTGTGTTTGCCCGATGCATTTGGAAGGTTGCCGGCCGAAGGGAAGCCGTGTGGTTAAGAAGAGCTTGTTCGGAATGGAAGTCTCCGGCGGCACCATTCATTAGCGGGGCATCACGGCTTTTCTGGTGCTTCGGGAATTTCTTCAAGAGCCTCTTTGACGCCGAGGCGTCGCCATATGGGGGGTAAGGGAGCCCAAATCCTAAGCGGGGTATTATTCTTGGGGTGTAGAATTTGTAGTTCTAGGGCATGGAGGGCTACACCGACGGGGAACGATGTCCGTGCACCGTATTTTCGATCTCCCACTACGGGGCAGCCATGAAGGGCCAGTTGAAAACGCAGTTGATGCTTTCGCCCGGTTACCGGGCGGAGATCGACAAGAAACCACTCACCCACTTTTCCGCGGAGTTGGTATTTTGTAATGGCCCCGCGAGCTTCGGGGGCTTCCGGCTCGGCGGCCTCCACCCTGTGGCGGCGTCGGCTAGGGCGGAGCCAGTCCTCCCACTGTCCCGCAGGTGGCTGGGGAGCTCGCTCCACCAGGGCCCAATATCGCTTTGATGCCAAACGTTCTCGGAATTGACGGTTAATAGCCTCGGCAGTTTTGGGATCTTTCGCCAATAGAAGTATTCCCGTCACCGGGGTATCCAGCCGGCTGACAACACCCAGAAAGGTCGGCCTGCTCTGCAAATCTCGTTGCTGCAAGTAGAGTCGCAAAAGGCCGACGACGCTCCGTTTGTCGCCGGTCACTCCCATGGTGGCAATTCCTGCCGGCTTATTGACGCCAAGCAGATGGGCATCCTCGTAAAGTATTTCAAATGGAGGGTAGTTCATACCGATACCTTGATTCCCGTGAGGGAAGCTTTTGAATTTAGCACCGATAAGGACCGCTGGAACAATCAGAACCCTTTAAAAGCTGTTTCTGTGTGTCTTTCTACAAGAGACTGTCCCCGGCTGGAAGTTCCCGGGTTTTCCGAGGGTTCGATTTCCTTCGGGCCATGAGGGTGAGCCTAACAGGTTGTTTTTCGGCCGCTTGCAACCGTCACTTTGTGGAAACGAAATCGACTCCATGCTCCTATGCCAGAATTTAGCCTTCCCTAAGACCGTCGAGGGGAGGAAGTTTTTTTCCTGAACGAAGGGGCCGCGGAAAGGTCCGTGATTTTGAGCCTGCCAAGTACACGACGCCCACTCGCTTTTTTGAACCGATGGGGGGTCGGGTAAGCACTGCCTATTTGTCATAAGGATTTCTGCAGTTTACGAAGTTCTTTGGTTTCATAAGGCACCACGGGATTTATCGAGTTGGAGTGATGTCCGCCTCTACCGCATTTCAAGCTTATGGGCCTAAGATCATCTTAGCCAGCCGGTCCCCTCGGCGTAAGCAATTGTTAGCCGAGGCCGGCTATTTGTTCGAGTCGCTTCCTTCCGGGATTGAGGAGCCACCGCCGAGGCCAAATGAGGCCCCCGCAGCTTATGCCATGCGGTTGGCCTATCTAAAAGCGGCTGCTGTGGCTCGACGGATTTCAGAAGGCGTGGTATTGGGTTGCGACACTGTCGTGGAGGCCGAAGGGGCTATTTTTGGTACCCCCGTAGACCGGGACGATGCCCGCCGGATCCTTCAGGCACTACGGGGAAGACTCCATAGGGTCGTCACGGGGGTATGTCTTTGGGACGTGGGCACAGGGAGGACCACAGTTCGATATGCAACCACGGTGGTGCGGATGGATGACTTAAGCGACACTGCTATCGAGGAATACTTAATTAGTAACGAGTGGCAGGGGAAGGCTGGGGCTTTCGGGTATCAGGACCGGCTTGGGTGGGTCCATGTTGTGGACGGCTCCGAATCCAATGTGGTGGGACTGCCCCTCGAGCTCTTATCCGAGATGCTTCGGGACTTTTCGAAGGAACTTTACGCCGGGGACCCGGGCAGGCGGTAAAGGGGCCTACGGGTTGTCCGAAGGGCCGGCAAAGCAATTTCATAAGGGTACTATCTAGCAGGTTTCCTTTTTTCGGGATACCACGGCCGAGGTGCCTTCGAATTCTAGCCGACTTACTTCGTGGGGCCGGGTCGATTTCGAGGTGGCTTTGCTTTTGTACCTCGTTGATCGGGTTCTTGTCAGGTCGTGGCAGGGACCGGGCCTGTTTGCAGGCTCCCTGGCACGGATGCCTATTTTTGCAGGCCTTTCTCGAGTGCGGCATGGAGAGGCCGAAAAGCAACCCAGTTCAACTGGAATGATGTCGCCGTTTTGGAGACTATCGGGCCTCGAGAGATCTCATCCCCACGGATCTCAAAGGATGTCCACCGCGATGGATGTCTGATGGGGGGATCTCCCGTTTTCCGGGGCATTGCGGAGAACAATCAAGCTTTGCGATCGGATGCCTTGCAAGGGGATCCTCGTACGTGCGGACAGCGATAGGTTTTGCAAGAGTTTAGGCCCAAGGGCTCACGTGGGATCCTGGCGTGTCCGAACGGGTGAAGAACCAGCCAGCTGCGTTTGCCCAACCTTTCCCACGCCGTACTCGCACTCACCGTTAG
>Ga0308410_1002217_pt1 | contig 11222 bp, 11 predicted proteins | sample HotsprOSTMatCore_FD_203467 | JGI IMG/M metagenome (GOLD analysis project Ga0308410, IMG submission 203467) | Hot spring phototrophic mat microbial communities from Octopus Spring, Yellowstone National Park, Wyoming, United States -... | ecosystem: Environmental > Aquatic > Thermal springs > Hot... | reverse complement strand
ATTGAAACGCAAAGAGTGTTTTGAAAATCAAATTAAACCTTGATGAAGTCTAATGATGCTCTCCTGCACGTCTGCGCGCAAGTCGCTCCAGTTTCAGTGCTCTTCAGCGAGCCGAAAATTCCTCAACCCCCTGCAACCGACGGCGACAGTGCGGCGATCCCGCTAAGTTTCAGTGCTCTTCAGCGAGCCGAAAATTCCTCAACCCTCTCGTAACCTAGGAGGATGACGATATGACCAAACGTTTCAGTGCTCTTCAGCGAGCCGAAAATTCCTCAACCCCGCCCGACTGTTGTGACGCCCGCGCCGCCCGCGGGTGTTTCAGTGCTCTTCAGCGAGCCGAAAATTCCTCAATACTTGCGGTATCTCGATCTATCGTGATCAAACAGTTGTTTCAGTGCTCTTCAGCGAGCCGAAAATTCCTCAATGAGCGCCGCGCTTGCGCCGTCAGCGCAGACCGCGTGGTTTCAGTGCTCTTCAGCGAGCCGAAAATTCCTCAACTCAGGATGCGGTGTTGATTCTCCCGCCGCGCCGCCGGTTTCAGTGCTCTTCAGCGAGCCGAAAATTCCTCAATGCGCTGCGCGGCGGTACGGACACTGCGCGAGGTGTAAGTTTCAGTGCTCTTCAGCGAGCCGAAAATTCCTCAATCGGTTGCGCTTACCAGCAACGCGACGTAGACGCCGGAGTTTCAGTGCTCTTCAGCGAGCCGAAAATTCCTCAATGCAGCGGTTCGTTTCTGGCGGGAACTCGAACAGGCGTTTCAGTGCTCTTCAGCGAGCCGAAAATTCCTCAATCGAAGACGGTCGGGTTGTGGTCGCCGAACATCGATAGTTTCAGTGCTCTTCAGCGAGCCGAAAATTCCTCAATAAGGCACCCACTATGGCAACCATCAGCATTTGGCGGTTTCAGTGCTCTTCAGCGAGCCGAAAATTCCTCAATTGCCGTCGAGCGGGTGTTCTACCGGACGCACGACGATGTTTCAGTGCTCTTCAGCGAGCCGAAAATTCCTCAATCCATCACATACGCAACCGCAAGCTGCACCAAGGCGACGTTTCAGTGCTCTTCAGCGAGCCGAAAATTCCTCAATCGACGCGGCGCTCATACGGAAGAAGCGACGTTAGATGTTTCAGTGCTCTTCAGCGAGCCGAAAATTCCTCAATGATTCTTCCGCTCTCAGATAACCCCAAACTGAAGAGTTTCAGTGCTCTTCAGCGAGCCGAAAATTCCTCAATGGGTGACGGTCTGGAGTATAATAAGTGGTTAGCGGGTTTCAGTGCTCTTCAGCGAGCCGAAAATTCCTCAATAAGGAACGCCCGCCTGACCGTTCGCAGAAACAAAGAGTTTCAGTGCTCTTCAGCGAGCCGAAAATTCCTCAATAACCGGTGCGATGTGGACGATTTCAACCCACCCAGAGTTTCAGTGCTCTTCAGCGAGCCGAAAATTCCTCAATCGGAGAGCCGACAGCGCTCACCCAGATATGGAGCGCGCGTTTCAGTGCTCTTCAGCGAGCCGAAAATTCCTCAATGGCGCGGGCGGCGAAGGAAGCGCTCGACGCAGCGAGTTTCAGTGCTCTTCAGCGAGCCGAAAATTCCTCAATGCGGATCGAAGAGACTATCTGAGCGAAATCCGATGCCGTTTCAGTGCTCTTCAGCGAGCCGAAAATTCCTCAATCGATAAATACAGCGATGTGACGGCTCGTAATAAACCCGTTTCAGTGCTCTTCAGCGAGCCGAAAATTCCTCAATATTGAGATACTTCAATTGCTGGCTGCCGGTCACACCGTTTCAGTGCTCTTCAGCGAGCCGAAAATTCCTCAATTTTGCCGCAGACGCGAGAAGGTCGGCGACGTTCGCGGGTTTCAGTGCTCTTCAGCGAGCCGAAAATTCCTCAATCTGGTCGCACTGGCAGAAGCGCGTATCCACCTACGGTGTTTCAGTGCTCTTCAGCGAGCCGAAAATTCCTCAATCTGAATACTCAAAAGAGCGGATGCGGTTGTGATCGTGTTTCAGTGCTCTTCAGCGAGCCGAAAATTCCTCAATGCGTCGTAATCTCCCACGGAAGCGACGCCAGCGCGTGTTTCAGTGCTCTTCAGCGAGCCGAAAATTCCTCAATCAAGCCCCTCGGTCAACCCGCGCAGAATGCCCTCTGCAAGGTTTCAGTGCTCTTCAGCGAGCCGAAAATTCCTCAATCGAACGGATTGAGGAAGCGCGCGACGGAAGCATTAGTGTTTCAGTGCTCTTCAGCGAGCCGAAAATTCCTCAATTCTTCGATGTTGAGCGCCTTGATGTCGTAGCGCTCAGTTTCAGTGCTCTTCAGCGAGCCGAAAATTCCTCAATGACTAGCAAACGGCGTTTGGGTTGTGCCAGTAGTGTGTTTCAGTGCTCTTCAGCGAGCCGAAAATTCCTCAATGTCGCGGGTGAGCAGCGGCAGCGGCGCAAGCCCCTGTTTCAGTGCTCTTCAGCGAGCCGAAAATTCCTCAATACACCATCTTTGGATCAGACGCAATCCGCGCTGCGGGTTTCAGTGCTCTTCAGCGAGCCGAAAATTCCTCAATAACGCCAATAGATGAAAAACGTCGGTTGATCCAACGGAGTTTCAGTGCTCTTCAGCGAGCCGAAAATTCCTCAATATTGCGGGCGCGGGCGCGGCGGGCTTCAACGAGATGGTTTCAGTGCTCTTCAGCGAGCCGAAAATTCCTCAATCGACGCTGCCGGACGTAGACGCGCCGACACTCACGCGTTTCAGTGCTCTTCAGCGAGCCGAAAATTCCTCAATTCCAGTCCGGCGCTGCGCTTTATAGTCGACTGGTTGTTTCAGTGCTCTTCAGCGAGCCGAAAATTCCTCAATGAGAGACCAGAGCGCACAAACAGGAGCGCGTGGTAGTGTTTCAGTGCTCTTCAGCGAGCCGAAAATTCCTCAATTGGTAGCGCGGCGATTGAGCGTACCGAATCAGGGTTATGTTTCAGTGCTCTTCAGCGAGCCGAAAATTCCTCAATTCTGCGCGCAGCGCCGCGAGGTGCTGCGCCACGCGCGTTTCAGTGCTCTTCAGCGAGCCGAAAATTCCTCAATGTGGTGGCGCGGTTGGTGCGGTCGGCAATCGGCAACCGTTTCAGTGCTCTTCAGCGAGCCGAAAATTCCTCAATTCCACACAGACACGCCGTCGGTCGGGATGAGGACGAGGTTTCAGTGCTCTTCAGCGAGCCGAAAATTCCTCAATTTTATACGACAAAAACGGGGAGCGCGTTCTTCGACTCAAAGTTTCAGTGCTCTTCAGCGAGCCGAAAATTCCTCAATAAAACGCTGACCGAGACCGCGCTGAGCGTACTGCGTGTTTCAGTGCTCTTCAGCGAGCCGAAAATTCCTCAATGGCATATGTTCGCTGTACGCGATCGGGATGCCGGCGAGTTTCAGTGCTCTTCAGCGAGCCGAAAATTCCTCAATGCTGACGAAGGCGGGGCTGTCGTTTGATGATGTGAAAGTTTCAGTGCTCTTCAGCGAGCCGAAAATTCCTCAATTCCGCTAATATAAGCGATCCGGCGTTCGCCACCGCGTTTCAGTGCTCTTCAGCGAGCCGAAAATTCCTCAATTCGCCTGATGCCGCCGCTCCGCGCGCAACGCCGCGGTTTCAGTGCTCTTCAGCGAGCCGAAAATTCCTCAATAGACGGGATTATCATTCACCTCGTCCGGTGGACAACGTTTCAGTGCTCTTCAGCGAGCCGAAAATTCCTCAATGTTCTTTCCGAACAGCCGCAGTCCGCACCGCAACTGTTTCAGTGCTCTTCAGCGAGCCGAAAATTCCTCAATCGCGCTCGCCGCCGCGACCGTCGTCATCCTCGCGTGTTTCAGTGCTCTTCAGCGAGCCGAAAATTCCTCAATCAAATATAGTTGTGGACGCGAACAACCAAGACGCGGTTTCAGTGCTCTTCAGCGAGCCGAAAATTCCTCAATTCAAGCACCGGCAGCGCCAGTTCTGCCGCGTTGGTGGTTTCAGTGCTCTTCAGCGAGCCGAAAATTCCTCAATCAGCCCCAACTTGATCATCATCTCTTTTGCGTCGTGTTTCAGTGCTCTTCAGCGAGCCGAAAATTCCTCAATCAAGCATTGGACGCGATGACCGAACTCGTCAAAGGGTTTCAGTGCTCTTCAGCGAGCCGAAAATTCCTCAATGTCGGCGACGGCGGGCAGGTGCTCGCTGTAGGCGATGTTTCAGTGCTCTTCAGCGAGCCGAAAATTCCTCAATCGCGTTGCGCGCCGGAATGCGATCTCGACCGCAAAGTTTCAGTGCTCTTCAGCGAGCCGAAAATTCCTCAATCGCGCCGCTCGTCAACGCGCCGCTGATTTTGGCAGAGTTTCAGTGCTCTTCAGCGAGCCGAAAATTCCTCAATCTTTGTGCGCGGCGCGGTAGCCGCACCAGAGCGTGAGTTTCAGTGCTCTTCAGCGAGCCGAAAATTCCTCAATTACGCGCGAACGCCCGCCGCCGCCGCTTCCGTCGCGGGTTTCAGTGCTCTTCAGCGAGCCGAAAATTCCTCAATTGGACGCCGGTCGGCGCGGGGTTTATGACGGGGAGTTTCAGTGCTCTTCAGCGAGCCGAAAATTCCTCAATTCGGCGCGGCGATCTGGTACATGCGCCGGCGTGAGGCGTTTCAGTGCTCTTCAGCGAGCCGAAAATTCCTCAATCTCAACAATATCGGTGACGGAACTATACGACATCGGTTTCAGTGCTCTTCAGCGAGCCGAAAATTCCTCAATCAACGACGTACTGCATCATCAGCTCACGAGCACCACGGTTTCAGTGCTCTTCAGCGAGCCGAAAATTCCTCAATGGTGCTCAATCAACGCAGCGCTCTCGCAGCGCGCAATGTTTCAGTGCTCTTCAGCGAGCCGAAAATTCCTCAATCGTACTGCTGCTGCGTCAGCGCCGCAGCGCAGCGCGTTTCAGTGCTCTTCAGCGAGCCGAAAATTCCTCAATGTAATTCCGCTCGTGGCGGACGTTGGGTTGATCGCGGTTTCAGTGCTCTTCAGCGAGCCGAAAATTCCTCAATTCAGTCGAGAGCGCCAGAACGGGTGTGCGATCCAGAGTTTCAGTGCTCTTCAGCGAGCCGAAAATTCCTCAATCCATCACACCGCCGAACACGTGAATGCCGGGGTAGTTTCAGTGCTCTTCAGCGAGCCGAAAATTCCTCAATAAACCAACGCTTGATGCGCTGCTGCAGACGGTTGACCGTTTCAGTGCTCTTCAGCGAGCCGAAAATTCCTCAATTTCCTCAAGGTTGTTGTATATGTAAATGTCGGCTTGCGGTTTCAGTGCTCTTCAGCGAGCCGAAAATTCCTCAATCGGTTCGGGGTTTATGCCAAGCAGCGGCTACGATTGTTTCAGTGCTCTTCAGCGAGCCGAAAATTCCTCAATGCGGCAAGTTAGGTCGATGTCTTGCTCGCTGACACCGGTTTCAGTGCTCTTCAGCGAGCCGAAAATTCCTCAATCGTAGCGCTTTCTAGCGGTTCCCCTCGGTCGCACCACGTTGTTTCAGTGCTCTTCAGCGAGCCGAAAATTCCTCAATATTAGTTTTCCGTCTTCAACTACCCAAGCGCCGCGAGTTTCAGTGCTCTTCAGCGAGCCGAAAATTCCTCAATCGCCGCGTCTGACCAATTCGGTTGCGTACTCAATCGCGTTTCAGTGCTCTTCAGCGAGCCGAAAATTCCTCAATCGATTGCGGGCGCGGGCGCGTCCGGCTACAACGAGATGTTTCAGTGCTCTTCAGCGAGCCGAAAATTCCTCAATTTTGATAACTAACCGGTAATTCCGTATCATTGTGCGGTTTCAGTGCTCTTCAGCGAGCCGAAAATTCCTCAATTAGAGTAGAGACGTAATCGATAACCACCTACACACTAGTTTCAGTGCTCTTCAGCGAGCCGAAAATTCCTCAATGACGCGGTGGCGTACTATTGCGACTATCCGGTGTCAGTTTCAGTGCTCTTCAGCGAGCCGAAAATTCCTCAATGTGATGCTGCGCGGCACCGGCGTCGGTCAACCGCGCGTTTCAGTGCTCTTCAGCGAGCCGAAAATTCCTCAATAATTTTCGAGTACCCCGACATCGCATCCGCCGAGAGTTTCAGTGCTCTTCAGCGAGCCGAAAATTCCTCAATGTGGACGTAATACGATACGGCGAGCGCGTATACGAGTTTCAGTGCTCTTCAGCGAGCCGAAAATTCCTCAATTTTCCCGATTTTGTTGTGGGACTGTGCGCGTTTTTGTTTCAGTGCTCTTCAGCGAGCCGAAAATTCCTCAATGGGGAGACCAGGGGAGATATATACGAGCGCGTGGTAGTGTTTCAGTGCTCTTCAGCGAGCCGAAAATTCCTCAATTGCCGGCTGCGTATGGCGACGCCGGTATTGTCGCCGAGTTTCAGTGCTCTTCAGCGAGCCGAAAATTCCTCAATGTGTTTCGCTCCCTGAGCTGAGGTGTGTCTATGGATGTTTCAGTGCTCTTCAGCGAGCCGAAAATTCCTCAATTGTGTACGACGCGGCCGATGCCGACTCGGTCGCGCGTTTCAGTGCTCTTCAGCGAGCCGAAAATTCCTCAATCAAACGGGCGACAATGTAGGTCACGATTGCCAGCGGTTTCAGTGCTCTTCAGCGAGCCGAAAATTCCTCAATCTTTATAACGTCTGCGGGGCGGCTATGGTAGAGAGTTTCAGTGCTCTTCAGCGAGCCGAAAATTCCTCAATCCATCACCCAGCACCAGCCCAACGCCGCCAGCGTCAGTTTCAGTGCTCTTCAGCGAGCCGAAAATTCCTCAATAGAGCGCTGCGTTGATTGAGCACCAGGCGCTGGAGAGTTTCAGTGCTCTTCAGCGAGCCGAAAATTCCTCAATCGTCGCTGGGCGGTGCCGAGGCGGTGTGGGCGTGAGCGGTTTCAGTGCTCTTCAGCGAGCCGAAAATTCCTCAATCCGTCACGCCCCCTCCGTCTGCTGACGATATGTCCTGTTTCAGTGCTCTTCAGCGAGCCGAAAATTCCTCAATTGCCAGTGTGCGCAACGATACGCACCGCCTGTGTATGTTTCAGTGCTCTTCAGCGAGCCGAAAATTCCTCAATCAACCACCAACATCGTTGCGCGCTCCGCGCGCCCAGTTTCAGTGCTCTTCAGCGAGCCGAAAATTCCTCAATCGTCCGCTGGCGCGTGCGGTGGCGCGCGCACCAACGTTTCAGTGCTCTTCAGCGAGCCGAAAATTCCTCAATCGAAGGTGTTACAAGCGCTGGCGGAGGTCACATACGTCGTTTCAGTGCTCTTCAGCGAGCCGAAAATTCCTCAATGTTGTGGTATCGTATGTGTGTAATCGCTATATACAAAGTTTCAGTGCTCTTCAGCGAGCCGAAAATTCCTCAATCGCGCTGGAGTTGGCCGACGAGGGCGTAATTATCCGCGTTTCAGTGCTCTTCAGCGAGCCGAAAATTCCTCAATCTGACGACACGCAGTGGTACAGCGTCGCCCAGCTGGTTTCAGTGCTCTTCAGCGAGCCGAAAATTCCTCAATGGGGAGCGCGGTCCAGGTCGCCGACGGCGTGCGTGTGTTTCAGTGCTCTTCAGCGAGCCGAAAATTCCTCAATTCGCTCACGCGCACGCCGACGCCGACACGCACGCCGTGTTTCAGTGCTCTTCAGCGAGCCGAAAATTCCTCAATACACGATCTTGCTGAAGAAATCCTCGAGCCACTCCAGTTTCAGTGCTCTTCAGCGAGCCGAAAATTCCTCAATCGCCGCGCACGGGGATGTTGCTGACGAGATCGAGACCGGTTTCAGTGCTCTTCAGCGAGCCGAAAATTCCTCAATCTGGTCTCCTCTACCTTACTCCGGTCACTGTCGCCCGTTTCAGTGCTCTTCAGCGAGCCGAAAATTCCTCAATGTAATGACGACCCACCACGTCACGCAGCACAGACTGTTTCAGTGCTCTTCAGCGAGCCGAAAATTCCTCAATCACCTGTACAGCCCACTATATGCAGCGCGCCCGTCGGTTTCAGTGCTCTTCAGCGAGCCGAAAATTCCTCAATCTAAACTGCCAGACGCCCATAGCGTGCCAGTAGCGCCGTTTCAGTGCTCTTCAGCGAGCCGAAAATTCCTCAATGCGCAGATCGTGCAGCAGGCGCTCACTGCGCAACTGTTTCAGTGCTCTTCAGCGAGCCGAAAATTCCTCAATCGTGACGCCAATAGCCAGCGCGAGGACCCCGACGAACGTTTCAGTGCTCTTCAGCGAGCCGAAAATTCCTCAATTCACCACACCGATAGAGACCGGAGTACGCCGCGCGACCGTCGTTTCAGTGCTCTTCAGCGAGCCGAAAATTCCTCAATTACCATGGCCCGGGCGTCTATCCCTACCAGTACGAGTTTCAGTGCTCTTCAGCGAGCCGAAAATTCCTCAATGGTGCTCCTGCCCCGGGCCGCTACTGGCATTACGCGTTTCAGTGCTCTTCAGCGAGCCGAAAATTCCTCAATGGCATCAGGACGCGGGCGAGACGGTGGAGATACGACGTTTCAGTGCTCTTCAGCGAGCCGAAAATTCCTCAATCCAGATCGAAACCGCGTTGCGTGCACATGTTGACGCGTTTCAGTGCTCTTCAGCGAGCCGAAAATTCCTCAATTCCCTGGGCGGACCGGCGTCTGTGGTTCGTGCAGGCCGTTTCAGTGCTCTTCAGCGAGCCGAAAATTCCTCAATGGCGCTCCCGGTCGTGCTGGCGCGGCTCGCCGACACGTGGTTTCAGTGCTCTTCAGCGAGCCGAAAATTCCTCAATGCCCTGCGGTGCGCGCGCCACCATACGCGCCAGCGGAGTTTCAGTGCTCTTCAGCGAGCCGAAAATTCCTCAATAGATCTCCGCTGCCGTCCATAATGCCATCATTGAGTGTTTCAGTGCTCTTCAGCGAGCCGAAAATTCCTCAATTTACGTCGGCGCTGTGCGCGCGCTCGAGGTGACGCAGTTTCAGTGCTCTTCAGCGAGCCGAAAATTCCTCAATTTCGCGTGATGCGCAGGGCGCAGTGGTCTGCACGTGGTTTCAGTGCTCTTCAGCGAGCCGAAAATTCCTCAATTCAGCAAGATCGTTTCGTGGCTGGATCAGATCTCGGCGTTTCAGTGCTCTTCAGCGAGCCGAAAATTCCTCAATGCCGTGAGTTGGTCTGGATCGCGCGCTGCGAGAGCGGTTTCAGTGCTCTTCAGCGAGCCGAAAATTCCTCAATAGTGCCTGCGTACAGTGATTTGTGCTACTATCTCGAGTTTCAGTGCTCTTCAGCGAGCCGAAAATTCCTCAATGTGATTGCGACGCTCTATGTCCTGGTCTGGCTGGCGCTCGGTTTCAGTGCTCTTCAGCGAGCCGAAAATTCCTCAATACGAAATCCCAAACCGACCGCAACGATCGTCAATTGTTTCAGTGCTCTTCAGCGAGCCGAAAATTCCTCAATTGCGGATGATGAGCGCTAGGCGCGGGCCGGCGCTGCGTTTCAGTGCTCTTCAGCGAGCCGAAAATTCCTCAATCCAAGACCGACACGAACGGATTGAAAATCGACGTAGGTTTCAGTGCTCTTCAGCGAGCCGAAAATTCCTCAATTGTGTGGTATGCTATAGGTACGACAGTTATCTATTTGTAGTTTCAGTGCTCTTCAGCGAGCCGAAAATTCCTCAATCGAACGCCCCGCGCGTCGCTACCACCATCCACAGTCGTTTCAGTGCTCTTCAGCGAGCCGAAAATTCCTCAATCCGACGCCGGAAGACGTACTTCAGAAGTCGCTGGAGGTTTCAGTGCTCTTCAGCGAGCCGAAAATTCCTCAATGCGGCGCAGCAATGCGCGCGCCGCGTGACGGTCAAGCGTTTCAGTGCTCTTCAGCGAGCCGAAAATTCCTCAATTCGACGCAACAACGCCCGCGCTGCGTGGCGGTCGAGGTTTCAGTGCTCTTCAGCGAGCCGAAAATTCCTCAATCCAAACCTCCGCATCCACTCCTCGCGTGTCAGCGAGTTTCAGTGCTCTTCAGCGAGCCGAAAATTCCTCAATTTATCATATGAGCGTAATCGGTACGCTCACTTACGGTTTCAGTGCTCTTCAGCGAGCCGAAAATTCCTCAATGCGCAGCAAGCGCTGGACGCGATGACGGAACTGCTGAAGTTTCAGTGCTCTTCAGCGAGCCGAAAATTCCTCAATACTGTCACAACACGCTATAGAAATAAAAGAAGAGCGTTTCAGTGCTCTTCAGCGAGCCGAAAATTCCTCAATAGACTTCGACGCACTCATCAACGCGCGCAACGACGGTTTCAGTGCTCTTCAGCGAGCCGAAAATTCCTCAATCTCCCCGACGAATTCCAGGTGCAGTCGGGGGCGCTGGGTTTCAGTGCTCTTCAGCGAGCCGAAAATTCCTCAATGCAGCGCCAGTTCCGCAGCGTTGGTGCGCAGCATCAGCGTTTCAGTGCTCTTCAGCGAGCCGAAAATTCCTCAATCACAAGCGCTTGAGGACACGCTCGTTTCGTTGTTCGTTTCAGTGCTCTTCAGCGAGCCGAAAATTCCTCAATTCGTTTCGTTGTTCGGGCGCGCCTACGCAGTGCTCAGTTTCAGTGCTCTTCAGCGAGCCGAAAATTCCTCAATCCACGCACCCGCCTGACGCGCCGTATACCGTCCTCGGTTTCAGTGCTCTTCAGCGAGCCGAAAATTCCTCAATCGCCTCCGCTTCTGTAAGCGTTTCGGGTACGATAGCAAGTTTCAGTGCTCTTCAGCGAGCCGAAAATTCCTCAATAGCAGTTCTTGGTCTGCCGCGTCCTCAACGAACTGCGTTTCAGTGCTCTTCAGCGAGCCGAAAATTCCTCAATTCCCCAATCGCCTTCCGCACCAGCCGCGCAACGACGTTTCAGTGCTCTTCAGCGAGCCGAAAATTCCTCAATGCGCTACGCAGATTTCGTCGTCGCGCTCGTTCGACGCGTTTCAGTGCTCTTCAGCGAGCCGAAAATTCCTCAATGTCAGCCCCGCCACGCGCGACCGCACCGCTTCGTCGTTTCAGTGCTCTTCAGCGAGCCGAAAATTCCTCAATCTTGATTACTGTGTCTCTATCATACCGCACAGACGCCGTTTCAGTGCTCTTCAGCGAGCCGAAAATTCCTCAATCTACAACGAGATGGGGCAGGCGATGAAGGATGCGGGGTTTCAGTGCTCTTCAGCGAGCCGAAAATTCCTCAATCGACTGGTCTACGAACGCGGCGCGG
>Ga0308410_1002211_pt1 | contig 11237 bp, 4 predicted proteins | sample HotsprOSTMatCore_FD_203467 | JGI IMG/M metagenome (GOLD analysis project Ga0308410, IMG submission 203467) | Hot spring phototrophic mat microbial communities from Octopus Spring, Yellowstone National Park, Wyoming, United States -... | ecosystem: Environmental > Aquatic > Thermal springs > Hot... | reverse complement strand
AGCTGAGCCTTTGCCTCTGCCGCAAGGAGTTGATATCAACGACTATATCTTTCCTGGCCAAGTCCTTGGCTGGATTGAGCAGTTTCCCGGCGACGGCAGTATTAGCTTTATGAATGCCATTCTTAATAACATATATGTGGCAACAAATCCCGAAGGAAAATCGGTCACCATCTTAGAATTTAACTTCCTTTTTCGATATGATCCAGAAGGAGGGCGCGCTGACAAACAGTGGCATACTTTGTATCTTATTATCCCGGCTTCGCCAAATGAAATTCCTTCAAATGTCGTCAATTTGGCTAGCGGTATACCACAAACATCACTTCTCTCGCTATGCGGTAAAGGTCGACCCACTGTAGATATAGCTTATCTTTTAATTGATCCCAACCCATCAGAATCATTAAAAAAAGTATACAATGCCCTTTTCCAACCAGGTGGTGTAGGTGTAATTAATGTTACTAATAAAGACCCCAGATTGTGGGCTATTACAAAGCCGAATGCCTCTGAAAGAAATAATAAGTTGTCAGAATTGTTACAACGGCTAAATAAGTAAACTCCTTAAAAATTTTCCCCTTGACATTGTCTTTAGATTTTTGTAATTGCTCACCCTGTCATTGCGAGGAGGCGTTTTGTGCCGACGAAGCAATCTCCACATTGCAAATTTGGGGACTGCTGACAGTGTAGCATCGCTACCGAAACACAGTTCAATTTCACCGCAGAGGCGCGGAGGACGCGGAGGCAGGAGGCTGTATGCAGGAGGCGGGAGGCCGACTGCCTACTGCCCGCTGCCACCTGCCACCTGCGTCTCGGCGGTGAGTTAACAAAACGTCGGTGGGCTTGCTACAGTCTCGAAAGGGCGCATTTACAAGTTGGGGGAGGGGGAACGGGCGACTGAAAGTCGCTGCAACCACCACGCCAAGCCTGCCTTCGCAGGCTAAACTTAGCCGACGCAGGTCGGCTTCGCGTAGTTGTTGCTGCGGTTTCCAACCGCCCGACTCCCCCAACCTTTAGATGCGCCCGTCTCGAAATGTGACTACTCACCCTGTCATTGCGAGGAGGCGTTTTGTGCTGACGAAGCAATCTCCACATTGCAAATTTGGGGATTGCTTCGCAAAAAACGCTCGCAATGACAGGGTGGCTGAGTAGATACCTCGAAATTGTGTGTTTCTGTGGCAAAGAATAAGCAAGCCGCTTCATCGGGCTTGATTAGCCGTGCGATTTGATCGCACGGCATTGGAGTCGAAATGCAAACCACTCACCGTTTAACTCTTGTTGCCCTCGCCGCGCTGCTCCTCCTCTGCGTCTGCGGCGTACTCTTCCAATTCACCGAACTCGATGCGCCCGTAACGAGCGCGCTGCGCGGCATCACCCCGTCCGGCGTCAAAGATGTGCTGCGACCCTTGCGCGCGCCACAGGTGCTCGCGTTCGGTCCCGCGTTCAACGCGCAGGATGTCGCGCCGACCGCGCCCATCACGATTACGTTCTTGACCCCGATGACCGCGAACGACGCCGCCATCAAAATCTCGCCGCCGGTGCGCGGCACGTGGACGTGGAGCGGCACGAGCGCAACCTTCACCCCTGCCGAATCGTGGCCCCTCAGCACAACCGTCTCCGTTACCGTAACGCGCGACGCGCGCAGTTGGTTGCAGCGTCGCGCGGAAAAAGAATTCACGTGGTCATTCACCACACTCGCGCCGCCAATGGTCGTTGCGACGACACCACGGCAGGGCGCGCAATTTGCGTACGCATCGGATCGCCTGACCATCACGTTCAATCGCGAGATGGATCAACAATCGGTTGAGGAACGCTTGAAAGTTGAGCCAGCCATTGCGAATATGAAATTGTTGTGGCAGGGCAAGCAACTCGTCATCGGCGGCAACTTGCGTCCCTCGACGACGTACAAAATTTTTCTGCCCAGCGGCGCGAAAGATGCAAAGTACGGACTGGCAATCACAAATGATTTCGCGTGGTCGTTCACCACAACGCAGCAATACCCGTACCTCGCCATCATCAACATCGGGCGCTATGGCGTGACGGCAGCGGACAAACCGACCACGCTGAAATTGCAATCGGTGAACGTCTCGCGCGTGGATCTCGCGCTGTACAAATTCGACACCGAGACGTACATCAAATCGCTCGGCTTTTCGTACGACCGCTGGCGCACTTTTAAACCGCAAGGTGAGCCGATTAAAACGTGGAGCATCACACCATCGGCAAAGATTGATCAGTACGTCACGCAAGATGTGACGCTCGATGCGTTGCCTGCTGGTATGTACTTTCTGACCGCGAAATCGGCGGAGGGCGTGAACGATACGCAGGTGCTCGTCGCGACGAAAACCGCGCTCACCTTAAAACGCACGACTGATCAAGTTTTAGTGTGGGCAACGAACATCGCCGACGGATCGCCGGTCAACAAACTCCTGCTCACCTTCTACAACTCGAAAGGCGAGACGGTCGGCACGGGCGCGACCGGCGCGGATGGTCTCTTCGAAGGAACAATCAAAGAGACCCGAGGCGATCTGCACGTCATCGGCATTCGCGAGAACGACATCGCGGCGGTGAGCGATACCTGGGAACAAGGCATCGAACCGTGGCGCTTCGATGGCGTGCAATACCAATGGGAGCAAATGAAGCGCACGTACCGCGTCTATGTCTACACCGACCGACCGTTGTACCGTCCCGGGCAAACCGTGTTCTTCAAAGCGATTGTGCGCGCGGACGATGATGGCGCGTACTCGCAACCACCCGAAGGCACGCCGGTCAAAATCAAAGTGGGCGATTGGCAGAATCGTGTGCTGTACGAAAAAACGTTAAAGACGACCGCCTTTGGCTCACTCGCCGATTCGTTCGTCATCAATCCCGAAGCCGGCCTCGGCACGTACCAAATCATCGCAACGATTGGCGATGAATCGTACGAGAACACGATTCAGGTCGAAGAGTATCGCAAGCCCGAGTACGCGGTCAGTGTCAAGATGGATCGCGAGGCGTACATCAACGGCGATATGATCACCGCGACGATTCGCGCGAATTACTTTTTCGGCGGTGCGGTGAGCGGCGCGCAAGTGCACTGGACACTGTACCAAAACGACTACTATTTCTGGTGGAGCGGTGGCGATTACGATTTTGGCAATGTCGCCGAGCAACGTTACTGGGGTTATGGCAAAGAAATTTCGTCGGGCGATGCAACGCTGAACGCGAACGGCGAGTTTACGCTCAAACTCCCCGCGAACATTTCGCAAGAAGAGCGCAGTCAGGTGTACACGCTCGAAGCGACGGTGACCGATGCCGCGAATCAACCACAATCGGCGGTCGCGCGCGCGATTGTGCATCGCGGTGATTTCTACATCGGAATGAAACCGACGACGTATGTCGCGGACAAGGGCAAGGAAGCGCGTTTCGATGTGCAAACACTCGATACGAAGGGTCAAGCGCTCGGTCGCATCGCGCTCAGTTACAGCATCAACCTGATCAACTGGGATTGCAAACGCACGACGGATAATCAGGGGCGGCGCATCTGGAACTGCGACGAGGTGAAAACCGAAATCCAGCGCGGCGATGTGACGACCGACGCGAACGGCAAATATCGTCTCGCGTTCGTCCCGCCGCGCGGCGGCTCGTATCGCGTGGACGCACAGGGGCGCGATGCGCGTGGCAATCGCGTGCTGGGGCAAACGTGGCTGTGGGTGAGCGATCACTCGCAATTCCTCGCGTGGCGATTCGACAACAACGACCGCATCGAACTTGTGCTGGACAAGAAAGAGTACAAAGTCGGCGATACGGCGAAGGTGCTGATTCAATCACCGTTCGCAAAAGCGACCGCGCTCGTTACGCTCGAACGCGGCAAGATTCTGTCCAAACGACTCGTCCCGCTCGATTCGAACAGCGCGACGATCGAAATCCCCATCACCGACAATCACTTTCCGAACGTGTACGTCGGCGTGGTGCTGATACCCCAGGGGGGTATGCCCGATGGTATTCCCAGTTTCAAGATGGGTCTGGAAAACATCAAGGTCGTCTCGAACGCAAAGAATTTGAATGTGAGCGTTGCCGCAGCAAAACCACAGTACGCGCCGCAAGACAAAGCGGTGTTCAACATCAGAACAACAGACGCGAACGGCAAACCGGTCAGTGCCGAAGTGTCGCTCTCGGTCGTGGACAAGGCGGTGCTTGCACTCGCGCAGAATTTTGGCGCGGACATTGTGGAGGCGTTCTACGGTAAACGCGACCTCGCGGTCAAGACATCGCAGTCGCTCACCGTCTTTATCGAACGGGTCAACCGGCGTGAAGATTTTGGCGGCGGTGGCGGCGACGGCGAAGAAGTGCGCAAAATTTTCCCTGACATCGCGTACTGGAATCCGACGATTGTCACCGACGCGAACGGCAACGCGAGCGTCGAAGTGAAACTGCCCGACAACCTGACGACGTGGACCGCGATTGCGAACGGCGTGACCGCGCAAACGCAAGTCGGCAAAGGTACCGGCGAGACGATGGTTACAAAAGATTTGATCGTGCGTCCGGTGCTGCCGCGCTTTTTGAATGTCGGCGATCAGGCGACGCTTGGCGCGATCATTCGCAATTCGACCGAGCGCGCGCAAAACGTGACCGTGACCATTTCGGCGACGACCATTTCGCTGATCGCGCCGCTCACGCGCACGCTGACGATTGGCGCGGGACAATCGGCAACATTGAGTTGGGTGGCAAATGTGCCAAAGATGCCAAATTTGCCAAACGTGCCAAATGTGCCGATTTCGACGACGATCACGATCAGCGCGCGTGGTGAAACAGTGCGCGACGCGGTGCAAATTTCACTGCCGATTGAACCGTTCGGCGACAAGCGCGTCGTCACGAACGCCGGTCAACTCGACGAGAACGAAACGCGATTCACGATCAATGTTCCTAACGATGCAACGTTCGCAACGATAAAACTCTCCGCATCGCCATCGCTCGCGGCGGGGCTGATTGATTCACTCGAATATCTCACCGGTTTTCCGTACGGCTGCGTCGAGCAAACGATGAGTCGCTTTTTGCCGAGTGTTCTGGTGAAACAAGCCCTCGACAAATTGCAAATCAAACATAACAAAATCGAAAAAGAGTTGCCGAAACAAGTAGAGGACGGCTTGACGCGTCTGTACGCGTTCCAGCATGAGGATGGTGGCTGGGGCTGGTGGGAATCGGATGATTCGCAACCGTACGAGACCGCGTACGTTTTGTACGGCCTGGTGCAAGCGAAGAAGGCGGGCTACAAAGTGGACGAGAACGCCATCAAGCGCGCGACGAAATTCTTGCGCCAGCCCATGGTGGACACCAACGATTACGATTTGAAAGTGTACATCGCCTACGTTCTCGCCGAAGCGGGTGATGGCGATGCCGCGCTCGCGCGCGCGATGATCGAAAAGCAAGACAAAATGTCGCTCAACTCGCGCGCGCTGCTCGCGCTCTTGCTCAAATCGGTTGGCGAAGAAGCCAAAGCTAAAGAGATTGTGAGCGCGCTCGCGAAACTCGCGACCGAGACGACAACAACGGCGTACTGGCGCGAATCCGATGCCGCGCGCAATCGCTGGGAATATTTTATCAGTGATGGACGTACCACCGCGACGATGCTGCGCGCGCTCCTCGCGCTCGATCCGCAATCACCGCTCATCACTAAGACGGTGCGCTATCTGATGCTCAATCGGCTGGGCGGCTATTGGCGCACGACGCAAGAGACCGCGCAAGTACTCATCGCGCTCACCGATTACCTCGCGCAATCGCGCGAACTCGAAGCGAACTTTACGTACGAGGTGTTTGTGGATGGCAAGAGCGTTGCGAAAGAGACCGTGCGTCGCGAAAACATTACGCAAGGACGCGAAATCGTTTTGCGCCTTGCGCCGGGCAATCGCGAGGTGCGTATCGTCAAGCAAGGCACAGGTCGCGTGTACTATGCCAGCGCGCTGACGTACTATGCCGAGGTCGAAAAAGTGGGCGCGGCAAAATCGCTGGATGGTCCCACGATCTCGCGCGAGTATCTCGATCCAAAAACGAACAAGCCGCTCACCTCGTTCAAGGTCGGCGATGTGGTGCGCGTCAAGTTGACCGTGAACGTGCCGCGCGAGAGTTGGTATATGATGATCACCGATCCGTTGCCCGCCGGTTTTGAAGCGATCAACTATTCGCTCAACACAAGCGGCATCGAACCCGGCGGCGAACGCTTTTACTGGTCACGTCCCGAACTGCGCGACAATCGCGCCGTGTTCTTCACGACGTATTTGTGGAAGGGCAAGCACACATACTCGTACCTGATTCGCGCGACGACGAGCGGCACGTTCCGCGCGTTGCCGGCAGAAGTGACGCCGATGTACGAGCCAGAGGTGTGGGGACGCAGCGCGAGTGTGGAGATGGTAGTGAGGCCGTAGGTGCGCCGGGAATTCTCCAGTTAACGCAAGACCCGAAGGAGTGTTCCTTCGGGTCTATGTGTCCGTTAATGCGACGAAATCAATCGCGGTTCGTATTTGGCACCTGCCGCACGCACATCAATTACACGGATACCCACCTTTTCGAGCGCTGGCACCAACGCATCGCGCGCGACGCCAATCAGTTTCATCGTGATTTCGCCCTGCTGAGATTCCGGACTCACCAACGTGACCAGACTGCGAATATCACCACCGAGTTGAGCGACTTGATTCGTCAGTTTTGCCAGTTCACCTTTTTGATCTGGCACCTGCACCATCACGCGCAACGATTGTGGTTCACCCCCCAGCGCACGCGTCATCGCGCGGAAAATGTCCGTCTCCGTAATGATGCCAACGACCTTGTTGCCCCGCATTACCGGCAAACAGCCAATCTTGTGTTCCACCATCACGCGCGCGGCTTCCTCCAGCGGCCAATCTTCTTCGACGGTGATCACACGCTTGGTCATAATGTCCTTGATTTTGAGTCTGGATAAGAGATACGGAATTTCGTACACGCTCAAGGTGGTCGCCGGCGATGGCGCGGCTTTGAGTAGATCTTTTTCAACAACGATTCCCACCAGCGCGCCCGCATCGTTCACCACCGGCAAACGCCGAATCTTTTTGGCGCGCAGCAAATCCATCGCATCAGCGAACGACGCATCGGGATGCACAACAACAGGATTGGGGGTCATGGTTTCACGTACCAGCATGTTTCCTCCTCTCGCACCAAATCCTCGTATCAGGATTCGGTGAGCCAGATGGTTTAAAGCAAATCCAGCATTTGCCTTTTGGGCATACTATACCGCAAAGAGGCGTAGAATGCAAGAGGGCGTTGTGCCACTTCAGGGCTTGTGCAAAGTCAGCCCTCTGTCATTGCGAGCCGCGCAGCGGCGAAGCCATCTCCACACCGCAATCGGGGATTGCTTCGTCGCAAAGACCGCTCCTCGCAATGACAAGCGGAGGCGCGGCTTTGTCAAGCGACTTTGCACACACCCTGTGTGCCACTTGAGCGATTTGACCAAATGTGCTAAAATAGGCTTGTCACCGCCTGGAGGTGACCTGATTTTTTGCACTGCCGGGGAGGCGCATATGGTACTAACCCAGGAAATGCTTGAGACCGACGACCTGGAACAGAGTGAACAACGCGTGGACCGAATGCTCTATCTACTTTTGCCAGCGGAACGTCGCGCGCGTCCGCGCGTATGGCATCCGCCGACGGATGTGTACGAGACCGATGACACGATTGTGATCAAAATTGAAATCGCTGGAATGAATGTCGAAGATTTTCGCATCACGCTGGCGAATCGTCTGCTGACCGTGAGTGGCGTACGTCACGATCGAGATGCTAAATCCAACTGTCACAGTTGTCACCGTCTGGAAATTCACTATGGCGAATTTCTAAGTCAGATCTATCTGAGTGGCAACTATCAGGCTGAGCGCATCGAAGCCCAATACGTCAATGGACTCCTCTACATCACAATTCCCAAAGTCAAACACGAGCATCGTATCCCTGTACGCGTGTCCACACCCGCGTAATCTCTGTGGAGTCAACTATGCCAATGGACGAACCCACAACCGAATCACAAGAGAAAGCCAGGGAATCTGGACAGGTTCCCTCCATCCCCGCCGAATTACCGGTGTTGCCATTGCGCAATACCGTCGTCTATCCGCTGACGGTCATTCCCCTCAGCGTGGGTCAGCCGCGTTCGATGGAACTGGTGGACGAGACCGTGCGCACACCGCATCGGATGGTCGCGCTGGTGACGATGAAGGACGACAAGGTCGAAGAAGCCGGTCCCAACGATGTCTTTACGGTCGGAACGGCAGCGACGATTCTGCGGCTCTTGCGCGCGCCCGATAACACCGTGCGCTTGATTGTGCAGGGAGTCGAACGCATCCGTATCGAAGAGTTTACGACCACGACGCCCTACTTGCGCGCGCGCGTGCAGGTTCAGCCGGATATACTCGAAAAGAGTTTGCACGAAGAAGCGCTGGTGCGTAACACGATTGAGTTGTTCCGGCGGCTGGTCTCGCTCGCCTCCTACCTCCCCGAAGAGTTGCTCGTCGCCGTGTTGAATGCCGAGGATGCGCGGCAATTGGTGTATATGCTCGCCACCACGATTCGGATGGAACTGAAGGATGCGCAAGAAATTCTCGAAATGGACAGGGTGGCAGACAAACTCACCAAACTGAACGCGCTGATTACCAAAGAAATCGAAGTCCTCGAACTGGGGCGCAAGATTCAATCGCAAGCGCAGGGCGAACTCGAAAAAACGCAACGGGAGTACATCCTGCGCGAGCAACTCAAGCAAATCAAAAAGGAACTGGGCGAAGAAGACGAACAAGCCGTCGAAATCAAAGAGTACGAAAAGAAAATCGCCGAAGCGCAGATGACGCCCGAAGCGGAAAAAGAAGCGCGCCGCGAACTGGCACGGATGCGCCAGATGCCCCCGGCTGCTGCCGAGTACCACGTCATCAAAACGTACCTCGATTGGCTCGTCGAACTCCCGTGGTCGAAGACAACCACCGACAATCTCGATATCGCGCGCGCGCGGCAAATCCTTGATGAAGATCACTATGACCTCAAGGATGTCAAAGAGCGCATCCTCGAATATCTGGCAGTGCGCAAATTGCGTCTGGAGCGCGGCGGCGACGAAGAAGCCAAAACCTACAAAGGTTCGATTCTGTGCTTTGTGGGTCCGCCCGGGGTGGGCAAGACATCGCTGGGACAATCTATCGCGCGCGCGCTGGGACGCAAATTCATCCGAATGTCGCTCGGCGGCATGCACGACGAAGCGGAGATTCGCGGGCATCGGCGCACGTACATTGGCGCGTTGCCCGGGCGCATCATCCAATCGTTGCGCCGCGCCGAATCGCGCAACCCGGTGATGATGCTGGACGAGGTGGACAAGATCGGTGCCGATTTTCGCGGCGATCCGTCGTCGGCGCTGCTCGAAGTGCTCGACCCCGCGCAGAACAAAACGTTCCGCGATCACTATCTGGACGTGGACTTTGATTTGTCACAGGTGATTTTCATCTGCACCGCCAATCACCTTGAGCCGATTCAACCGGCACTGCGCGATCGAATGGAGATTCTGACGCTTTCGGGATACACCGAAGAAGAGAAACTCCACATCGCCAGAAACTATCTCATCCCGCGTCAGGTCAAAGAGAACGGTCTGCAACCGGAAGAAATCGTCTTTGAGGATGCGGCGATTCGGCTCATCACGCGCGAGTACACGCGCGAAGCCGGCGTGCGTAATCTGGAACGCGAAATCGGACGCATTTGCCGCAAAGTGGCTACCCACATCGCTGAAGGCAAGCCCACGCCCATCACCATCACGCGTGAGCGGGTGAGCGAATTTCTGGGCAAGCCCAAATTCTATGCCGAGGTCGCGGAACGTACCTGCCTCCCTGGTGTCTCGACCGGTCTGGTGTGGACGCCGGTGGGTGGCGATATTGTGTTCATCGAAGCGACCCGTATGCCCGGTTCCAAAGGGTTTATCGTCACCGGGCAACTGGGCGATGTGATGAAAGAATCAGCGCAAGCCGCGCTCTCCTATGTCCGCTCCAAAGCCAGAGAACTGGGCATCGAACACAAACTGTTCGAGAAGAGTGACATTCACTTGCATGTGCCCGAGGGGGCAACCCCCAAAGACGGTCCCAGCGCGGGAGTAACGATGGCGACCGCGCTCGCGTCGCTGATGACGAACCGTCTGGTGCGGAGCGATGTGGCAATGACCGGCGAAATCACCTTGCGCGGGCGTGTCTTGCCGGTCGGCGGTATCAAGGAAAAAGTCCTCGCCGCGCATCGCGCCGGACTAAAGACCGTCATCTTGCCGCGGCGCAACGAAAAGGACCTGGACGATTTGCCCGAGGACGTACGCGCGGAAATGACGTTTGTTCTGGTGGACAATGTCAACGAAGTATTTAACGCGGCGCTGATGCCCACCCCCATTCAGCCGTTAAGCGACGACGGGGACACACCTCTCGAAGAAGAGCAAGAGAAAGAAAAACCAAACGCCTCATCCAAAGACAGACCGGCGCGTGCCGCGAAAAAACACAACTGAACAATCGTATTCACTTCCGGGACCAGGTGGCGCGTCATTGACCTCGGGCCGCGCGCTCCTGTCCCCCATTCGTAACAAAGGATCATTGACGGTAAGAACTTGCTGCACCATGGCGACCTAATGCTGGGAGCGGTGTCTCGAATATCCAGCCATCGCAGGACATCTCTCTGGACGTTTAGCGTAAACAACTGCTGCCGAGTTGGACAGTAGCACAAGGGTGTTGATTCGACAACGCGTCTTGTGACCAGCGCAACAGTCCGAGTGGCAGAGATATTGACAGGCATATTGCCATCGCATTGTAACTGCTCAGTTTAAATTTTGCACCGCGCGAGTGCCATGCGCCAAGCAATCCCCAGCGAGCGCATCGGCAAGGGCTTTGCCGCTACGCGGCTATTCAATCAACTTGCCCCTGTCATTGCGAGGCGTGGTGTGCCGAAGCAATCCCCCATGCCGCATTGGCGATTGCTGCGTCGCCCAATCCGCTCCTCGCAATGACATCGTGCGGCTCTTCAGCCTTTCGCTCAGGATGCTGAGCAGACAATCGAATTCGCCTGTGCCGACGAATTCTGCTACGTAACTACTCAGCCACTGACATCACTCGCTGTCGGTTAGAAACTGACGGCTAACGCAAGCCGATGGCTGAGCATGAATTTCACCGTCGTTGTACGAGCGAAAAATCTTTCGCCCCTTGCGGAATAACCCCTCTCATCCCCCTGCCCCCTGCTCTCCCCGCAAAGCGGGG
>Ga0308410_1002208_pt1 | contig 11242 bp, 3 predicted proteins | sample HotsprOSTMatCore_FD_203467 | JGI IMG/M metagenome (GOLD analysis project Ga0308410, IMG submission 203467) | Hot spring phototrophic mat microbial communities from Octopus Spring, Yellowstone National Park, Wyoming, United States -... | ecosystem: Environmental > Aquatic > Thermal springs > Hot... | reverse complement strand
GGGGGAGTCGACGGCGTTGTTTCGGCTGGCGGGGCCGTAGCCGGCGAATTCTGCTGGGTTGGAGGGCTAGTCGGTTCCGTCGGAGAGGGGGCCGGGGAAATCTTCTGCTGGGCCTGAGATTCCCCGGGAGAAGCTGGAGGTCCTTCTGCCTGGGATTTTTCTGCAGGTGGCGATTCGGGTTGACCCCCGGCAGAGGTAGCCTCCGAACTACTTGAAACTTGCGAGGGCGGCGAAGCAGCAGCATCGGCCGAACCCCCGGCGGCCTCAGCGTGGCTCGATTCCTGTGGAGAAGCCGGATTTTCCACAGCCCAGGCAAGGGAACAACTCGGTAACTGGCAGGAATTGGGCTCCCGCCGCCCGGCTAAGACAAAAGCGGCAAAAGCCAGTCCGACTAAAGCCCAAGTCGTGATAGGCCGGGACATTTCCACCTCCAGTTCCTTTTTGCTAATGCTTTGAATGTCCTACAGGAATATTTGCCTTTGGCGATCTTCCCCAGCGATTCCGTTAGGTTCCGAACATGCTATCGGGGGCTTCCTGGTGATCCGAACCCCTCCCGGGAAAACCTTGGGGGCACGACCAAAGTCCTTCAGAATTTTTAGGAAGTAATTCCCCGGATATCGCCGACTTTTTAAATCCTCGGGGAGTATAATCAATTTCCCCCTCGTTCGGGTGGGTTGCTGCTCGGAAAAGCCGTTCCTTCAGCCAGTTTCTAATCGGGAAGGCCCCTTCATTTGGTAAGTTGTCAACGTGCCCCCCTTCATGTGCGTCAGTTGGCTGTTGTGGTTCCCTCCGGGTCCTGAGCTTTCGGGGGCAGCTCCCCCTACTTCACAGAGTAATCCCGGGGACCCTCGGAGGCAACCTCCTGCCGAAATTAGGAACTGTCGACCCAGCCCGGGGATATGACATTTAGGTAGCCGAGATCCCTCCTTTTTTCCGAAGAATTAAGGTCTTACAGGGAAAGGTCTTACAGGGAGGTGGAGATCTCCCAAACTGGACTGGGGAGCTGTGGCTGAGAATGGACGTCGCTCTTCCGGGGTCAGGATAGATCCCCGGCTTTCAACGCCGGGAAAACGGCTCAGCAGCAACTGTCCTCCATGGTGGCTTCGCCGGGTTGGGACTCTTTTAGCCCGATTTCTCGCTATCCCGCGGCTTGAGTGGTGGCAATGGGGGTCGGCTCACCGGGGTGTCTTCAAGCCACATCTTGAGCACAGCAAAGAGGAGGTCGTAACGGTCCCGAACTTCCGGCTCGAGGTCTTCTCGGCGGAAGACCTTTGGTTCCTCGGCGATCATCCAGTGGTCACCTAGGTGACGATCATTCCAAAGGGTAGCAAAGCCGATGGCGACCACTATCCCCTTGCCGAAGTGGGTCAAGGCGGCCACCGGCAAATCTTCGATCCAAGCAAAGGGAGTACCCCCTTTTACTTCGCAGGCTTCATCGATCTCCAGCTCGGGGCCACGATCGGCAAGGCGGATTTTGCCCCCTCGGCCCGTAGCATGGAGCATCTCGATCCCGAACGGCCAAAGGAGGCTGTTGGCTGTCGTTCCCACACTTGCCGGGCTATCCAACACAAGAAGCCTCCCTCCGGACTCCACATAGCGGATCAACGCCTCGCGAAAGTCGTGCGGCGCAGAGTTTGTTGGACAAATGATCACAACACCTTCTCCGCCGATGGCCTTCAGGCCTTGTTTTCGGGTGGTGAAGTAGCCGATCCGGCTGAGTGCTTGTTCCAGCAACCCATAGCCGTTCCCTTGCCGGTCTTCATTGAAGGCTCCTAGGGCAAGGGGAACACTGGAAGTAGTGCGGTCGACAACCAACCACTTGGCTGGCCAAAGGACCGGGGGTGTACTGTTTTGAATCCTGTTGGAGCCATCAGCCACAAATATCCCCATGGCCAGTGCGGCCAGGCCTCCTCCTAGGAGAATCCACCCGGACACATTCTTCCGGTAAGCCAATGCCAAAGCTACCCCAAGGAGGCCAAGAGCGACCAAAAAGAGGGCTGAGGGTAGCACCCAGCGAACGAGGGGATAGTCGTAAATTCCCCGCCGCATCAACCACCAGAGCATTTCCCGGAATAGCTCCGCTTTGCCGGGCTGAAAGAGGCAAAAGTTGGAGAAAATAGTGGAATCGGTAAAAGCGAGGATACGTCCGCGGCCAAATCGTGTTGCCCAAAGTTGGATGAAAGCCCCGTAACGCATGTCGCTCCGCCATTGGGGAACGGGGTGATAGTTTGGGGCATGGAATTCACACGGCAGGCTCCACAAGCCCGTGCTCCAGATGGCCGCCCGGCCACGGCTTCGGCCCGGATCTACAGAACACCCGACCGCGAAATGCATGGGCGGAACCCGGCCAACGGCAGGGTGGGCCGGGTAGGTCGGCTCCCAAGGCTGGTAATAAGCATTGGGCATCCAGAAAAGCAAATCGTGGGCAAACATAAACCCAAATTGGCGGCAGATGTCGTTGAGATAAGTACTGGAGTTGAAGACGTTGGTATGATCGCCGATGAGGAGGAGACCGCCTCCTCGGCGGACGAACTCTACCACCGCCTCAATTTCCTGCCTTTCCCAACGCTCGGTGGGAATCTTCACAATGAGGACATCGCAATTGGCCAAACGAGCCGGGGTTATCCGCTCCTCCTGGGTCAGCCGAGACATTTCGAAGTATTGCTGGCAATATTGGAATAGGAGCGAATAGCTGTACGAAGGATCATGTCCGAAATGTTCGGTGTCGTACCGCTGATCGGTGGGTTCCCAAGTGGAGTGCCGTTCCACGACTACTACCCGGCCTTGGAGCGGCTTCCCCGGCGGATCCCAGACCCAGGTAAAGCCCAGCAGGGCAGCTCCAACACAGGTACAAGCCAAGGCAACTCCCTGGGCCTTCCAGCAAAGAGCATGTTCCCCCTTGGCTGGTTGCACCATGACCGAGGTAGCTTTGGCGAGGGGGGAGACATCCAGCGGGGAGCTAGTGGAAGGGCCGGCCTCTTCGGGGGTTTCCCGCTCTTGGCTGTGGGGAAATCTTTTTTTTCGCGGAAGCACTCCCCGATCGGCGGTCGACACCTCTTGAAGAAGCTCTCTGGGTACAATTTTTCCGAGTAAAGTTCCTGCAAGGCCGGCTGCCACCAACGCAAACAAAAGGTGCAGAGTTGGACTAATGAACACATCGCCGGCGGCCTCGGGAATTGCTTCGGGAGTGATTCCCAGCCGATGCAGATGAAGCCCCAGGAGGAGCTTTAAGCGAATAACTAGCCAAAGGAGGATCCATGCGGAAAAGGCGAGGGATAGCCGCCGATAAAGGGGGAGCCAGTGGGCTGTGCTCCTGTGTTCTTCCTCGTCACTGCCGCAATACACTTGGGGTGCAGCTTGCCGGACGAATGCTAGTAGGAACACAAGTCCACCTATCCAGAGATTCAATGTTACAGGATCGAAGACGAGCTCCCAGGTGGCCACCACCAAAGCTGGACTGCCGGAACCGGCCAGGGAGAGTACGCGGCCAGTGTGGCCTGCTTCAATTCCCGCAGAACGCAGGACCCCACCCAAGGCAGCTGCCCACAGTGTTGGCAGGTCGCGGCCGTGCATGGTCTGATAAAGATAGATCCCAAAGAGGAATGCTTGGGCCAGGAGGATGGTCCCGGCAAGTTGGACTGCCCTTGCTAAGCGGTTCATTAGCCGCCAGGTTCCGCCCGTCGCCCACAGCAGGAAAAATCCCCCGGCCAAGAGGGCAGGAGGCAATCGGGTTGGCCAGGGTAAAAGGAAGGTTGCGACCGCGAACAGCGTGGCGGGCAGAAGGGCAGGCGAGGGGGGACATACATCCGCAGAGTTGTCCCTCGGGGTGACGACCGTTTTTCTTCGGTTGGCAGGGACAGCATTCCTGTCACTTCCCACTGCAAAGGTCAAAGCTCCCACTGCCGCCAGAGGAATTAGCACGGTGGGCAGCCATTGGGGTGGGAAATAAAAAGTGCTAGCAAATAGCCACCAACTAGCCAACAAGCTGGCTGCTAGCAGCCCAACGGTCAGAATCTTGGAAGCACTGCCATCTGTATTCACGTTTTTCCTCGAATCTTTTTCCCCTCATGAACTTGTCTTTTTCCCCTCACGAACCTGCTGGTGACTGGCACCTGCAGGTTGTCCCCCGGCTTGGGGCAGGCCATCGGATTCCGAGGGCGAGCCTAATCTGGGGAGGGGACCCCAGGGAGCCTTGCCGAGGGAGGCTTGTCGGGAGTGGCCTCCGGAGGAGGCTGAGCGTTCGGCATACGTCCTGGAGCCGGCGGTGGTGCCCAATCGGGTTGCGGAGTGAGCCAAGAAAGAAGCCACCGCCAAAAAGCCTGATTGATCTGCCGTCCATCAATCGGCTGCCGGGTGAATTCAAGATTGGTGTTGAGGATGAAATCGGAATCGCCGAAAAGGATCACTCTCCCCCGGCCAAAGGGCCGAAGGGCAGCCACCGGCAGATTATATTTCCCACGGATCAAATGGTCAGTCGGATCGCATCGGACGGGCCAAGCCGCATAGAAAAGCACCTCGGAGTCATATTCCACGGAATCGGCGCGATAGAACGTGTGGATACATCCCATGGGCTCCGGCTCGGGCTCCGCAACGCCGACTGGCACGGGAAACTCCCCGGGATCAAGCCCGAGTTGTCGGAGAAAGGGCCTGATAGCGGCACTGCGATCGGCACCCACCAGGGCAATAAAGGTTCCCCCTGCCTCAAGGAATTTTCTCACTGCTGCCTCCTCGTGGGAAGAGAACGCTCGTTGGGGGGCTACGGTAAGCAGAATACCAGCCCGTGAGACTACCTCCCCGCTAATGGATTCGACCCCTATCGGGAGAAATCCGCACCGGAGCAACAGGAGTTGGAAAGCTCCCCAGCCGTCGGGAGACCACGGGTTTAAATTGCCGTGATTGAGATGGCCAAGATCGATCGCCACCACGTTGTTCCATTGGGGGTGAAGCCGACCATCGGGCACATAGGTGGGCTGACTTTGGCGGTTGACTTGATGGATCAAAGTTATAGCGAGGAATATCCCCACCGCAAGCTCCCACACTACTAGCGGAGCCAAATTTAGGAAAGCTGCAGCAAGCGAAAGCAAACCCAGTCCGAGCAAAATTCCTCGCCACCCCTTACCCGGTGGGGAAAGGTCATAGCTGAGATAACTCACGAGTCGGCCAAGCAGGGGGTAATGTCGCATAAGATTGTGGTCGGTGACAATTTCCGGATTTGCCCAAACGATAACCCGGCCTTTTCCGAAGCGGCCTTCGGCAGCTAGGACCAAATCTCCCAGCCGTTCCCCAGGGGCCCACCTCGCCGTGCCAGTCAGCAGGGCATCGGTTCCCGGATCCCCCCAGCCCCAGCGGGCCCAAACCAAAGGTTGCCAACCCCAGGACAGTCGCAGGCTAGCTCCATCTCCCCACGGGGGTTTTCCAATGATTTTCCCTTGCCCCAGGAGTGCGGGATGATAGGCGGAAGTTAATGCTTGCTCGCGGGCCCTCCCCGGGAGGACTGTGGTTTCGAAAGGAATCTCGAGCCGTAGAGGTGCCAACACTTGATGGAATTGGCTTGCTCGCTCGCCGTCGCGGAAGTGGTAGCCACCGATGAACAACATCCGGCCCCCACGGGCAAGGTACTCGTGAAGTCGCCGAACTTGGTCTTCCGGCCAAGGCTTATCGGGATGCACCACGAGCACGATATGGGCCTGACGGAGATCCTCCGGGCTTAAATTTTCGGAGAAAAAGAACCGACTTCCCCATCCGGAGAAAAGAAGGGGAAGTCCCCCCCAAGAACCCAGCTCTAACGCATCGGAACTCTCTGCAACCTCAGGATTAAGAAAGCCGCCTTTCCATGCGACCACAGTGATGCCTTCCGGGGTATGGCGGAGAGGTTGAAAAAGGGCTATCGCGATGAGGAACACCCCCAACCAACCCCCCCAACTGAAGCGAGGAGGGGATGGTCCGGATAAACTTGGGCCTTTGAGGGTAACCGCCACCAGACGGCTCAGGGGACCCAGTTGCCCTGTGGAACCAAGCTTTGCCAAGTGGGCACCCGGGGCGGGACCGGCAGAAGGCATCTGCCCTTCGGTAGCCTCCCCTCGAAGTCGTTCCACCCCCAAGGCCGAACATATTCGCAGGCCGACCCACAGGATGCCCAGGTGCCCGAGGGCAGCCGCAATGGGCAAATTCCATGGGAGGACCGCTCGCAGGGCTGCACTCCACCTCCACGGCGGCGGGGTGTATTCTTCCAGCGGAACCAACGGGGGTACAGGGGGCAGTTTCGCAAGGAGCTCGGGAACTCGGGCCAAAAATCCAAGGTAGGCAGTGTGGAAAAACACGATCGGCACTGCCATTCCCAGAAGGTGGACGACCTTGGCCTGCCGCCACCAAAACCAACAAATAGTAACCACCGCAGTGACCAGGGGTAGCTCGAAGGCAGCGAAAGTGGGTCCCACGGAAAGTGGAACCCCGGCCAGGGCACCACCCAATCCTCCCCAAGCAGTTGCAAAGAAGTTCATTATGTGCCAGAAGATCGGCCAGGCGTAAAGCCCAGTCAGGTAGATGTTCCCTATCCCAATACCCACCAGCACAGCATAGAGCAAAGCCCGATCTTGGGGGTCTCGGGCTGTGAGGGCCAGGCAGCCAGCAGCCACCGGAAGACTCCATGCCCGCCCCAGTTCTCCTCCGCCGAGGGAGCCAACCAAAAAGGCGGCTAAGGCCGTAACCCCCACGAGGATCCGTTGCCAAACCTCCCCCACGGAATTCGCCCGTCCGATAACTGCAACGAGGATCCCAAGAACGAGCAAACTAAAGGCCAGTGCTTGCCGAAAGGCAGGCACCATAAAACCGAGGCAGCCAGCGGCTGACCACCAGGCAGCTATAAGGAGGAGTGCCGAAACCCTTGCAGATCCGTCGGCCGAAGTACTGCCCAAGCCGGTTTGCAGGTCGCCAGGAGGTGGCGAGGGGGGCTTTTCTACGGCCTTACTTTCCCGGAGGAAAAAACTGCTGGTAATTTCTCCCTTTCCTTGCTTCGAAGCGGGAGCGGTCGCGGGAGGACCCGGTCGGGATGCACCACGCCTCGGGTATTGAGCACTCTTTGGTGGCTCCATATACCAAAAATCTCGCGGAGACAATTTCGTGGGACAAATTTTCAGTGAATCCTTGGACCTAGCCACCGGAAGTTCACTGTTGGCAGGGATAGCCTGTGACCATCGGGGAGGACCTTGCCGGCTTTTGTATTGTGTTGAGGCCAAAGGGGTAGGCATCGGTTTCCCCACCTTCTTCTAACCGGCCCCGAGATTTAGGGAGAGACCAGTGACTATTCATGAGTCAACTTCCCGTCACTATTCAGGGGTAAGGGTGCCTGGGGAAGTTGGGAGGGCCTCGGTCAAGTGGCTGGCCAAAGTCCTTGCGATGCCACACCTCCATACTCCGTTCCGGTGGGGCAGGAGAGTAAGCTAGTGCCTGCCTTCGCCAGTTTCCTGGAGTCCGGAAGGGTTAAAGCCTCCGCCCCCTTTCCCTTTTTCTAAAGCGTCACTCCTCTCCCGATTTCGAAAGCGACAAAAGAAAACCCCTTTTTCAGGCTGGATTCGGCCTGCCTACCCGGGTTCTACAGGAGACTACGACCCTGAATCAAAAACGCCTCCGTCCCCAAAGGCGATAAAAAGGCCTCTTCCGGCCCGTTTTTATCCACGTAAGGGAGACCTCACGATCCCGGAGGACGGAAGGTTTAGATTTTGCCGCTAGTTACCAAACGGGCGAAGTGCTCAAACGACCGGTCGTACGTCCGCTCCGCCTCAGGGGGGAAGCAACATCCCGGCAGCTGGCGGTTCCGAAGATGATAATGCAGACAATCGCAGCAGACTCCCTTTCGGGAGCATGGGTCGTACGAGCAAGTGCAACGTTTCAAATTTGTCTGCGACTTACATTCCATGGTTGATTCTCCTCTCTGTGGGTAAGCGGGAGAAAATTAAATCCTCGGGTGCGGAAATGGGTCTGCCTCCCATTGCGAATTCACTCGAGGACATCAGCAAGACCTGGAGTACCTGCGGGAAGACCTGCAGGGTCAAGGGGCACCGGGGCAGACCAGAACCCCTACCTCGGTTTTCCTTGAAGTCAGGCCGGATAGCCCCGCCGATCGACATCCACACTGCTGCCTATTCTTCCGGCTTTTCCTCTATTCCGTGGAAATTCCTCGGACTCCAAAAGCAGGGAAAACCGGGGCAAGGGTGCTTGCTTCCGGGCGAGGAGCTTAATTCCCCTTGATTTTCGTAGCACCTTATGCTTTGCCCCCTATGCTTTTTCCCAGAGAGGCCCAGCCGACCTCTGTGTCCCAGGTTCCAGCTCGAGGATTATTTACTTAGTAAGTGGTTCGTGGCGGCGGGGACTGGCGTCCATTAAGCCCAGCCGTTTCATCTTCTTATACAGAGTAGTTCGGTTAATGCCAAGGGCCCGGGCAGCAGCTTGGCGATTCCATTTGTGAGCTTCCAAGGCCTCCAGGATAATCTGTCGCTCCGGAAGGGAAAGGGCCTGTTTTAGTGGTTTTCCCGCAGGTACGGTGAGGGCTGGCGGTACTGAGGCCACCACGTTGGGCGGCAAGTCTTCCACATCGATAAGCGGTCCTTTTCCGAGAAGCACCGCTCGCTCGATCACATTTTGCAGTTCGCGGACATTTCCGGGCCAAGAATAGGTTTGCAGGGCCCGCATCGCCTCGGGAGTAAAGCCTTCCATTCGTCGACCTGTAGATTCCGCAAATTGCTTGAGGAAGTGGGCTGCAAGCAGGGGAATGTCTGAAACACGTTCCCGCAGGGGAGGCAGCTCGATGTTGATCACGTTGATCCGGTAGTAAAGATCCCGCCGGAATCTTCCCTCCGCTACTGCTTGGGCCAGATCTTCGTTGGTCGCCAGGATCACCCGCACATCTACCGTGTAAGTTTTGGTGCTTCCTACCGGTTCGAACTCAAAATCCTGAAGCACGCGGAGGAGCTTTACCTGGAGAGCAGGGCTAGCCGTCCCGATCTCGTCGAGAAAGATGGTTCCTCCGTCGGCCTGCATAAATTTTCCAATTTTGTCGGAGGTGGCTCCCGTGAACGCCCCCGCCACATGGCCGAAAAGTTCACTTTCCAGCAGGGTTTCGGGGAGGGCACCGCAAGCTACCTCCACGAAGGGCTTATTGCGGCGGCTACTACGACGGTGAATTGCCCGGGCAATAAGCGACTTGCCCGTGCCGCTTTCCCCGGTAATGAGAACGGTGGAGCGGGTATCGGCCACAACCTCAATCATGTCGTAGACCCGTTGCATCCGGGGATCCCGGCCGATGATGTTCTCCAGACTATACCGTTGGTCGAGCTGCTTTTTGAGATGTTCGTTCTCTTGGATAACCTTTTGCTGGTTGAGGGCTCTTTCGAGAGCAAACTCTAACTCCTGATCGATAATGGGCTTGGTGAGAAAGTCGAAGGCTCCGGCCCGAATGGCTTCGACGGCAGCTTCCACTGTGCCATAGCCGGTGATCAAGATCACCGCCATCTCCGGCCATTCTCGCCGGCATTCCGGCAGAAAGCTCAGTCCATCTCCGTCTCCGAGGCGGATATCCAGGAGAAGGATCTGGAATCGACGTCGTTGGAGGATGGTCTTGGCCTCGGAGAGGCTGGTAGCAATTTCCACCTCATAGCCTTGGTGCCGGAGCCAGTCGGCCATTGAGGTGAGCACCTGGCGATCGTCGTCCACGATTAGAAGGGAAGCTTTCTTGGGCATAGCGGCTTGCTTTTCGAAATGTCTGCTAATTACAGGGTCTTAGGTGGATGGGGATAAGATTTCCCTTTTACCCCACCCGCGAAGTATCTCTGGTATGCTCAGCTGGCAAAGCCCTTCGATGCCCCGGACACTAAAAACCCTGGCATTTCGCCGGCACGTTATCTTCTGGAGGTATATCCTCCCCAACGTTCGAAGCCCCCGGGTTGGGAAACCCGGCGGAGTACGGGCAACTAATTCGCTCTGCCGCGGGTTTCCGGGAAGGCGTGATGGGGTACGGTTCCGACGAAAGCCGCCCGGGGAAGCAGTTGGTGGTTCTCGGGGCTCAACCTATTTCGAATGGGGGTCCCCGCGGGTGTCGTCGGAATCCCGGGGAACTCCAGCTAACTTTCGGGGCTCTCTACTAAGGGCTCCTCTGTGACTTGTAAATCCCGGCCAGCCCCTTTCGGATTTGATTCGGGTTGGAAACCCAACCGACGTCTCCCGGGTGCCCGGGTGAGTGTACTCGCTGCCAGGGGGTCGCGATTTTGGTCCGCAGTATTCCTCCGGTGAAAGGGTTTCCGTAAGACATCGTCCTGTGATTGCGGGCACCAAGCCGTGGGAAAAAACATACATTTCCGCCAACTTTATCTAGCTTACGCCAAATGCGGAGTCAAAAAATGCCCTAAAGGCAACTAAATATACGGATATTGTAAATATCGCAAATGTGCATAGGTGGCTCATAAGATTCCCAGCCCCACGGCTTACCATTGAGACGATGCCCAGGAGGGACCAGACCTCGTTTTTAACCCTCACAGAGGATTTAACCCTCACAGAGGATGAGCACTTCGGAGGGTACTCCCCCGAGACCGCCGGGGGTTACTCGCGAGAGTGATACCAAAAAGAGCTCGAAACAATCTGCCAACACCGCGGTGTCCAGGCAGAAAAAGGCCAGGGATGAACCAGTCTTGCCGTCGTCAACATTTGGATTACCGAGCGTTTCCGCAATGGTGATCAGAGACCGGTCAAGGAGAGTTGGAGCCGAGAAAGCACGTGGAAAAGTCCGAACTTTCTTCCGTAAACCAAAGCCTTGAGCGTAACATCCGGGGTGGGGAATGCCTGCAGGTCTTCAAACGTGTTTTCGCTTGAAGCTTTACCGCTAATTAACCAGACGGTGGTATAGGAGCCTCAAACTTCTAGTTCCCTTAGAGTCACCCGGTTCCTGGGACTGCGAAAATCGGCACGGGGCACACATTTCCCAGAATGATGTGAGCTTGAATTGTCGGACGGAGCTTAATCCAGGAGCTTTTCCACGATCGGAAGCTGATCTCTTTGGAACTTGTTCTCAAACTGGAGATCTACCGCCCGACCGCGAATTGAGGTCGAGTTTTATCGGTAGGCATCAACCTGGTAGAAGACCGCTTGTCTCAAAGGGGGCTCGACCTGCAGGAATTCCTATGTTCACATGTTGTGCCCTGCTGATGGTCTTGTATGCAGATCCTAAGATTTCTGTCGGGAATTTGGCTCATTT
>Ga0308410_1002200_pt1 | contig 11258 bp, 10 predicted proteins | sample HotsprOSTMatCore_FD_203467 | JGI IMG/M metagenome (GOLD analysis project Ga0308410, IMG submission 203467) | Hot spring phototrophic mat microbial communities from Octopus Spring, Yellowstone National Park, Wyoming, United States -... | ecosystem: Environmental > Aquatic > Thermal springs > Hot... | reverse complement strand
TCACGGTCTCACTGGAGGAGATACGCCGCCTGCCCGCTTACGTCCGGCTGGGGCTGGTCTCCCCCCGGATGGATCCCCTGGCCGTGGTCAACACGATGGTGGACTTCGCCCGGCGCGCCCGGCAGGAAGGGGTTCTGGGGCTGGAGACCAGCGCCCGCAGGCTGGACAACCGCTTCATGCGCAAGGGCATCGAACTGGTGGTGGATGGGACGCCCTCGGAGCTCATCCGGGAGATCCTGGAGACCGATATCGCTTCCATGCTGCAGCGCCACCGCCGCGGGGCGGAGATGCTGGCCACCGCAGGGGGGCTGGCTCCCACGATGGGCATCATCGGGACGGTGATGGGGCTGATCCACATGCTCAAGAGTCTGAGCGAGCCCGGGAAAATGGGACCGGCCATCGCGGCGGCGTTCCTGGCCACGCTTTACGGGGTGATGCTGGCCAACCTGTTCCTGCTTCCGCTGGCCAACAAGCTCCGCTACCGCTCCGAGCAGGAGGCGGCCGTCTGCGAGATGATCATCGAAGGCGTGCTGGCCATCCAGTCGGGTGACAACCCCCGCATCGTTCAGATGAAGATGCTGGCGTTCCTGTCTCCCGCACTGCAGAGCCGCGCCGGCCGCCTGCGCGACGAGTCCACGCGCGAGGCCGGGATACGGGCGGCCTGAACGATGCGCTCGAGGCTTTCAGAGGGGAAAGCGGCAGGCGGAGGCGGCCACGACTCGGGCGGCCCGATGCGCTGGCTGCTCACCTACGCGGACATGATCACCCTGCTGATGGCCTTCTTCATCATGCTCTACTCCATGTCCATCCTGAACCTTGCGCGCTTTCAGGAGGTGGCCCTGTCCATCCGCAGCGGCTTCGGAGAGGAGCATCGGGGCCAGGGCCTTGCGGCGCGCGGACCTTCCCGGGGCGCGGGGATCCGGCCCCTGGAGGCGGGCGGAACCGTTGCCGGCGTTCCCTACTCCCTGATCCGGGGCCTGAAGGGGCAGATCGAGAGGCAGGGGCTGGACGGCAAAGTGCTGCTCGGGTCGGACGAGCGCGGACTGGTGGTCACGCTGCTGTCCGACAGCGTGCTGTTTCCGGTGGGTGAGGCGCGCATCCGGCCCGAGGCTCGGGCTATCCTGCGGGGGATCGCGTCGCTGATCCGTGAAGTGCCGAACGATGTGCGGGTGGAGGGACACACCTGCAGCCTCCCCGTGCGCTCCGGCCAGTTCGCCTCCAACTGGGAGCTGTCCACGGCCCGGGCGACGGAGGTGGTGCGTTTTCTGATCGGTCAGGGCGTGCCGGCCGGGCGGCTTTCGGCGGCCGGCTACGCCGACCAGCGCCCGGTCGCGTCCAACACCTCCGAGGCCACCCGCGTCCGCAACAGGCGGGTGGAGATCGTGCTGCTGCGGCCGGCCGCCGACGGGACCGCGGCCCCGCGCTGACCGCTCCCGCGCTGCTTCACCCTTGCCTGCCGAAGCCCCCTGCAGGAGCGGGCCCGTTCTGCCGATAGATACGGCGAAGGCCGGACTCCGGGAGCGTGCTCCCCCTGTTCCCTCCGGCGCAAGACTCGCAAGGGGTTTCCAGAGGTATCGGCTCATGACAAAGATGCTGAGGGGCGACAGCGGAAAGATTCGCATCTTCATCCTCGCCGGCGTCCTCGTTCTGGCGCTGGCCGGCACGGGCTTTTTTGTCCTGAAGGGCAAGTCCGGGGATGAAAAGCACAAACAGCCCCCGCCCGAGCCGGAGCATCTCATGACGCTCGAGCCGTTCATCCTGAACCTGGCCGATGCCGACTCCGCCCGCTACCTGAAGATGGAGGTCAGTCTGGGGGTCAAGGGCGAGGTTCCGGGAGGCGGCGGAGGTCACGGCGGCCATGGCGGAGGCGGCGAGGACCCGAAAGTCACGGTCATCCGGGACACCATCATCCGGGTCACCAGCAGCCACACCTACCGCGAACTGTTGAGCGCCGAAGGCAAAGAGAAGCTCAAGAAAGAGATCCAGGAGGCCATCGAGCACGCTGTAAAGGACCTCGAGGTCTCCAATGTCTACTTCACCAGCTTTGCGATGCAGTGAGCGGGGCCGCAGGGCCGCGATCGTCCTGTTCGCCTTCGCGGAGGGGATAGAGTGTCCGGAATACTGTCCCAGGAGGAGATAGACGCCCTCCTGTCCGTCTATTCGTCGGGCGGGGCGGCCCCGGGGAAGGCCGGCGAAGGCTCCCGGTCCCGCGAGGTGCGGCTGTACGACTTCGCGCACCCGGAGAAGTTCTCCAAGGAGCAGCTCCGCCAGCTCGAGGCCGTGCACAACAGCTTCGCCTCTTCGCTGTCGCACCGCCTTTCGGCCACTCTTCGCAGCACGCTGGAGATCCGGCACACCACGCTGGACCAGTGCAGCTTCGAGGAGTATCTGAAAAGCATCCCGAACCCGACCCTCACGTCCACCTTCCGGCTGGAGCCGGCCGGCGTGAAGGCGGTCATCGAGGTCAACCCCAACATCGTCTTTGTGCTGGTGGACCTGATGACGGGCGGTTCGGGAGAACCTAAGATCGCAAACCGTCCGGTGACGCCCATCGAGCTGAAACTGATGGAGGGCGTCCTGAAGGTGGCTCTGTCGGAGTACCAGGGCGCCTGGTCGCAGTTCACGGAGGCCAAGTGCCACCTGGAGCGGGCCGGAAGCGACCAGATGGTGAATCCCATCGCGCGGCCCAGAGACCGGATGGTCAGCGTCTGCTTCGAAATGCAGACCGCTTCGCAGGTCGGCCTGATCTCTTTGTGCATCCCCATCTCCGGCGTGGAAGCGCTCCTTTCCTCTCTGGGTCAGAAGGCCGAGCACGCACAGGGCCGAGCGGGGGAGCGCGCCAAAATCGAGCAGCATCTTCAGGGCAGTCGTGTGACGGCCACGGTGGTGCTGGGAACGGCGGGGGTCACGCTCCGGGACATTCTGGATCTCGCCCCCGGCGATACGGTGCGGCTGGACCAGCCGGTGGACCGGGAGATCCGCCTGGCGGTGCAGGGGGTGCCCAAGTTCCTTGCAGTGCCCGGTGTGCTGGGCCGCAAACTGGCTGTCCAGCTCACCAGGACGCTCGAAGAGCAGGATCGACTGCTGGATAAAGAAGTCGCCTGAGCCAGCCGAAGATACCGCTGGACCGGGCGGCATTTACGCCGGGACCCCTCTGGAATGGCACCGGGGGCCGGCGCCCGGAAAAAAACCAGATATCACGGGTCAGGTGGGCGATCGAGCTCAAGATGACGCCGCCTGCCCGCCCCGTCCCGGGGCGGGTCAGTGATACAACGGACATGATGTCCGCCCCACTTCGAGACCCGGCGCAACGCGCGCACCGCCTCCTGAGGGCCGGCCGCGCCTGACCTTCGCGCCGGGAAGACCCCGAGAACTCGCAGAACAATACGGCACCAGTTTGCACCGGGCTCCGGGAGGCCCGGCAGCATCCGGCACAGCCTGCGCGCCGCGCAGCCGTTCAAGCCGGACCCTGCCCGTCCTGCCCGTGAGGTGCCGGGAGGGACAGACGTCGAATGGGCGATCCGCTTTCGCAGGAAGAGATCGATCGTTTGCTGGCGCAGGCCGCCGGAGGAGGCGCTCAGCAGGAGGAGCCGGCGGAGCCGCAGCCCGCGGAAGATCAGGCCGCGGTAGAATCGCCGGTCGAAGCCGGGGCTGCTCAGGGTCTGGAGGTGGTGGCCGGCGATGCGGAGACGCCGCAGGAGGAGACCGGTTACGCGGCTTCCGCTCCCGCCGCGGAACCGCCGCCTGCAGCGCAGCCGGCCGCTTCGTCCGCCCGGCCAAAGAAGGAGCCTTCCGTCATCGGCGCCCGGACGCCCACTCCCCCCGCCGCGGCACAGAGCGTGCAGTTCGGCCCGCTGCCCGGCTCCCCGGCCGTGGAGGGCGCGCCCCGCTCGCTGGATCTGCTGCTGGACATCCGGCTGCAGTTGACGGCGGAGCTCGGACGCAGGGAGATGACCATCCGCGAGGCGCTTTCTCTGGGTCCGGGATCGGTGCTGGAACTGGACAAGATCGCCGGCGAGCCGGTGGATCTTCTGGTCAACAACAAGCTTATCGCGCGTGGAGAGGTTGTGGTCATCGATGAGAACTTTGGAGTTCGCGTTACCGAAGTGGTCAGCCCCGAGGAGAGGATGGACCGGATTGGATAGGCTCCGGGTCCTGGCGGCTGCTCTCGTTTTTGCGGCCTCTGCGGGCGCCTCCATCGCTCAGGCGCACCGTCCGGCCGAACCTCCCGTTTCTCATCCGGTCGCAGCGGCCCCCGCTTCCCCGGCGCAGCCGGCTCCCGCGCCTTCCGCCGTCGCCGCCCGTGCCGAGTCGCGGCCGGAGCCGTCCGGCCCGGGCTCCTCCGCCATCGCGCAGCAGACGGTCGCGCAGCCCCGTGAGATGGGGAGCGCGGGCGGCCGACGCCCGGCCTCTGCGGGGACGGGAAGGCGGAGCGGATACGTCCGGCGGGCAACGCCGAGCTCTGCGGGCGCCGTAGCGAATCCGGTTCAGCCCGCTCCGGCCAGTCCTGCGGCCGGCGTCCCGGCCCCGGCCGTGCCGGCTGCGGTCGAATCCACGGCAGCCAGGCCCGCTGCACGGTCCTCCGCTGCTGCTCCCGCAGGGAACGGGCAGAGGCGGACCGAGGCGGAAAGCCGCCTGGGGAGGGCGCTGGGGGCCGCGGCCAGCGCCGCGGGGCTTCTTGCGCGCCTCGTCCTTGTGCTGGCGCTGGCGTACCTCTTCATCGTCGCGCTCAAGTTCCTGTATTCCCGGACGGGACGGCCGCTGAAGTTTGGTGAGCGCCTCCTGCAGGTCGAAGAGAGCGCTCCTCTCGGGGGAGGGGCGGCCGTGCATCTGGTGCGCATCGGAGAGCAGCGATGGCTGGTGGGCACAGCGCAGGGTCAGGTGAGCATCCTCTCCGCCGTCAACGCTGCGGGAGAGGCCGGCAGCGCTCCGGAGACCCGGCGGGACGCTCCGACGCTTTCGGGCCTGCTGAATGCGGGGATTCTGAGCGGGCAGACCACCGAAAGGGCCCGCAGAGGCAACAGCCCGGCGGAAAAAGCCTCTCCGGCCCGGGTGGTCTCCGGAGAGCTGCGCCAGACGAGCTCCTTCATCGACGAGATGCGCGCCCGCCTGCAGGCCGGGCGGCCAGGCTAAGGAGGTCTGCGGAGCGCAAGCCGGCCATGAATCGGAGCGTCCGGACAACTCGGCGACCGGGCCGGATGGCAGCCTGCCTCCCGTGGCTTGCGGCGCTTCTGCTCTGCTCGGCCCCGGCGGCGGCCCAGACGGGAGCTCCGGCCATCCCCCGCCTCTCCGTGGCCGTGGAGCCCGCCGGCAGCCCGGAGGAGGTCTCCTCCGCCGTCCAGCTGCTCCTGCTGCTGACGGTGCTCTCCGTCGCGCCGGCCATCCTGCTGATGTGCACCAGCTTCACGCGCATCGTCATCGTTCTGTCCCTGACACGCAGCGCGCTGGGGACGCAGCAGGTCCCCCCGAACCCGGTCCTGCTGGGACTGGCGCTCTTTCTGACGTTCTTCACGATGGGACCGACACTGGAGCGCGTCAACACGGAGGCGGTGCGCCCGTATCTGGACCGGAAGATCACCTTCGACCAGGCCGTCGAAGCCGGATCCAGACCCGTCCGCGAGTTCATGCTGCGCCAGGCGCGGGAACAGGACATCGCCCTGTTCGTCAGGCTTGCCCGTCTGCCGCAGCCGAAGACCCCGGACGACATCCCGATGAACGTTCTCGCGCCCGCTTTCCTGATCAGCGAGCTCAAGACGGCTTTCACCATCGGGTTCGTGATCTTCATTCCGTTTCTTGTAATCGACATGGTGGTGAGCATCACTTTAATGTCGATGGGCATGATGATGCTCCCCCCCGTGATCGTGAGCCTGCCGTTCAAGATCCTGCTCTTTGTGCTGGTGGACGGCTGGCAGCTCATCGTCCAGTCGCTTTCGCTTTCGTTCCGGTGAAGGAGCGGGCGCGGGCGTGACCGTGACGGGGCGCAGTCCCCGGGAAAGGTTCGAGGCCGGAGAAGGATGGATGCCGCGGTTTTGAGCATGGGACAGAAAGCCGTCTCGATGGCGCTGGTGCTCTCCGCTCCGTTCCTGCTGACGGGGCTGGTGGTGGGGCTGGTCATCAGCGTGTTCCAGGCGGCCACGCAGATTCAGGAGATGACCATCTCGTTCGTGCCGAAGATCGTCGCCGTGGTGCTCGCGGGGGTGGTGTTCGGCCCCTGGCTGCTCAAGGTGCTGGTGAGCTTCACCCGGGAGCTGCTGACGGGCATCCCGGAGCTGGTGCGTTAGGGAAAAGCCGGTCGAGCCGCAATGCTTGAGACCTGGACGGACAATCTGGCAAGCGGACTCCTGGTGCTGGCCAGAGTGGCAGGCATCTTCTCGGTGGCCCCCATCCTGGGGCACGCACGGGTGCCCGCGCAGGTGCGCATCATCCTGGCCGTGGGTCTCACGATGGCGGTGGCTCCGTTGACGCAGATGCCTGCAGGGCTTGCCGTCAGCCGGACGGACTACGTTGTGCTGCTGGCCCGGGAGGCCGCAATCGGGCTGGCCATCGGATATCTGGCGGCTCTGCTCGTCAGCGCGGCCCAGATGGCCGGCGAGCTGGTGGACCACCAGATCGGCTTCGGGCTTTCCAGCATTGTGGACCCCGTGACCGACAACCAGATGCCGGTCGTCGCCCGGTTCCTGCAGATGTTCGCCACGATGGTCTTTTTGGCGAGCGGCGCGCATCACTGGCTGATCCGGGCCCTGGTGGACAGCTACCGCGCGATCGGACCGGGCGCCGAAGCCGACCTGTCCCGCGCGGCGATCCCGCTGAGCGCGGTCTTCGTCTCCGTGTTCCTCACGGCGCTCAAGATCGCCGGGCCGATCCTGGGCGTGCTGCTGCTCTGCGACATCTGCCTGGGGCTGGTTGCGCGCACCACCCCGCAGCTCAATCTGCTGATGGTGGGCTTCCCGGTGAAGATCGGCGTCGGGGTGGCGGCGGTGCTGGCGGCGCTGCCGGTCATCGGTGTGGTGCTGGCCCGTCTCATGACCGGCATCTATGGCGACGCGATGGCGCTTGCCAGGGCGATGGGAGGTTAGTGCCGTGCCTCTGGAAGACAGGACCGAACCGCCCACCGAGCACCGCCGGCGCGAGGCCCGCCAGAAGGGCCAGGTCTCGCGAAGCGTGGAGCTGTCCTCGAGCCTGGCGATGATCGCCGGGCTGGCAGCCCTTCGCTTCACCGGGCCGCATATTCTCGAAAAGCTGCGGGAGGCGTTCCGGGCCGGCCTGACCGAATGGCCGGCGCGCGACCTCACCACGGAGCTGGCCCTGAGGCTGGGGATGGATGCCGTGATGGTCTCGATGGCCATCCTCCTCCCGATCCTCCTGGCGGGCCTGACGGTCGCCGCGGTCGGGACGGCGGCACAGGTGGGGCTGGTGGTGTCGGGCGAGCCGCTGGCTTTGCAGCTGTCGCGGCTCGATCCGGTCAAGGGCATCCAGCGGCTGTTCTCCAGACGCTCCATCATCGAGCTGGGACGTTCCTTCATCAAGATCCTGCTGGTGGGTTACGTCATCTGGATCACCCTCAGGCAGGAATCCGCCCTTCTTGCCAGCCTGCCCGGCGCGTCGTGGGATGCCAGTGTCCAGGCCGTCGGAGGGGTGATCTGGAAGGTGGTGGTGCGGGCGAGCGCGGTCATCCTGGTCATCGCGGGATTCGACTACCTGATTCAGCGCCGTCAGCACGAGCAGGAACTGCGCATGACAAAGCACGAGCTGAAGGAGGAGCTCCGCCGCACGGAGGGAGACCCTACCACCCGCTCCCGCATCCGCCAGCTCATGCGCGAGATGTCCATGAAGCGGATGATGAGCGATGTCCCGAAGGCGGACGTCGTCGTGGTGAACCCCACCAGTATCGCCGTCGCCCTGCGCTACGACTCGCGGACCATGTCCGCTCCGAAGGTGCTGGCCAAAGGGCAGAGGCTGATCGCGGAGAGGATCCGGGAGATCGCCGAGAAGCATGGAATCCCCGTCATCCGCAACGTCACCCTGGCGCGCGCGCTGTTCCGCAGCGTGGAGGTCGGCCAGGAGGTGCCGCTCGAGCTGTATCAGGCCGTGGCCGAGGTGCTGGCCGCCGTCTACAGGATGAAGGGACGGGCCCTTTGACGGTTTTGAGGGATGCTTCCGATGGCTGACGCCGGAGTGAAAAAGCAGGGAATGTCCACGGACCTGGTTGCCGCCGTGGGCGCGGTGCTGATCGTCGGGATGATGGTCATCCCGCTTCCGGGATGGGCGCTGGACGTGCTGCTCAGCCTCAACATCACCCTGGCGCTCACCATCCTGCTGATGACGATGTACACCGTGCGGCCGCTGGATTTCTCCAGCTTCCCGTCGCTTTTGCTGATCGTCACCCTGTTCCGTCTGGCGCTGAACATCGCGGCCACCAGGCTCATCCTGCTGCACGCGGAGGCGGGCGCGGTGATCCACGCCTTCGGCTCCGTGGTGGTTGGCGGGAACTACGTGGTCGGGCTGGTGGTGTTCATCATCCTGGTGATCATCCAGTTCGTGGTGATCACCAACGGCGCCGGCCGCGTGGCGGAGGTGGCCGCGCGCTTCACGCTGGATGCCATGCCCGGCAAACAGATGGCCATCGATGCGGACCTGAACGCCGGGCTCATCGACGAAGCTCAGGCGCGCGCCCGGCGCGAGAAGGTGGCACAGGAGGCGGACTTCTACGGCGCGATGGATGGCGCCAGCAAGTTCGTCCGCGGCGACGCCATCGCCGCCGTCGTGATGATCATCATCAACATCCTGGGCGGGTTCACCGTGGGCATCCTGCAGCACGGGATGGATCTCACCACCGCCCTGCAGACTTACACCCTCCTGACCATCGGCGAGGGGCTGGTGACGCAGATCCCGGCGCTGCTCATCTCCACGGCCACGGGCCTGATCATCACCCGGGCCTCCTCCGACGTCAACCTGGGGCGCAGCATGGTGGGCCAGATCCTTGCCCAGCCGAAAGCCATCGCCACCGCTGCCGGGGTCTTTCTCGCGCTGGGGCTGGTGCCGGGCATCCCCAAGGCGCCCTTCCTGCTGGTGGGGGCTCTGACGGGACTTTTCGCGATGGTCATCAGCAGGCCGCCCGAGGCTCCGCCCGCCGAGGAGAAGAAGACGGAGGCCCCCAGAGCCCCGGAGAACCTGGCCTCGCTCGTGGGAGTGGATCCGCTGGTGGTGGAGATCGGCTACGGCCTCATCGCGCTTGCGGACCGGACCCAGGGAGGGGATCTGCTGGATCGGATCACAGCGCTGCGGAGGCAGCTGGCCTCTGACTCCGGTTTTGTGGTGCCGCCCATCCGCGTGCGCGACAACCTGCAGCTGCGTCCCACGGAGTACGTGTTCCGCCTGAAGGGCGTGGAGGTGGCCCGCGGCGAGGCCTATCCCGGCCAGCTGCTGGCGATGAACCCTGCGGGCGGCACTCCGGACCTGCCCGGGCTCCGCACGAAGGAACCCGCTTTCGGGCTGCCTGCCGTCTGGATCGCCGAGCAGGACCGGAGCGTGGCGGAGTCGCAGGGCTGCACGCTGGTGGACTGCACCACGGTGATCATCACCCACCTCTCCGAAGTCATCCGGTCCCACGCGGGCGAGATCCTCTCGCGGCAGGACGTTCAGGGCATTCTGGATTCCATCCGGGAGCGGGCGCCGGTGGTGGTGGAGGAGCTGGTGCCCGGGCTGCTCACCGTGGGCGAGGTGCAGAAGGTGATCGCCCGTCTTCTGGACGAGCGCGTGGACGTCCGCGACATGGTGACCGTCATGGAATGCCTTGCCGACTGGGCCCGCCTGACCAAGGACACCGACATCCTGGTGGAGCGCGTCCGCGAGCGCCTGGCCCGGCAGATCACCCGGCAGCATCTGGAGGCGGACGGGCGTCTGTATGTCTTCACCGTGGATCCGAAGCTGGAGAAGCTCCTTGCCGAGTCCGTCCGCCAGACCGAGAACGGGCAGCGCTGCATCGTGGACCCCGCCCTGCTGCAGCGTCTGCTGCTGGCCGTGCGGGAGTGCATGGAAAGGATGGCGCGCGAGGGCCGTCAGCCGATCGCGCTGGTGTCCCCGCCGGTCCGGCTGCACTTCAGAAGGCTTGTGGAGCGCAGCTTCCCGCAGCTCGTCGTGCTGTCCTACAACGAGATTGCCGCGGGAGTGAACATCGAATCGCTGGGAATGGTGAGCGTCGAAGATGAAGATCAGGAAGTTTGAAGCCGACACTCTGCGCGAGGCGATGGAGCAGGCCCGCCGTGAGCTGGGCGACAACGCCGTCATCCTGAACACGCGCGAGGTGCGCCCTTTGCCCGGCGCCCGGGGCGCCGGGAGGCCCAGGGTGGAGCTGGTGGCGGCCGTGGATACCGGTCCGGCGGTGCTGACCGGGCCTGAGCCCTCCCCGGCGCGCCCCTCGCCCGCGGAACGGGGGCCGGAGCCATCCGATGCCGTGGCGGCCGAGGTCGCCGCGCTCAGAGAAGCCCTGGTGTCGCTGGTGGGGGAGGGTGTGCTGGCGGCGCATACGAAGGCGGCTCCCGGCCCGGAGCGCAGGCTGAGGGATGCGGGTGTGGAGGCGGCGCTCGCGGCGCAGATCGCCCGGTCACTGCCGGAGTGCTCCTCGCCGGAGGAGGCCGCGGCGCAGTGGGAGTGCCTGTTCTCCTGCGCCCCGCTGCCCCTTCCGGAAAGCGGGACGGCCGTCTGGGCGCTGACCGGGCCGACGGGCGCGGGCAAGACCAGCTGCGCCGCGCGGCTTGCCGCCGCCTGCCGCTTCCGGGAGAAGCGCTCCGTTGCCCTCGTCTCCTGCGACGGAGCGCGCATCGGGGCTGCGGAGCAGCTGGAGAGGATTGCGTCCACAATGGGGATTCCGTTCGAGCTGTGCCTGGACGCTTCCTCGCTGGGTGGCGCGCTGAACCGCTTCGCCTCGGAGGACATCGTGCTGGTGGACACGCCGGGAGGCTCTCCGGCGGATGCTGAGTATCTGAGAGGGCTCCGCTCGCTGCTGGGAGACGGCAGGATCTGCTCCCTTCTCGTGCTGCCCGCCAACCTTTCCCGCGAGTCCCGGCGCGTGGCGCTGGAGGCGTTCGGGGCGGTGGATCCCCGCCGCGTCATCCTGACCAAGCTGGACGAGGCCGGTTCGAATATTCCCCTTCTGGCCATCTGTCAGGAGATTCCGGCGGCGGTGTCCTTCCTCTCGGAGGGGCAGGCGCTGGCGGGCGGACTGGTCCCGGCGGATGCCCGGTCGCTGGCCCTGCGGG
>Ga0308410_1002198_pt1 | contig 11270 bp, 9 predicted proteins | sample HotsprOSTMatCore_FD_203467 | JGI IMG/M metagenome (GOLD analysis project Ga0308410, IMG submission 203467) | Hot spring phototrophic mat microbial communities from Octopus Spring, Yellowstone National Park, Wyoming, United States -... | ecosystem: Environmental > Aquatic > Thermal springs > Hot... | reverse complement strand
CGGCTAACAACGCAAGTGATTTACGCAGACATCGGATGTTTCGCAAACATCCGATGTCTGTTCTTTTATAAAAATGTACACCTCCACTCAGTACAAACTATTACGAGAAGGAAGATTTGGATAAGTCGGTATCGGTTATGAATGCGTGGGTGCGTCGTCTCTTTTTGATTATGCGGTAAATGATGAAACCAATTGATGCGAGAAAGATTAGGGTCAGGAAAAATTTGGAATAGTCGAAAGATGGCGGATAATACGAAATTGTGCCGTCGGGGTTTTCCACGCGAACGGGTTGGGTATAGTAGAAAGCCGGATGGAAAGGCAAATACCAAAGCCAAGAAGTGTGACCCATTAAGTAGCCCATCATCAGTCCGCTGGCAAAATCGCCGTAGTGGTTAACCACAACATTCTGCGGAAGTTTGGGGAGTTCCCGCGATGTAATCACTTTGCGAGGGATTCCGTATTTGCTGGCAATGTTTGAACGATTTAGCATCGAAGAGACCGAGCCACCGAAGCTTTTTGCTCGCGGAGTAGCGTCGAAGGTCTTGTTCCGCAAAGGTGTAGTGATTTTGGGTGAAGTTCCGGGCAGGCTATACGAGCGAGTTCCTCCGAAAGAGCGTGTTCCGCCAAAGCTTTTCCCGGAACTCCGCGTGCCTCTAAAACTTCGACCGCCCTTTGCCAAAAGCTCTTCGGCAGGGAAGCCATATATGAGCAAACTTATTGTAATTAGCCATATAAGAATTTTCAATTTTTTCATTAGAAAATCTCCTCTGTCTTTATAACATCCCCGGGATAGCGAAATGTAAAAGTTGCTTTGAACACAGCACCTTCCACCGGTTTCACCTTTTTGAAGACCGAAGCAATGCCACTTTTATTTTTCGCTGGCGATTTGATATGCACAAAAAGATTTACCAAGCCATCGAGTGGTTCCTCGTCGTAATAAACCGTTGTGTTTTCGATATCACCATCGCTTTCGATTGTCAAAAGATGAAGTTGGCTGGCTTCTTCTTCGGTGAACGCAGGCTCTCGGAATATGACATTGTCGAGATAATCAACAAAGGGATTCTTAAGATATTCAACTCCATCGCTCCCAGTGTAAGAAATTACGGCATCGAAGGTGCCATCTTCGTCCAAATTCAAAAACAGCTCGCTAATACAGGCAAGTTGTTGTCCATTGTAATACACCGCCGTCATTTCTATTGTTCCATTGCTCTCTATCGATAGAACTGCCATATTTTACCTAAATTTTTGAAATATAAAATTAGAAAATAAATGTTAAACTTTTGTCAAAAATCGTCCTCGACCTTTTCATATTTTTGGAAGATGTAGCGGAATTTCCATCCTTCGTGCACCAGTATTTATAAGTGGAAAAAATGCACGACGAAAGGAGTATTGCCATCAAGGAAACAGTTATCATCGTAATTATCTTTTTTGGCTTAAGTAATAAAATTCCTATGAATACTAACAGAAGTGGGAGAAGTTTAAGATTTAAAGAAAATGGATGGTAATAATAAGGATTCAGGTCGAGAAGGAAGAAAATTCCTAACGAGATAAAAAACACGCTGACAAATAGTTTAAAGGGTGTCATTTAGCGTTCCTTCTTTTTTCGTTTCCTTTTGTTTTCCCGAAGGATATAAAAGAATAAGTAAGCCAATAGTAATCAAAAGAATCGGTAAGGCAAGCTTATCGGACAACCAGTAGACCACATTGTTCAAAGTAGCGTATATACCTATGATTATCAGTATCACAGCGAAAACTTCACGATACTTGTTTGATTTTTGTGTCTCGGCTTGGATTTGTGGTGGTGGAGTTGTATCGGGAGCTTCGGTTTTGTCTTCTGCAGAAGGTTTAGGGACATTGATAATTGATTTTCGGGGTATTGCAATCCAAAGAATTAGATACAGCAAAATACTTGTGCCCCAGATTAGTGCAGTTGCTACGAAGATTATTCGAATAATAACAACATCGATATCGCGAAGTATTCGGCAAGCCCCGCACAAACTCCCCCGATAACCTTTTCACTATCATTTCGGTATAATCTTTTTGCCATTTTTTATCCTTATTTATACACAATTATTTACGAAGCAAATAAAAATAAGTTTCATTTCAATGCAAAACAGCAAAAGGCAAAATTATTTTCCCTTTCGAGTGAGTTGGAGTTATTTCAAGGAAATAAACACCATTATCGAGATGATTAACATCAAAAATTCTCTCATATCCATTTTTATAAATTGGAACAAGGGTTTCTGAATTTCCAAAAAGGTCGTAAACAGCAATATTCGATATTTCGTAATTTGTCCTAATTTTGACAAAGCTACTTGCTGGATTAGGCGAAAGAATAATTTCCTGTTCATTGGGAAGATTCTCAACCGAGGAAATGCCCGTTCTAATCTGCACATCGTCGATATACCAACCATCGTCGGTGCCAAGTGTCCCGCTAACGAGCCGAAATCGAAGGAACAAGAAATCCGTGCCTAATTTCTGTTGCAAATCGGATATGTTCAACGAGAAGATTTCCTCCCGCCAATCGTTTTGGTCGAGCATCTTATCTTTCCAGTATGGATAGCTTTCCATATTGAACGCACCAAGTTGGACGAATTGCCCGTTCTTGTTAACCAGCTCAACGTAACCAGTATCTGTTCGGTGTATAATCGCAGAATGTTGGAATGAAATGTTTACTTGGCTCGCAACATTTGGGGAAATTTTAAATGGCAAAAGACCAAGAATCATCTCGGTTCGATTCGGATAATTTCCTTGCGGCGAGTCGGTGATGCAACTGGGCGGAGAGTGAAAGAAAGTCGAAGTATAACCCCAACCATTGTATTTCAAATACTTACGTGGTGAAGTATTGGAAAAATCGTCGCCGTAAATTTTCGTTTTATCATCAAGCGAAAATACTTTGCCTTTGAAAACTTGAAACTCATTGGAGAAGGTGCTTTGGTTCTGGTCGGAATCAACAGCCTTTACTTTTACTTTGTAAAAGCCTTCTTTTTGGACATCGAAATTGAAGCAGTGAACTTTTCCCGTATCCTTTGGGTCAATATCGACTTGGAACAGCAGGTTGTCTTCGTCGCAAACCAATAATCTACGAAGATTGACAAGTGGAGTTGTAGAATCGGCACGGCGGCTGGGCAATTGGACGCAAATTTGTTCGGTGCTACCTTCGACATCAATTGTCGAAAGGATTTGCGGTGCCAATGGATTGCGTGCCCCGCCAGCATAAGCACTTGCAAAAACTTCAACGCTTGTGTCGGTAGGAGTGACGCTGGCAATGGAGTAGTTGTATAATTTGTAAGCGGTCAAGCCCGTATCTTTATAGGAATTTACATTTGCTGGAAGAATTGCAATAGGAGTACCTTCGCGTTTCAGTTGAAAAGTCAATTTCGAGGTGTCGAGTGGATGCCCAAAAACTTTTGTTTTGGGGGTCGTCCAAGTCAACAAAATTGCTTTTGGCTCATCGGGAAGTGTCTTTGCTATGAAATTTTCAGGGGGATTGGGACAATTCAAACTAATGTATGCTGTGTAGACATCGCTATCGTAAATGTTTTTAATGGCATTTCGCATATCGACCCACGATGGGTAGATTTTCCCATCGAAAAATGCACAACCGCTGTAATCCCCCGCAAATGAATTATCGGTGAAGGGATTCAACCGCAAGTCGCTTGCAATGTCCGACACTGGGCGGTCAATCCAATTCTTTCCGCCGTCGCTCGAATAACTTACCCAGCATTCTGTAAGTAAATTCTGTGGGTCGCGTCTGCTATCCAGATACATAATTGCCAAATCGCCATTTTTCGGGTCCAAGGCAATCCATTGCCAAAACTGGTCGTTCGTTGTATCCGAATGAACAATTTTGGGTTCGCTCCAAGAATTTCCACCATCGGTTGAGTAAGAAAAATAAACATTCGGCGGGTTATCGGCAGACCAACAAAGATAAAGATAACCATTCCGTTCGCCACCAGTATAGTCGCAAACAATGGATGGATATGCTTCGGCTCGAACTTTCTCCTTAACAGTATGCCGGTAGCCCTGTTGGGGAATGAACTTTGCTTTGCCGAAAGGTTTGTAACGGATAACTATTCGTGGCTCGGAAAAAGTTGCACCACCATCGCTCGAGCGTGCAAAGCCGATTCCTTTCTCTATTCCATCGTTCCAGACAACATAGACTTCGCCGTTCGGACCAATTGTTGCAAGCGGGAAGCTTTGTCCAAAAGTAGTATCTTCGGATGTTCCCGGTTTTCGTGGGCTAATTGGAATAGGTTTAGACCAGGTATTACCTCGGTCGGTAGAGCGGGAAATCACGATTTGAGTCGATGAATCGCGGGGAATCACTCGTTTCCAAGGAACATAAAGAGTGCCACGATAAGGTGAATTCGGGCTGTTGTCAATAGTAATGTAATATTTATCTTCGAAGGCAGAATCGAGAGTTTTAACTCCACGATGAATAATAATTGGAATGTGGGCATCCCAAGTTTTACCGTCGTCGGTTGTGCGAGCAAGAAAGACTCCATTTTCGCCATAGAGCAAGCCTGTATCGCTTACATTCCCAAAGCCCCCGTAAACGAGGTAACCAATGCCATCGTATGAATACGCTACCGATGGGTCGTTCGAGGAACGCCAGTTTGGAAAGGGCCTTCCCAACTTTTTGTTTTTCCAGGACTTTCCGCCGTCGGTGGAAAAATAGACCCAAGTTGCCGAAGTATCGCGATAATCGACAGCGCTGGCGATAAGAACTCGTGGATTTACGGGGTTAACAGCAATCGAGGATTCATTTTGCATTTGGAATTGTCCCGTTTCGTCCACCGTCGTCGAAATGTTGTAAAACAAAGGGTTAGTCGTTGGTTCTGCCAACGGGATAAGGGGCAGTTCTTTAATTTGTTGTTCAGGAGTTGGATGGGCAATTTCCATTATTCTTCGGAAGAACTCGCGTGGGTCTTCACTACGAAGAGTTTGAAGGACTAAAACAAATATCACCAAAAGTCTAACAATGTTTTTCATTTCTTTACTCAATAAATCATAAATTTGAAAATTTTGAGTAATAAAATTAATAAATTTTTATGAATGAAAAGCTTAAAAGCGAATTTGTGATAGATTTTCGAAAGCATTTAAGCAGGGAATTCTATTTGCAGCCAACCGAATGGGTTGCAAGGAATCTGATTGGAAAAGTTTTAATCCGAAAAGTCGAAAATCAATATGTTGCAGCGATGATAGTAGAAACCGAAGCATATTTAAGCGAGAACGACTTTGCAAGCCATTCTGCCGTTGGAAGAACAAATCGAAATAAAGCGATGTTCGAGCGTGGCGGCATTGTTTATGTCTACAAAATCTATGGTGTCCATCATTGTGTCAATTTTGTCACCGAAGTCGAGGGGAAAGGATGTGCAGTATTGATTCGTGCTGGTTTTCCGCTTGTTGGGATTGAATTGTTCGAGCAACTTGGTAGTAATCGTAGAGTTGAGAGGCTTTTAAGCGGACCGGGAAATTTTGCACGGGGCTTTCGGTTTTCGCTCGCTGACAACGGGAAAAGTCTTGTTAGCGAAGATTTGTTTGTGCAGGAGTATCAAAATTTCAGCGACGGGGAGATTGGCATTTCCCAAAGAATCGGGATAGTGAAGTCGAAGGAGCTACCCTTGCGGTTTTACCTTCGTGGATGCAAATCCGTTTCCGTTAATCCAAGGGAATAAATTTTTACAAAAAATCAAGATTTCAACTAAATTCTTAATCACAATATCATATTTAAAAAGCAGTTGCTTTGAATAGAATTTTGTTAAATTTGCAGTTGATTAATTATTTGAAAATTTTAATCATTGATATGGCAACATCATTAGGCATAGAAAACCCAGATAGCTTTATAGACTTGAATTACACTATGAAAAAGATGGATGAACTTTTGCTAGGGAAGGATAGAATAAAAATCATCAGGAGCCAACAGTTTATCAAATTGTTGCATTTCGCTATTGCAATGAACCTATACAAAAGGTTAAATATTCCAGCCGAAAACATTTTTTTAGAAGTTAAGTTAAAAAATAAGAATGTTGACATTGCAATCATCAACGGTGAAAGACTAAATTATGTTATAACTGTTCGAAGTCAAATGTTTTCGGTAAAAAAGAACTTTACAAATAACATTAATTCATTGCAAGGCGAACTGGTTAGTTTGAAGACTCTTTATCCCGGCTTATATGTGGGGCTGATTTATTTGTTAAAAGGGTTAGATGAAAATGAGCAATGTTTAATAGATTATTATAAGGAACAAATACCCAGAAAGCTTTTTCCAATGATAAATACCTATAATTCGACAAATCAGACTTTTGATTCAGCGGCAATACTTTTGTATGAGTCTTTTCTTGATGACGATTTCAATTCTCGTTGCCCCGTCCCCGATATTTTTAATGTATATAATTTTGAAGTGTTTCTTAATGACTTTAAGGAACATTATTTCTCTCAAAAACCTGTTGCACGGCGAAGCTTGTTGCAATTAATAGAAGAAAGCAATACATTGAAAGAGTTCTTGGGGAAAACATAAAAATTTTCCAACGATGGATTATTTATTTAAGACATATTCACCAGAAAAATTATATGGAAAGGTTTATACGCCAAGCTTTATTGTTAAAACAATTTTAGATGAAGTAGGTTTTAAGGGTGAAAATATCATTGGCAAATACATTTTGGAACCTTCCTGTGGGAATGGAAGCTTTTTAAAGGAAATTGTCGAAAGAATTTGTTGGTTTTCCAATAGAGAAAATATCGAAAAGAACTTAAAGTATGTTTATGCATTTGATATTGACGAACAAGCAATAGAAGAAGCCAAAAATTCCTTGAATCGCATAGTCAAATCCTTCTTCCCTGATTTAGATAATTTCGAGTGGAATATTTTTAAGTTTAATGCATTACATTTAGTAGATTTTCTGAATGTATTGGGCTACGAAAAGGTTTTGAATTTACCATCTTTCGATTACATTGTTGGGAACCCACCTTATGTAAGAATTCAACATTTAAAGCCAAAGGAAAGAGTATATTTACAAACTCATTTTAAATTTTGCAAAAAAGGCTCAACAGATTTATTTATTGCTTTTTTCGAACTTGCTTGGAATTTGCTGAAGCCTGATGGTATTTGCGGATATATTACTCCAAATACATATTTTTACACAGAAACTGCACAAACATTACGCAATTTTTTGGTTAAAAATAAGGCTTTGATTAAAATTATAGATTTCAATGACTTGCAATTGTTTAAAAATAAAAGCACATATTCTGCAATTACAATTTTTGGGAAACAAAAAAGGAACATTTTTGTTTATCAATTTTACGAAAACGAAAAGAAATATTATGAAAAAACAATTGAAATAGCAAGTCTAAACAACTCGAAAAGGTGGGTTTTTAATTTTACTGCAAGCAATCGGGATTCATCAAGGATGGTCCGTCTTTCAAACATTGCTTCGATTCATACCGGACTAACGACCCTGTGCGATAAGTTTTACATACTCGATTTTCATCATCAAATTGATGAGAAATTAAGTTTGGTTTATTCTCGACTTTCTGGATTTATTACCATTGAAAATGAAATTTTAAAGCCGATACTCAAAGCTTCCCGTCCAAGCAAATGGGACACCAAAAAAGAAATGATAATTTTCCCATATTCAGAAATTGATAATAAAATGGAAATTATCCCCGAAGATATTTTAAATGATAAATTCCCAAAAGCTTATTCATATTTTCTTGCCCACAAAGAATTGTTGCTTCAAAGGGACCGAGCCAAACCCAACCCAGTTGCTTGGTATGCTTTTGGAAGAAATCAAAATTTAAAGAATTCTTTTGGTGAAAAGATTACTTTTTCAAACATAATGAAAGTGCCCAATTTTATTTATGTTGCAGACCCAAAATTTACTTTCTATTCGGGCTACTGCATAAAATTAAACACCGATATTATTTCTTATGAAGAACTTTTGCAACAACTGAATTCTAAACGGATGCACAATTTTGTTGTCTCCCGAAGCCGTTCATTCCGCGATGGTTGGAAAGCATATAGCAAAAAGGTTCTCGAAGATTTTGAAATTTACATACCTTAATGTACTATTCCCTTCTGAAAGGAACGAACCAAGTTTCGCCAAGTGTGATTTCTAAAATCATTCTTCCAAAATACTCTTTGGGCAGTTGGGAAATTTGTGGAATACGGCCACCGAAAACAAATCCCGCGTTCAAGGTTGCCGAGCCTACTATTGGAAACTCAAAGCCGAAGGTAAATGCATATTCATCGATTGACTTCCCGTCGATTTTGGCATACAGTTGTTTGTAGTATGCCCCAAGGTTAAACGTTGTCCGCTGGGCAAAGGAAGCGAAAAGCGAGCGACTTCCAAGAAAGGAAACACCAACAGAAACTTTTGGCTCAGCTTGGAATTCCACCCGTGGGGGTAAATTATAGGCGACCTTTTTGAAATCTCTTTGGACGAAATCGGCAGTTATAAGTGTTCTACCATTTCGATAAGAAAAACCGAAGCCGTAGGCAGTCGGAATTTCGGCTTTGCTTTCAGTTGTAAACGTTGTGTCGAGCGTAAGTTCATAATAATTACGGATGTAGCTTTTAAGATTTGCTTTGTGATGTGTTTCGGTGAACCAACCAATCAATAGATTTTCGAGTGGCTTAACTGCAAGCCCGAATCGATAGCCCATACCGAGGAAGTAATCGTTTCGTTCCGTGATAGCACTCGATGCATAACTCCCCGTAACAAGTGTGCGATTATATGAATTGATTGTTCCAAAATTCCCGAGCAGAGAAGCGCCAAGATAGAGGAAACTTATCGGACGGAAAGAGGCACCAATGAATGCTTGCGAAAGTCCCCCGCTCCCTTGATACTGATTATCGACGTAAAGTTGGTAGCCTTCGATTTCGACTATGCTTTTCTTAGATATCAAGTAGTTTACAGTGGTATATGTATTAAAGCCAAAAACAATACTGGCGCCTTTTGCGGTGTCGATTGCAAGGGCATAGGAAATTCCATCGACTTTGCCGTTATTTTGGAAAAGATGGGCATTTTCGGTTTGAACCAAATTTTGATTAAATCTGTAACCCGCTCGGATACGGGTTTGCGAAATGAACCCCCACATTGCGGGATTAAGCAGATTGATGGAATTTTCCTTTGGCACAGCAATTGCGCTTCCACCAAGTGCATCGTAAACAGCGCTACTATTGTGAATTATATCACCAAATCCATAGATTGAATAGTTCGACCCACCTTGGGCATAACCGTTGAACTCGCCAAATACAAAAATTAAAGATGATAATAATAAAAATTTGGCTTTCATCTTGCAAATCGTTTTGAATAAATAATTTTCAACTTTGGTCTTTTTCTTGGGTCAGGAGCATCAAAGCCATAAAAGGCAATTCTATTCAACGAACGAACATCGTTCCAATAGTATGAGTAAAAGTAAAGGTCGCCTTTTCGTGTGTCTTTCAGCCATAACTCAATCGGAGTCGATACTTTTTGAAAATATACTTTATCGCCTTGGCGTTTGCCATAGAACGAAACTTTTGGAACACTATCCAAAGATGCATCTCCGAAGTATCCACCTGTAAAAACCGTATCCAATCCAAAGTTCCCATACAATGTATTTTCGGGGTCAATGGTTAATTCAAGTTCAGCATAATGAATTGCCGAAAGAAGCGGGATGTGTGAGACGTCGAAACCGATTTTGACACGATAAGAATAGCCACTTTGGATAACAAATTTTGTTGTATCGATAGGTGGAACTTTGACAACAGAGGCGTCGATAGCAGAATGGATATACCAAACTCTGTAGCTTCCATCTTTGTGGCGGTAATTCACGACGATTTTGGGGTGCGGCGGTTCTTTTTCGGCAATGTATTGAGCGTGGATTTGGTGGATAATATTACAACTCGGGTCGGGAGCCAAAAGAATTCCCCAGATTGGAATTGTATCTTTATTTTTCCGAAGCCAGTCGATTATGAAATCTTTTTGGAGTGAAACATAAATATCGGGCATTGAGTCCTTCAATTCAATTCTGCCGGAAAATGTACCAATTGGAACAGGCTCGACTCTGCTGTTCGGCTGCCAATCGTTGAATAATGAATCCCAAGTAACTTGATTCGACCAATATTCTTTTATCAAGAAAACTTTGAAAGAGAAATTTGGATTAACACTATCGCCCAAAACATAGCGAGAAAATGGGAAAGCGATACGAACAGAATCGATTTGGTCGGCAGTTAACCAAGCAGCCAATGTATCGGGCAAATTTGTTTCTTTAAATCGGAACATTGCACCTGCACGGTAGCCGTTGTATGCACCAATGAATACTGCTCCGGCATTAAAAATTTTGGCAAAGACATATTTGGATTCGCCACCACGGAAAAAATTAACCGTATCCGATGAAACAGGAATTACCGAGGTAGTATCGTAAAGCAAATTATAGGTAATTTCGGTTGGTTTCTCGTTGCATCCCGAAAACAAAGCCAAAGCCACAAGCAAAGGAAACAGAAAACACCAAAACTTTTTATTATTGTTCATAGTTGTCGAATTAAAAGAAATATTAACGGAAGAAAAGGCAATTTATGTTTTAATGAGGCTACGGTAAATTTCGACATATTGCTCTGCTGTTTCTTTCCATTGAAATTGTTTATTCAAGCAATTATGGATGATACTTTGCCAAAGTTCTTTGTTGCGATAAGCTTCGAGTGCCTCTTTGAGCTTTTTGGCAAGAGCCGTTGGGGTTGGTTCATCGAAAACAAAGCCAATACCTTCGCCCGTGGCGGGATTGAAAGGCTCAATCGTGTCGATGAGCCCGCCGGTGGCTCGCACTACTGGTACAGTGCCATAAACAACCGAATACATCGCATTATATCCACAGGGTTCGTATATCGAAGGCATTAGGAAAATGTCTGCCCCAGCCTCAATTTTATGGGCTAATTGTTCATCATAAACATTCTTCAGTATGAATTTACCGGGGTATTCCTCTGTTAATTTTTGCAATCTTTTGGTCAAATCGGGAGCACCAGTGCCTAACAACACAAGTATTATATCTTCCTTCATTATCTTATCCATTGCTTCGATAAGAAGCTTAATCCCCTTGTGTGGTTCAAGATGCGATATCATTCCGACCAAAGGCGTTTCGATTTTAACTTCCAGACCCAAAGTCTTCAAAAGGTCTTCTTTGTTGCATTTTTTATAGGACTCAAAATCGCTATTGTTTAGTTGGCAAGCAATGTCGTCATCGAACCGAGGGTTCCATTGCCAGGGGTCTAATCCATTCAGTATGCC
>Ga0308410_1002197_pt1 | contig 11270 bp, 7 predicted proteins | sample HotsprOSTMatCore_FD_203467 | JGI IMG/M metagenome (GOLD analysis project Ga0308410, IMG submission 203467) | Hot spring phototrophic mat microbial communities from Octopus Spring, Yellowstone National Park, Wyoming, United States -... | ecosystem: Environmental > Aquatic > Thermal springs > Hot... | reverse complement strand
TGGCAAAAAAAGAGGACAATATTCGACACTGACGGATTATACGGATTATTGGGAGGCCGATTCATAACGCGACGAACTAACTCCTGAAGGGAACTTTATGCTGATCGCCGTATTTGCCCTACACAAGTTGGGGCAAGGCTGGGCTAAACTGGTGGGGTCTAGCAATCCTAAAGCGACGGGGTACGGGCAACCCTTAACGGAAAGATAAATTATCGATTTTTGAGCAGCCGCCTAGCAGGATCATTCGCGGGCGAACATTATCCCGCGGCACAATTAGCAATACCCATTATTAGTCTGGATATATCCCCCCTGTGGCGTGACTTACGGAGGGCAACGTGTGTAAGATGTTACCGCGTACTCGTCGGACAAGAGGTGAAAGTATCTCAACCTTCAGGGAGGGCTTCCACAGGGACCAGCCCCTCCGAATGGTGTCGCTCCTAGATCAACCAGTTTGAAGGCCTTCACTGGCCTAATTTCCTTATCCGAGGCACTTTCCAGGCACGTTTTTTGCAGGTTCGCACCTCTACGAGCTTTTGGGCTTGGCAAGGTGGGAGGGCGTTCTGTCTCCATGCGGCGGCTGCCCGCGATTTATTTGGAAAGAGCTTTGCTTTGACGGCAGATTATGCGTTGGTATGGCGGGAAACCCAAATAGGACCCCATAAGGGACACAGCCCCGAAAGGCTGAGCTCGGGGGCTTTGAGCACGAATTTAAGACCATAGAGGGAACCACCCAAGGTTTATAATGGGGCGGAATCGCAAGATATTCCTAGGGTTAAAAAACCACGGGTTTCACCCAATCCGCCAGGTTGTACAAGCGTTGCAGGACTGTCGGGTCAAAACTAAGACTAAGATTTTTTCTCGACCCTCGAAAGCAGGGTGAGAATCGGTTCAAGCTCCCTATCAAGACTGGCGGGAACATTCCTTGCGGCAAATTAGAACTCCGTAAGTTATCAACGAGGGGGTTTCTCGAAGAGAGACTCGCGAACAAAAGGCATCGGGGCCACTGTGAGAAAGCCGGCTATTTGGTATCGGCTATGCAGCTCTTCCCCGACATTGTTTATATTGGAGCAGCATGAGGAACAATAAAGGCGTTACATCGAAGCAACTTTGGGCAAACATGAGGGAATTCACTTGGTCAAAAACGGTTGTCCTTGAGAAAGCCCGCAAGGCGATAAGTTTCCGGAGGAGGTCTGGCCAGCGGCAGGGTCTCCGCGGTCGATCATTGCGGATTGAGCAGCTGGAAGAGCGGACGGTGCTTGCTGCCCCCGAGTTACTCCCGATTGGCGATCAAATTCTTTTCGCCGGGGCTCCGCTCTACGTGGCCTTGAATGCTTTTGATGCTGACGGGGATCCATTAAGTTTTTCCGCCGCCGTTATAGACAGCCAGCTTTCGCACCCGGAAATCGAGACTCCCACTTTGCTGCCGGTAATTGATCATGATAACAGGAATCTTCGGCTGAGGGTGACCAGATTTGGGGACATGGTTTTTGAGCTGTTTGAGAGGTGGGCTCCTAGGACCACCGCCCGAATTATCGATCTTGCCGCAAGGGGCTTTTACGACGGTACAACTTTTCACCGCGTGATCCAACATTTTGTCATCCAAGGCGGAGATCCTACAGGTACGGGAGCTGGTGGCTCGGGTGTCCGGTTCGATGATGAATTTCATCCCTATCTGATGCACACCGGCAAAGGTGTGCTATCGATGGCAAAAAGCACCGATGATACTAACGACTCGCAATTTTTCGTTACCGCTGCCGATACCCGGCACTTGGATTTCAATCATAGTGTCTTTGGTTTTCTGGTTCAGGGAGAATCCGTACGCCAACAAATCGCGGCGGTACCGGTCGACACAAACTCAAGGCCATTAGAACCCGTGGTTATCGAAAAAGCAGAAATCTTTTACGACACTCAGAATCGAGTCCTAACCCTCTTGGCTCCCCGCGGTACCACAGGATGGGCAGACGTCAAGGTGACCGTGACGGATCCCCAAGGGAATCAGGTGGAGCAAATCTTTCGTGTCACGGTACAGCAGGATCCGTATAACAGCAATGCCTACCTCTTACCCATTGCCCCAATCTGGACCCGAGCCGGCCTCCCAATAACGGTTGCTATCGGAGCCTACGACCGGGAGGGAAACTCGCTGGTCTTTGCCGCATCACCGGGAACCGGGGTCACGGATCTGAGCGTGCAAATCGACAGGACTACCGGACTATTGACAGTCACCCCGCACCCCGAGGCGGTGGGAGTTCGCAGCGTGATCGTGGGGGTATCCGACCCCCAAGCTTGGACCTCCGATCCCTGGGATACTCAGGTCGTGCCCGTGTACATCCGTCCTGGGACACCAGCCCTCACCCTTTTGCCAGAGTCAGATACCGGGTTCAGCGATTCCGACGGAATCACTCGGCTCAATAATACTCCGGGAAATACCCTCCGGTTCCAAATTTCTGGGCTAGTGGTGGGAAGTGAATTCTATGTGATGATCGACGATGTTGTAGTGGCTACCGGCCGGGCCACCGCAACTGTGGTGATCGCAGAAAGTACTGGAGAGTTCCGTGTTTCCGACGGGCGTCATAAGATTACGGCTGGCCAGGTGTTACGCGACCAAGCTGTGCAGGTAGGTAATTATCGGGATACTGTCACGCTATGGAGTGATGATTCTTCGCCGGTATGGATCACCGTAGATACCGTCCCCCCGATGATCACCAGTCAGCCGCCTACCCGGGGAGCAGAAGGCCGCTTGTATGAGTATATAGTACAAGTGATCGAGGAGATCACCGGGCCTATTCGCTTCGAGCTTGTACAAGGCCCCGAGGGTATGAGCATCGATCCAGTCTCAGGAAGGGTTTCTTGGATTCCCCAACATGGGCAAGGTGGCCTTCACCAGGTTTTGATTCGAGCTGTAGACACAGCCGGAAACTTTAGCGACCAGGCTTTCGCGGTTCAAGTCGCCCGGGCCCCGAGATTTGACATTGCTTCATCGCACGTTCTTACTGAGCTCCAACCATGGCAACTCGTGATAGCGATCAGCACGGAAAATCCACCGGCAGTTGTCCAGGCCCTGGACCCGTTACCTTGGGGGATGGTTTTCGATTCGGCCGAGCCTGCTCTCCGTTGGATTCCAAACGAAGAGCAGGGGCCTGGAGAGTACACGGTAAGGCTACAGGCTATTGATTCCTTAGGGCTGACAACGACGTTCTCTCTCACACTCACGGTTTTGGAAGATAATCAACCGCCGCAATTGGCAGCCATTGATGAGATCTTTGCTCGGGAAGGTGAGGTCATCCGAATGCAACTTTCTGCGACCGATCCCGACCTTCCCGTCCAGCCCCTTTTGTTCTCTCTACACGGAGAGATCCCTCCGGGAATGAGTCTCGATCCGCACACCGGGATTCTGGAGTGGCAGCCTCAGGAAGAGCACGGTCCTAGAGTTTATCGGCTGGAAGTACGCGTCACCGACTCCTACGGTGCTTTCAGCTCTAAACCGCTAGTAATTACGGTGTTGGAGGACTACCAGCCACCCCGGTTTGAGGCACCGCCCAGCCTTCAGGCTGTGGTAGGAAGTGTATTGGAGTTTCGGGTTCAGGCCACCGATCCAGACATCCCAGCACGACCTATCCGGTACCGGATTGTCGAGGCACCCGCACGAACTATTCTTGACGAGGAAAGCGGGAATGTTCATCTGGAACTAACGCGGGAGCAATGGCTAGCCATGGGCGGTCCAAGTGATCTTACCTTTGTCGTGGAGGCTTATAAGTACGTAGAAGAACTCGCACGGGAATTTTCCGCTCGGCAAACTATCAGACTGCCGGTCGTTGATCCGTGGGCGTTGGCAGCGACCAGCTTTGCGGAAGATTTCGACTTAGCTGGGGAGAACCCGGTTAATTCTCAGGCTCCCCAAGTCTTGCCTATCGAGGTGGAGGCGAGGGTGGTGTCCGTACCTGCCAGGGGAATGTCCCGCGGACTCGATTTCCAACCTCCCGCCGACTCGCGGTCGATTTTCGCCGGCCTAACTGGTTGGCTATCCCGCCCGACGGGGGCTCTCGGTGTCTCGGACCGAGTTCTCGATATCCTCGATCTTATTGAACAGGAATTCTTGCGGGGCCGCGTGCCGGAAGAAGTCCTGAATATCCTCGGTGAAAACACAGGGAAAGCGGAAAATTCTGGAGAGGTGGAGTTGCGGCGTTTATCTATTTCCCCTCCGGCGGGAACATCTTCCTCCAACCTTCCACCTTCAGGAGAGGAATTGCCCTCGGAACCGGTCCAAGGAGAGCCGGAGGCTGTTGAGGTCGATCATTCTTGAAACCATGGAATCAGCAAAAAATCCTTCGGCACTACTGTCTTCCCGCAAACCTCATAAGAGGGGAGAATTATGGGGATGAGCTAAAGCCGACCTCTCCCTCCCAGCAAGAAATGAAACATCGGTACATCCCCACGCGGGCGTGCCTTCAGCTTGCGGATGGGTCTCTGCGGGCCGGAGGCCGCTATTCCGCCGCTGGGCCCTCCCAGCAAAAATTTGGTCACCCTTACCGGGTTGCCTCATTGAGAGGAAAACCCTTTAAGCCTTTTCCCAACGACTACCGACCTCAAATTATGACCTACCGGGAATTATGACTTACGGGGAAAGATCTGAAGATAGGGAAGGACTTAAGTAAAGAAGATCTAAGAAAAGTTGCAAAGGAGATCTCAGAACAGTGAGGCTGGAATTTTCCGGAGTCAAGATCCGATCTACGGCCCAACTGGTTCCAAGGAGTGAAGACTCATGTGAGCCGGAACCTCGATAGGATTGCAGTGCGGTGATGAACGCGAGTACCCCCTCCTGGCATGGAAGTTACTCCGGGCAAGCAAGAGGGCTTTGGTCCTTACTGGATCCTCGGACCCGAATCCTATCATTAGCGACGTTTTGCATCATTGTGGGGCTCTTCCGGCAGGAGGTTTCGCTGGCGGGAGCGTTTCTCTTGGCGATAGCGGCCACAATGGCAGCCGGTTGGAATCTCCGCGAATTTCTCGTTCGAGCTGCGTCGATCAACGTGGCAATCCTTCCGATTCTCGTGAGTGTCGCCTTCGCCGGCTACGATTCGCCTCCTATCACCTTGGGCCCATTAAAGCTTAGTGGAACTACCTTGCGAATGTGTGTCCAGCTTCTTTTAAAGATCAACGCCTTGGTCCTTTTTACCACTGCATGCCTATGGGGTTTGGATGAGATCCGGATGGGCCATGCCCTAGCTCATCTCAGAATACCTCGAAAGCTTGCGTGGATTATGATTCTCGCTTACCGATATCTCGGAGTAATTTACCGGGAATATCACACCCTCCGAGGGGCTATGAAGGTACGATGCTTTCGTCCGCAGTTAAATGCTCATACCCTGCGAAGCTTCGGGTACTTGGTGGCAATGGTGGTGATTCGGAGTTTTCACCGATCTGAACGGATCCTTGCCGCCATGAAATGTCGCGGATTTCGCGGAGAATTCCCCCTTCTGTGGCACTTCCGGTTTAGCCGGTATGATTTCATTTTCGCAATGTGCTTTTGCATGGCGTTGCTCGTGCTGGCCGCAATGGAATGGGGACCTCCGATTACTGAGGTTTCTCCCCTGAAGCACGCTGGAGTGAGATGAACCCGCTCCAAGCCTGGCGATAGTTCCGAAGCACTAAAGCACCATCGGAAATGCCCGGAAAGAAACAAGGTAAGCCTTGACAAGTTTCAATTCCAAACACAATGGTCGTCCCACTCAGCCAGGTCTTCCCTTTCCAAAATACCGGCTGGCTTGTGAAAACACTTTCCGGGTTTTATTGCCAACCCATTGGCCTAGTCGAGATGGCTCGAAAAAACGATCACGCGGGACCGATTGGTGATCACCGAGCGATCATCACAAGCTACCCGGTGATCCCCCAAGGTTAAAACAATGTTTCGAAGGGAAACAAAACATGATAGCTTGTGTTAGGCGGAGTCGGCACAATTCGAAAAGCTAGCGGGAGCGGGGGTGAAGCTGTATCCGTCACCACAGGCAGTCGAAGGCCAAGAAGGTAGCCGCAGTTTTGTTTCTTCAGCACTTTCGTAGCAAAAGCGTAAGATGAACCACGAACAATCCACTCGGACTGCAACCTCTGAACAAGCGAAATTATCGATTGAAGAGCCCCCTCCTTTGCTGGCCTTGCAAGAGGTACATTTTGCTTACCGGGATGATGTGCCCGTCCTAAGCGGCTGCTCGCTGTCGGTCTATCCGGGAGATCGGATTGGAATCACCGGGGCCAACGGCAGCGGGAAAACTACCCTTCTATGGTTAATGGTTGGGCTTCTTCTTCCCACAAAGGGGACAATCTTTGCTTTTGGCCGGCCCCGATCGCGGGAGCAGGAGTTTCACGAAGTGCGAAAACGTGTCGGCCTCCTCTTTCAAGATTCCGACGATCAGCTTTTCTGCCCGACTGTGCTCGAGGACGTTGCCTTCGGCCCATTGAACCTCGGGAAATCTCGCTCGGAGGCGATCGCCGTGAGCCGGAGAATTCTCGATGAGCTCCAGCTGGCAGGCTATGAAAACCGAATTACATATCACCTTTCCGGGGGGGAAAAGCGACTAGTGGCTTTAGCAACCATTTTGGCGATGGAACCCGAAGTCCTTTTATTAGATGAACCCACCACCGGCCTTGATGAAGCCTCGCGGGAACGGGTTATTCGGCTTGTAGAAAACCTTTCGCAAGCACTTGTGATAGTTTCCCACGATCGCGACCTGCTTGATCGTGTCACTAACCGGCGATTGGTTCTTCAGGATGGTAAACTTCATCCAGCCTAACTTCCGAGCTATTCGTGAACAATCCGTCGTTCTCCGATCTCCCTCGAACAAAATACCTGCCTTGCGGGGAACCCCCGGTAGATCCCCTAACCGGAAAATGAATGCCAAAATCAAAACTCCTAGAATCGGTCGCTAGCCGTGCTCGCGGGTATCGCATGGTGTACTATTGGACAACTTGGCCTTCGCAGCCAAGTGCTTGATGAAACCTGAAATAATCGGAATTTTCCGCCAACATGCCCTCACACGGCTGAGTAGCCCCGCAAACGGCAAAATTATCAACGTGTTGGCCCCTCAGCTTTTGGCCACTTGAATAATTTAGATCATGGTCTCTTCTTGCACAAACTTTACGGACTAGAGCCCTCATCACACTAGATCCCTTAGCACAGCCGTGTCTTATAACCCTTCAACACTCCCTGGCCCGAGAATGTTACCACGCTCTTTAAAGCTGCTCCACAAGAGGAACCTGACAAGATCGCCAGGGACCACTTCCAAAAGTTCACATTTTGAGTTGGAATTATTCTGCGGAAAGAATTCGAAGGTATGAACTTCTCCATGTCTTGAACCACCTGATCTTTAACTGACATCATCACCCGAAAGAGCTTGACGGGAATTCGGCCCACACGTCTTTCCCTGGATATCTGCCCACACTTCCCCCGGATATCTGCTAGCAATCACTCCGTACATAACCGATCTTTGTGCAATCACCGACCCCCGAGGTATCGACTTGTCATCTTCCCGTGCATTCAGAGATTTACCCAAGGCCACTACCTGACGGCTGGCCGTCGAGCCCGTAGTCATAGGTGGGACACAAAATCGGTTGGACATAAAATTAAAAAGATTCTACGGGATCTCGCCGGTCGGGGTTCGTATGATTAGTTTCGGAGGCCCCCTCCGAGTGTCCGACCACAGTTTGCACCCTTCGGTGAATCAATCACACCAGGATTGGAACGGGTCGGAAAAAGAAACCGGTCTCGAAAAGAAACAAGTATTGTCAAAGCACTTACAAGATGTTTGGGCTTAGCGGAAATGTCGCGTCCGAATATGACGAATAATCAAGTGACAACAGTGGCGGATCATACCATCTGCTTGCAAATTGAGGGTATGCATTGTGCCGGGTGTGCAGAGCGAATTCGAGAAGCCATCCGGAGCCTCCCCGGCGTGTTGGAGACAGAGGTTGATCTCTTGACCCACCGTGCCTTTGTTCGGGTTGATCCCCACGAGGGTCCGCCGCCGGAGGCTTTCTACGAGGCGGTAAACTCCGCAGGCTATTCTGCCAAGATGCTTACCGGCCCCCAAACAAGTTTGCTTGAGCAATTCTTAGATGAGTCGGAGGCTGAGAAGCGGTTTTGGCTCCTGCGGTTTGGGGTTGCTCTCGGGGCCCTTGTGCCGATTTTGGTCCTCGGCTTCCTTCCGGGGTTAGTCGGGCATCTCTCTCTGAGCCTACAGCTCCTTGTGGGAGGTCCCGCAATTCTCTATTCGGCCTGGCCTTACTTTCGGGGAGCATGGAAACGGCTCCTCGCCCGGTCGGCCGATATGGATTCCCTCATCTCCCTCGGCACCGGAGCCGCCACTTTAGGGGGACTCCTCCAGGTCTTCTATCCTGAGGCTTTGGGGCACTCGGAAGCATTTGTGGAATGGCTTGGGGCTCATCATTCCTACTTCGGGGAAGCCCTGCTCATCCTAAGCTTTGTAAGCCTAGGAAAATACCTCGAGGCCTCTGCCCGGAGAAAAGCAGGGAGTGCCATGGTAGGACTCCTCAGCCTTGCCCCCCGCACGGTCCCCTTGCTCCAGGGAGAGAACGTCGAAGAGGTGCCTGTGGACAAAGTCTTTCCGGGGGCACAAATCCTAGTTCGTCCTGGGACACGAATTCCTTTGGATGGCCAGGTGCTTTCCGGGACGACCACAATCGACCAAAGTTGGCTCACCGGGGAGTCGATGCCCGTGGAAGTTGCCCCCGGCGACACGGTTTACGCTGGTACCCATAACGTGGGCAGCGGTGCCCTGCGAGTCGTGGTCCTCCGGGATGCTGGCACAACTACGCTAGCCCAGATTATCCGCTTGGCCCAAGAAGCTCAACGTCAGAAACCTCGCCTGGCTCGTGCTGCCGACAAGCTCGTCGAGCTCCTGGTACCGGTGGTCTTACTGGTGGCTGTAGTCGGCTTTTTGACCTGGACCCTCGCCGCTGGACTCAATACCGGACTTGCCACCTTTGTCGCGGTTCTCGTGGTGGCCTGTCCTTGTGCCATCGGGATCGCCACCCCGATGGCTGTGATGGTCGGAATCGGCCGAGGAACCCAATTGGGCATACTTTTCAAAAGGGGAGAAATCATCGAGACAGCTGCCAAGGTAACCGCCGTGGTCCTCGACAAAACAGGGACGGTTACTTTGGGAAAGCCGCGGGTTACGGAGGTCGTTCCAGCCCCGGGCATTTCTGAGGAGCAACTACTTCAGGTGGCTGCAGCAGCCGAACGCCTCAGCGGTCACCCCTTTGCCGAAGCCATTGTCTCGGCCGCCGAGGACCGGGGGATTTCCGTTCCCCTTGTCGACGATCTGGAAGTTCTGCCGGGAAAAGGAATTCGAGCCACCTTGGAAGGTCGAGCAATTTTGGTGGGGAACGAACGGCTATTTGCCGGCACGTATATCGATCTCGACCCTCAGCGGGAATTGGTCCGACAACTTCGTCGGCAAGGGAAGACGCCCCTGTGGGTCGCCTACGATGGACGGCGGCTCGGGGTGATTGCCCTTTCTGACCCGATCGGCCCAGGGAGCAAACAGGCGGTCGAGGAACTCAAAAAACTCGGCCTTCGCATCTGCTTAGTCTCCGGCGACCATCAGCTTGCTGTCGCAGCCATCGCCAAAGAATTGGGAATTGAGGAGGTACGGGCCGAAGTCTTTCCCGATCAAAAGGTTCAGATAGTCCAGGAACTCCAGGCTGCCGGGCATGTTGTTGCCATGATTGGCGATGGAATCAACGATGCCCCCGCCATGATGGCAGCCAATGTGGGAATTGCCATCGGCTCTGCTGCCGACATTGCCATCGAAGCCGCCGGTGTGGTCCTCCTGCGGCAGAATCTGCTCTCGGCAGTTTATGCCCTCCGGCTTGCCCGAGTGACCCTACGAACCATTCGCGAGAACTTATTTTGGGCCTTCATCTACAACCTCTGTCTAATCCCCCTAGCCGCAGGAATCCTCAGGCCGTGGTGGGGGATCACCGTTCCGCCCGCTTTGGCGGCAGCGGCCATGGCTGCAAGTGACGTTTGTGTAGTTGGAAACAGCTTACGCCTAAGGTGGCGAAAAGCATAACTTTAGTTTACCAAGCCGGAAAAAAGCCAGAACTCCTAAAGGAGTCCGACTTCACACCTCGAAACCACCGGCAACTACAAAGTTGTTCGGCGACCACCGCCAGTGTGCATCCGACCTTGGCGAGTAGCCTTCGGGTTAATTTCGGTTGACTCAGACCAGCTGGGGTGTCCAGATAAAGCACGCAAAATTTATACAGCGAAAAAAATTATGGGAAATCCAACCACCCGGGCTGATTACACACCGGTTGGCTACAACGATAAGGAAAATCCTTTGCCAAAAATCAGGCGGCCAAAAATTCTCCACGCAAAATACCTCATCTCCGCCCAACGACACACCTCAATCATAAGCTCACTTCGCAACTCCTGTCGGCCGGAAGATTTTTCAGCCCTCAACAAGCGGACGAAGGAACTCCAAGCTCCGCCGGATGTTTTCCTCTGTGCCGTAACATTCGATAGAGACCACTCCCGACCAACCGGTCTCTTTTAAATAAGCCAAGCACTCCCGAATGTTCTCCGCGTTTACTCCGCCTCCGACCGGTACCTCACTGCACGCAATTCCCGTCTCCTCTCCCCTTACCGCAGCTGCAAGTTGGGGACTTACATCCTTGATGTGGGCATGGGTCAAATACTTCCGAAATCGTTTGAGATATTCCATAGGATCAAGGCCTGCGATGTACGTATTCCCCGTATCCATGTTAAATCGTAGATATTCCGACTCAAAATATTTGAAAAGCCGTTCCAAGAAGTCCCCATCGGTCGTATAAGGCCCATGAGGTTCCACGTTAATTATAATTCGGTAGTCTTCCGCCCACTCCAAACACTGCCGGTAGTTCAAGCAAGTGATTTGAAACACTTCCTCGCGGCTAAATCCTTCTATTTCAAATCCCCCGTCTACCGTATCTACCATGGGACAGCCGAGCTCGGCGGCAAAGCGAATAGCTTGTTGCACATACTGCACTCCATACACGGCACCGTCAGGCCCCATCATCGGGTAGGATGCGTCGATCTGGGATACCTCTAGCCCCAGCTGGTCCAAAAACCGACGAAGCCGCCGCGGATTACTTTGAAGCGAGATACTCGGTTCGTAACCCATCGCCTGAATGAAATACTGCCCATGGATGACCGCAAACTCGATGTGGCGGAGCTGAAAGCGAGCAGCCGTTTCTACCGCTTGACGAAAACT
>Ga0308410_1002195_pt1 | contig 11276 bp, 9 predicted proteins | sample HotsprOSTMatCore_FD_203467 | JGI IMG/M metagenome (GOLD analysis project Ga0308410, IMG submission 203467) | Hot spring phototrophic mat microbial communities from Octopus Spring, Yellowstone National Park, Wyoming, United States -... | ecosystem: Environmental > Aquatic > Thermal springs > Hot... | reverse complement strand
CAAACTCCGGCGATACTCGTCGGTGTTGGGCTTCTGTTGCCGGGCCAATTCTAAGGCCGCTCGACCCGCACCATAAGCAATCATCAAACCTTCTCGACTATTTTCTTCCCCAGCTCGGGCTTCTTTGGCCCAAGCCTCCGCCGCAGCCACTGCCGATTTATAGTCCTTTTGGGCAAGATAAGTCTCCACAAGCTCCGCCACCACTTCGTTAGCCAAAAGCCGTTCTTCCCCTTCCGCCCCCGAAAGCAATCCTTGAAGATTTTTGAGGATTTCCAACGCCGCTTTCAGATCGCCCAGTTCGCGGCGGATTCTCCCTTCCTGGAGCCGGGCATAAAGGCCGGCGGTGAAACTCTTATACTTTTCGAACAATTCGGAAAACCGCTTGGCCGCCTCCCCTAAATTTTCCTTGAATTCTTCGCTGCGGGCAGGGTAGGTCCGACCTAACTCGTAAACCACCCCCGCTAGGGAAAGCCGCGATTTGAGCAAATGGCGGCGGGCTTCGTCCCGTTCCGCTTCTTTTCGCTGGTCTTTCTTGGCCTCTTCCTCCAGGATTCTTGCCCGCTCGTAGGCCCTTCTTTCCGCAGCGGCAAATCCCTCCTGGGCTTGTTGATAAAACTTCCGAGCCTCCTGAAGGAGTCGGTCGCGATCCGCCGGAGTTACGCCGACTTGCTCGGCCTGAAGACGTTTCAGCTTTCCCAGCTCCACAAGCACATTAGCAAGCTGGAAGGCAGCATCTCCAACTTCTGGCCGAGCCGGCCGCTCCCGCAAAAACCGCTCCAATGCCGCCCGAGCCTCCTCCAGTACTTGCTCGCTGCGGGCTCCACCGGTCCGGGCCCAATCGATTAGAGCCAGCCCGAGCTCATAATCCAGGACCTCTCGAAAACTCTCCGGACATAAGGGGCTGCTCCGCATCTGCTGAATATATTCCACCGCCAGGTCGTAATAACCCTTCTCCTTCAACGCTCGGACAAAACGTTCCGCTTCCTCTGCCGCCGAGGCCTTACCAACCCCGGGATCCACCCTCAGAGCTAAAATGAAAACCACAAACGGCAGGAACACCAGGGTCGTTGCCGACCGCATCATCGCTCACTCCCTTTTAGCCACTAATACCGAACCACTCCCTCACCGCCCAAGGGGAAGACCAACCAAAATCTAAGCCCCGGCAAAAACACTTTTCTCGGATCGGATGGTCGCCCGAACCATAATCTGCCTCCAAATTCCCGCTGTTATCCAGCCGATCTCCATTCGAGCCGCTGACCTTTTCCCATGGAAGCCTGGGAAAATGCCATCGAGTTTGCTTGTGCCTCTTTTGCCTGGGGCTCCCTGCCCTCCCTCATTTCATTGGGCCCTCGATTGCAGGTTACCCCCACCTTGTCGGGCCAATATAGTTTGCCCAACAACTGTGCCTTGGAAAACATAACTTCCCGAATCACCCGGACGGCTTTCCAGACCTGCCGAAACACTCGCACGACTTTCCAGGCATCGACAGAACCCCAAAAGAACAACCGAAGAATAACCGACGTGTTTCTCCCTGAGCTTGGTTGGCCGGTCAAAAGGTCAACCCTCGGTCTTCCCCTAGCCCAAGTTCAAGCTGAGAAACCCATAGAGGTCGAAATTTGCCGATCCCCTTGTACTCTAGCGGATCCTTGCTCCCCTTACAACTTGGGAGGTCGGGAAAAGGGGGACTTCCCTTCCGGAACGGCTTGGGGCATCGCCGCCGCCCAAAGCAAGAAGGCTTTCATAGGTCAACCAAGAAATATGGGTGTGCGAGCATAAAAGCTAGCCGAAGCTGTGCCGGGACAGCCGAAGCGATGCCGGGACATCCGGAGTGGTGCCGATTCCCCCCGGTTCTCGCCTCCCAAGGAACCGAATCTCCTTTCCGTCAAACCCGCGGAAAACATGACCGACCGAAACTCCATGCAAGTTTGGGGGTGGTACAAGCTTTGTCGGAAGTCTCCACTCTTTCTTAACCCAACCAAAAGTAGCACGCGTTAACCGAAAAACCGGGGACATCCCCACGCTCTGACGTTCCCGGAGCCGTAGAATGCATTCGGACCGTTGGCCGTCAAGCTGACTAATCCCGGTGCCAGGCCAAGTCCCGCTCTCCCTAAAGTCCAAGTCCTGGTCTAGAAAATGGTGTGGTGCAAAAAATGCTTGGTCGGCCTCAAAAATCGGTCGAAAATTTGGGCAGATAGTGCACCTTTAAAAAAACCGCCGGCAAGGGGCAACATTAATCGTGAGTGAGTCCTCCACTAAACAGGACGGGTGAGCAGAGTACCACTCCAAGTTTTGGAATAGATTCGGGTTTTGACGAATTTCCTTGGATTACTTCGCCATGGCTGCCCTTAAGTTTGGATCACCCCGGCCCCCCGCTCCTTATCTGCATCCCACTTTTCAAATTCGGATGGTTATGTTGGTGGGAGCTGCGGCCGTCGTGTTGGCGGTTCTCCAGGGCCTGCTGACAGATGCACCCTTTCGGAAGGAATGGCAGGAAAACAAAGGCAGTGGGGGCGGGGGAATCGCCAACCGAGACCTCGATACTGGCTGGCGGCCGCGGGGTGAAAACGAACCCTGGGTGACGCTCTCGGAGGAACCGGTGGGCAGGGGGTTGGAGGTTTCTCCTACCCATTCAGACCGAAGTTCGGACCATTCAGACCGAAGTTCGGACCTTTCGCCTGGAGAAGCTGAACTTTTGGAGAAAGCTCCATTACCGGCACAATCGTCGGCGGGCAATTTCCCGGCAAGCCAACCTCCCGAAAAGGCTTCTGTCCCTTCGCTGGCAAAAAAGTCCTTACCCACCCGTTTAGTGCTTCCTGGGATCGAAGACAACCGGCAGCTGGTTCCCTCCGAGTGGCCCGAATGGCTCCGGGTCTTCGCTCATTTGCAGGAAGTGACCCTGTCGGAATTGGAAGGGCTTGACCCGGAGTATGTGACCTTCGTGCAACTCTTCGATCAACCCCAGGTGTATCGCGGGCGGCTTCTTGGGACCGTGGGTTTTGCCCGCCGAGCCCATCGGGTCCAGCCACCGCGGAACGACTACGGAATTCGCCACTACTACCAGCTGTGGCTTCAGGTGGACGACCACCCTTCCGACCCCGTGGCACTATGGTGCTTGGAGTTACCTCCCGAATTCCCTTTAGGAATGAGTATCGAAGAACGGGTGGAGGTGGTGGGATATTTTTTTAAGCTGATGAGCTATCTGGCGGGCGATGGAAAAATTCGCCGGGCCCCCTTGATCCTGGCCAAAACCGTCCGATGGCAACGCCGGCCTTCCGTGGTCCCCGAAACCCGCTGGGATCTCCTGCCACTCATCGTCCTGGCCGCGTTGGCCTTAAGCGTGGGGGTGGTGACGTGGGTCTATTTCCGAACCCGGAGTCATTCCCGCCCCCCGGGAGACGGACTTGTTTCTCCCGAAGGCGGGCTCAGCAGTATTTCGTCATTCCCGCCGCCGCCGGGACAGAATCCCTGAGGGCCTCCCCCCAAGCCCAGAACCAAAAATTCCTCTTCTGCAGGACCACATGCCTCCGGCAGATGCACGGGGAGAAAGGTGAAGGACCTGCCCGCTTTGCTCGAGCCAGCAACAAATCCCGTCCGGTTGTACAGGGGAAAGTAGTCATTACAAAGCCGGGGAGAGAAAACGCTCTTCCCCCCGGTTGGCCCCAAGGTGGGCCAAGATCAATTGCGGTTCCCCCGCCGGCGATACTCCCTGTGCCAGCGGATCCCACGGTTGACTTTTTGGTTGATAGGGGTGCAGTGGTCGATACCTCCTGTGCCAGCGGATCCCATACCACCTCCCTCAACCAGTTAATGATCCCTCCTGGATACTCCCTGTGTCAGCGGATCCCACCGAGAAACTTTTCGATCCCAATTCTCCCGAGATTGTTCTTTGGCCGGGCCGGATGGAGCGGGGCAAAGTCCTGGGCAATCCCCCCACCAAATCCGGCCAATTCCCAGATCTAACAAACCAGATCTAACAAAGCTGACAAATCCCAGCACCCCACAAAACGGGTGGTAATCGGGGAAGAACCGCAAAGCAAGGTATAGGGGATCTGGCGGGCTTGCCAGCTCGGTAAAGCCTTTAAGGCCGGTCCTCCGTACCGGGAGGAGAGGGACAAAGCAACAAACCTTCGATCATTTGCCGGCACAGACGGACAAACACCAAAAGAGGGGGCAGGAGGAACAAACATCCGCCCAAAATGAGAAATAACAATCCGCCCAATCCAAAAATGGGACTTACTTCCGGCCAAATAAATCGCCATCCAAAGATCAAGCCTGCAGCCGCCACACACAAAAAGGGACCGTAAGGAATGAGGCTTTCGTGCCGGAGGACGAGGTTAAGCACGGCGAAAATCAGGGCCACTATCGGTGCCAAGAAAAAGATGATAAGGCTTCCCTGCCAGCCGACGGCAGCCCCAAGCATCGCCATGAGGGTTACATCGCCGAAGCCCATCGCCTCCCGACGGAGTGCCCACCAACCTAGGATCCGGACCAGCCAAACCAAACCGGCCCCGGCGGCCAGGCCGACCAACGCCGAAAAGAGCCCCCGCCAATGGGAGCCTCCCACCACCCACACCCCCAAAACAGCCACCGAACCCACCACTCCCATCCGCACGGCAAACCAGGTAGCCGGACTACGCAAAAACCGAGCCCAAAAATACCTCCAGGCCCGCTGCCAGCCCAGCCGACTGTGCCATCGCCGATCCATCAAAGCAAAACACCAAAACCACCAAATTCCTAAAGCCCCAACCAACGGCCACACCCGCGGAAATCCATCCAGTTGGGTGGGCCACCCCCACGGCGAGGCTGCATGGAGAAAACCTGGATGATCGACCACAATTCGCTCCAGTTCCCCAATCGATGGAACGCCTGCCTCAATCGCTTTCAGTCGAAGGTCGGAGGGAAGCTGGGGAAATTCGGGAAGAAGGGCCCACGGCCATGCCGCCGCAATGATGAGGGCCAACCAGGTTCCCGGCACCGTCAGAGCATCGGGAAGTGTTTTTTCGTCCAAATCGATGAGAGAGCCGGCTAGCATCAACCCAAAAAGAATCACGTGAAAACCAAACCGCACATGAAGTGTGACTTCGTGCACAGCCCCTCCGGGAAAGTCGACACCTCGAACCACCACCTCCCAGTAATAAAGGGCCGGTAACCCCACCGCCCACAAGCTTTCCACCAGAAAGGGCCGAATCCAAAAATACCGGCCCCAAGTTTCTGCCTCCCGACGCAAGGAAAGCCATCCGACAATCGGAATCCGATCCCGGGGATGGACGGGCACGGGTCGAGAAGCACTCCAGGGACTGATCGGCCGACGAAAGTAAGCCAGCTCGTAGGTCGCCCAGTTTATTACCGAGCCCCAACATGCCCCCAAAAGAGCCAATATGAGCCATGCTCCCGCGGTCAGGAAAACTTCCATCGGTACCCTAGGCTCCTGGGAGAAAAGGTTTCAGATAAGCGAGCACCTCCGCGGCGACATCTTCCACGGTTTTTCCGTCCGTGTCGACCACATAGTCAGCCGTCTGGCGGTAAACAGGCTCGCGTTTTTGGAGGAGCTCAATAATTTCCTCTAAACCTCCCCGGTCGGTCAGATTGGGACGGCGGTCCTTCGTCGTGGGATCACTATACATCCGATGATATATCGTCTGAGGGCTCGCCTGCAGCCAAATCACCTTCCCACTTTGCTTCATTGCCTGCCGATTTTGTTCCCGCATGGGAGCCCCACCGCCAGCGGCAATAATCCATTGTGATCGCGAGCAAAGGTCGGCGATTACCTGGGACTCCAAATCGCGAAAAGCTGGCTCACCATCCTCTGCAAAAATCCGGGCAATACTCTTTCCCGCCCGGCGTTCGATTTCCACATCGGCATCCACCCAGGGCCAGCCCAAGTGCCCACCCAAGATCCGGGCTACACTGCTTTTGCCAGTTGCTCGATATCCAATCAAAATTACGTTCATTTTTGCTGTTTCCAAGGATCCCAAATGCTGTTTCCGTGGAGCCCTATTGGCATCTGCTTGCTTCGGTCCTCCTACCGACTAGGTAGCAGGAATGACCCCAGCGGTCTGCCTAATTTTGGTTCTCGATTGGAAGCCCCCTTTGTCCGGGTGGGAAATATCAACGATTCTACCGGCACGGCCTGAGACCGCGACTTCCAAACTAATCGGCACCTCCCACCGCTATCCACCTCTACCCCGCACGGAATATGTCCAGATAAGAAGATACCCCAAACAACTAACCACCCTTTAGCAAATACAAGAGCTCCTACTTCAGACCTTCAAATACAAGAGCTCCTGCTTCACATCTTGACCGGTGAAATTGCCCGCTTGAGCACCTCCCGCATCAAATCTGCCGGTCCGTCAAGACCAGTGAAAAGCTTAAATTGGAGGCAGGCCTGCCGGACGAACATCTCCACCCCGGTAATCACCTTACAACCTGCCATCCTTGCCTGTTTTATCAGAAGGGTGTTTTCGGGATTGTAAACGGCATCGAACACCAGAATCTCCGGGCGAAGATAACGCCCGTCGTAGGGAGTTTCGTCCACATTGGGGTGCATTCCGACTGGTGTTCCATTGATCAATATGTCTGGCTGAACACTGTAACGGCGGTTCCATTCCACAGCTCGGCATGCAAATCGCTCTGCGAGGTGCTTAGCTCGCGAGTCGTCCCCATCGGTCACCACGACCTCCGCTCCTCGCCGAAGGAGCCCATAAACCATAGCTCGGCCTACACCGCCCGCTCCCAGGACCAGCGCTTTCTTTCCCGCCAAAGGTGTCGGCTGGTCTGCCGGAAGATTCAAGGCCTCGTGGAGGCTATCCATCGCCGCCCGATAGTCCGTGTTGTAACCGTAAACTTCCCCGTTCTGAAAGATGATCGTGTTTGCAGCTCCAATGCCCTGCACGGCACTGTCCGCCATGGTCAACTTCTCTAAAACTGCCTCCTTGTGGGGGATCGTCACACTGAGGCCTTTTATCCCCATGCTCGGAGCTTCCTCCAAAAATTGGCGGAGGGCTTCTCGAGGTACCCGAACCGGCACATAAACTTTGTTCAGGCCAAATTTTCGGAAGGCGGCATTGTGAATAACGGGACTGAGGCTATGCCCCACAGGATCGGCAATCACCCCGTAGACTTCCGTGTCGCGATTGATCCGTTCAGAGTCATATATTTCCTTCATTTGTTGAAAACTTAACTGTCCCGGTGCCAAGATCCTCTCTTCCGAAAAACTTGCATAGGTAAAAGGAGCTCCAAACTTCAAGGTGAGGATCCGGGAGGGAATCCCCATTTCTCCCATACAGAAACCGATGGTGGGGATTTTGGCCGCGGCCACCAGTCGAAGCATCCGAAAGTTATCACAGGGGTGATTGGCCATCGTCACGATCTTGATAATATCCGGATCCAGATTGGCCATCCGGTTGTAGATCGCCTGAAGATCATCCGGCGTTTTACGGAAGTCGTGAAAGCTAATGATCCGTTTCGTTTGGCCAAAGCGGGGGATTTGGCCAGCAATGTCTTCCTCTAAATCCACGTACTCGGCTCCGTCGGCAATCGCTGCTCGAAGAAGCATCTGCCGTTCTTCCTCTGTGCCCGCCCATCGACCTCCATCACGTTTCCGTCGACAGCAGATGACCACAGGAGACGGCCGATTGCTCAAAAGCCTTTTCAGGTCCGCGGCCCTCCCCAGATAGTCCAGCCGAATTTCCACGAGCTTGGCCCCCTGGGAGACCAACTCGTGGTGGGTGTCGATTACTGCCTGATGCTGTCCTCGGCCGATACTCACACAAATCATTCGAACGTCCCTTCTTCAGGCCCTGGAACGCTAAATCTTGTCCGACCGAAGAACCTCCGGAAACCCATCAAAACCGGAAAACCGAGGTCCAGATAAACTATACAAATTTGCCAAATCTCGCAACCTATCCAGGAAGCTTTGGATCCGATTGGACTCGACAAGAAATCGCCAGGATCCCTTGGCTCTCCCTAAAACCTTTCGAATTAAAAAGCCGGGCCCATATCTTTACCGGCAGCTTGGGTACTACCTAGCCTTTCTGGTCTTTCTGGTTTTTCGCAGCCCGAAGTTCTTTCTGTTCTTTGGGAGCCTGAAGCCGGGCGAGATTTCCGCACTTCCACCTCCACCAAAACGGGGTACCAAAACCGGTATTGAGGGGTTTTATCCAACCGGGGGATCACCCAGAGTTCACCCCAAAAAGGAGTTCACCCCAAAAAGAATTCCCTCCTGTAACCGCAAAGACTTTCCCCCCAAGGCGGAATCCCTCAAGGGCCGGCAATACCTAGGGAATAGCCCCGCGACCTCAACCCCCAGAATATCGCCCAACTCCATCAGGTTCCCCCCTTCCCAGAAGGCCGACCGGTCAGCACTCCCCTTAAAAGGCCATTTTGCCGAGGCACAACACTTTGTAAACGCTTGAAACGACCCATGAAATCCGCTTGGCTAAATATTCCGAGTCACTATGAGATGCTTGGGAAAAACGAGCGATCCGTCGCTTCCCAGTTCGCAACCCCGGAAAAATCTTGCTCGCAAATGCCACCCAGCGGCCGAGTCCGCGTCGTCAAGGAATGTAGGCAGCAGATAGGAGCGGCAGCACAACCGGTGTTTTTGCAGCACAACCGGCGTTTTTTCGGAAAACTTCCTGCCAGCGGAACCCCCACCCTTGGGTACCTAGATCTCCGGGTACCCAAGTTTCCCCCGAACAAGATCGGAAGCACGGTAGCCGAGGTCATTCAGAAGCAATGTGGCAGGAATAGACTTTGGTGGGCGACCCGATCCCAGCATGCCAAATCCGGGCTTGCTATCGCACAAGCTTGGGCGAAGTAAACCGGATCCCCTACTCGTAAATCACATCCCTTATTCCCTTGATTAATTTTTCCGGAAAAAGTCGGTGCCCACAACGCAGGCGGGGCCCCAGGCCGGACCCGACGGTGCCCCGCCTCGCTGGGTGAGTGCTCCCCTACCGACCCCGGGAGCCATTACCACCCTCCAGGCAGACAGAATGGCTACCTTAGGCTCTCGGGCATGCCGTCGCCCTAACATAAACGGGCATGCCGCTACCCCTATACAGACACAAAAACGTTTTAATAGAGACAACATCCAGGGTTACAGAGATCCCTACCGGCTCTGAAGAAGCAAGCCGGGGGGAATACCCATGACCTTAGCCTTGCCGGTTGGCCTGCCTCGGGGGGTATGTTCATTTCAGAAGCTCGAAGGTTTAGAGTTCGTTTTTTTAAAGAGTTCGTTTTTTTAATGTTTTTAATGTAGGGTCTTCATGCATGGCGTTTGGTACTTCCAGATCTCCGAGGCGGAGCTTGCGGAGTGCCCCTCCCGGGGGGCATATCCTCCCGGTGGGAAAGGAAGGATCCGCAGGGGGTATAAGGGAAGCCAACCGATGGTAAAGTTCGTTAAAAAAGTTGGTTAAAGACGGGTTGACAACGAAAAAATAGGAAGCAAAATTTCGTTCTTTGAAGGAACTGGCCGTAATGGCCGGTCTTACCCCAAAAAGATCTTTCCGCAATCGGCTAGCCTTCAGGTCCCCAAGCCCCGCGGTGGCTTTCTTAAGCGAAGTTTTTGACCTGCCGACAGCACCCCTTAAGCCGCACATCGGTAAAGGCCGTTTTTGTTGCCCGCTAAAGCAGTTTTTGTTGCCCTCTAAAACATTCGTTGTTGCCTTAACGAGCTAGGAAGCACGTCCCCCCGCAACAGGAGCCTTGCCTTCCCATGCCGTCGATCTCTCCACTGCTTGGAGTTTTGAGTGTCCTTTTTGCCCAGGAGGGTACCCTAGTCTATGCAGAAGCCTACCGGATGGCCGTGGAACAAAATCGGCCGTTAGTCGTGTTGGTGGGTGCAGAGTGGTGCCCGGCCTGCAAGTTGATGGAGCGGCAGTTATTCCCCTTCCTTCGTCAGAGAAAGTTGCTGGGAAAAATTGCTTTCGTGGTGGTGGATTTGGATCGGGACGGGAAATTGGGCCAGCAACTGGTCGGGGATGGGCCGATCCCCCAATTGCTGATGTTTCGTCGATGGGGAAACAGCTGGCGGATGGTCCGTCTGATTGGAGTCCATGACCCTGTCGTGGTGGAAAACCAAATCTTGAAAATGACCTCTCCGAACTCGGCCAGCTTAGAACTCACCCTTTCCCCCAGAATAGCGGGAGCACCCCCCGTTGTTCAAACAGGGGGAATTGTTCCGTAGGAGAGGGCTGGCTCCAACACCGGCCGGTAGGCTTCCCTCTTTCAAGTCTCGTAAGAGTTCCTTTCACTCTGGGTGTGCGATTGTAACTCCACGGGAGCAAAATCACTTTCGTGGTTCCCGTTTTGCCCATTTAACTTCAATGCCCGGCTGGCCCAGTGGGCAAAGCTCCCGTGACTTCCGTAGTTTTTCCCTAGGGTGGCTGTCGCAGAAGTGCCCCTATCCGCACCAAACAACCCGTTTGTCTCGAAGGGTGTTGGAGGCACAGCCTGGACTATTCCAGAGAGCTCCCCGACCAAAAGTGGGCGAATTCTTTGATTGACCGCCGGTAACCCCCGCCCTTCTCAAGAAATCCTGAGGAACATGTCTCCTCGAAATTGAGTACACGTGTATATCCCAAAGAATAAACCCGCACTTCCGCGGGGGCTAAAGAGTGGATGGCAGCACTGCCGCTACATACGGCGGTTAACCGTTGTTTGGGGGCCGAGCGGATTAAGTCTAGGGAACGACCAAGATGGGAGTTCCTTCGGGCCCCTCGGGAACTGCCTTGCTGGCATTTACCTGCCCTTCTGCGAGAAGATAACCCAACACCGTCGGCCTTGCTCGATATCGGCCGTATGCTGCCGGGCTTCGCGGGACGACGGCACCATTGGGGCATTTTCGGAACTCCGGGGAGTATGCCTCCTGGGTTTGCACCAAGAAGAGAGAGCCGCAGTCACAAAGAGTGCCGAAGTCACTTTGGAAACCAAGCCCCTGGCCCCGTCCCTCGCAAGGCCTAGCTTAGGAACCAACTGATCGCGGAAAATCATATGGACGTTCAGTTCCCCGTAATCCGCCCCTTTTTGGTTTCCCGTTTTTACTTGGATCTCCCGGTTTTACTAAGCTCAAACGTGTACGGAACACAGCAACCCGGCGGATTGAAGATGGGCCCGGCAGCTTCGGGACGGATTAGGTCGCAAGAACTCTTACCGCAGGGTAGGCTGAGAAAGAAAGAGGGCCGGCAGCCGAAGCCACCGGCCCCGGGGAGGGGGGAGGCGGAGGTGGTGCCCGGCAGATGTGGCGGAGGCAACCACAACTACCGGCGAAGGTT
>Ga0308410_1002190_pt1 | contig 11284 bp, 8 predicted proteins | sample HotsprOSTMatCore_FD_203467 | JGI IMG/M metagenome (GOLD analysis project Ga0308410, IMG submission 203467) | Hot spring phototrophic mat microbial communities from Octopus Spring, Yellowstone National Park, Wyoming, United States -... | ecosystem: Environmental > Aquatic > Thermal springs > Hot... | reverse complement strand
CGTCCCGGTCTCGGAGCCTGCCCCGCCTCACCCGCCGGATCTTCACCGACCTGCGGATCTGGATGGTGGCGCTCGGTCTGTGCACCGGCCTGGCGTTCCCGTTCTTCGCCGTGGTCCTCGGGGTGCCCGCGGATCGGGTGCTGGTGCCCCGGTTCTTCGCCGCGACCCTCGGGGCCGGCCTGTTCGTGAGCGCGCTGAACCACCTGCTCGCCCGCGGGGTGGTGGGGGCGCGCCTGCACACCCTGTCCGAGGCGATGCGGAAGGTGGAGGACACCCTGCGGGCGGTGACCGCCTCCGGCGACCTCTCGGGCTGCGATCCGGAGCGTTGCCGCGTGCCGGTGGACTCCGACGACGAACTCGGCGACGCCGCCCGGTCGTTCAACGCGCTGGTGGGGGCCCTGGCCCAGAGCCACCACACGAACGACGTGGCCCGGCGGATCGCGGTGGTGCTGTCCTCGCACCAGGAGCTCGTGCCGCTGGCCGAGGCGTCGCTGCGGGAGTTGACCGACGCGACCGGCCTGGCCGCGGCCGCCGTGTGCGTGCAGCGGGACCACGCGTTCGAGGTCGCGGCCTCGGTCGGTGTCGCCGCCGCCGACGACCTCGTCACCTCCGCGCCGGTGGAGACGGCGCGGCGCCGCCTGGAGACGGTGCGGGTGACGGTGCCCGATGGCGTCCGGCTCGACGCCGGGGTGGTGCGCTTCCCGCCCCGGACGGTGCTCGCCGTTCCGGTGGCGATGCAGCGGGTGCTGATCGGTGTGCTCGTCGTGGCCTCCGCCGAGGAGATCGATGCGGAGACGCAACGGACCCTGGAGCTGTTGGCACCCAACCTGGCGGTCGCGCTGAACAACGCCATGAGCTACGAGCGGCTGCAACGGGTCGCCGCGTGCGATCCCCTCACCGGGCTCTACAACCGCCGGTTCGGTCTCCTGCGGCTCACCGAGGAGTTCGAGCGGGCGGTACGTTCCGGCGACCCGCTCGGCGTCCTGCTCTTCGACCTCGACCACTTCAAGATGGTGAACGACGTGCACGGGCACCAGATCGGGGATCAGGTGCTCGTGGCGGCGGCCGGCGCGGCCCGGCGGGTGCTGCGCGACGGCGACGTGCTCATGCGCTACGGCGGGGAGGAGTTCGTGGCGGTCCTGCCGGGCGCCGGGGCGCGGGACCTGGCCGAGCTCGGCGAGCGGATCCGCGCCGCGGTGGCGGAGGTGTCGGTTCCCGACGGCGACCAGGTGCTGCACGTGAGCGTGAGCCTGGGTGCGGCCGCGTACCCCACCTCCGGGGTCGCCGACGTCGACGACCTGCTCCGGGCCGCCGACGAGGCGATGTACCGGGCGAAGGCGGCCGGCCGGAACCGGGTGGTGCTGGCCGGGCCGCTCCCGGCGCCGAGCCGCCCCTGACCCCGGGATGTTCGCAGGGCGGCCCCCGGGCACCGGCCCGGGGTGGCCCGGCCGCCGCCCGGTAACCTGACGGTCCGTCAGATCTCGGGGGTGACGCATGGCGGACCTGCTCATCCGGGGCGGCACGCTGATCGACGGCACCGGTGCGCCGGGCCGCCGGGCCGATGTGGAGGTGACCGCCGGGCGTATCAGCGCGGTGCACGACGCCTCGGATGGCCCAGGTTCGAGCCCGACGGGTGCCGCCGCGGTCATCGACGCCGGGGGCCTGATCGTCACCCCCGGGTTCGTCGATCCGCACACCCACTACGACGCCCAGCTGTTCTGGGATCCCGAGGCCTCCCCGTCGAGTGAGCACGGGGTCACCACGGTGCTCGCCGGCAACTGCGGGTTCACCCTGGCCCCGCTGCGTCCCGACGACGCCGACTACCTGCGCCGGATGATGGCCCGGGTGGAGGGCATGCCGTTGCGGGCGCTGGAGGACGGGGTGCCCTGGGCCTGGGAGACCTTCGCCGAATACCTCGACGCCCTCGAGGGGGGCATCGCGGTGAACGCCGGGTTCCTGGTCGGGCACTGCGCGCTGCGCCGCTACGTGATGGGTGCCGACGCGGTGGGCCGGGCGGCCACCCCCGCCGAGCGCGACGCCATCGCCGCCCAGCTCGACACGGCGATCGGCGCCGGAGGGCTGGGGCTGTCGACCACGCTCGCCTACACCCACGCCGACGGGGACGGCCGGCCGGTGGCGTCACGCTGGGCCGACCGGGAGGAGCTGCTCGCCCTGTGCCGGGTGGTGGGGGCGCATCCCGGCACCACGCTGGAGGGGATCGTCGACGGGTGCCTCGACACGTTCTCGGACGACGAGATCGACCTGCTGGCCACGATGTCGGCCACTGCGGGACGCCCGCTGAACTGGAACGTGCTCACCGTCGACGCGGCGGCCCCGGACCGGGTGCCCCGCCAGCTCGAGGCATCGGACCGGGCGGCGGCGATGGGTGGCCGGGTGGTGGCGCTCACCATGCCGGTGCTGGTGCCCATGAACATGAGCTTCCGCAACCATTGCGCGCTGTTCCTCCTGCCCGGCTGGTCGGAGGAGCTCGGGGTGCCGGTCCCGGAACGGATGCGCCGGCTGGCCGATCCCGCCGTCCGCCACCGCCTCGCCGCCCGGGCCGCCTCCGACGACGCCGGCGTGCTGCGCCGCCTGACGCGCTGGGCCGACTACGTGATCGGGGACACCTTCTCGCCCGCCAACGCGGGGTTGCGGGGCCGGCGGGTCGGGGAGATCGCCGCCGAGACCGGCCGGGACCCCTTCGAGGTGCTCTGCGACGTCGTGTGCGCCGACGAGCTGCGCACGGTGCTGTGGCCCAGCGCCACCGACAACGACCCGGCGTCCTGGGCGTTGCGCCGCCGGGTGTGGGAGGACCCCCGGGTGCTGCTCGGGGGTTCCGACGCCGGCGCGCACCTCGACCGGATGTGCGGGGCGCCGTACCCCACCCGGTTCCTGGCCGACATGTTGCGCGGTCGGCGGCTGCTGCCCCTGGAACGGGCGGTGCAGCTGCTCACCGACGCCCCGGCCCGGCTGTTCGGCCTGCGGGACCGGGGCCGGGTCGCGCCGGGCGCCTGGGCCGACCTGGTGTGCTTCGACCCCGAACGGATCGGCTCGGGACCGGCCACGCTCGTCGAGGACCTGCCCGGCGGCGCCGCCCGGCTCGCCGCCGACGCGCTCGGGGTGGAGCACGTGCTCGTCAACGGGGTCCCGATCCGTCGGGACGGCCGGTCCACCGGGGCGCGCCCGGGCCGGGTGCTGCGCTCCGGGCGGGACACCGACACCGTGCCGACCACCGCCGCGCCCGCCGCCGCCTGAACACCGGCGACGGCCCGGCCACGGCCCGGCGTAGGGTCGTGGGATGGTCGGCACCGCCGTTCCCCGTCTCCCGGCGACCTACCGGGTGGCCCGCGACGCGTTCTGCGACGCGGCCCGGGCCACAGGCGCGCGGCTCGCTTCGGTCACCCACCCGGCCCGCGGTCCCGAGGGGGAGCCGCTCGCCGTCGACGTGGCCCGGCTCGGCCGGCCCGACGCCCCGGCGCGGCTCGTCGTGATCTCGGGTACGCACGGCGTGGAGGGTCACGCGGGCTCGATGTGCCAGCACGCGCTCCTGGGGGACGGCGACCTGCTCGCAGCGATCGGCGGGGACGTCGGTCTGGTGCTGGTCCACGCCCTCAACCCCTACGGGTTCGCCTGGTGCCGGCGGGTGAACGAGGACAACGTCGACCTCAACCGCAACTGCGTCGACTTCACCGCCGGCGTGCCCGAGAACCCCGCCTACGACGAGCTTGCCGACGCGCTGGTGCCCGCCCGGTGGGACGACCCCGCGGTGCGGGCCGCCGCCGACGAGGTGCTGGTCGCCTACGCGGCGCGCCACGGGTTCGGGGCGTTGCAGGCCGCCGTGTCCCGCGGCCAGTACCGGCATCCCACCGGGGTGTTCTACGGGGGTGCGGGGCCGGTGTGGTCGCAGCGCGTGCTCGCCCGGATCGCCGAGGGTGAGCTGGCCCGGGCGGAGCGGGTCGCGGTGCTCGACCTGCACACCGGCTTGGGGGCCTGGGGGGAGGCGGAGCTGATCGCCTCGCATCCCGATCCGGCGGCCCGGGCCCGGCTGGCCAACTGGTACGGGGCCTTCACCGTGCCCGCCGAGGGCACCTCGGTATCGGCCGACGTGTCCGGCGACATCCTCGACGGTCTCGACCGTTGGCTCCCCCCGGGGATGGAGGTGACCAGCGTGGCGATCGAGTGGGGCACCGTCGACATCGTGCAGGTGTCGAACGCGTTGCGGGCCGACGCGTGGCTGCACGCCTACGGCGACCTGGACTCCCCGGCCGCCGAGGCGATCAAGGCCGAGCTGCGGGTCGCGTTCGCCCCGGCCGAGGCCGAGTGGGCCGGTGTGGTGGCCGACCGGTTCCGGCAGGTCGTCAGCCAGGCGCTGCGCGGCCTGATGCGCTGAGCCCGTCGTCGGCCGGGCGCGCCCCCGCCCGTTCGGCGACCCCGATCACGTTCGTGATCACCTCGACGAACCGGCCGGGGTCGGACAGCAGCCAGGAGTGCGAGCCGGGGACGGTCACGCAGTTCTCCCGACCCACCGCCGCGCACAGGGCGTCGAACGACGCCCGGGTGATCACCTCGTCGCGTTCCCCCCACAGCACGACGACCGGGAGCTCACGCGCCTTGAGCTCCTCGAGCTCGCGGGTGAGGTTCGCGGTGCGGGCCAGCCCGGCCGCCTGCCAGAACGCCCGGGGGTTGCGCACGACGTTGGGGACCAGGTCGGAGAGGATCACCGGCAGCACCCGGCGGATCTGCCGCACCGGCATGATGTCGGCCGGCAGGTGCAGACCCCAGTCCCACAGGGGCCGTTCGGTCATCGAGCGCAGCACGGAGCCGTCCCGCCGCCAGGCGGAGCCGCCCACGGAGTTGATCAGCACCAGGCTGCGGACCCGGTCCGGGTGCCGGTGGGCGAAGAGGATCGCCACCCCGCCCCCGAAGGAGTGGCCCATGCAGATCACCGGCTCGTCGACCCCGACCGCGGTGCAGAACCGGTCGACGAAGTCGGCGTAGTCGGCGAGCTCGACCGGGCGGTGCGGCAGTGGGGCGGTGCCCCCGAAGCCGGGCAGGGCCGGTGCCAGCACCCGCACCGGATGTTCGAGGAGCCGTTCGAGCGCGCCGCGGTAGGTGCGGCCGGACAGGCCCCAGCCGTGCAGGAACACCACCGGGGTGCCCTGCCCGCCGTCCCCGTAGGTCGCGGGGCGCCCGTCCACCTCGATGCGCCGCCACCGGAGGCGCCGAAGCGCCGGCAGGTCCCGCGCCGCGGGACTCGTGGCGGTGTTCACCGTTCGAGGGTATCGAGGCGACGATGCCCGGCACGGGGCAGGTCCCGCAGCGTCCGGTGCCGAAGCCGCCGCTCCAGGTGACCGGCCAGCGCCACGAGCCCGGCCCCGGTGGCACCGACCGCGAGAGCGGGGCCGAGCAGCGGGGTGTCGTTGCCCACCACGGTGGCCAGCACGCCGAGCCACCCCGAGGTCGGACCCAGCGCGAGCGGCAGCGCCACCCCCCCGAGCAGTCCCGCCACCCCCAGCGCGGTCAACCAACGGCCGGCCCGGGCGAGCGCCCGGAGCCGGTGCGGGTCGAGCGCGATGCCGAGGGTTGCGAGCGCGCCGCCGGCGGCGAGCAGCGGCGCCCAGGCGGTGCGCACGAGGCGCACCGGCTGCGAGAGGTCGGGGGGGCGGCCCACCCGCACCTCGAGGCGGGCGGTGGGCCCGAGGGCGGCGGCGTCGGCCGGGCTGACCTGCACCAGCGCGTCGCGCATCGCGGCGGTGGTGGTCACGGGGTCGAGGATGACGGTGGCGCTCCGGCCGTCGAGGACCTGCTCGGCGAGCACCCCGGCCACCGCCGCGAACGCCTCCCGGACGCGGGGGTCGTCGACCGCCCGGTCGGCGGCCGGCTCCAGCGCCACCTCCAAGGCGGCAGGATCGGTGCCGAGCGCCGCCGCGGTGGCGTCGCGGATCCGTTCCGTGAGGTGCTGGCGGATCACCGTGGAGGTGGCGAGCTGTTCCCCGGCGGCGGCCACCCGTGCCGGGTCGGCGGCGGTGACGGTGACCGCCCAGGCCGCGGCCGCGGCCCCGACGAGCATGAGCCCGAGCACCTGCAGCCGGGAGGCCCCGGGGCGCCGTACACCCATGCCGAGATCATCGGCACCGACCGGCCGGTGCTGGAGCGCCGGCGGGCGGAGGCCGGAAGGGAGCGTGCGGGGAGGCAGGTGGCAGGGGATGCGAAGGTGCCCCTGGGGCGCCGGCGGACCGGGCAGGGAGATCCGCGGCGCAACGCCAGGGGCCGGTTCATCATGCCGGAGCCTGCCGGCCGCGGGTCAAATCGAGGGTGCCGAGCTCCGGTCGACGCCGCTCCGGTCGGCGCCGGCCGCGTGATGCGGATCGGTGCCGGAGCCTGCGGTGCCGATCCGGGTGCCCCGGGCCGCAACACCACGCGGTGGGCTCGCGAACACCTAACGTTCCGGCCCGTGACGGTGGCGCAAGGTCGTGACGGCGGGGCAGCCGCCGGGGAGGGGGTCCCCCCGGCGCTGGCCGCCGCGGAGACCCAGTTGCTGGCCCCCGGCGGTGCGTTCGAGACCGAGGTGGTCGAGGTCGCCGGCCGGCCGATGCAGGTGTTCCGGAACCGGTTGCGTTCCCTGCGGGAAGCCCTAGCCGCCTCCGCCGCCCATGGGGAGGCCCCGTACGTGATCTTCACCGACGGGTACGACCGCCGGGTCCTCACCTTCGCCGAGCACCACCGGATGGTGGCGTCGGTGGCCGCCGCGCTCGCCGACCGCTACGGGGTGCGGCCCGGCGACCGGGTGGCGATCCTCGCCGCCAACTGCCCGGAATGGATCGTCACCTTCTGGGCGGCCACCAGCCTCGGGGCGATCGCGGTGGGGTGCAACGGGTGGTGGGTGGGGCCGGAGATCCGCCACGCGCTCGCCGACTGCGAACCGGCGGTGCTCGTCGCCGACCGGGCCCGACTCGCCCGGCTCGACGGCGATGCCGGGCTGCCGACGGTGGTGGTCGAGGAGGACTTCGACGCGCTCAGCATGCACGCCCCCGACGCGGCGTTGCCGGAGGTGCCGATCGGCGAGGACGACCCGGCGCTCATCCTCTACACGAGCGGCACCACCGGACGGCCCAAGGGTGCGGTCAACACGCACCGCAACGTGCTGGCCGCCGTGGGCCTGTCGTTTTTCCACGGCCTGCGGATGCTCATGGCCTACCCGCCTCCCGGCGACCTCGGCCCGCCCTGCCAGCTCGTGACCTCGCCGCTGTTCCACGTGTCGGGACTGCACATGGCCGCGGTCGCGTTCCTCGTGGGCGGGGTGCGGTCGGTGTGGACCACCGGCCGGTTCGATCCCGTCACGGTGATGCGGGTCATCGAGGCGGAACGGGTGACGCACTGGTCGTTCACCCCCACGATGCTGCACCGGGTGGTGCACCATCCCGATGTGGGCCGCTACGACCTGTCGTCGTTGCGATCCGGCGGTGGCGGCGGGGCGACGTTCTCGCCGGCGCTGCTGCGCCGGGCCAAGGAGGTGCTGCCGGCGCTGCGCACCACGATGGGGGTCGGGTACGGGCAGACCGAATGCGCCGCCCTCGCCACCCTCAACAGCGGGGAGGAGCTCAACCGGTACCCCACCTCGGTCGGGCGGCCGCTGCCGACCGTGGAGCTGCGGATCTGCGACGCGCAGGGCCGCCCGGTGCCCGACGGGGTGGACGGGGAGATCTGCGTGCGGGGCCCGATGGTGATGCCCGGCTACTGGGGCCGACCCGACGAGACCGCCGCGGTGCTCGACCCCGACGGGTGGCTGCACACCGGCGACCTCGGTCACCTGTCCGGCGGGCGCCTGTACCTCGCCGCCCGTCGCTATGACCTGATCGTGCGGGGCGGGGAGAACGTGTACCCGGCCGAGATCGAGCAGTGCCTCGAGGAGCACCCCGACGTCGCCGAGGTGGCGGTGCTGGGCGTGCCCCACGACGAGTGGGGCCAGGAGGTGGCGGCGATCGTGGTGCCCGCCCCGGGCCGGCGGCCCGAGATCGGCGACCTCGAGGCGCACTGCCGGGCGCGCCTGGCCGCCTTCAAGGTCCCGACCCGGTGGGAGCTGCGTGACGAGCCGTTGCCCCGGAACGCGGCGGGCAAGGTGATGCGCCACGTGCTCGCCGGTGCCCCCAACCCGCAGGTGGAGTCGTGAGGCGGCGCGGTGGCCGGCGGCGGACCGCATCGCGGCCGGCCGGCAGGTGAGAGAGGGCGTCGTGGCGGTGCGGATCGAGGAGCTCGTCGCGCCGGGCCGGGCCGCGCTCGTGCTCCAGGAGGTACAGAACGGGGTGGTGGGGGAGCCCTCGGTGCTGCCTGCGCTGGCGGCGGCGGCCGCGGCCACCGACCTGGTGGGCCACTGCGCCCGGCTCGCCGGCGCCGCCCGGCGGGCCGGGGTGCCGGTCGTGCACTGCACCGCCGAGACCCGGGACGACGGGCGCGGCGCGAACCGCAACGCCCGCCTGTTCCACGCCGTGCGCCGCAGCCCGGTGCGGCTCTCGCCGGGCAGCCCGGCGGTGGCGGTGCCGGAGGTGATCGGCGTCGCCGCCGAGGACCTCGTCGTGGCCCGCCACCACGGGCTCGGACCGGTGACCGGCACCGAGCTCGACCCGATCCTGCGCAACCTCGGGGTGCACACCATCGTGGGGGTCGGGGTCTCGCTGAACGTGGGGATCCTCGACCTGGCGTTCACCGCGGTGAACCTGGGATACCAGGTGGTGATCCCCACCGACGCGGTGGCCGGGGTGCCGGCGGCCTACGGGCGGGACGTGCTCACCCACACGCTGTCGGTGGTGGCCACCCTCACCACCACCGAGACGGTGGTAGGGGTGTGGGACGCGGCGGGCTGAGCGGCACCCGCCGCGTTCTCGTCCCGGCCGTCCTCGCCGGGCTGGTCGTGCTCGCGGCCTGCGGCGGGGGGACCGGCCAGGCCGGGGCCGGCCGGCCGACGGTGGCCGACTACCGGGGCGTGCCGGTGACCCCCGGCCCCGAGGCGCGCGTCGACGCGATCGACAACCGGTTCGTCCCCGAGCGGCTCAAAGTGCGGGCCGGGACCCGGGTGCGGTTCGCGAACGCCGGCCGCAACGACCACAACGTGTTACCCGTCGACGGGGGAGGGTTCCGGATCGACGTGGAGGCGTTCCGTCCCGGGGCCGCCCGCACGTTCCGGTTCGCCCGCACCGGCGTGTACCGGTACTACTGCTCGCTGCACGGCACGAAGACCCGGGGCATGATCGGGGTGGTCGTCGTCGTCCGGTGACGACCACCGAATGCAGACGAGGGGGGCGCTGATGCGGAGGATCACGGCGGGGTTCGTTGCGGTGGCGCTGGGTGCGGCGCTGCTCGCCGCCTGCGGCGGCGACGGTGGGGGCGGCGGGAGTGGCGGGGAGTCCCGCGTCCGGCGGGTCCCGTCGGAGTACCGCACCATCCAGGCGGCGGTCGACGCCGCCCGGCCCGGCGACCTCGTGCTCGTCGCCCCCGGCGTGTACCGGGAGGCCGTCACCGTGGAGACCGACCGGATCGTGATCCGTGGCCTCGACCGCAACCGCACGATCCTCGACGGGGAGTTCCGCCGGGAGAACGGGATCCGGGTGGTGGGGGCCGACGGCGTGGCGGTCGAAAACCTCACCGCCCGGCACTACACCGCCAACGGGTTCTTCTGGACCGGCGTCGACGGCTACCGCGGCTCCTACCTCACCGCGATCCGCAACGGCGACTACGGCGTGTACGCGTTCGAGTCGGTCAAGGGGCTCATCGAGCACTCCTACGCGTCGGGCAGCCCCGACGCCGGCTTCTACATCGGTGCCTGCTACCCGTGCGACTCGGTGATCCGCGACGTCGTCTCGGAGTGGAACGGGCTGGGCTACTCGGGCACGAACTCCGGCGGCAACCTGTGGGTGATCGACTCGGTGTTCCGGGAGAACCGGGTGGGGGTGGTACCCAACGTCGGCACCTACGAGCCCTGCTTCCCGCAGCGGCGCACCACCGTCGCCGGGAACCTCGTGTACGCCAACAACAACGGGCGCAACGACGCGATCGCCACCGCGCAGCTCGCCCTCGGCAACGGCATCCTCGTGGCCGGTGGGATCGGCAACGTGATCACCAAGAACCGGGTGTGGGACCACGACATCACCGGGATCGGTCTCGTCCCCATGCCCGAGGAGAATCCCCGGGTGGTGCGCTCCCGCGACCTGGGCCGCTGCGAGCAGCGCCCGCCGGCCGCGGTGCTCGACGTGCCCGAGGACCAGCTGCCCGACACGCTGCTGTGGCCGGTCACCGACAACGAGGTGACCGACAACGTGGTGAGCGACTCCCGCCTCGCCGACCTCGCGCTGGCGACCCTCGGCACCACCCCCACCCCGGAGGGGGGCAACTGCTTCTCGGGCAACGACGCGGCCACCACCGCCCCGCTCGACCTGCAGGCCAAGGCCCCCTGCGGCGGGCAGCCGTCGGGTGATTTCGGCGCCGGGGCGCTGGACGTGGGGGCGCTCATCGCCCGGGACAAGCCGCCCACCGTGCCCTGGCGTGAGGTGACCCTGCCCGATCCGGGCCGCCTGCCGAACATGCCCCGGGCCGCCACCGCCCCCGCGCGGCCGGCGACGCGGGCGCCGGCGATGCCCGACCTGGGAGCGATCCGCCTGCCCGACGCCCCGACCGCACGGTGAGCCGGACGGGCCGGCTGCTGGTGGGGGCGGCCGTGCTGCTCGCCGCCTGCGGCACCGGCCCGCCCGCCGCCGCACCGGGCCGCCTCGGGCCGCTCGCCGCCGAGGGGCGGCACGCCGCCCACGGTGCGCTCGACCCGGCGTCGGCCACCCGCGGCCGCCCGCTCGGGGATCCGAACGCGGATCTCACCTATCGGGGCGCGATGTTCGTGGTGCGCTGCGGGTTCGCCCACGCCGCCGGTGACGACCCGATCGTGTGGCCCGGACGGCCCGGCCGTTCCCATCGTCACGACTTCTTCGGGCATCGCGGCACCGATGCGCGCGCCACCGGTGCCCGGCTGGCGGCGACGGGTGGTACCACCTGTGAGCATCGCGGCGACACGGCCGCCTACTGGGCCCCGTCGCTGCGGCGCCACGGGCGGGCGCTGCGCCCCCTCGGCGCCGACGCGTACTACCGGGTGGCACCCGGGGTGCGGCCCCGCACGGTGCGGCCCTACCCGGTCGGGCTGGCGATGCTGGCCGGTGACCCGTTCGCCACCCGCCCACCCGACCGTGGGGTGGTCGCCTGGGGGTGTGGGCGGGGCCCGGTGGTCTCGGCGGACCTGCCCGCC
>Ga0308410_1002188_pt1 | contig 11285 bp, 5 predicted proteins | sample HotsprOSTMatCore_FD_203467 | JGI IMG/M metagenome (GOLD analysis project Ga0308410, IMG submission 203467) | Hot spring phototrophic mat microbial communities from Octopus Spring, Yellowstone National Park, Wyoming, United States -... | ecosystem: Environmental > Aquatic > Thermal springs > Hot... | reverse complement strand
TTATTGAAGAAACTGGAATCTTTCGTTCACAAATTGAAAAAGTGTTGGATGAGCTCGATCAAAGTGGATTGATAGAATATAGATTAATGACTTTTAACGAAGGATTTTATTTTTCAAAACCAAGAATGTATCCAGAACAACTGAATATCAATTTCGCCGAAATTGAAGAACACATTGCACGAGGAATTACAAGGATAAATGAAATTGAAAACTTTGTTTATACGAACGACTGTCGATGGAAATACATTTTGAAATATTTTGGAGAAGATGTCCCAGAAAATTTTCAATGCGATAATTGCGATAATTGCAAATCATCTTATTCAAAGATTGACCTATCTTCTATTAATATTGAAAAAGAAATTCTTAAAACCATTAAAGAAGTGAATGGAAAATTTGGGACTTCAACTGTCGTTGATATTTTAAGAGGCTCTAAATCAAAAAAAATTCTTGAATATAATTTATATAATGTTTCTACTTACGGATTTTTGAGTGGAATTGACAAAGAAAAAATCAAACAGAAAATAAATGAATTGATATTGCAGGATAAAATTGAAAAAACTCCATCACTTTATCCGACGCTCTCACTTACACTTAAAGGTGAGGAAGAACTTCATAATCTTAAAGTTATTGAATTAAAAATTGAGCCTAAGAAACCAACTCCATCCCAAATTGACTTGAGAAAAAATCTCCCTTTATTAGATCGGCTGAAAATTGTAAGAAAACATCTTGCATTGAAATTCAATCAGCCAGAGTTTTTAATTTGTTCTGATGAAATATTAAGAGAACTTTCTATAAAAATGCCGAGAACAAAGGAAGAGTTTTATCTAATTCCAAATATGACAGAAAAAATTTTCTTGAAATGCGGTGAAGCAATGCTCGAAGAGATTAACAACTTCATTTCTGAAAATTATTCGTCGAACAATGAAAAAGATAAACTACTTCCAGAAAATGTTCGCATTACTTTGAATATGATTAGAGAAGGATTAAGTCTAATCGAAATTTGTGAACGAAGAAATCTAAGCGAAACAATTATTTCAGAACATATCGTAACTTTAATTGAGAATTCTTATCAAGTTGATATCAGCAAAATAATTCCGCAACAACACATCGATTTGATTGAAAAAGTTGTGAATGAAACTGATACTAATTTTCTTCCAGTGATAAAAGCAAAACTTCCACAAGAAATTAGTTTTGCTGAAATAAGAATTTATATTGCTTACAAAAAGAAAGATCAAAAAAATCAGAATCATAATTAAATTAAACTTTAGAAGCAAAGAGCAACAGATTATGTTCAAATACTTAGTTTTCTCTCTTATCCTTTTATCAATCATTCAAATCGGATGTGTTAAAATGAAGCAACATCAACAAAAAGATGTAAGTAACTTTTTCGAACAAAAAGATAACTGGGTTGAAGAAACTCTTTCAAAAATGACGCTTGAGGAGAAAGCAGGTCAGTTGGTTTTCCCAAATGTTTATGGGACTTATATGAGTGAAGATAGTCCAGAGTATCAAAGATTAAAATTTTTAGTTGAAGAGAAAAAAGTTGGTGGATTAATTTTCTTTCTAAGCGAATTGTATGATCAGGTTATTTTGACAAATAAAATGCAGAGCTTGGCAAAAATTCCGCTGTTAATTGCTGCTGATTATGAACACGGTGTTTCAATGAGAATTGATGATGCGACAGCATTTCCAACCACTATGGCAATTGGTGCTGCGGATGATGAGAATTTAACTTATGAACTTGGAAAAATCACTGCAATTGAAGCCCGTTCACTTGGTGTTCATCAAAATTATGCTCCAGTTTCTGATGTAAATAATAATCCAATGAATCCAATCATTAACACTAGGTCGTATGGCGAAAGTCCAAAACTCGTCGCCAAACATTCAAATGCATTTCTAAAAGGATTACAGGAAAATGGAATGATTGCAACCGCAAAACATTTTCCCGGTCACGGAAACACAAATATCGATTCACATCTTGATTTGCCAGTAATAACTTCATCAATTGAAGATTTACATCGAATTGAACTTTATCCTTTCAAAGAAAACATAAAAGCTGGAGTAATATCGGTAATGGTTGGTCATTTAGCTGTTCCATCAATTGAAGGTGACTCTGGAATACCAGCTTCGCTTTCAAAAAAGATCGTTACCAATTTGTTGAAAAATCAACTTGGCTTTAAGGGATTGATTGTAACAGATGCAATGAATATGCGTGGAATAACAAATTATTATTCAACTGCTAAAGCAACGATAGAAGCAATCAAAGCTGGAAATGATTGTATTCTTTTTCCCGATGATCCAGTTGAATCAATTGATGCAATCATCAATGCTGTGAAAAGTGATGAACTTCAAGAATCGAGACTAGATCATTCAGTGCGAAAAATTTTAATGGTAAAGAAATGGCTCGGACTTGATAAAAATCGCTTTGTGGATATTGATAAAATTTCTTCTGTAGTTGGAAGGAAAGAACACTTAAAAGTTGCTCTGGAAATCTCCAGAAAGTCAATCACACTACTTAAGAATGAAAATAACCTATTGCCCTTATCACAAAATCAAGAAATTAAATATGCCCACATCAGCATCATTGATAGCCGAAACGAAAATGATGGGGAATATTTTAGAAAATTAGTCCGAAGTAAAATTCCGCAGGTTAATTCGAAAAAAATTTTATTGAATAGTAACGATAAAGATTTTAGTGAAGCAGTTGAAACTTGTAAAGATTCAGATATTATTATTTTATCTATTTATCTTAAAGTTCGTTCTTATCAAGGAACAATTTGGTTAACGGATAAACAAACTGAATTAGTCAGGTTAATCTTAAAACTTAAAAAGCCAGTCGTAATGATTTCACATGGCAATCCATACTTATTAAGTGAATTTCCTGATGTGGATGTTTATTTGAACAATTATGGCGATACAAAATTTTCTGAACAAGCAGTTGTAGAAGCATTGTTTGGTGAAATTGATATTCAAGGAAAGTCTCCCGTCTCAATTCCAAATACAGAAATAAAAGTTGGCTCAGGAATAAAAATACAAAAGAGTGCTTTGCTCGATGAAACAAATTTCTCGCAAACAATTTTTGAAAATAAATTTAATTCAATCGATTCGATGATTAATAAATCAATCCAAGACTCAATATTTCCTGGTGGAGTTCTTTTAGTTGCAAAAGATGGAAAAATTATTTACCACAAAGCTTATGGTCATCTTACTTATGAAGTTAAATCAGAGAAGACGAATATAAACACAATTTATGATCTCGCCTCATTAACCAAAGTCATAGCAACCACAACATCAGTAATGATTCTTGTTTCACAGGGAAAACTCGATTTACTCAAACCAGTTCAATTCTACTTGCCAGACTTCACTGGAGAAAACAAAGAAAAGGTTCTTGTTCAGAATTTATTACTCCACAATTCTGGACTTACAGCGTGGAAAAAATTCTATTCATTTTGTAAGAATGATGAAGATGTAATTCAAGATATTTTGATAACTCCTCTCGAATACGAACCAAGTTCAAAAACTGTCTACTCCGACCTTGGTATGATTTTAATGGGAAAAATTATTGAAAAAATTTCTGGTAAACGATTGGATGTTTTTTGCAAAGAAGAAATTTTTAATCCACTTGGAATGAGGGACACTTATTTCAATCCACCAGCAGAATTGAAAAAAAGAATTGCTCCCACTGAATTGGATAATTATTGGAGAATGAAACAAATTCACGGTGAAGTACATGATGAAACAGCATATTTGTTAAATGGTGTTGCAGGTCATGCTGGACTATTTTCAACGGCAAAGGATATTTCAATTTTGCTTCAAATGATTTTGCAAAAGGGATTTTATCAAGGAAAAAGTTTTATTGACTCGCAGGTTGTTGATTTATTTACGAAAAGATTTTCAGAAAATTCCTCTCGTGCTTTGGGATGGGATACGAAGTCTGAACAAAATTCAGCAGGAAAATTATTATCACAAAATTCAATCGGTCACACAGGTTTTACTGGAACATCTTGCTGGGTTGATAAAGACAGAAACTTGATAATCATTTTTTTGAGCAACAGAGTTTATCAAACAAGAGAAAACACTAAAATCATTAACTTCAGACCTGAACTTCATAATGCAATTGTAAAAATTATTGATGGGAAATAAGATTGTAATTATTTATGTACATCTGTTACAAATTGAAAAACTTAATGCGATTTCACCCCTCCTGATATTAAATTAAAAATATTCGTCATACTTAATAGACTTGCCCTGAATTTGTCAAAAGTTTGAAGTATGACTTTGATTAAAATAGTCAGCAAGAAAAAAATAATACTTTTTAGTCAACACTCTTAACTTTTACATTAACTAAATAATCTCATCACTTCAAATACACCATCTTCTTTATCGATGTATATCCGCCAGCCTTCATTTGATAGAAATACACGCCACTGCTTAATCCTAATCTGCCTGCATCAAGCTCTATCTCATATTCTCCTGCGTCTTTTACTTCATTCATTATCAATGCAACTTCCCTACCTACTATATCATACAACTTGATACTCACAGGAGATTTTTCTTTAATCGAAAATCTTATGTTCGTTATTGGATTAAATGGATTAGGATAATTTTGGTCTAATCGATAATCATAAACAATGGGAGTTTCATTATTCACATTTGTAATAATTTGATTCCATTTTTGTTTTGCATACAAAAGATTAGATTGTAAATGAGAGAGATTATCACCCGCAATAACAGCAAAAGCAACACTTAGTGTATCATTTGGATTGATTGTAAAAGGTCCACCGGCAACTACAAAAGATACATCACCAGCACCAGCCTGTGTTTTAACAACTCCACCACTAATTGATTGCCATTTTTCTGTATCGGTAAATCCATCATAAATTCCCCATCCACCATCACCACCGGCATTTAGTATCGCTCTGTAATGATAATTTGTATGAGAAAGCAAAGCTGTTCCAACATAATAAGGAACAGTTCCAGGTTGATTGTAAATATATCCCATTTTGTTTGTATTGTCCCATCTTGCAATATCGTCAAGACCAGTTCCATCAATTAAATCCCAATCAAAAAATAGTCCAACATGAAAATTTGTAATCTGTGTTGAAGTTGTATTAATAAACTTATAATGTAAGATAACAAAGTCCGTATTAGGATTACTCGAATATGCATAAGAATTCAAAATTACTCTCACACCAATTTTATTAGCACCGGCGCCATCATCATTAAAAACTGAAAGTGCCTGTAAATCAGAGACGGTTCCTGGAATAAGGCTTTTAATCGGCGTTACAATTGTAAAGTCTTGATTTTGTGCATTACCAGTATTATCCCTTGCAACATCAGAAATTTTTGTTGAGCTTGTTCCAACAATCAAAGCCCCTTCAAATAAGAGATTACCACTGGATTTATATTTGAAACCCTGTCCCTGAGTATTTGTTGGATAATCATTAAAAGCTAAATTTCCCCGACTTCCAATAGTAATAGATACTGAACCGTTATTCAAAACAGCATAACTTGGATTAGCAACGAAATTAATTATCTGCCAATCCGAATAACTTCCATCTGAAAAAGTAAGAAGCAGTCTAACATTTATATCGTAACCAATCGTACTTGAAGCTTGAATTCTAAATGGTGTAGTGAAATTGTTAAAGATTTCTCCTGATGATTTCGAACCTGCATTGAATGTTCCACTAATCACACTTATACCTGTTGTTAAAGAGCTTAAAGTTATAACTAAATTATTTGTAGAGCTAAGAATATTTTTGAAGTTAATTCTTAAATCGGCTCGCTCGTTTGCTTCCAAAATTTCATTACCATTACCAAGAGGTGGATTATCGTTTAATTGATAAGACAACATTCTTACAGAAGTATTAATCGAATCTTGTAAAGCCTTCCATGCATTAACTCTTCCCTTACCAAGCATATAACGATAAAGAGTATTTACATTGTAGTTATCATCACTACTTACCCGGATTTTTTCAGCTAATTGTTCTGGAGTGAAATAAGGATACCTTGCTTTTACAAGTCCAGCAATTCCAGCCACAAGTGGCGAAGCCATAGATGTTCCAGATAAATAAGTGTAAGTGTTAGTTGACCATGTGTTGTAAATCGAACTTCCTGGTGCACTAACATCAACTGTGTAGCCATAATTTGAATAACTTGCTTTTCTATCATCTGAACCAACAGCAGCAACAGAAAGAACATTTTTATAACCAGATGGAAAATGGTCACCAGAGGAATTACTATTTCCAGCAGCAGCAACAACGAGAGCGCCCTTCATAGTTGCGTAGTTGATTATGTCTTGAGCAAATTGTGAAAACCCACTCCCACCCCAACTACAATTAATTACTTTAGCACCATTATCAGCAGCATAAACAATTCCTTCATAACCGTACCAGATATAAGGAACACCAGAAGATGGGTCTTTTCTATCATCTCTTGCGGTTTTCACTGCCATAATTTTGCATTTGAATCCCATTCCTGCTACACCTATTCCATTGTCTGTTGCTGCAGAAGCAATCCCAGCAACATGAGTTCCGTGATAAGGTGCATCTTCTCGTGGGTCATTATCTGGAGTGCCGTTTAAACCACCAAAATCCCATCCACGAATATCATCAATATATCCATTGTTATCGTCATCAATTCCATTGTTGGGAATTTCGTTTTTGTTAATCCAGATATTTGGACCTAAATCAGGATGCATCCAGTAAACTCCTGTATCAATAATACCAATCGCGATTGATGAGTCGCCCTTTGAAACATCCCAAGCTTGAGTTGCTCTAACTTGATTAAGGTATGGTTGCGAAACAAACGAAGGGTCATTAGGTGTATACTTAACACGATAAATATATCTTGGCTCAGCATATTCGATATCATTTAAACTGCTAATTTTTCTGGAAATTAAAAGTGGGTCCACATCACCTTCATACTTAATAGAATAAATCTTGTCTAATCCAATCTGTGCTTTAAAAAATTTATTTTTCTCATCACTAAAAATTGGGTCAATCGATTTAATAGAAACTTGTTCAAAAATTTTAAGCATTGATGCAATTATTTGAAGTCTACTATTTTCATTAGTAAAGTCGTTTTTGAATTTCACTATTATCTCATTGGAGGCATAAAGCAAATCTCCATTTTCGATAACTTTTTGTTTTTCATCATTAGAAGTTTTGAAACCTGCAAAGGCTATAACAATTATGACGAGTAAAATTAATTTGAATTTCATCGAGTTCTCCTTTATTTATTTACAGGTTAAAAATAAAAACCCGCTTGAATTCCAAGTCTGATTGAAAAACCATTAAAATTCATTTTAGGAACATTGACAAGTTTTAAATCATCATCCTTTGTCCATTCATCACTTAAAACAAAATTATAATCACCTGAAATAAATAACTTCAAAAAATTCCCATAGATATATTCAAAATTAATCGAAGGTTGGATTGAAAAGAAGGAGTAAGTCAATTTTTTTGTAACATTTGTTTCCACAAGAGATATTGGTAAACTTTCATTCCAATTGTTGAAGTCAGAAGTTCTATCAGATATATAAAGGTCGAGCGAGCCACCACCAATTCCAACATCAACATTGACGGAAAATTTTTTCTGGTGAAAAATCTCATAACCAATTGTTCCAAAGCCGAGACCATAATCAATTTTAGCTTTTGTTCTATAAAGAGTATTATAAAGAGTTCGATTTGAATTATTTTCAGTTGAGCCACCAAATCCATATCCACCAACTCTAATTCCACCAATTACTAAATTTCCACCACCACCAAAACCAAAAATTGGTTTGTTGAATTCGGGTAAATCAAACTTTCTGAGTTCATTGTTTAAGTCTTTAAAGGATGGATTTAGAATTCCGAAATGAATACCACCACCAACTCCCATTCTTCTCAAGAGCCCCCACTGAGCATGAATTGATTGAGAAACAATGAATACAATAATCGCTAAATATAAGACTCTTTTCATCGCAACTCCAATAAATGTTTTTTGTTTTTTAATAATCAACAAAAAAGATGACAAATTCAACAGACTAAATAAATCGTAAAATAAAAATTTTAATTAAAGACTGGATAAAAAAGAATAATTTAATTTTGTCAAGTCAAATTTTTTCTACGACATAATTTTCAATTAAATTAATGAACAAAAAATTCAAGAAAAAAATGACTGAACATCAAAAAGGAATTATTGCAATTATTATCGCTGCTTTTCTCTGGAGCACTGGTGGATTATTCATCAAATTAATTTCGCTTGATGCTTATCAACTCTCATTCTATCGTTCACTCTTTTCAGCATTGACATTTGTTTTGCTTTTCAGAAAGAAAGTTTTTGTATTCAACTTAGCTGTTTTTTTGAATGGTTTATTTTATACCGGTATACTTATTCTTTTTGTTGTTGCAACAAAACTTACTACCGCTGCTAATGCAATTTTTCTTCAATACACTGCACCAATTTATGTTTTGATTTTTGAACCACTTATACTTAAAACAAAACTCAGAGCAATCAATGTGATTTCTGTTTTTATTTCTTTTTTAGGTATGACTTTATTTTTTGTTGGTGAAATTTCTCCTACTCATCTCGAAGGCAATTTGATTGCTCTTTTTTCTGGTATTTGTTTCGCAGCATTTTTAATTGGTATAAGAAAAAGCAGTGAAGAATATCGAGTGTCTTCAATTTTCTGGGGGAACATTTTCATTCCAATTTTATGTTTTCAATCTGTCTATCCTGAATTTAATATCGATTTGAAAAATTTTTTGATGGTTACTTATTTGGGAATTTTTCAAATTGGCTTTGCTTATGCAATATTTACTTATTCAATAAAACGAATTGAAGGAATTGAAGCAGGATTGATTGCAATGATTGAACCTGTTATGAATCCAATCTGGGTATATCTCGGTTATGGTGAAAAACCTTCCCCTTTCGCAATTTTAGGTGGATTGATAATTTTATCTACAATCTCAATTAGAACTATTATAACTGAAAGAAGAAGAATGAACTCAATTAGTAGAAAATGAAGTCAATGAAGAGAAGAGAGTTTCTAAAAATTTTTTCAATCGGTTCAATTTCCATTCTCTTTTCGGGAATCTACAATAAAATATTTTCACGCATCGAAAGTCTTGAACCAAAAGATGCTCCTTTCACACCAGATTTAAGTTTATGGTCTGATGATAAAATTTACTTTTGTTGGGTTGGTCATTCGACTTATCTTATTAATTTTTATGGAAAAATAATCTTGACCGACCCAGTGTTTTCAAATCGCATTGGTCTTTATGCGTTAATTACTAATTTAGGTCCAAAAAGAATAGTTGCTCCAGCAATAAAACCTGAAAAAATTCCACAACCAGATTTGATTCTAATTTCTCATGCTCATTTTGACCATTTGGATTATCCAACACTAAAATATTTTTCAGAAAAATTTCCAAATAAAATCTCTGTTGTAACTGCATTTAAAACAAAAGATATATTCCAAGACCTTCAATTCAAAAAAATAACTGAACTTGATTGGGATGAAACGACTGACATTTCTGGAGTGAAAGTTAAAGCTCTAAAAGTTAAACACTTTGGTTGGCGTTATCCATGGCAGGAAGATAGGTCAAAAGGATTTAAGAACGGTCGGAGTTATAACGCTTATATAATCGAAAGAAGTGGAAAGAAAATTCTTTTTGCTGGCGATACAGCTTACATTGATTGGTTCAAAAATTATAAAAACGAAAATATTGATGTAGCCATAATGCCAATAGGAGCTTATAATCCTTGGAAAATATCCCACTGCGACCCAGAAGAGGCTTTAATTATGGCTGATGACCTTAATGCAAAATATTTCCTTCCAATGCACACAAGAACATTCCCGCACGGTAGAGAACCTTTTGATGAACCAATTCAATGGTTAAAAAAGTCTGCTAAAAATTATAAAACTCAGGTAGGCATTTTTGAAGTTGGAGAAACTTTCATTCTGTGATTTAACTTCTTAATCATACAAGTAAAATCTTTGATATTTATGATTATGTTTTATTGAAATTTTCATTTTTACTTTATAATTTACTTTTGATAAGTGAGGGATGCATAGGAGAACCTACCAATTTTCACCATGCATTCATCATAAAATCAAAACAAAAATTAAAATTTATGCATTTAATAAAACTGACATTTTTTATTATAGTATTAAATCATACAATTTTTGCTCAGGATATAAAATCCATCGTAGATTCTATAAACAACTTATCAGCCACAGAATACCTTTCAAATCTCTACAAGTCAAAAATAATATTCGAAGAAAATCTTAGAAGAGCAAAATCAATTAACTACAAAGTTGGAGAAGCAAAAGCGCTAAACATTCTTGCAATTATTTACTATTTGATGGGCGAATATGAAAAATCTACTGAGTTAAACATTCAATCACTCAAAATATTTGAAGATGAAAAAAACTATGAAGAGCTTGCTAATGGATACGGTGAATACGGTTATCAGATGAAAAGAAGAGAACTAGATAACGCTAATCAATATATGCTTAAGGGCATTCAATTAGCTGAAAAATACAAACTTAGCAAACCAACCTTCGCAAAACTTTACGATAATTATGGTGTCCTAAAAGAAATGGAAGGCAAAAATGATAGTGCCTTAATTTTTTATAACAAAGCCTTAAAACTCAAATATGAATTAAACGATTCAGTAGGGATTCCTTTCAGCTTAAATAAAATTGCAAATGCAAAAGCGCTTCAAGGAAAGTTTAGAGAAGCTTATTCAATTTTACAGCAATCAGATAAATTAAGAGAAAAAGAAATTGGTGATTACGGCAAAGCAGATAATCTGGCATATTACGGCGATTTCTTTTCTATGGAAGGCAAAATAGATTCAGCAATTAAGTATTATCATAAATCCCTTGATTTATCTTTGAAGAATGGTTTCACATTTTTGGTCGAGTATTGTTATAAACAGCTCTCTGACCTATACGAAAAAAAATCTGACTTTAAAAATGCTTTTATAAACTTCAAAAAATACAGTACATATAAAGATAGCATTACAAATGTGACTACAAATCAAAGGATTGCTGAACTTGAACTTGCATTTGAGACAAGTGAAAAAGATAAATTGATAGCAGAACAAAAAGTCCAACTAAAACAAAGAGCTATTTTGTTTATTTCTGTTGGAACGACATTATTATTTATTCTACTTGCAATGATTGGTTTTTACAATTATCAAGTTCAGAAAAGAAAGGCAATCGCAAAAGAAATGGAACTTACAAAACAACTTTCAATTGAAGAGACAAACAGAAAAGTAATGGAAACGAAATT
>Ga0308410_1002185_pt1 | contig 11289 bp, 6 predicted proteins | sample HotsprOSTMatCore_FD_203467 | JGI IMG/M metagenome (GOLD analysis project Ga0308410, IMG submission 203467) | Hot spring phototrophic mat microbial communities from Octopus Spring, Yellowstone National Park, Wyoming, United States -... | ecosystem: Environmental > Aquatic > Thermal springs > Hot... | reverse complement strand
GCGGCCGCAAACTCCTTCAATCCGAAAAATCCGTGGTGGGGCACAACGAGGACATCGGCTTTCAGCCGGTCTTTTTCTCGCTCGACTAAAGCTGCCGCAGCCCCCTCGGAAAGATCCCCAGGCAATAGCAGGACTCGTTGCCCATATTGCAACCGAATCACGACGGAATTGCTGTTGTAAAACCCGTGGGGCTGAGGATTGGAATAAAGGTAGAGGTCTTCTGGCGGCCAAAGCACGTCCACTTGAATTTCCGGATCCCACTCCAAACGACATCCTGCAAATATCTCCTGCACCTGCACCCCTCGCTCTGCGGCTTGCCGCCGAAGGGCGAGCGAGAATTCAGTCTCCCGGGTCCGTAAAGACTCCGGAGTTTTGCGATCCAGAGGTGATAGATATAACACCTCTACCGGAAAGTTCTGGAGCACCACCGGGAGACCTCCCTGATGGTCACCGTGGGTGTGACTGATCACCACCCCCCGGATGCGTTTTACCCCCAACTGAACTAGAGTGGTCCGAAGCAGCTCGGCATCCCCGCCCCCGCCGGTGTCCACCAAAAAGAACTCTTTTGACGGGGTTTCAAGAACCAAAGCTAGTCCGTGATAGCGAAGGGGCACCACCGTAAGCTTGAGGGTCTTTCCAGCGCCCAGTCCCCAACTCGAATTTGCCTGAAACAAACTCAAGAGACCAACGAAATTCCCTAAACAAATAAAAAACCATCTCCGTCGAAGCATTAATTACTCCTCCGCAAATGGAAAGCAAGTTCTTCACTCCTGAAGCTTTACCCCCGGGACAAGTTCCTCCTCAATCTACTTGGCGGCACCCTGCCGGTCGAGTTTGGCTAACCGGCTTTTCCTCCATTTTGGCTAGAAAATGGCACAACACTGTTAGCCGCACCCACCCCGGCACCATAACCCCAGCTTTATTCACCCTCAGGCTCTCAATCTGAATGCTCTCCAAAACGAAAAACAGGACAGATGTAAACTTATTCACACAGCAGGGCCTTTGGGAAAGGAACCGAAAAGACGTCCCTCAAGCAAGTTCGCGAACCCTTCCGCCTCCACCTCCAAGATCCCACACTTCCACTCGATTGGAACAACGTTCCGAAAAGGTATTCCGGGGGTTTCAAATTTGCATTAAGAAGCAGGCTCAAGAACCTCCCAGATCGAAAGCCCGAATCCAGCCGAATCCCAACTTCTGCGTTTGGATAACTTAGCAGTGATCTATACCCGTTAAGCCAGCAGATAGGACACCGATTATATGGGACCCGCCAGCAACCCCCAGAAGAACGCCAGCGCGCTTCTTCGTTTGAACCATCAGGAACATTTTCCGGAACATTTTGCCACTCCATCCTCACTTGTCAACGCTGAAAACCTGTCACAGGAGAAAAGCAGAGTTAGATCGCCAGGGTTTTTGCTTCGTTTGGCTGGCAGGCACACGCGGGGGGATGCAATTTTCTAGCTATCTAGTCCCCGAGTCTCACGGATGGTGGCCGGGGCCTCTTGCATTCCAGGGTGCAAACCCCATCCACACGACATAGGGTGAGCATCGAGAAAATATGGTGAGCATCCAGAAATTAAGAGTGACGGGCAAAAGGGAGGTATCCAAATCTGTCAGAGCCAAGATCGCCCCAAGCTTCCGAGAATTTTGCAGCACCGTGTAGCAGAGAGCTCCGCAACACTTTCTCTGGGGAGAATTCTGGTACAGTTTGTTACCTTTTGCCCCAGTGGGTCCTTTCAACGTTGACCCTTTAGACCGTCACTGGGGGCTCATTGCGGAGCACAGCAGCCGAAGCAATTCAGGGGCGAATTGAAGAAGGAACAGCGAGAATACCAACACGGGGATCAGAGGTGACACTTTTCGCTCGAGGGAGGAAACCCAGAGGGATCCCTGCGAACCAGGCAACGTTTGGTCAGATACCAACTCAGTCAGATACCAGCTCAGCAGAAGCTGCTAAGAACTGGCCCCGAACGCATACCGGCAGTCGATATTTATCGATTGGCCGCCGTTCGAACAGAATCTCCCAAGGGGAGATAACCGTAGTAAGTTTCGTTGCCTCTCAGGATATATATCTTCACCGGGTTGACACCATCCGAAAGGGCCCTTCGCAACACGTAATCAACATTTTGGAGGGCGATGGTTTCCCAAATATGCATTCCGACAAGCACATCGCCTACTTGCACACCCTGGCGAGCTGCGGGGCTGCTGGGCCGAACCGCTGTGACCACTAGGCCCCCACGATACCGGGAACCAAACCGCTTGGCGAATTCCTCCGCAGGAATAGGTTCTAATCGAATCCCCAAAAGCTCCCAGGAGGACCCTTCCGGCTTTCCCGACCGCTCTTCGGTAGAACGGAGCTTCAATTGCGATTCTACGTGCTCTCCATCGCGATAAAAGCGAAGAGCTAAAACCTCCCCAGGCTGACGCTCCAATAAAGCCCGGTGGAACTCGAACGGCCGAGTTATTACCGAATCATCAACCCGAACGATCCGATCGCCCGGTTGAAGGCCTGCTTCTTCCGCGGGACTCCCTTCTTCCACCTTTTCCACGATAGCCCCGTCGTTCCGACGAGTGGGCTCTTCTTCCAAAATTAAACCCACCCAAACTCGCTCGGAATAAATCGAGGCCACAAGTTGATTGACCACTTGAACGACCTTATCCACCGGGATGGCAAACCCAATTCCTTGGGCACCCGCGCGCACGGCCACGTTTAGGCCGATCATTTCTCCACCCCGGTTTAACAGGGGGCCACCGGAATTGCCGGGATTGATACTGGCATCGGTTTGAATCAAGTCGTCATAAAACTGGGCATCGGTGACTTGGACCGCCCGATGCACAGCACTAATTATTCCCCGGGTCGCGGTATGTTGATATCCGTAGGCATTGCCCAAGGCTATTACGGGCTCGCCCGGAAGTAAACCGTTGGAAGTGCCGAATGCAATTGGCTGGAGAGGGGTTTCTGGGTCGATCTTTATGATGGCGATGTCAGTGTCTTTGTCCCGGGCCACCCTCCGGCCAATATATTCCTGGCCATTTGCCAAGGTTACCTGGATCTCCTGAACTCCGTCGACAACGTGAAAGTTCGTGACGATGTAACCCCGGGGATCGACGATAACCCCGGTACCCATCCCTGCCACTCTGCGAACAGGCTCTCCACGGGCTGCAACCACCGTTCCTTCCAGCCGTTTTTCCCCCCGAATGCTGACGACCGAATTCCAAGCTCTTTGAAGGGCTCTGACGGAGTCGAACTCCTCCGCCTTCAAAACCCAATCAAAAGAAAAGATCACCCAGCAAAAGCTCAGGAGGGTGACAGCCCGAGCCAAGCCCCGCCCGGCACTTTCGGGGTCCCTCTGACACCCTTGCCCCTCCACGCGAGGCCCGCCACCGACTCTGCAGGATGAGCACAAAGTGAGCAACATGGTGCGGCGTGGCAGTTCCGGCCTGATGTTCTGTTAGTTTGGATCCCTGGTCATCAATCCCTGGCACTAACGATGCTCCAAACGCGGATCTCAGAGGCTCGCCAAGATGTAATCGTCAAGCCCGCCCCAGAACTTGACTGAAGGCAGCCTTGCCCCGGAGGGTACCTAGCGGGATCGACCGCTCACTCCCGATTCCTCACCTTCTGATGACCCACGAGCGACTCCCTGGTGCCTGCTACGACCCAGGTGTTGCCAGGTAACCCCGGATTGAGCCCTCGCCCTCCGTACACTGCTGCCCTAACTGGGCGAAAAGGGGTACCCTCTGCACCGGAAACTACACCCCAGCGAGGGGGCACCTATAGGCCGCGGCAAGAACTTAGGAAAAACCCACCCCGATCCAGGGGCAATCCCTACTTCGGCCGGTATCTTTTACCACTCAAACATATCCTGAGACGGGTATCATATCCCCCACGGGAAGAAATTGATTGCCCAACCCGGGCCGGGTTGCACCGAGAATAATGTCTAAAACAACCAGCAACATATCCTCCGGTGGGTTGTGCCAATTTTCGTTGCAAAAAAGTGGTTTCCAAGTTGCAACCTAATTACAATTAAAAGTGCTAGTGATAGAGATAGCGGTTTTAACGAAATTAGCGATTGTATCAGTCATGAGCCGCCTCACCGGACGTTCGAAGCCTAGGTCTGACATGCCTCCCGCAACTCGGCGAATCTTAAGCCGGGGATGGTGGGTGTTCATGTTTTCACTAGGTCCAGTGTGGTTGCAATTGTTGGGGGATGTAAGGGCTTGGAATGAGTCCAACCCCGAAGAAGCTCCGATCGTGGCAATTCGTCCTTCCTATAAGGATCGCGGGGAACCTCTTTTTAAGTTGGATTCCGAAGATATTCGTCGTCTCCTCCATGAGCGGGCTGTAATTGATACATTTGAACAGCGACCTGTCCCCTCGGGGGGCTTCGTATTTGCTTGGGGGCCCGGTTGTAGTGCGAGCTTCGCAGAGGTCTGCGAGGAACCATTCCTAAAAATTGCCGCCGGTTGGTACCATGCTTTAGGCCTAAGGCCGGATGGAACAATTAAGGCTTGGGGGGACAATAGTTATGGCCAAGCCAACTCTCCGGAGGGCTCGGCCTTTATTACTATTGCTGCGGGAGGATTTCATAGCCTCGCGTTGAAAACGGATGGCACCGTGATAGGTTGGGGGGCTAACGATTTCGGTCAAGCAACGCCGCCGCAGGACAACAAGTTCGTAGCTATTGCGGCAGGCGGCTATCATAGTTTGGGCCTCACTCCGGACGGCCGCGTCGTGGGCTGGGGGGCCAATCATTATGGCCAGGCCTCACCTCCGACTGACGGTGAGTTTATTGCGATTGCTGCCGGTGCTTTTCATAGCTTAGCCCTACGAAGCGATGGTTCGATTGTCGCTTGGGGGCTCAACGATCACGGCCAAGCCACTCCTCCAGAAGGAAACGATTTTGTGGCGATTGCCGCCGGAGGATTTCATAGTTTGGCTTTGCGAAGAGACGGCACCGTGATTGGTTGGGGTGCCAACGATTTCGGGCAGGCAAGTCCGCCGGAAATTGGCCAACTCCGGGCAATCGCCGGGGGGCTGTATCACAGCGTGGCCCTTCGGCAGGATGGTTCCGTGGTGGTTTGGGGCTTCGCTCCAGAAGGTACCCCCACGGAGATCCCCGGAACAGGATTCGTGGCGGTGGCGGCAGGGGCCTATTGTAATTACGCCCTTTCTCCTGAAGAGTCTTTCTGTGCCTGCGTGCCGGCTCGAGTGACCCCCACGGGATTTTCCTCCACACCGGGCTCCTTCAACACTCTTGGCTATTTGTCGTCCGGTGGAGCCGGTGGTGGGGGATTTAGTTTGAGTGGTCTCGGGGGTTATTGGGGTGGTGGGGGTGGCGGTGGCACCACCAGGCAGTCTCCTCCGCAGGAGCCTTTTGTCATTCCGGAGCCCGGGACAGCTAGCTTAGCGATTTTCTTGGCTTCTTTTGCCGGGTTATGGGCATGGAGGCGTCTTTTCGCCAGACGGACCATTACTAACGCTTATCCAGCGTAATTGGGTGCCACCAACCCTGTACTCGGGTGTCACCCAACGGGTTCCAGCGATCGAGCAGAGAACAAGCAAAAATAAAAGTGCCGGACGGGCTCTAAGACAGCAAGTTACGGCCGGCAAGAACGTGGGAGTTGACCCTACCCTCGATGATCTGCGGATTACTCAACTGGCTGTACGGCAAGATTCGTTCGCCAGTTTGCCTCTCCCAACAACCCTCTCGACGAGCTCCGCTGAAACTGACTAAAAGAGGATCATCGATTCCCGAATTTCAGTAGATCCGGCTTCCGAGCCTAAAAACTATGCCCCCATCGGGATCTAGGGGAATTCCTGCCAGGCTCGGCAGCTTAAGAATCTTTTCGAGGATCTTGCGGACTTTCTATTGCTCCTCGCAAAACCAACCCGCAGAGATGCACCAATCCTGCGAACTCGGTGTCTTAACGATCTGGACACACAAGAACGGGCTGAAGTTCAGGAAAGTTGCCGCCTCGAACTCAAGTTCCTGCCTTGAACGCAGCGGTAACCGTGGTCGTAATTCCCCCCCGAGGGTTGAACTTCGCAATCACCGTCATCTCTTCCGGCTCCAGCACGGCCACTAAATCATCCAGGATCCGATTTGTCAAATGCTCATAGAAAATTCCCTCATTGCGATATCGCTGAAGGTAAAACTTCAGGCTTTTGAGCTCGATGCATTTCTGTCGCGGAATGTAGCGGATAACGATTGTTCCGAAATCCGGTTGCCCCGTGCGAGGACAAACGGAGGTGAATTCCGGACAGACAATCTCGATCGTATATGGACGACCCGCATATTGATTTTCAAAGGTTTCAAGGATATCCCGAAAGCTTGTACTCACTTTGAGAGCTCCTTCCGGAGTAGCCCTTTTGCCGGCAAGGATACTGGCAAAAACCTGCTCCTTGGTAAACTATCTCAAACATAAACCTTTTCCGCCCGTGCTGGGAATAAGCCAGGCTGGGCTTACCGCCCCCTATCGCGGTTCCTAGTCCCTGGACGCTTTGTCTGCTGCCGCTGCCCCCAAAAGAACAAACCAAAGGACTGGCCGCCTTCAAAAAGACTTTGCTAAAGCGAAAAACCACTTTGACACCAACTCGGATGCCCAAGTGATTACGGACTGGGGATCTAACAAACCACGTTATGAAAACTACCGACCACCGACTGGGAATGGAATGCCAAAAACTTTGGCTCCTTGAAAATTTCCCAATTTTATTCCGGGCAGGCCCCCCAGTGCCCAATTCTATGCCCGGGCAAGTACCCCAGATCCTCTGCTGGGCAAATGCTCGCCTGCCATTCTGGGAGGAATTCTAGCCAGGTTTCAAAGCCCGAGGAGCAAGACAATCGCAAAAAAACAGAATCTCTTTGGAAAATGGAGCGATACCCGGGCCACCTCAGTCAATCGGCAGGTCTTCGGACTGCCCCGAGCCTGCCTCCCAAGTGCCTTGGGCACATTTGGCAGCCCATAACGGGAAGCGGGCGATCCCGCTAGGTCGATTGAGCACCGCCCTCCTCTCGAGGACCAAAATGTTCTCCCCACTTGCTAGCTAGCTTCGGACCAATCTCCTCGATTCGAGCCCAATCCTCCGGCCCCAGCGGGCGGAAATTCCTTACAATTTCCACGTTCTGCCGAAGTTGCTCTAAAGTGTGTACTCCCAAATTGGCAGAGTGCACCCCCGGCAAACTCAGAGCATAACGGATTGCAAGCTCGATGTTCTCCAGCCCCACGTTGGGCAGAGCCTTCGGATTAGACCAGCTCCCTGTGGCCGGATCCGGGGCCCCAAATACCTTCATCGCCACAACCCCCACATTCTTCTCGCGACATATCGGAAGTACCCGCTCTTCGAAGTTGTATGTGTACCGGTCGGCGAAATTAATTGTCATCAGCACAACATCCACTTCCCCAGTATCAAGAAATCGCAAGAATCTGGCGGGCAAATTGTGTCCGGAGATTCCCACGAAGCGGCATACTCCTTTCTCCCTCTGTCGGAGCAACCACGGGAAAACTCCTTCGGAACCCAGGGCTCGTTTCATGTCCCGTTGGCCTAAATTATGGAAATACAAAATGTCGGCGTAATCCGTCCTCAACTTTCGTAAGGACTCCGCCAGCTTCTTTTCAGCCTCTTCGATGGTGTCGGCCCAAACCTTGGTGGCCAAAATGACCTCCTCTCGCCGCCGGGCCATCACTTTTCCCACACCCTCCTCGGCATTTCCGTAACGCTCGGAGGTGTCCACGAAGTTGATTCCGAGATCGATAGCCTCCTCAACAATGCGAGCAACTTCGTCAACGGAAATGCTGGGGGCGATGCCGCAAGGGGCCGTTCCCAAGCACATCAGAGTGACCGGCAAACCGGTCCGCCCTAAGAGCCGGCGTGGCAACGGGCCGGAGCCCGCCTGCGATCCCTCGGCAATTTCCTCAAGAAGCGGGGAACCAACGGCCCTCGATGACACAGCCCCCACAAAGCCCGCACCCGCATTACCCACGAAGTTCCGCCGCGATAGCTGTCGTCGTTCTTCTCCCATCGCATTTCCCTCCCTCGGGTCCATCTTCCCAGGTTCAGTCATCGGAACTGACCAAAATTTCAGCAAGCCGATTTGCCACACCCCGCGGGCAGATTGGCACCACTAATTCTAACCGTGCAACCGCTTTTTCGGCAGAAATCTTACCGGGTGAAACCGATGCGGCATCTTCTCGGAGGAGACTGGCACTGCTCCCGGGGAGTAACAAGCTCTCCCAAAGGGCTACAAGTCCCCCAAGCAAAACTTGTCCCAACCGCTAGCCGAATTTCCACGTGGCTGCGAGGACGAACCGGTTGCTCGGGGCGGCTAATCGAAACTGCTTGGCAAGGGAACCCAGTGACGTCCTCGGATAAGCTCCGGTCACCCGACCCCAATACCCCCTCAACAAAAGCTTGCTTGGAGAAAAGCCTAGAAATCGTCGCCAGGCGGTTAAAGCCTAACCATCATCGCCAGGCGGTCGGTCAAACATTTCCGCCTTGGGACCTTCCAATTTTGATCTTCAAGCCCCTAGCCGGTTTTTTCAGACTGGCTTGCTGACCCCTGAGAATGGAAAATAGAACTGAAACAAGTTTGTGGCCTTTGGGTAATAGCAGGGGCAATCGTGGGAATAGCTCTTACAATCGTGCACGGCAGATTGAACCCAGGTAGGTGGCATATCGGCACACGAGTAAATCGCAAGGAACCAAACCGAGCTGGGTTTCATTGCGTGGATTTGACACCGGCTGCCTCTCACCCCAGGGTTGCTGCTCTCAGGAGTCGCTCGTAGGACCACCGAGAGGCCGGCTTCCTCTCGCCCGAAGGTTGCTGACAAAGGAATTTTGGTTAAGCCCGCGGAAATGGCTTTTGACCCAACGGTCCTCGAACGCAACTAAAGCGACAACGATCGCGAGGGCCAAGGACGAATTTTCGGCTCGCAGGGGCAGGGAATTTTTTATTACCCAAGCCCCGGCTCCGACCTTGCTGAGAGTTTTTGGGGCAAGGTTGCTCCCAATAAGTGAACGTTGCCCGGAAAATATAGGCATCGCTTGCGCGGAAGTAACCCGGCTTTGTTGAAAGCTGAAACTGCGGGGAACCCCGCCGGGAAATTGCCTTATGTCGGACAGTTCCGAAGGCAAAGCTGGGCACTTGAGAGGGCAAATATGCTTCGTGCACTTAAACGGAGCAAACAGACCTCGGGCACCTGAGAGGTCAAATAGACCATCGGCGATTGGGGGCGAAAAACAAGCCGACAGCCCATTTTCATAACGAAGGAAAAAGGGATAAGCGATGACCGGCAGTAATGCCCCTCGTGGAGACCGGTCGCAGCGGAGAGTGCGGGCCCCTGCTACCAAATTTGCCCATCTTCAAAAGCGGCTTCGCCAGCTTCGGACGCTTCGCGACCGGCTTAAGCGAAAACCGCCCCGGCCCAAACCTGAGAAAGGGCCCTAGCGGGAGCCAAGGATACCACCCTCTGGGTTTAGCTCTTCCGAATGCGGTGGGACCAAAATCTTATGACCATACCAAACGTTTTGACTTTTTCCCGGCTTTTGCTAACACCAGTAATCATTTACCTTGCCTATTTCCCAGACGTCCTCGCCCGGTGGACGGCACTGGTGCTTTTCGTTTTGGCAGGGCTAAGCGACTGTTTGGACGGCCTTTTGGCCCGAAAGCTAAAACAAATTTCGCCTTTGGGCACCTTTCTGGACCCCGTAGTGGATAAAATCGTCCTGCTTAGCCTTTTCTTTGTTCTCTCCGATCTCCACCTGGTACCCCTCTGGATTTCTCTGCTGATGCTGACTCGCGAGCTCCTGGTCGACGGCGTGCGGAGTGCGGGAGCTATGACCGGCCGGCTGGTCGGAGCCAATTTCATGGGGAAAACAAAGGCCACACTGCAAAGCATTTGCATCGGGATTGGGTTAGGAATGTGGGCGTTGACGTGGCCGCAGGAGACAATTCGACTTTGGCTGACCTGGATTGCCGGCTTTACCCTCCTTGCAGCCTGGGTTTTTGCATTCGTTTTCTTGTGGTGGCAACGGGCTTGGCTCTTCGCCACGGGTGAGCCATCCCAGCATCGTTAACTTCGCTGTCCATCCTAGCGGAGTTACCTGGGTTTTAGGCCCTGCGAGGCCCTACCGCAGCTGCTAAAAGGGTCAACTTCTTGCCTTCGCAAAACTAAACTCCACAATCCTAGTTCAAAACGGGGGACTTCAGCATCCGTCCGATGTGGAGAGACCAACGAGGCAGGTCACCAGGGGGGCCAGCTACTGGCGGCTTCTCCAGGGGTTCGGACTGCCGTCCAGCAAACTTATCGCGATAGGGACTTCTCCCAAGGGGTCAGGTTTTCCCCAGCACCAAAGCTCTGTCAACTGTCCTGGAAGTCCCCACCTCCATGAAAATCGTCTCCCGATTTGTTCGGGCACCTTGAAATCGGCACCAAAAGACTTCAAAATTTCGGTCAGTCTGCCCCTCGGTAGGCAAGTTCTTGTGCCAAGGTGGTTCAAGTGCCGGGCTTGTGAGTTTGGGGCTAGAGCGACCGACGGCAGATTTCTCGCGTGCCTTTCGATGAACGGAGAACGTTGCAGCCGGCCCCTGGGAGTAGGTTGTTAAGCTGTGGAGTGTAGTGGGCTAAGAAGAGCAAAAAGGAAGGAGTCCCATCATGGCAGCATTTCCCGACATCCCCAAAATTCGCTATGAGGGTCCCGATTCAAAGAACCCATTGGCCTTCCGGTTCTATAACGAAGACGAGATCGTGGAAGGCAAGTCCATGAAGGACCAACTCCGCTTCAGTATCGCTTTTTGGCATACGATGCGGGGCACGGGGGGAGATCCATTCGGAGCTCCCACGATGATCCGGCCTTGGGAAGGTGCCCAAGACACCTTGGAGAATGCCATCCGCAGGGTGCGGGTATTCTTCGAATTCTGCGAGAAGCTCGGTGCTCCCTTCTTTTGCTTCCACGATCGTGACGTGGCCCCAGAAGGAAGCACGTTGGCCGAGACTAACCGCAACTTGGATGCTGTGGTCAAGGTGATCAAGGAGGAAATGGACCGGACCGGAATCCGGCTCTTATGGGGAACGGCCAATCTCTTTAGCCATCCTCGCTACGTCCACGGAGCAGCCACCAGCTGCAATGCAGAGGTATTCGCTTACGCCGCGGCTCAAGTCAAGAAAGCCCTCGAGATTACTAAGGAGCTGGGCGGTGCAGGATACGTCTTCTGGGGCGGTCGAGAAGGTTACACTACTTTGTGGAACACCGATATGAAGCGAGAGCTCGACCACTTGGCCCGTTTCCTG
>Ga0308410_1002184_pt1 | contig 11290 bp, 9 predicted proteins | sample HotsprOSTMatCore_FD_203467 | JGI IMG/M metagenome (GOLD analysis project Ga0308410, IMG submission 203467) | Hot spring phototrophic mat microbial communities from Octopus Spring, Yellowstone National Park, Wyoming, United States -... | ecosystem: Environmental > Aquatic > Thermal springs > Hot... | reverse complement strand
TCATCTCGGCCGTCTCCGGATCCCCCGCTCCGAGAAAAGCCGCAGCAACCCGGGTGTAGATTTCCGCCAACCGCCGTCGGGTATCCCGCACGTCGTCTTTGGTCCGGAGCAATTCGCGGTGAGCTTCCTCGTCCCGCTTTTTCAGAGCCTGGAAAACTTGGAAGTACTCAGTGGCCAACGCTTTTTCACCCATTGCGGCGGTAGCTTGACCTAGCCCGAAGTATGCATTAGTGAATCCTGGGGCAAGAAAAACCGTCCGTTCCAGCAAGCGGATTGCCTCCCGAAAGGATTTCTTTTGCAGGTATGCTTGACCAAGGATTGCAAGCACAGCCACATCTTGCGAGGATTCCTCTACCACAGGGAGCAAAAGGGCTATCACCTCGTCCAGCCGACCTTGAGCAAGGATCTCTTGGCCAATTCGCACGGCATGGGCCGGCTCAGTCGGCTCGATCTCACGGGCTTGCCGAAAATACCCCAGTGCTCGCTCGTGCTCTCCTCGGGAGGCAAAGTACTCCCCGAGACCACAGAGAGCGGGTAAGTATTTCGGATCCTTTTTCAGGCACTCTTCCCAAAGGCGGGCGGCATCCTCCCCTCGGCCAAAAGCCAGCAAGGTATGTGCAGCAATATTCGCCAATTCTGGGGTCACCCCCTGGATCTCCGCCAACTGCCTGAGCCACACGTCAATTTGATGAATCGCGGCTTCTAAATCCGGAGAGGCCTTCTCGATTAAAACGCTCAGTCCGAAGACATCTTCCGATTGATCCGGAGGAGTTTGCGGTGAAATAATCCACCAAAGGAGCACAACCCCCGACAAAACCGCCACGATCAAAGCCGCAGCAATCGCCGTCCGCCTAATTATCAGGTTTAAAGGTGCCATCGGTTCGTCGCTTAGCAAACGGGCAGATGTAGATCCCTATGAAACCCTTTCGATGTATACTGCCGAAACCCGCCCTATTTATAGCGCGCCCAAAACTCACAAGTGGCTTCGGAACAACAAGAACCTTGGGCACACTTCCCCCCACATCGCTCCGGAATGGAAACACTGGGACCGAGCCGGCACACGGCAATTTACAGCGACTTCCTGAAACCAAATCGTCCTGCCACCGGCCAGGGTTTCCACCGCAGCGAAGCTCAACCTTTCGCCCTCCCATTTTCTCTTCCTAGCCGGGAACGTTCCATCAACAGCTTTTAAGCCGTAGTACCAAGTAATCCCTAGGACCAGCCTGCCGCGGATGCTTCTCCTCTCAGCCGGGAAGATGATCCCCGGGGGCTCCGTAATCCGAGTGGCATCTTCCGGCCCAGCAGACAGTTGTCGACCAAGCTAGAGGAAATTCTACATTGCTGGAAGAGCCAGGCCCATGACGGGAAGGTTCCCTGCAAACCTGGCTCCCCATCCAACCCCGGTGCCGACCTTAAAAACCAGTTCTGCAGAGATCCGGCACCGGCCTTGTACAGCGGAAATCTGGCACCGGCCTTATACACCAGCAACTTCTTACTCTTCAAGCTTGCCCTCCCCAAGAACCCTGTGGCAACAGTGCCAAACACTGACTATTGGGCACCGGAGCGTTCCGACCGAATAGCGTCCCATGGCTCCGGGGGCAAAATTCACAGCCGGCATCAGTTCGTTTAGGTCGCTATCTGTTACCAGCGGCCTTCCAGATAACCACCTGGAAACCCCGAGCAAATTTGTCTTACAGCTATAACATCCGGAATGGAAGATGATCGTTCGGCCGAGAAGCCGGAACATATCCAAGAAACCGGGGTAGCTTTGTGGGGGCCCGAATTGTCGGGGTTTTACTCCTCCTTGTCGAAAATTCCCTGCTTGGGAATGGAGGGGTTCAAGCTCCCACCCTGCTTGCACAGGGAACTACTCACTTTCTTGCATAGGGAACTACTTGGCTTTCTTGCACAGGAAAAATACTTGCGGGGTATCGCAAGCCTTTCCTCTAAATTGAGTCAAACACCCGCTTGGTATCGGAAAAACCGGGTGTTAGGATAAAAACTTGCACGTCCGCTAGATCGGCCGAATCACAGTGCCTGGACCCGAGGGAACAAAAAGCTGGAGCCGCTTTAGGAAAGTGCCAAGGACGACCTGTGCCATCCGGCATTGCCGGGTGGCCGCACTTAATTTGGCTAACCGGAAAAAGTAAGAATCATTGGAACCTGGCCAATCAAAAGAACAGAAAACTCGACGGGCCGTAAAACACCCTCAGATCTCCATCGTTAGAAAGGATTAGGCAATGCTGACAGTTAACAGAGCCTATCGCGGTCGGAAGAGCCGGAACTTTTGGGTTGCGATGTTTAGTGCCATGTATGCGGTTGTGTTATTCGGGGACATCTCCGAGGGACAGCCACCGGTACCCCGAACTACCGAGGTGGAAATCCGTCCCGCTGCTACCGGGTCAGCAGGGAGCAATAGAGGCAACCGGCTCCTGCCAATTTTTCCGGTTACGGAGTTTGGGGCCGTTGGAGACGGACAAGCTGACGATACGGAAGCGGTTGAGCGGGCCCTGCGTGCCGGCGGTTCAGTGTTTTTTCCCAAAGGGATTTACCGCCTGACCCGAACGGTGGAAATTCCGTTACCGGAAACCGGCTTTGTATCAATCTGGGGAGATGGAACCGCCCGGATCGTCATGAGCGGTCCCGGTCCGGCATTCCGATTGACAGGCACTCACCAGGGAACTGCCGCTCCGCGTACCGTTCGCCCAGAGGTGTGGGCCCGTGAACGCATGCCCGTCCTCAGTGGGCTAGAAATCATCGGGGATCATGCCGAAGCTGGCGGCATCGAGGCTACAGGCACGATGCAACTGATTCTTCGCGATTTGAACATTCGCGAGACATTTCATGCCATTCGCTTGCATACCCGAAATCGCAACGTGTTAATTGCCAATTGTCACATTTACCAAAACCGCGGAGTCGGAATTTTCCTGGACAACTGCAATTTGCATCAAATCAATATCACAGGCTGTCACATAAGTTACAATGCGGGCGGCGGGATTGTTTCCCGGGCAGGGGATGTCCGCAACATTCAGGTCACCGGTTGTGATATCGAATCGAACATGCCGCTTGATCGCACCGAGGCCGAAGCAAGTCCGCCAACCGCCAATATTTTGATCGATGCATCCGGAGGCTCGGGGGGTACCGCCGAAGTTGCCATCACTGGATGCACGATCCAGCATACCTATCAGGCGAACGACTCGGCTAACATCCGCTTTATCGGCACCGATGGCCAAGGCCGGGCTTGGGGACACTTGGTAATTGCCAATAATGTCCTCTCCGATGTCCAGGTAAACGTGGATCTTTGGAATGCTCGGGGAGTAAGCATTGTGGGTAACACTTTTTGGCAAGGAGCCCAGTGGAACCTTCGGGCCATTGATTGCGAACAGCTGCTCGTCGGCCCAAACCTGATGGACCGCAACCCCCATTACGAAGCCCAGCTAAGCGGTGACGAGACCTTGCTTTTTGTTCGATGTAAAGACATCACCATCACGGGGCTCCATGTCAACGGCCCCCGAAGAAAAGAGGCGGGAGTCATACTCGAAGAGTGTAGAGGTGTACACATATTCGGAGCTACTTTGCTGGAATGTGAAGGAAGTGGTATCCTCCTGCGGAATTGTGCCGATGTTCGTGTCGGGCAGTGTTGGATCCGGCCCCCGCAAGACGCACCGCCATCTTGGCTCCCTGTTCGCATAGAGGGCGGAGAGAAAGTTATAATTTCTTCAGAAATTCAGTAGTGTTTCAGAAACTCACAATTTCTCTTACCGAAGGAGAGAACCAAACTCCGGGAATGGAATATCTAGCCGAAGCTGCTGTAGGCCTGGTGGCAGGTCTGCTAGGAGGGCTCTTAGGGGTGGGGGGATCGGTGCTGATCATCCCAGCCTTGGTCTTTTATCTCAGTCAAACTCCCGGGGGCTATGACGGAAGTCAACAACACCTCATCCAGGCAGCAGCAATGATCTGCAATGTGTTTGTGGTGGCACCGGCCCTCCTGTCGCACTATCGGGCCCAAGCCCTGCAACCTACAACGCTCCGATGCCTCGTCCCCGGAGCCCTCCTTGGTATGGCCACGGGTGTTTACCTCAGCAACACACCGTTCTTTGCCCGGCAACGGGGGGCTTATCTTGCCATCGGATTGGCAACCTTCTTGGCCTGGGAAGGCCTCGTCCATCTTTGGGAATTCCTCTCCAGAAACCTAAGACAAGAGCCGCCAGCCCACCTCCAGTCTCCACTCCCCGGCAAGACTGCGGTTGTCGGGATTGCCGTGGGATTGATCGGAGGGTTACTGGGAATTGGCGGAGGAACTCTCAGCATCCCCCTGCAGTGCCGGGTGCTGGCTATACCGCTCCGCAGTGCCATCGCAAATTCGGCTGCTACAATCATGGTAGTTTCCGCTTGCGGAGCCCTCTACAAGAATTTGACCTTAGGGCTTCACGGATTTTCCATCGGGGAGTCCATCCGGTTAGCTCTTATGATTATCCCGACAGCGATGATGGGAAGCTATTTAGGCGGCCGGCTCACTCACTCGCTTCCCCGCCGTGTTCTTCAGCTCATCTTGATCGGGTTTTTCTTTGGAATGGCGATTCTCACTTATGAGCGGGCCTTGGCCGGACTTCGGCGATATCGCCAAGATCTCAACGGTCAAGCAAGCTACCCGATAGGCCTTCGACACCTTCAGCATAGGACCCTGTGCCAAGAGCTTCCTACTTTCACACCTCCACCGACTGAGACAGTTCAGGCAAATTATCACGTTCAGAAAGTTCCGCCGTTGGCTTCTCCAACACCCGGACGGTGGGTGCAAGCGGTCCAAGCTGCCGAAGTGCTTCGAACACTCCAATGGCCACACTCACTGCCAGATTCAGGCACCGAGCCTGCTCCCGGATAGGAATCCGTAAAAAACGGGAGGCATAGGTTTCCCGGATCCACTGCGGGAGCCCTTGCGATTCGCTTCCAAACACAAGAACATCGCCCGGGGAATAGGAGGCCTCCGTATAGCACAACCGCCCCCATTTCGAAAAAAACCACATCCGGTCTGGGGAAAGATGCTGCACTAACTCGTTCCAATCCGCTACCACCTGCCACTTGAGCTGATGCCAATAATCTAGAGCTGCTCGCCGCAGATGCCGATCGGTCACGCGAAACCCCAGGGGACGAACCATCCACAATTTTGCCCCTGCTGCCACACAGGTCCGACCTACGGACCCGGCATTATCGGGAATCTCCGGCTGGTAAAGAACTACGTGTAAAATAGGTTCGTAAGTCATTTCCTCAAAGCCAAGTTCGGTCGCTTGTTTGCCAGAGGCCAGCTCACAAATTAGCCGAGCTCAAATTAGCTCTTTCAAAGGCTTGAACGTGTTTCAAGAAGAATTTCGCCGCCTAGATCACGAGTATTTTATGCAGCTTGCAATTCAGGAGGCCGAACTCGCCTACGGCGAGAATGAAGTACCCGTGGGGGCTGTAATCGCCTGGGGTGGGAGGGTCATCGCAGCAGCTCACAACCAGCGAGAACAGCTTCGCGATCCCACGGCTCACGCCGAGATGATCGCCATCACCCAGGCTTCTCATCACTTGGGAAGTTGGCGGCTAGAAGGATGTACTCTGTACGTAACCCTGGAGCCCTGCCCAATGTGTGCCGGGGCAATCCTTCAGGCCCGCATTCCCACGGTTGTCTACGGAGCAGAAGATCCAAAAGCAGGGGCCGTCCGATCCCTGTATCAGCTCCTCGAGGACCAGAGGCTTAACCACCGCTGCAAAGTCATCCCTGGAGTGCTGGCAGAGCGGTGTGCGGAACTTCTTCGCCGGTTCTTCGAGGACCAGCGACGGCTAGGAAAGAAGTAAGAAGCCAAGAAAAGCCGGCTCCATCGAAATCCGAGTTTGGCCTAGGTTCTATTCGCGAATATTCGACCCAGCTCCAAAAGATCCCACGGAGCAGAAAGAATTTGGTGGTCAAATAGATCGGCATGTTTCTAAAGAAAATCTCTCCGCTCTTAAACCGGTGCCTCTTTCCACTCTTCGGACGGTGCCCAGCGAACCGCTTGCTCCAATCCGGAAGAGGCTCTGTCTTTAGACCGTGTATTTTTCCCGGGCACCCTGTACCCCAGCAGCCGGTTTGGCAGTAATGGCAGATCCCCACCAAAATCTCCTAAAAATTCCGGGCAAACCGACTCGCCAGAAGCTTCCGCTCGCCCGGCTCCATCAGACAGCAACTAAAGAAATTGCCGGCATAAAAACGAGGGCTTCGCTCGCTTCTAGTTTTAGGGGCCAAGACCTCGCTTAAGTAACTGACCGGCGGGGAAACTGCCTCGAGTCTGGTGGTCCCCCTCGGCGGAAATTGATTTCCCCTAATCCGATTAATTCTGTAACCCGGCAACATAGCGAGGATCTTACCGTAACGGGGCATAATCCGAGCAGCAAAACTCGAAGAAGACCCTCCCACAAGGTCCAAGCCCACCGTTAGGTAAAATGCCTCACCTCTATCCGCCGGAGGAGCGGCATTTCAAGAGATCCTGCCGTCGGCAGCGGAACACAAATCTGGTTCATTCCCCCCAATTCAGAAGGGCTGATACCCTCTATTGAGGCATATTTTGAACTTCTCCATGTATACCGATTTTCCCTCAGTCATGAATTCTGCATTTCCCTCAGTTATGAATTCTGTTAGAAAGCGCTTACCCGGGCGATTCCTTGGGGCTGCCTGCCCCAGCTTTTCGCCATTGGGCGGGGGACAAAACCCAAAGCATCTAAGGAGAATCCCCTCATAGGTGGCATTTGCCTAATTCTGCTGGAGGGAGTGACAGTGGGAATGTCCCTTTGCAAAAGATGCCAGCCAAATAGAGAATAGGAGACTAAAAGTGGGACCTTTGAGATCCAAATTAACAGGAATTCGTAACAGGAGGCCATTTTAAGCCTCGGTGTGACGCCCGGGCAATTTAGCCTACCCGACTAATTACACAAACTTATACATGGATCCGGGTCTGTTCTCGGGTCTTCTTTCATACTCGGGTGTCTTTCCGATGGTGTCCGGTTGGGAAGCTGATCAAGGTGCTCGGGTGAAAGTGGCAATGAGGCTAGATACAGCCCACTGATGCCTCAGGCTCAGTTTGGTTCGGGAAATGCATGACCAGATTGATATTGGGCCGTGTACCTTTCGATGTAGTGCAACCGGAAGAGAGCTCCGGCCTGGCGAGGAAGTGTACTCGGTTCTTGCTCACCAGGAGGGAAGGTTTGGTCGAAAAGACTTTTCACTGGAGGCCTGGACTGGACCTCCGAGCGGTGCAATTGCTTGGTGGCGGACCATAGTGCCCGAAAAACCCTCTGCCGGGGGAAGGACGGCTAGACCTGCCGCCCGTTTTGAGATGCTTTCGGAGATTTTGCGGACCGGGGAGCCACCAGAGTTCGCCTACATGCTGGCACTTTTCCTTTTGCGAAGAAAAATCCTCCGCTTCGAGGGCGAAATCCGGTATGCAGACGATTCCAAAATACTGCTTCTTTCTCACCCGAAGTCTGGTGCTACTTTCCAAGTCCCGGTGGCAATACCGGATCCCTCTCGATGGCCTATGTTGGAGCAAACTCTCACCCGGCTCCTTCGGCTGGGATCCCAACAAACACCGGACACATAAAAGTTCGAATTCTTTGAAGGGTCGCGGTTTCTTCCGAAAGGACCGGTTTGCCTGCTGCTTACGGCAACAGGTGGAGAAAAACAGTCGGGGTTCGTTGGCCAACACCAAACCAACCCTGCGTGACGCAAATACTTCTCGGAGAATTTTTCCCAAGCGGTGCTCATACAACTCCAGCGGTATCCGGGGAAACTAAAGCGGTTTCTGTGGCGGGAGCAAGGAGGCTCCTGATGAGCTTTTCTCCCTTTTGGGACCGATTGAGAGCCCTGCTGGCCGGATGGTGGCTTTGCAGCCTTCTGACATCTTTGGGTTGCCAAGGGTGGAGCGGGTTCCAGTGGAAGCGGGCCCCCTTTCCCGACGTTTTGCCCCCCTCCCCAACCCTTGAGCAGGTAATGAGTGCTATCAACGGGAATAGTTCCCGAATTTACAACTTTCAAACCGATCACGCAGTGATCAGTAGTCCTGATTTTCCCTCCCTTCGGGCGAGTGTAGTTTTCGAGCGACCATTACGCCTGCGGTTGAAGGGGGGAACCGGGGTAACTGGGTTGGAGCTCGACCTCGGCAGTAACGATGAGCTTTTCTGGATGTGGGTTCGTAGGGATCCCCAACTCTACTTCTGCCGACACTCGGAGTTCCTCGCTAGCCCGATCGCCCGCCAATTTCCGCTTGAACCCCGTTGGCTGATAGAAGCCTTGGGACTAGTCGAGCTAGATCCTCAAGACATGCACCGAGGACCCCAACCGGCAGGACAAGACCGACTTCGGGTGGTTTCTCGGCGGGAAACTCCCCACGGAACAACCATCCGAGTTCTCACTTTGGAGGCAGGGACAGCATTGATCTTCGACCAAGAAGTGTACGACTCCTCCGGCCAGCTGATTGCTGCCGCCAAGGCTCACCGCCACCGACGCGACCCCCTCACAGGCCTGATCATGCCCCAGGTTGTAAGCATCCATTCTCCCCAGTTTGGATTAACCCTTCAAATAGACCTTGGAAATTTGCGGATTAATCGGCCTCTGGAAGTAGCCCCTGATGTTTGGCAAATGCCTCACTACGAGGGTTGGGCTCCTGTGGATCTTGCCCGAATCGCCCTCGCCCCAGACCGACAGGCCCTGTCGGTAAGTCTCCTAGGGATTCCACCTGAGGCATCAACCCGTCGTTTACCCCGACCACCCCAGGCCCGCATTCCTTTCCGCTGAAATTATCCTAAACAGCCGACCGCAACCCTAGCCACTGAGATACTGTCCAAAAAGTCACCCCGTGAGCCTTAAGGTATTCTGGCCAATTAACCGTTCGGGAGTCTCAATCGGCGGAGAACGCGGGTGGAGGTTTCCATCAAGGTTTCCACGAACTCGGCCCGAAGGGGCACCTCACAGAAATATTGATTAGGCACTATGAAAATCTTGACTTAGCATGAGCCGCACGAATACCCTAGACCACCCTCACTAATTCGAGGACCGGCTCATTTACTCAAACAGCGAAAACCGGGGGCTCAATCGGCTGAATGCATTGCCGTTTGAGTGCCCGGGTAGCGAAGTCGTTCCACGGGTCTTACGACCTTTCGAAGAATTAGTTGCCGGGTCCCCCCAGAGACTTCCTATCATGAAGTACAAGACGGCTGCCCAAAGGCCGGAGATTTAAGTCTTTCTCTGAGAAAACCCTCGATTCAGATCTCTCCCAGTTTATGAAGGACAGTAACGCGATCCTCTCGGCAACCAAACCACCCGGCCGTGAAAAGTGATCAAATGGGTTGCCCTGTGAAGGAAACCAAAGCTTTCATGTAGTTCCCTCGCTCGAAAGCTTCTGGATCGGAACAATTTCTTTGGCTTAAAGCACCCTTCATTTGGTCAACAGAAGTATACTCGTGTTCTTCCATCCACTCCTGGAGCTCGGAAAGGATCGCCTGGATTACTTGAAACCCCTTCAAAAAGAGCACAGAGGCGATCATTCCCACATCCGCCCCCGCCAAGATAGCCTTGATAAGCTCGCGTCCCGAGTGGATACCGCTAGTTAAGGCCAGAGAGCAGTTCACACGCCCGTACAGAATTGCTATCCACCGCAGGGGCAGTAAACTTTCGAACGGGGTACTTAGTTCCAAATGTGGGCGAACTTCCACCGTTTCCAGATCGATATCGGGCTGAAGGAATCGGTTGAATAGTACCAAACCATTTGCTCCCGCATCGACCAACTGTTTAGCGAAATGCCCCAAAGCACTAAACTGAGAACCCAACTTCACTGCCAAGGGGATTCTTACGCTTTGGCGAACAGCGGCAACAAGGTCAACACAGCGTTTTTCGACTTCGCGGCCATCTATCGCCGGATCGGCCGCAACGTAGTAAATGTTCAATTCCAATGCATCGGCACCGGCATCCTCCATTAATTTCGCATACCGTGTCCACCCACCGCGGGTGATGCCGTTCAAACTGGCGATAACGGGAACGGAGACAGCCCTCTTGGCCGCCTCGATCTGCCGCAAATACTCTTCCGGCCCGCCTCGAAACTCGTCGAAACTGGGAAAATAACTGAGGGCCTCGGCAAAACTATCCGCCCCTACCTCAGGAACGATAGCAAATTCTTTGGCTTCATGTTCAATCTGTTCTTCGAACAAGGAATAAAAAACTACGGCGGCCACACCCGCTTCTTCCAAACGGCGTATGTTTTCTAGATTAGCACTTAAAGGAGAAGCCGCGGCCACCACAGGGTTCCGCAAAGACAGCCCAAGATATTTCGTGGAAATATCGACAGACATCTAGCTCCTACCTCCCCTAAACTTTCACCGAATGGTCGGCAGTTTTAACAAACTTTCCCAGGACACTCAAACGGTTCCAACCACCTTTCCAAATAACCCTCCTTCTTACTTCTCCCCTGTACTTTTATCCCGAACGAATCATTGGAAAAAAATTGGCACCACAAGGTCTGGTGGGAAATACTCACAGCACGAGACCCGGGGTTCGGACTGCCATGATTGAAACAAACCGGGCTTGCATGGGACGGCTTCTAAGAGCCTTGCACTTCCGCTCCGGTGACAGCCTGGACTGCCTCCAAGAGCTGTCCGTTGCCCTTCAATTGACTGAGGGCTTCATAGAGCCGCCACCGCTCCCAAATATCCTGTTGAGCCTTTTGGAAAAGCTCTTCGGCCCGATCGGGCTTTGCCCGGGCAAGCATCGCAAATCTCGCCTGCTTTAAGGCAAAGTCTTTGAAAGGCATGCTGGGCGGCTTGCTGTCCAGATGGAAAGGATGTTCTGTGTCGCGAGGATCGTAATGGTACAATGGCCAAGCCCCACAGGCCACCGCCTCCTTTTGTTGCTCCAGGCCATTGACCATGTCGATCCCCCATGCGATGCAGTGGCTCAGGGCGATGATCAACGATGGGCCCCGATACGATTCCGCAGCGATTATTGTCCGCAAGGCGTGCACCGGGTTCGCCCCCAAAGAGATCTGGCCGACAAATACATTCCCGTAAGAGATCGCCATCAGCCCCAGATCTTTCTTTCGCGCGGGTTTTCCGGAAGCAGCAAACTTGGCTACAGCTCCTCGTGGAGTGGACTTGGACGACTGCCCCCCAGTGTTGGAATACACCTCGGTGTCGAGAACCAACAGATTGATATCCCGCCCCGAGGCCAACACGTGGTCCAACCCGCCAAAACCGATATCATAAGCCCATCCGTCACCGCCGAAAGACC